>ENA-OQIF01000303-OQIF01000303.1-human-gut-metagenome-genome-assembly--contig:-NODE-303-length-22717-cov-5.245861_pt1 | contig 22717 bp, 25 predicted proteins | sample MGYA00242574_ERZ504738 | MGnify/ENA primary metagenome ERZ504738 (study PRJEB26092, sample SAMD00036437) | human gut metagenome | host: Homo sapiens | study: EMG produced TPA metagenomics assembly of...
TTTTAAAAGGGTTGCTAGACATGATAAAGTACTAATTGTGACTACTCCAGTTGTTTCTTATTGTCTTTTTTATTTCTGTTGTGAAGAAAATAAAAGGTATATATTGGTCTGTTTTGGTCTATGATTGTTTTTCCTGAGAATATAAGGGCTACAGGAAAAATGAAAAATAGTTCAAGACTATTATATAAGTTGCTGAAAAAACTTTTTTGATAAATCGTATTCTTACGCTGATAAACTGATAGTTATTGGTCGGGATATGGAGAAGGTTATGAGGAATAAAATTGGGCACTTTAGTGTAAACACAGAAATAAGTATTATAGAAAATTGGGCTGAGGTCAACTCTATTACTCCAAGAATATCGGATAATAAAGATAAAATTACATTGTTATATGCTGGTAATATGGGGCGAGTACAGGGATTATTAGATTTAATAAATATTATAAGTCTGATAAGAAATGATGAATTAATATTCTCTTTTAGAGGTACTGGTGCTTTAAAATCGGCAATGATGGATTTAGTGAAGTCTAAGAAAATAAGGAATGTTCTGTTTGATGGGGGATATAGTAGAAATAAACAAAGTGAAATTTTAGGATCTTGTGATATTGCATTAATAACATTGGCGGATGAAATGTATGGATTGGCAGTGCCTTCTAAATCATATAATATAATGGCAGCAGGTAAGCCTATTTTGTATATTGGTAACTCTGGTAGTGAGATTTGGAAGGTGGTTTCGGATAATAAAATAGGTTTCTGTTTTCAGTGGACAGAAAAAGAACGGCTTATAGAATTTCTGAATAATTTATCAACGTCACAACTTGAGACATTAAGAGAGATGGGCAATAGAGCTCGGAAGTTGGCAGAGTATAGTTATTCAGAGAGTGTTATTTTTAGGGGAAAATATTTTAGATATTATTTAATTTGATCGTTATATAATGAAAATACCTTTTTCACCACCTTATATTGACGAGGCGGTCATCAACGAAGTCGTTGATTCGTTACGTTCCGGTTGGATCACATCCGGTCCGAAAGTGAAGGCTTTGGAGGAAGAAATTAAATCTTTCTCGGGAGCAAAAGAAGTGCTTTGTGTCAATTCCTGGACATCAGGAGCTATTATGATGTTGCGTTGGCTGGGAGTGAAGGAGGGCGATGAAGTGATTGTTCCTGCCTATACTTACAGTGCAACGGCATTGGCTGTGCTCCATGCCGGAGCCAAACCGGTAATGGTGGATTCCGGAACTGATTTTAATATTTCGGTGGAGGCTGTTCGTAAAGCTATTACTCCTAAAACAAAGGCGATTATACCCGTAGATATTGCTGGTTTTCCCTGCGATTATGAAAGAATCATGGCACTGGTGCAGGAACCAGAAATGGTAAAACTGTTCCGTTCGGAATCTCCTGTGCAAGAAAAATTGGGACGCATCTTGGTGATGAATGATGCTGCCCACTCTTTGGGAGCACGTTACAGTAACCGTCAGCGTACCGGTTGTGAAACTGATGTGGCTATCTTTTCACTTCATGCCGTGAAAAATGTGACTACTGCCGAAGGTGGGGCCATTTGCCTGAATCTGCCTAAGCCGTTCGATAATACGGAGTTGTATAAAGAACTCCGGATGACAAGCTTGAACTGCCAGACCAAGGATGCTTTTTCGAAATCTAAAGCCGGAGGATGGCGTTATGATATTGTCGGTTTCGGGATGAAAATCAATATGGCCGATGTAAATGCCGCCATAGGACTGGCACAGATACGAGAATATCCGGAATTGCTGAAAGAACGAAAGCGGGTGTTTAATGCTTATAGCGATGCTTTTTCGGCTTGTGACTGGGCCATCGTTCCGCCTTCTGTGGATGGGGAAAAGGAAAGCTCTTATCACATTTATGCTTTGCGTATTAAGGACTTTACCGAAGAACAACGCGACCGGATGATTGATGAAATCGCTAAAAGTGAAGTGGCTGTCAATGTGCACTTTATACCGATGCCGATGTTGTCGTTCTTCAAATCGATGGGATATGATATAAAGGATTATCCACAGGCTTATCAGAACTTTAAGAGCGAGATATCATTGCCGATATATCCCCAATTGGATAGTGAAAAATTGAATTTCATTATTGAAACTGTAAAGGCGGCCTATGCGACCGTAATTGCAGAAAACCGATAGTATATTTACAAACACTAAATAGATAAGTTTTTTGATCCGTTTTTTTGATATCGTTTTTTCCCTTTTGGGAATTCTTCTGCTTTCTCCCGTTTTTCTTCTTCTTTATATAGCCATTTGTCTCGAAAGTAAAGGAGGTGGTTTCTATAAACAGCTCCGTGTGGGAAGGTACGGAGGGGATTTTTATGTTTATAAATTTCGTTCGATGCGTGTAGGGGCTGATAAAAAGGGGTTGATAACGGTAGGAGGGAGAGATCCGAGAATAACTCGTACCGGATACCTGATCCGGAAGTATAAATTGGATGAATTGCCTCAGTTGTTTAACGTACTGAAAGGAGATATGAGTCTGGTAGGGCCCCGTCCTGAGGTTCGTAAGTATGTGGATTTATATACCGATGAACAAAAGAAAGTATTGAGTGTACGTCCGGGGATTACGGATTATGCTTCTATTGAGTATGTAGATGAAAATATGATTCTTGGAGAGGCTTCGGATCCTGACAGAGCATATATAGAACAGATTATGCCCGATAAGATACGGTATAATATGAAATATATCTGTAATCGTTCGGTGAAGGAATATTTTAAAATTATATTTCTGACATTTTGGAGCATCATTCGTTAGGTATGTTTTTAAGGAAACTGAGGGAAGTTCTTCTTTTTGTTTTCGTACCCTATTATGTGAGAAAGAATAAGGAGTAGACGGAAGTTCCGAAGAGAAGTTAATTCAATAAAAAAGAAAGGATCGGCAATTGCCGATCCTTTCTTTTTTATTTGTAGCCTCTTGTCGGATTCGAACCAACGACCCCGACGATTACAAATCACGTGCTCTGGCCAACTGAGCTAAAGAGGCGTCATTTCTGTTTTGCGGGTGCAAAGGTAGGAAAAACTTTTAAACTTGCAAATACTTTGAAAAAAAATGCTTCATAAAAATAGTGTTTGATAAGTCGGATTCTTTGTTTACTTTTGCAAATCAATTAATTATAGGAAAGTATGAAGAAAACTTTTTTTATGCAGGTGGTCTGTCATTGCTTCTTTGGGGTATGGCAGCATGTTCCGGACAAGGAAAAGCGGATAAAGCAGCTGTTGTTGCGGATAGTGTAGTGGTGAAAACGGATAGTGTTGCGGCAGACAGCACAGGATATATTGTGAAAGTGGGAGAGCCAGCTCCCGATTTTACCATTACTCTGACCGACGGAAAGCAGATGAAACTCTCTGAACTTCGCGGTAAAGTGGTGATGTTGCAGTTCACAGCCAGCTGGTGCGGAGTATGCCGTAAAGAGATGCCTTTTATAGAGAAAGATATCTGGTTGAAGCATAAAAACAATCCTGAGTTTGCTTTGATAGGCATTGACCGTGACGAACCTCTCGATAAGGTGATCGCATTTGGAAAGTCGGTAGGGGTGACGTATCCGTTGGGATTGGATCCGGGAGCGGATATCTTTGCGAAGTATGCATTGCGTGAATCGGGCATCACCCGGAATGTCCTGATAGACCGGGAGGGTAAGATTGTGAAGCTGACTCGTTTATATAACGAAGAGGAGTTTGCCTCACTGGTGGATCAAATAGATGAAATGCTGAAAAATAGTTGAACAAGCAGGGGTGATTTTCTGTTTTTAACATAGATCACCCCATCTTTTTATTTTATGGCTATAACGATTATCATTCTCGTACTGTCGGCTGTCTTTTTTATGAGTGGAAAGCTACGTTCCGACTTAGTGGCGTTGTGTGCGCTGGTATTATTAATCCTTTTCAATATCCTCACTCCGGAGGAGGCGCTTTCAGGATTTTCTAATTCTGTTGTTATTATGATGGTCGGCCTGTTTGTTGTAGGTGGTGCCATCTTTCAGACGGGGCTGGCAAAGATGATCAGCAGCCGTATCCTGAAATTTGCCGGAACAAGCGAACTAAAACTTTTTATCCTGATTATATTGGTGACGGCTGCCATCGGCGCTTTTGTCAGCAATACGGGAACGGTGGCGTTGATGCTGCCTATTGTGGTCAGTATGGCCATGAGTGCCAATATCAATGTAAGCCGTTTGCTGATGCCTCTTGCTTTTGCCAGTAGTATGGGTGGGATGATGACATTGATTGGTACACCGCCTAACCTTGTGATACAAAATGCCTTGATTGAAGCCGGCTATGAACGTCTCTCTTTCTTCACTTTTACTCCTGTAGGCTTGGTGTGTGTCACTGTCGGGCTGATTGTGCTGATTCCGCTGAGTAAGATCTTCCTGACGAAGAAAAGTGATAAAGAGGCACGGGGAAAGCGCAAGAATAAGTCGCTTCAGGAGTTGGCGGGTGAATACCAGTTATCACAGAACCTTTATCGGGTGGAGGTTGAAGAGTCTTCCGGTTTTGTAGGTAAGACCATACAGGAGCTAGGGATTCCGCAGAGGTATCATGTGACGATTTTGGAGGTTCGCCGCCGTTCGGTTTCGTCCCGGCACTTCTTCAAGACAAAAAAGCAGGAGATGGCAGAAGCCGGAACCCTGATTGAGGCGGAAGATATTCTTTATGTATTAGGAGAATTTGAAAATGTGAAACGCTTTGCAGGTGAGAACCGTCTGTCTTTATTGGATACACATAAGACCGAGGGGAGTCTGCATGATACGGACGAGGGATTCGATTTTCAGGAGATAGGCATTGCTGAAATTCTGTTACTGCCTACCGCCAATCTGATAAACAAACCGGTGAAAGCTTCCGGATTCAGGGAGAATTATAGCATCAATATATTGGGTATTCAGCGTAAACGTGACTATCTGCTGAAGAATCTGAAGGATGAAAAGATGCATTCGGGAGATATCTTGCTGGTGCAGGGAAGTTGGGCAAACATAGCCAGGCTTGGTGAGGATCAGTTACAGTGGGTCGTTCTGGGGCAGCCGTTGGCTGAAGCGGCCAAAGTAACCCTGAATCATAAAGCACCGGTAGCGGCACTGATCATGTTGGGTATGATTGTAACCATGATGTTTGACTTTATTCCGGTGGCTCCTGTGACGGCCGTAATTATAGCGGCACTGCTGATGGTACTGACCGGATGTTTCCGCAATGTGGAAGAAGCTTATAAAACAATCAACTGGGAGAGTATTGTGCTGATAGCAGGTATGCTGCCCATGTCATTGGCATTGGAGAAAACCGGAGCTTCGGAGGTGGTGTCGCAATCGTTGGTGAATGGGCTGGGGGCCTATGGGCCTTTTGCTTTGTTGGCAGGTATTTACTTCACAACTTCGCTGATGACAATGTTTATCAGCAATACGGCCACTGCTGTGCTGCTTGCTCCTATCGCTCTTCACTCGGCCGTACAGTTGGGGCTGAGCCCTTATCCGTTCCTGTTTGCCGTGACAGTGGCGGCAAGTATGTGTTTTGCTTCACCTTTCTCCACGCCGCCTAATGCGTTGGTGATGCCGGCAGGACGCTATACGTTTATGGATTACGTAAAAGTAGGTCTGCCGCTTCAGATCATTATGGGCGTGGTAATGGTGTTCGTATTGCCGCTACTGTTTCCGTTTTAGTCTTTTAGGGAGGGACGGTTTGTTGGAAACATTCCCTCCTGTTTATAAGGCAACAGTCAGCCGGGCCAGATAGTCATAGTGCTTACCCTCTTTTATCATTTCGGCCTTGAAGCCATTGTCGGCAGCATAGGCGCTGAGGGTCTGGAAGTCGATATACAGCCAGTCGAAGGGATCGCCTTGAATATCTTTATATTGCATGCGGAAGTCGATTTCTCCATAATAATCTCCTGCCAGGTCGATCAGGAAGCTGCCGTCTTCATCTTCGAACAGATAGCGGAGGTCACTCGAATCCATCAGGATGCAACCATCCGGGCGGAGTAATTGTTTCATCTTGCGGAAGAAGAGAGGCATATTCTCCAAACGTCCGATAATGCCGGAACCGTTCATCAACATAAGGATGGTATCGAAAGTCGCGGCAAAGCGTTCGTCGAACAGATTGACTTGGCGGGCATCTTTCACTCCCCGCAGTTTCATCACTTCGACGGATAAAGGGGAGATGTCGATGGCGGAAACTTCTTTACCGCTCTCTTGAAGGGCAAGAGCGTGGCAACCGCTTCCGGCACCTACGTCGAGTATTGTTCCGGTAGCCATTGCGAGGGCTGTGCGTTCGAGTAGAGGCATTTGTCCGGCTTTGCGGAAAAGTTGCTTGACGGGTATTTCGTCTTCATCGAACTGAGAAGAAAATACGCGTAATCTGTCTGCTTTTTGGCGATGATAAAAATCGGCTATGGCAGCACCCATCGGGTCTTTTTCTGCCGGGAGCAGGGATGTATTCATTGATTGGTTTTTAGTTGTTACAGCGGGCAAAGATAGGGAATTCACAGAAAAAGAGTATCTTTGTCCACGGAAAATATAGAATAAGAAAGGAAAGATTATGAGCTTAGAAGATGCGATTATGGGTGGAATTGTCTTTAAAGGAAAGAAAGAAGGCCCGAAGAAAGATGAAAATAAAGTGAAAACAAAAGCGAAGAAAACAACCTATATAAAGGGAACTCACGGTTCCGGAGCTGCCAAGATGAAAGCTGAGATCCGGAGAAAGAGGGCGAACAGACATAAACGGTAAATAACGAATAACGATGAACGATAAACTCACTGCGATATCAACGCACAGCCTGTTTATCGTTCATCGTTATTCGTTTTAAAGTCGTTCCGGTAATATTTCAATCCAGTAGTCATCCGGATCATTGATGAAATAGAGCCCCATGGAAGTATTCTCAAAGCATACGCAGTCCATTTCTTTGTGATATTGGCGTACGGCATCATAATCTCCCGCTACACGGAAGCAAAGATGACTTTCGTTCTCTCCCAATTCATAGGCTTCGGTATGGTCTCGCAGCCAGGTGAGTTCCAATAAAAAACCGGTGGTGTTATCTGTGAGATATACCAGGATAAAAGAGCCGTCGGCTGCCTCTTTCCGGTGATGTTCTTTCAATCCCAATGCTTTTTCGTAGAAAGCAATGCTACGTTCCAGATCAGTCACATTGATATTGAAGTGGTCAAATCTACTTTTTATTTCCATTGTTTCTAAGTTTGTTTTTTAGATTAAAATAGAGCTTATAAAGTTTACACCACAGGTTACACGGATGATTTATGGCAATGATCCGGTCAAAACTCAATCTGTGTAACCTGTGGTGACTGATTTATTTCATAAATGCTTTGGTTATTTTACCTGCATAAGTTCTGGGCTGTCCTTCCATAGGTGTCGGGGCCGGTAGTTTCTGACATTCCAGTATGACGGACGGTTCTTTTTGTCCGGTAGGATAGAAGCGTATGCTGTATGTTTCTGCTTTCTCCAACTGTTCGTAAGGCTGGTCGGGAGAAAGGATACTGAATACAACAGGACTTCCCGAAATTTTTCCTATGGATCCTCCGGCGTTGGCTGTCATCATGGTCATATTGAAAGGATCGGAACCGATAGCAATCACCAGTCGGCCTGCACCCATCTGAATGGCATTGGCAGGAACCTGGTCGGGGGCTACTTCTTTATAACCCGGCATCGTGCTTGGAGAGGTAACGGGAATTGCAGGGGTAAGTTCTGCTGCTTTTTCACTTTTCCAGTCTCTTGATTATCACCGATAACCACGACTTTCGGTGCGGTTACCACGGCAGGCTTTTTCGGAGTGGCTTCTGCTTTTGCTTCCATAGGTTTCTGACTCAGTGCCTTTGCAGCTTCTTCAAAGAGGTTGTCGGCAAAGTTGACTGTCTTTCTGCGCCATTTGGCTAGACCACGTACCATTTTCGTTTTCGCTTTGTTTAGAGCGTATTTATCGGTGATCCATTCTTCGGCCGCATATTTTTCTTTTTCACGATAGGTGTACCGGATTTTCTCTACCTCCATTGTACACTTTTGGGGCTGGCAGTTTACGGTGACTTGGTATGTCAGCCAGGTGCGGTCCAGAGAAAGGGCGGTAGAACTGAATACCAACCACTCTTCACCGGCTGCGGCGATGACTCCTTTTTCTTTATATACCACCCGGCTATTGTTTTTGTTCTGGGCCATGCGTCCGTCAAGCCACTTGAGCATCCGTTCATAGATTTCGTCTTGCGACATACCGGGGATACTGAATTCGCGGCTGAAAACTACCCGTCCGTCAACTTCGGGCACGGCGCCCGCAAGGTATCTGCTGTCATCATCATCTTTGTCATTGTCTGCCCAAAGTGTCACGGGCAGGCAAATCATAAATAACACGAGGAAAATTTGTGTCAGTTTGTTCATAATTGTATGTTTTATTTAGTTATATATCAAAGCTTTCGCCCCGGTGGGTGATGGTTATGAAACGGCATCCGCCGGCTTCGGCTATAGATCGGAAGGCATTGCCTCCTTCGTAGTCTTCGCTAAAGTGCATGGGTACAAATATAGTAGTTTTTATTCGTTCGATGAATTGTTGGGCTCCTTTCATGTAATCTTTTCCCATTCGGCGGTCTACGGGAAACATTACCAGGTCGATGGTCGGAACTGCTGCCTGAAGATATTTTATCTCTGCCAGGAAGTCTCCTTCTGCTTTGCGTATCTCCTGTTCGGTAGATTCTTCGCTCCAATGCCAGTTGTTCAGGTCACCGGCATGAAAAATGCTCTTGCCTTGCAGATGGATCAGAAAGGAGATGCCCACATCCGTAGAACCGAATGCCTGAATACGTAGCATATCATCTTCGTATTCCTCACCTTTATTAATATAGATCGCATCTTCTTTCTGTGCCCGATGGTGTTTCAGAATGTCTTTTGAGAAGATATAGATGATATCCGGACGTTGCTCTTTCCATGTCAGTACTTCCCGGTTGAAGTGGTCGGGATGGAAATGTGAGGCAAGCACATACAGTTTTCCGGGACGTTGGAGCAGACGGTCGTGCACGATTCCTTTATTCAGTTCCGTTTCTGAAGAGTCTTTGTAATAATCAATGATAAGGGTTACACCTTCTGCTTCGATGGCGAACCCACTGTGGTATATATAATCCAGAATCATAGGCGGATGTATTTTATGGATGCAATATTACGTATTATTTGTTGGTTGCGCAAGTACAATAACCGGAAATATCAGGGAGCAAGCCTCTCTTTCTGCCAGCTTCCGTCCGGTTGAAGGGAATATAGAAAGCGATCGTGAAGCCGGTTTGCCCTACCTTGCCAGAACTCGATCCGATGGGGAGTGACGGCATATCCTCCCCAGTGTGCGGGGCGCTCTACTTCTCTGCCTACCCATCGGGCTGCTTCTGCAACGAAATTGCGAATCAGTTGCATCCGGCTTTTCAACGGACGGCTTTGAGGAGAGATGCGTGCTCCTATACGGCTTTTGTAGGGACGTTGGCGGAAATAGGTATCAGACTCTCCGGCAGGAACTTTTGAGGCAATGCCTTCAATGTGTACCTGCCTTTCTAGCGCGTGCCAAACGAAAGAGAGGGAAATATACGGATTCTTTGCCAGATGGGTACCTTTCCGGCTTTCGTAATTGGTATAAAAGATAAACTTTCCATCATGCAGATCCTTTAGCAGTACGGTACGGGTCGATGGTTGCCCTTCGGGAGATACGGTGCCTACCAGCATGGCAGTAGGTTCGTCTACCTGTGCATCGATAGCTTCGTGGAGCCATCGGTTGAAAAGAGAAAGCGGGTTGTCGGGAAGATCTCCTTCCTTCAGCCCGCCTTTGGTGTACTCCTGCCGGATGGCAGCGAGGTTGATAGCCTCACTCCCGATCCCGTTTCCGTGAAGAGGGGAGTCGGGATGTGTGGATATATGATCGGTTGACATAAGCGATTACTTTAAATTTACATCGGTACTTCTATCAGTAGTATTTTAGAGTCTTTCAGAGTTTCTATCTCAAAATTCTTGATTTCGGATATTCCCAATCCGTCGCGTCGAGTCAGGATCACATCATCTATCTTTACTTCTCCTTCGATCAGGAAAACGTAGACTCCCATATCCGTCCCATGCAGTGTATATTCAACTGTCTTTCCGGCTCCTATCTCACCCATCGAGAACCAAGTGTCCTGCAATAGTTTGGCAGGTGTACTTCCGTCAGGTGATAGTATGAAGGCCAGTTCGTCTTTTTTCAGTAATCCCCGGATGTCATAATCCTGATAGAGGGGATGAGTGTTCCGTTCTTTCGGTATGATCCATATTTGCAGAAATTCCACCGGTTCCGATTTGCTGCCGTTCATCTCGCTATGATAAATGCCTGTACCGGCACTCATCACCTGAATATCGCCTACTGTAATGGTACGACTGTTCTTTTTACTGTCGCCATGTGCCAGAAGACCCTTTAAAGGTATGGAGACGATTTCCATATTTTTATGGGGATGGGTCTGAAAACCTTCACCCGGGGCTACCCGGTCATCGTTCAGTACCCTCAGAGCACCGAAATGAACCCGTTCGGGATTGTAATATTCGTCAAAGCTGAAACTGTGATGGCTGTCGAGCCAGTCGTATACGGATCGTCCGCGGGTATCTGAGCGGTGAACTACTTTTTTCATGATGTATATCCTTTCTTTTATAAATAGATTTTATAAACCAAACAATCGGGGGATGTAAATAGTTTGAGACGTTCACTTTTTATAGGAATCAGAAGCTATAATAAGGAAATAGAAAAGAAATGGACAACTCTCTGAAAGTCGGCAAACAGAAAAGAGTTGAATACGTTCGGTAAATAAGAGATAGAAAAAATTTTGTTGTCAATATCATTATCTTATTTTTGTGCTTCTAAAATTAGCCAATAGATAAGAGATATGAGAAAGTTATTGTATGTTATTCTGTTACTACTTTTCCGTTTATTGATGTTTCCGGGGGCTGTTTGTGCCGAAATACTCTCTTTGCCGGACAGCTTGATAACGGATGATAACGTATATAAATATACTTTCTCCGATTTTGATAAGGCACAGCAGGTTATGGAACAATTGAGAAAGCGGAAATCTCTTTCCATGTTCCGGATGGATGTGGTGGAAGGTGATTTATATTTCAATGTCGGCCAATATTATAAGGCGTTGAAGTTCTATAAGCGTGCTTTGGACAGTGACTCGGTGCGCAATAATGATAAGAATTATATGGAACAGGTGCATCGCATGATCTCTTGTTACGACTGTTTGCATAATGAAAATAAAAAATCGCTGTATGTCTATTTACTTTTAAAAAGGGCAGAGCAGTGCGGGGATAAAGCCATGCAGTCCGTTGCTTTGTTCAATATGGGTAAAATGCTGTATTATCAGGGTAATAAGGAGAAGGGATATGAATATCTGGAACAGGCGATTGAAATGATGTCAAAGACGGATTATCGGCATAAATACGATAATCTGCGTTATGATTACAACACTTTACTGATATTCCAGAAGTCGGACAGGCGTAATGAGGAGGCTCTCAGGACACTGGCTGCGTTGGAAAAGGTGGTGACCGAAGAGACCGGCAGTGAAACTCCGATGGAGGGGTTGAGTGCAAAGGAGAAAAAAGCAATGTATGCCCATTATGCTGTCGTTCTTTTTCGGTTGGGGCAGGCGGAAGAGGCCGAACGTTACTACCGGAAATTCCTAGCGGAAAGTGAGGAATATGACCGTGACGATTACCTGATTATGCCTTATTTGTTCGACAGGAAGATGTATGACCAAGTGATCCGGATGAATGCCGCCCGTGAGAAGATGTATATCATGCGGGGGGATACGGTGAACTATTACATGACTACGATAAAGAGATCTCTTGGATGGGCTTATCGTGATAAGGGCGATTACCGTACTGCTGCAAGATATTTTGAGCAGTTGGCTGTGTTGCGCGACAGCATTAAGAATCGTGAACAAAAAAGTGCGGCATTGGAATTGGCAGCTGTTTATGAAACGAATGAAAAGGATTTGTTCATCCAGCAACAGGCGGCTGATATGCAAAAGAGGAATCTCTTATTGGTATTTACCCTCTGTATCGTTTTTCTGTTAGGTGTGCTTTTGTGGCGGACGATACGGCATAACCGGATTATACGTCGCAAAAATAAGGCGATGGTAGGCACTATCGAAGATTTGCTGATACATAAAGAAGAATTGTATCGGAAAAAGGAGGAGAATCTTATTCTGAAAGAGCAATTGGAGAGGGAGCAGAATTTAAGGATGTCCGCAGGTGGGGGATCGCTATCAACCGATAAGGACGGGAAAGCGGAAACAACTGTTGTTCCGGAACCTCAAGCCGGAGATGGAAATGACATACACGATAGGATATTGTTCGACAAGTTGGAACACGAGATCATTAGCCGTCAGCTCTATCTTCAGCTGGACTTTTCGAGGGAGGAACTGATCAAGACAATCTATATTCCCAAAAATAAATTTGCTCCTCTTTTCAAGCAGTATGCGGGAATGAGCTTTTCGAAGTATATTAATAATCTTCGTTTGGAGTATGCGGCTAAGATGTTAAAGAACCACCCCGATTATACAGTAGATACGATAGCCCAGGAGTGTGGCATGTCGACTCAATCTCTTTATCGCCTCTTTTCGGGAAAGTATGGAGTGACTCCGACAGATTTTCAGGTGGGGGTACAACATATTAATAATAAGAATATTACTGAGGATAAGTGAAAAAATGAGAGACTCAAGGTGAAAAAATGAGAGAATAACCTACTCGAAATGTTTTGATTTGAAAATCCTTCCTTCTACCTTTGAACCACATCAACGAAACTGGTTTAGGTGATGTACAGTACCCAATCTGCCGGGAGGTCTCTCTCGGCAGATTATTCTCGATAAGGCTGATCGGCATATCAGACCATTAGAAAACCTTTCTTAATGAATTAATCTTTCAAAAAACACGTATTGTTATGATTGAAAAAGTATTCAAAGTGGGTGATACAATCACCATCAAACGTACCTCACAAGCAGGTACTGGTTATCGTTACGCTTTAGTACGCCTGACCGGCGGAGTTGCCCTTGTAGAGGAATTGTCAGAAGATGCCGATACTCCGGGAGGAACGTCTGTACAATCTTTATCTTCCGGTTTTTACAGCAGGGGCAGGTAGAGATTCAGTTTGCCTATTACCGTGACTCTGAAGAAGTGCTTTACGAAGATATATTCTCTTATGGGGTGGTTACTTCGGAGAAAGCGAACCCGATAATAGGGGGCTTTAGAGAATTCAGACCGTTGACGGATCAGGAGAAAGAGATATTCCGTACTTGCATGACATTGAAGGGTGTGGACTATACTCCGCTTCTGGTTGCCGAGCAATTGGTAAGCGGATATAACTACCGCTTCATCTGTATGACTGAATCACTAATCCGCGAGCCCAAGTATGGTTTTGCCAAAGTCACTATTTATGCTCCGCTGAGAGGAGAACCCATATTAGAGAGTATTATAGAGTGTTGACTCTGAACGGAGGAACCGAAAATTCATAATAGAGTAGGAACTTGATTTAAAAAGAAATAGTTATGAGTCAATTATATTTTTCGTCTAAGAAAAGGAATGATTGATGAACAGCCATCCCGGACATTATACGTTAAAGTCCGGGCAAACCTAATAAGGTCTGCCGCTTCTTTCGCAGGAAGCGGTGGCACTATTGCAACCGAAGCTTCTTTTTGATGCCTTTAGGCATTGCTCAACTTGACTTCGTTCACCAAAGGCTTCTGATTTTTGAAATCCCGTATATTCTCCAGAGTCGTTGCTGCGATGTTGGCCAGCGCTTCACGGGTAAAGAAAGCCTGATGGGAGGTTACGATTACATTATTGAACGACAGCAAGCGTGCCAGTACATCGTCGTCGATGATACGGTCCGATTTGTCTTCATAGAAGTACTCGCTCTCCTCTTCATATACATCCAGTCCGGCCGAACCGATCTTTTTATTTTTCAGTCCCTCGATCAGTGCATTGGTGTGGATCAGTTGTCCACGGCCGGTGTTGATGATCATTACGCCGTCTTTCATCTTACTGATGGAGTAGTCGTTGATCAGATACTTGGTCTGCTCCGTGAGGGGGCAGTGTAGTGAGATGATGTCCGAACTGTGATACAACTCGTCGAGTGTGGTGTATACTATTTGATTCTCTCTGGCAAAGTTGTAATCCGGATAAAGGTCATACGCCAGTATGTTCATGCCGAACCCTTTTAATATATGTATCAGTATTTTGGCTATCTTTCCCGTACCGATGATACCGGCTGTCTTTCCATGCATATCGAAGCCTAACAGTCCGTGCAGTGAAAAGTTTCCATCCCGGGTGCGCCATGATGCCCGTGGAATTTTCCGGTTGAGCGAGAGCATCAGTGCCACTGTATATTCGGCTACTGCGTATGGAGAATAGGCAGGAACACGAACAACGGTTACACCGTTGTCGGCTGCAGCTTTCAAGTCTACATTATTATAACCAGCACAACGAAGGGCGAGTAGTTTTACTCCGTTGGCAGCCATTGTTCTGATTACTTCGGCATCTGCGGTATCGTTGACAAAGATGCAGACGGCATCCACTCCCTGAGTCAGCAATACGTTGTGTCGGTTCAGATGACCTTTGAAAAATCGGAGTTCGAATCCGAATTCCTTGTTTTTCTCGTTGAAGGAAGCTTCATCATAAGGTTTGGTACCAAAAATGCGATTGTATATGCCATAATTTTTTTATTTACATTCTATAATAATAGAACGTTTATGGGGGGAGTAATGTTTGTGTCCGGGGGCGGCATTTCTTTCTCCGGATTCTTATTCGTTTCAGTAGAAACAGTTTGTGTTTTCAATTAATTTGTTTGTGAAATGGAAATTAGGTGCACAAAAATATTCGTCATGTGCAATATTATTGTACCTTTGCGCCCGAAATAACTTAAAAAAGATTTAGATGAGAAAATTATTCTTGATTAGCATCGGGTTGCTAATCGTTTCAACTTCAACTTTTGCGGGAGGTCTCCTGACGAATACCAATCAGCACGTATTGTTTTTGAGAATGTTGGCTCGTGATGCTTCTACACAAATTGACGCAGTATATTCCAATCCGGCGGGTGTGGCTTTCATGGAAAACGGCTTCCACTTGTCACTCAACGGACAGAGTGCGTTCCAGACAAGAACTATCACTTCTACTTTCGCTCCGTTTGCAGGGTTTGGAGGAAACGCTACCAAAGTATATAAAGGAGAAGCTTCGGCTCCGTTCATTCCCAGTGTATTTGCAGTATATAAGAAGGATAAGTGGGCATTTTCGGGGAATTTTGCGGTAACCGGTGGTGGCGGTAAGGCTACTTTTAATGAAGGGCTGGGTTCATTTGAGTCATTGGTATCTGTAGTACCCGGCATGTTGGTAGCTGCGGGCAATGAAATGGTGGATAAAGGTGTTCTGCCGATTAACATTTTTAATGGAACCAATAAATACTCTGTTGACAGCTACATGCGTGGTAAGCAAATGATTTTTGGCCTTCAGTTGGGTGCCACATATAGAATCACAGATTACTTGTCTGCATTTGCCGGTGTGCGTATGAACTACGTAAGCAATGGTTACGAAGGACACATTCGTAACATTGAGGCTAACATCGGTGGTGGAGAAATGGTAAACGTGAATAAGTATTTCAGTGATTATGCCAAGCAGGCCAGAACAGCCGCAGATGCTTATCTGGCTGCAAATGATCTGGCTAATTATGCAAAATATGATGCCATTGCAAAAGAAGCAACCAAGGTTGCCGGACTGACGGCCGATAAAGAACTGGATTGTGACCAAACCGGTTGGGGAGTAACTCCTATTCTGGGTATGGACTTTAAGATGAATAAATGGAACATCGGTGTGAAATACGAGTTTAACACCAAATTGAATGTAGAGAACAAGACCCGTATAGATAATACAGGACTGTTTGCGAATGGGGTAAATACTCCGCATGACATTCCGGCTCTGCTGACAGTAGGTGTTTCTTATGAAATTCTTCCTGTACTTCGTGCTTCAGTTGGCTATCATCATTTCTTCGATACCAATGCACGTATGGCCGATGCTAAAGATCCTGTGACCGGTCAGACTATGGGCAAACAGCATTTCATCAAACAGGGTACCAACGAGTATCTGGGAGGTATCGAATGGGATGTGTGTAAATGGGCTCAGGTAAGTGCCGGTATGCAACGTACCAAATATGGTGTGGGTGATAATTATCAGAGTGATATGAGTTTTGCAGTCAGCTCTTATTCATACGGTTTCGGTGCCGGATTCGATATTGCGAAGAACCTGAAATTGAATGTCGCTTATTTCTGGACCGATTACGATAAATATACAAAAGAGACTCCTAACTATGGGGGTACCGGAATCGCCGGAAAAGATGTCTTCACCCGTACCAACAAAGTGTTCGGTATCGGTCTCGACTATAAGTTCTGATGCAACCCTTATAGGCTAATCTTTATTTATATAAACCTCAAAAAGGGATCGGATAGACTAAATTATCCGGTCCCTTTTTTGATATACTGCTTAATTAAATTTATCTTTGTTTTTCTAATCCCGCAAGATATGAAAAACACATTTATTCTTTTCCTCGTTGCTCTGAGCTTTGTTTGCAGCTCTTGTAATCGGACTCCCTCTGTGGAAGAGCCCGATGTTCTGAAAGTAGAGTTGAAGGAAACTCCTGTTTCTGTTTCCGATTTCTTTTCTAAAGTTGAAGTGATTCCGTTGGAAACTTCGGACAGTTGTCTGCTGGCCAGAATCTTGAGAGTACGGGTTTCCGGGGATACTACTTATATATTGACTCAGGATTATCCCACCTTCCGGCATATCACGTTGATGGCTTTTGACAAGAAGGGGAACTACCTTCGTTCTATCGGGCGAGTAGGACAGGGCCCCGGTGAATATTCACAGGTTTATGATGCCGTTATCAGTGAGCAGCGGAACCGGGTATATATGTTATCTCCTTTCGGATCGATGTATACCTATCGTTTGGATGGTTCGTTTATAGACAGAAAGATATTGCCGCAGAAAATGAACTTCCAGGAGATTGGACTGACTCCGGATGGCGATCTGCTGACGTGGTCGGCGCAGAACAAGGATGACGGGGCTTGTATCATGCGGTTGGATGCCGATTCGGCGAAGTTGATCAATGAGTTCTGGTCCGATGATTTCTGGTTGAACTGGGCTTGTAGGGATATGTTCTATTCCTATCAAGGCAAAGCTTACTTTGCTCCCGCTTTTTATGAAGAGGTCTACGAACTTACGGGCGATAGCTTCCGTGTAGCCTATCGCTGGGATATGGGAGAACAGAATATAAATATAGCACAATATCATTTCAATTCGAATCCGGACACACGCAGGGAGGAGGACAGGCGGCTGAACGAATATCGTGAAACCGGTAAAATAGCCTTTAATTTCACCAATCAGTACCAAAACGGAAAGTACTATTATGCTCAATTGCTCAGGTTGGCATCCAAGCCCAAATGGAAATACACAAATCTTTTTTATCGTAAAAAGGATGGAGCTGTCTTCTATTTTGAGAAGACACGAGAGGGTATCCGAATCGATCCGGAAGTGTTAACCGAGGATTTTATGCTTTGCATCGTTCCGACAGAAGAACTGGAGAATTATAAAAGTATCCTTCCCGAGGAAGAATATCGGGTGCTGAGTAAAAGGGTAGAAGATGATAATCCCTGTGTGGTGAAATTTTATTTTTAGCCCCATCTCCGTAGGGTAACAACAGAGACGGGGCAGGGTTCGTCCTTAGACTTTTTTTACGTTAGAGTTCGGAGAGATTTATAAAAAGTTAGAACGAATATTGTACCAATGCATTCATACGGTTGGCATGGCGGGTATTGCTGCTGAAGTCTGTGCGCCAGCCCCTTAGATATTCGGCACCTACCTGCAAGTTGCTGGTTACATTCCAGAACAGGTTGGCTACCAGGTATTGGCCTTTCCGGTACATATCGGGCTCGTCGCTCGGATAGGTATGTTCCGAATAAAGACGTGACAGACTGTAAGTGCCCGATACAAAGACGTTTTTGCTGATGTTATATTGCAGCCCGGCGAACCATCCCAACATGGGGAGCGTCTGCATACGCCCTTCTTTCTCCGGGTTGGGAACGATATCCACATTCAGGTTACTCAAATCATTCAGATATTGTCCGATTCCTTTTCCGTAATTCACCTGTCCGTATACCTGCCATTTCGGAGTTACGTTGAAGGAAGTCGAAGCCTGAAGGCCGTATCCGGCTTTTGAATGTGCCTTGTTGTCCACAGAACTCGAGTAAGTCATGCTGCGTACGATGGCGGCCAGTTTCAGGTGGCTGTTGGCATTCCAGTTATACTGTGCTGAAGCGGTAAAGTCCGGCATACGCTGGGTGTTGATGGTAAGATACTGGTTCGTGGTACCGTCTACCGAAGGCATTTCGACACCGACGCCGAATTTCCAATTTTTCAGTTTGTCACACATGTAGCTCAATTGGGTGGTACGATAGAAAGCTGAGCCGTTAGGGCCGGCGAAGTCGATGGTGGGCGGTAGGGCGGCCAGGTCCATAAAGTTACCATAACTGTATCCCAGGGTAAAGCCGAGGAAGGTGGCATAAGCATTTTGCAGTTCGAAGGTTTTTCCGTCTCCACGGAAGTTTGCAGCGGTGTAAACAACGAAATCCCCTAAACGTTTGGTATGTCCCACCAGCTTCAGGAAGAGGGTGGAAGTGCTGATATCCATCTGGAACTGGTTGCGGGCACGGTCGGCAGAACCTTTGTTGGGGATCAGTGCCGGATAGAAATCCACATCCTTCACAATACCTCCGAAGTCATATTCGGCAGTTGCCCGGACATATCCACCAATACCCAGTGCGAATTTTCCTTGTCGGTCGGTCAGTACAAAGCGTGGAGCCTTCGGTTCGTGGAAACGCGGGAGGCGTGTTTCGTTCATTATCCGGATAATCTCGTCTCCGGCTTTGTTTGTCGATACAAACATCACGGAGTTCGGTTCTTCATCTTCGATGATTACTTTTTTCTGGGCATGTGCCGCTACAGGCAAGAGTCCCAGTCCGAGTAGCATAGCTACAGATCTAAAAAATGTTTTCATTATAAGTTAAGTTTTAGGTGAATTGCCCTATTGAACAACTTAAATGGGAAATGGTTGAGGGGGCGAGGGAAAAATCGCCAAATTATGCGGAAGAATTGCTATAGCATAGACCGTTTAAAATGCGAATCTTTGCATATTCGATAATTAGAAAGGAAAAAGAGCAATGGAAAAGATGAATATTACCCATAAGATAGTGGCTATGCAGCCCGAACTGGAGCATTTTGCGTATAAATTGACTGCCGACAGGGAGTCGGCCAATGATCTGGTACAGGATTGTCTGTTGAAGGCATTGGACAACAAAGAGAAATTTGTGCATACCCAGAATTTCAAGGGATGGATGTACACCATCATGCGCAATATCTTTATCAATAATTACCGTAAGTCATTGCGCGAAGTAGACATGACCGACTCTACTTATAATCTCTATGCGCAAACCATGACGGAAGGCGAGGAGGGGAACCGGTTTGAGACGATCTACGACCTGAAGGAGCTCTACAAAGTGATCAATGCCGTTCCCGAAGACCTGAAGAAGCCTTTTATGATGTTCGTGGCCGGGTTCAAGTATCGTGAGATAGCCGAGAAGATGGATTTACCGGTAGGGACTATCAAGAGCCGTCTGTTCCTGATCCGTAAAAGATTGCAGCAGGATTTGAAAGATTTCTCGTAAAGGATAACGGTTTAGGCACGTTAAGTGATCATTGTATGATGTCCTATTCTGACGGGGCATTACATTATATGTTATTCCGATAACAATATATGTAATGCCCCGTTACATATATTGTTATTTTGTCGATTAAAAAAGAATTGTTACCTTTGCCGCCCGAAAACGTATGATGCCGTGAATAACGGTCGTGTATTCTAGAACACCACGTAAAAAACAGGAATTATGAAAGAAAAAGTATCCGTACCCTTCATGTTGCTCGGCATTCTGTTCAATGTTTGCCTGATTGCAGCCAATCTTCTTGAAACCAAAGTTATTCAGGTAGGCAGTATCACTGTTACTGCCGGATTATTGGTATTTCCCATCTCTTACATTATCAACGACTGTATAGCCGAAGTATGGGGGTTCAAAAAAGCCCGTTTGATTATCTGGAGTGGCTTTGCCATGAACTTCTTTGTAGTAGCCCTCGGACTGATCGCCGTGGCATTGCCGGCGGCCCCTTTCTGGGGAAGGCGAACAGCATTTTGATTTTGTATTCGGCATGGCCCCCCGTATCGTAGTAGCCAGTCTGCTGGCTTTTCTGGTCGGTTCGTTCCTCAATGCCTACGTCATGAGTAAAATGAAAGTGGCCAGTGGCGGACGTAACTTTTCCGCCCGTGCCATTTGGTCGACGGTGGTGGGAGAAACTGCCGACTCACTGATTTTCTTCCCCATAGCATTCGGAGGACTGATTGCCTGGCCGGAACTGCTGGTGATGATGGGTACTCAAATCGTACTGAAGTCTCTCTACGAAGTGATTATTCTTCCGATTACCATCCGTGTCGTGAAAGCCGTTAAGCGAATTGACGGAAGCGATGTCTACGATACGGACATCTCCTACAATGTACTGAAGGTAAAGGATATCTGATAGGAGAATTTAAAACAACATTTTCAAGAATATAAATGATGAAAAATGATTCAGCAGTAGTCCTGTTCAGTGGTGGACAGGATTCGACAACGTGTCTCTTCTGGGCGAAGAAACACTTTAAGAAAGTATATGCGCTCAGTTTCCTGTACGGGCAGAAGCATGCACACGAAGTGGAGTTGGCCCGGGGAATAGCCGAAAGGGCAGGAGTGGAATTTCATGTAATGGATACCTCTTTTATCGGAAGCCTTGGCAGCAATTCATTGACAGATACCAGTATCTCGATGGACGAAGACAAGCCCAAAGATTCATTTCCGAATACTTTTGTGCCGGGACGCAACCTGTTTTTCCTGAGCATTGCCGCTGTCTTTGCCCGTGAACAGGGAGCTTTCCATCTGGTTACGGGAGTTTCACAGACCGATTATAGCGGTTATCCCGATTGCCGGGATTCGTTCATCAAGTCGCTGAATGTCACCTTGAACCTGGCGATGGATGAACAGTTCGTCATTCACACTCCGTTGATGTGGATCGATAAAGCCGAAACCTGGGCGCTGGCGGACGAACTCGGTGTGTTCGATCTTGTGCGGAACGAGACACTGACCTGTTACAACGGGATTCCCGCCGACGGATGCGGACATTGTCCGGCATGTAAGTTACGCAAGCAGGGACTGGAAGAGTATTTAAGTAAAAGAAACCGTTAATTATTAATAGATTATGACCGAATTGAAAGAGCAGCTTTCTTTGTTGGGAAGAAAGACCGAATATAAGCAGGATTATGCTCCCGAGGTATTGGAAGCCTTCGATAACAAACATCCTGAGAATGATTACTGGGTACGTTTCAACTGTCCGGAGTTTACCAGCCTATGCCCCATAACCGGACAGCCGGATTTTGCGGAAATACGTATCAGCTACCTGCCCGATGTGAAGATGGTGGAGAGTAAGAGCCTCAAACTTTATCTGTTCAGTTTCCGCAATCACGGTGCCTTTCACGAAGACTGCGTAAACATAATCATGAAAGATCTGATCCGCCTGATGGATCCTAAATACATTGAAGTGACCGGCATCTTCACCCCTCGTGGCGGCATTTCGATTTATCCGTATGCCAATTACGGTCGTCCGGGGACGAAATACGAAGAGATGGCAACCCACCGGTTGATGAATCATGAATAGGGGATGACCCTATTCATGGTGATAGGGTCCGCCGTTCAGTATGGTCATGGCCCTGTATATCTGTTCTACAAAGATCAGGCGGATCATCTGGTGCGAAAAAGTCATTTTTGACATGGATATCTTTTCGTGTGCCGCGTCATATACCTTTTGTGAAAAGCCATAAGGTCCTCCTATAATAAATACCAGGCGTTTGTTGACGTTTACCAACTTCTTCTCCATCCAGCGGGCAAACTCCACCGACCGCATCTCTTTTCCGTGTTCGTCCAGCAACACAACCACGTCTCCCGGCTGAAGGGCTTTGGCTATCAGTTCGCCTTCCTTCTCTTTCTGTTGCTCGGGTGTCAGGCTTTTCGTATTTTTCAATTCTGGAATCACCTCCATATCGAAAGAAATGAAGTGTTTGGTACGCTCTATGTAATCGTTGATTGCAGTGATATAATGCTGCTCTACAGTCCGTCCTACGACGATAAGGGTTGTTTTCATTCAAGTGCAAACTCTTGTTTATTGCACAAAAATAAGAAAAAATATTGTTTTTAGCATTAAATACTTACCTTTGCGTATCGATAATACTTGTGATTATGAAAAAACGGGTACTTTTATGGATGGCCGGACTCGTATTCGCTGTAACTTCGCTCTTCGCACAGGACATACCGGTGGGCGTGGTCGTTGCGTTTAAGAAAGGAAACTCCCAAGAGCTGAACAGGTATTTGGGAGAGAAAGTGAATCTGGTGATTCAGAATCGCTCGGAGAGTGTAGACAGGCAGGCAGCTGAAGGAACACTTGCCGCTTTTTTCAGTAGCAATAAGGTCAGTGGTTTTAATGTAAACCATGAAGGTAAGCGGGATGAATCGAGTTTTATTATCGGTACCCTGACCACTGCCAACGGCAATTTCCGG
>ENA-OQIF01000306-OQIF01000306.1-human-gut-metagenome-genome-assembly--contig:-NODE-306-length-22604-cov-6.794234_pt1 | contig 22604 bp, 25 predicted proteins | sample MGYA00242574_ERZ504738 | MGnify/ENA primary metagenome ERZ504738 (study PRJEB26092, sample SAMD00036437) | human gut metagenome | host: Homo sapiens | study: EMG produced TPA metagenomics assembly of...
ATCACCTGATCTTAGAAGCGTTAAAAGAAGACATTTCCAGTGAAGATGTGACAACCAATTCAGTGATGAAAGAGGCAGTGGCAGGTGAAGTAGACCTGATCTGCAAACAGGATGGAATTATTGCCGGACTGGAAGTGTTCGAGAGAGTGTTTACCCTTCTGGATCCCGACACGAAGGTAGAGTTATATTACAAAGACGGAGAAGAAGTGAAAAACGGGCAGCTGATGGGAAAAGTCAAAGGAGACATCCGTGTCCTTCTTTCCGGAGAACGAGTTGCGCTCAACTATCTTCAGAGAATGAGCGGAATTGCGACCTATACCAATTCTGTTGCAAAACTTCTGGAAAGAAGCAAGATCAAACTCCTCGATACAAGAAAAACAACACCGAATATGCGTATTTTTGAGAAATATGCAGTTCGTGCAGGCGGCGGATACAACCACCGTTACAACCTTTCTGACGGTGTGCTGTTAAAAGATAACCACATCGGAGCAGCAGGAAGTGTGACCAAAGCGGTGCAGATGGCAAAAGAGTATGCACCGTTTGTAAGAAAAATTGAAGTAGAAGTAGAAAATCTGGACATGGTAAAAGAAGCGGTGGAAGCCGGCGCAGATATCATCATGCTGGATAATATGTCACCGGAGGATATGAAAAAAGCAGTGGAGTTGATCGACGGAAGAGCCCAGACAGAGTGCTCCGGAAATGTGACAAAAGAAAATATCGCGCGTCTGACAGAGATCGGAGTTGACTATATTTCCAGCGGTGCGTTGACACACTCCGCTCCGATCCTGGATATTTCTTTAAAGAATCTGCATGCAGTGGAATAAAGATGCAGAAAAAGAAAGAGAGGAACAGTATTTATGACAGGTTCTGAACGCAGAGATCAAATCATAAATCAGATTAAAAAAGCAGTATTCCGGTATCTGGGGCGCAGCTTGCAAAAGAATTTGATGTCAGCCGGCAGGTGATCGTGCAGGATATCGCACTGATCCGGGCAGCGGGACATGAGATCATATCCACAAACAGGGGATATCTTCTGAATACTCCACATTCCGTGAACCGGATCTTCAAAGTGAATCACACGGATGAAGAGTTGGAAGACGAGCTGTGTACGGTAGTGGATCTGGGCGGAAAAGTGGTGAACGTGATGGTCAATCACAGGGTGTACGGTCACATGGAGGCAGAGATTAACATCACATCCAGACGAAAAGTGATGGAATTTGTAGAGGATATTAAGCGGGGAAAATCAAGTCCTCTGAAAAATATTACCTCCAATTATCACTATCATCTGATCGAGGCAGATTCCGAAGAGACACTGGATCTGATCGAAGAGGCATTACGGCAGAAAAAATTTCTGGTCGAAGTGGCCGCTGGATCGTAATAAGACAAATTTTTAAAAGGTGCAATCTTGACTTATCATTCCGGCTGTGATACGATTTTCAATGAGAAAGTGTGTATTTTATACACATATCTGGTAGAAAAATCATACGGAAAATGCAAAGACGGAGAGAGTAGGTTATCCGAAATTTTACAGAGAATTCCCGGAAGATCCGAGAAAGGATCCGATGCTGAGAGGGATGAACGGAAGATGATCGAACATGGCTCCCGAGCGGCGCAGCAAGCATGATGTGAACTGCGATGGGTTCGCCCTTTACAGCGAGAGAGTGTTTTTGGCAGCACTCACAGAGGTTTCAGCCGTGAGGCTGAGATAAATCAGAAGTGGTAACACGGTATTCACCCGTCTTCTTGGCAGCAGGAAGACGGGATTTTTTATGAAGGAGAGAAGAGAGATGGCAGACAAGAAACCATATTATATCACAACAGCGATTGCCTACACATCAGGCAAACCGCATATTGGAAACACTTATGAGATTATTCTGGCTGACGCGATCGCAAGATACAAGAGAAGTCAGGGATATGATGTATTTTTCCAGACAGGAACCGATGAGCATGGTCAGAAGATCGAGCTCAAAGCAGAAGAGGCGGGAGTAACACCAAAAGAATTCGTAGACAATGTTTCCGGAGAAATCAAGAAAATCTGGGATCTGATGGATACTTCTTATGACAAATTTATCCGTACAACAGACGAAGATCATGAAAAACAGGTACAGAAGATCTTTAAAAAACTGTACGATCAGGGAGATATTTACAAAGGGCACTATGAAGGAATGTACTGTACTCCATGTGAATCTTTCTTCACAGAATCACAGCTTGTAGACGGCAAATGTCCGGACTGCGGACGTGAAGTACAGCCTGCGAAAGAAGAAGCATACTTCTTTAAAATGAGCAAATATGCAGACAGACTGATCGAGCATATCAATACACATCCGGAATTCATTCAGCCGGTATCCCGTAAAAACGAGATGATGAACAACTTCCTGCTTCCGGGACTGCAGGATCTGTGTGTTTCCAGAACATCATTCAAATGGGGAATCCCGGTAGACTTCGATCCGAAACATGTAACTTACGTATGGCTGGATGCGCTTACAAACTATATCACAGGAATCGGATACGACTGCGATGGAAACAGCACGGAGCAGTTTCACAAATTATGGCCGGCAGATCTGCATCTGATCGGAAAAGATATCATTCGCTTCCATACAATTTACTGGCCAATCTTTTTGATGGCACTGGATCTTCCGCTTCCAAAACAGGTATTCGGACATCCATGGCTGCTTCAGGGAGACGGAAAAATGAGTAAATCCAAAGGAAACGTCCTTTACGCAGATGAACTGGTAGATTTCTTCGGCGTTGATGCAGTTCGTTACTTTGTTCTTCATGAGATGCCATTTGAAAATGATGGAGTTATCACATGGGAACTGATGGTAGAGCGCATGAATTCTGATCTTGCCAACACGCTGGGAAATCTGGTCAACAGAACCGTTTCCATGACAAATAAATATTTCGGCGGAACTGTAACAGACAAAGGTGTGGCAGAAGAGGTTGATGCAGATCTGAAGGCAGTGACAGAAAGCACACCAAAAGCAGTCGAAGACAAGATGGAAGAGCTGCGTGTGGCAGATGCAATGACAGAAATTTTCAATCTCTTCAAACGCTGCAACAAATACATTGACGAGACAATGCCATGGGTACTGGCAAAAGATGAAGCGAAAAAAGACCGTCTGGAAACAGTTCTCTGGAACCTCATTCAGAGCATTTCCCGCGGTGCAGAACTTCTGGAATCCTTCATGCCATCCACCAGCAAAAAGATTCTGGAGCAGCTCGGAAATGGTCATGTAACAGAAAAACCGGAAATCCTCTTTGCAAGACTGGATCTGGAAGAAGTTCTGAAAAAAGTAGAAGAGCTGCATCCACCGGTTGAAGAAGAAAAAGAAGAGGAAGATGTGATCGATATCGAAGCAAAACCAGAGATCACATTTGACGATTTTGGAAAAATGCAGTTCCAGGTCGGAGAGATCATTGCCTGCGAAGAAGTGAAAAAATCCAGAAAACTCCTTTGCTCACAGGTGAAGATCGGAAGCCAGGTAAAACAGATTGTATCCGGAATCAAAGGTCATTACACAGCCGAAGAAATGGTTGGAAAGAAAGTCATGGTTCTCGTGAATCTGAAACCTGCAAAACTGGCAGGCGTATTATCAGAAGGAATGCTGTTATGCGCAGAAGATGCAGAAGGCAACCTTGCACTGATGACACCGGAAAAATCAATGCCGGCAGGAGCAGAGATCTGCTAAGAAAATAGAGAGAATGAATAGATCCCCCGGATTTCAGGAGAAAGAAGCCTGACATCCGGGGGATGTGTTTTGCAAAAATTATTTAGCCTCTTCAATCCATTGTTTTACAACTTCAATATCAATCCCGGTCAGTTGAGTAATTTCCTCCGGGGAGTTGCCGGAATGAAGCATATGGAGAACAATTTCTTTTTGTCCAAGATTAATGCCCTCCTCAATACCCTCTTTATACTGGTTTTTTAAGTCTTCTTCATAAGCCTTTTGATTAAACGATGTCAGAACCATACTGATTACCTCCGCTTTATGTTTCACCAGTACATCCCGAAGAATTCCCTTTTCAATACAGATGTCCACCGCTTTCGTGACAGCGTGCTTCGGATCACTCGTTTTCTTACACTGAATCCTTACCGTATCCACAAAAATAGAATACTCTTTCAGCCGCTGGCATTTTTCCATAAGCGCAAGGTTATGTCCGTAATTGATATTCAGCATCACTGCGGTGCACTGCAGACAAGGCTGTCGATTATCGGATACAGATTCAAACGCATCCGTCAATCGAAGAATCGTCTCATCCGGTTGTTCTTTTGTGCCGTTATAGAACACAAAGTATTGAGGAATCGGCAGCTTTTTTAAAGCGCTGCTGTATAAATTGATGTTTTCCGTCTCGACATATCCATCATACAACCTGGCGAGATAGATCAGTCCGCGCAATGGCATGTTAGGATTATACGTGCTCTGATGCTCGTAGAGATTCAGTGTCCCGCCGATCAGGAATGAAATATCATTTTTCATAGAGAGATAAACAGCGTCCTCCAGTGTATTCACTTCAAGATCATTCGGATTTTCATAGCAGGTATTATTCAATGCATTGTATAGATCCAAAAGATCCTTCTTGTTATTGAAAACCAGACGAAAAAGCCGATCCTTATATTTGTGATTCGGGACAGGGTGTTTCTGGTGATTTCTTTTTTATTTTCTTCATGTACTTTCCTTCCATTATAAAAATTAATCCTGTAGATGCAATCTTCTTATTCTTGTGTTCGGTTAAAATCAACTGAAAATCTGGCGAAACGCCGAAAAACAGACAGCTTCTAAAAGAAAGAAGCCAATGCTGTACAGACGACAGCTAAAAAGTAAATTCATTATATCCGGTTCGGATTATAATAACAATACGCAGATTATACAAAATAAATATTCAGAAAATTCTGATAAAAAGTAATAATTTAAAAATCATTTCGATAAAATATAAAAAAGTGTGTTGACAACTAAAAGGGATAGTGTTATTATTAAGTCAATCCAAAAGAGATACAACAATCACACATCTCAAAAGGATATTTAACTAAAGAGCGATTCTTAATTTAGTAAGCAGTCGTTCTGTTAGATTAAAAATAAACGAACTAAGGAGGCAGAGGTCCAATGGACAGTATATCATCAGTTACATTTCAATATGTCAGTGGTACGGTAGATGCAGGTTCCTGTAAAAGAGACCTTTACCACGAAAGATAAGATCCAGTAAAAGTGAATGAAAAGATCAAATCGAAGAGATTGTAAAGCTGGATGAAAATGAAAAGATTCGACATCTACAGACGTATTGAATATAGATACCACATGTAGCCAAAGTTCCCGAACATGTGTAAAGAAACATGGATAAGGAATATCAGTTTTATATGAAGCACCCCCAGTTATAGAAAGAATAATCAAATAGGATGTTGGAATATCGTCAGATGATACTGCAGCAGCCGAAAGGTTATAGAGAGAATAACTGAAGAGAGGACTTTCATGATAGGATGATACCGATACCGAGTCGGATTTAGGTTATAGATATTGTTAAATTGAAGAACAGGAGGTTTCATATAAGCCAGTCTTAGTGGACAGACTGCTATATCAATTAACAAGTGTAAAGGTCTTACAGGAACAGAATTGAGAAGTTCCTTCGATTTATAAAATAGAATATGAAAAATTTGAATAAAAAGTAAAATGCATCTTCAATGTCAATTGAGGGTGCATTTTTTTGACATTACGGGAGTCATATGGTAAACTAGAACAAACTAGGCAATGAAGAGAAAGATACCTGTAAGGTACAGACTAAGTATAATGAGGTGAGCATAGTGGACAAGTATGAATATAAGTTGAAGACAGAACAGATGCTAAAACTTATGGAAAACGGTGCATACAACAGAGCCGCTGAGATTGCTGACAGCATTGATTGGAAGCGTGTCAGAAATGTAAATATGCTGTTAAACGTCAGCAATATATATGAAAAGATCAGAGATTACCGTAAGAGTTTTGGAGTTCTGAGAGCTGCCTATCATAGAACAGAGGGGAGCAGAAAGATATTATATCGCTTGTGCACTCTTGCGATAAAGGTTGGAAATCTGGAAGAGGCAATCGACTATTATGATGAATACGTACAGGCTGCACCAAAAGATCCGAATCAGTACATCCTAAGATACCGCCTGTTGAGAGCACGAAGAGCTCCGATCGAGCAGCAGATCCGTGCGTTGGAGCAGTTCAAAAAAGCAGAGTATGTCGAAGAGTGGGCATACGAGCTGGCCAAGAGATATGAAGAAGCCGGGATGACAGCCGAATGTCTGGAAGAGTGTGATGATCTGATCCTGTGGTTCAGCGAAGGCAAGTATGTATACAAGGCTATGGAACTGAAGATGCGATACAAGCCATTGACTCCGCTGCAGCAGGAAAAGTATGACAGAAGGCTGGAAGAAGCAGAAAAATCTTCAGAAAGAGAAGCGAAAAAACTGATCGATCTGGGCAGAATAAAAGCTGAGGAAGAAGAAAAGCGGAGAAAAGAGCAGGAAGAAGCTGCCCGCTATACAGAGGATATGCTGGAGCGTTCTGAGCAGATCGCAGAGCCGGAGAATGCCGAACTCAGTGAGGAGGAAGTGGCAGAGCAGCTGAAAAAAGCGGAGCCGCCGAAGAAGAAGCTGGGTGATACGATGAAGCTTGGCGAGGCGCTTCAGAATCTGTTCCATACAGAAAAAGAAGAAGCGCAGGAGCAGGAAGAGCTGGAACTTTTAGAAGAGGATGCGGAAGAGTACGAAGAAGACATCGAAGAATTGGCAGAAGAGGACGCAGAACCGGTGGAAGGTGATGACGAGGAGAGTACAGGGGAAGATGATTGCTCAGATCTGGCAGAAGCACTGGAAGAGATTGAGTCATTATCAGATCTGGAATTGCTGGATCAAGTGACAGAGGAAGAACCTGTAGAAGAGATTATTGAGGAGACGATCGAGACGAAAGTTAAGGAAGTTGACCTGAAAGAATTAGAAGAGCTGGCAGAACCGGAAGTGGCAGATGCAGCAGATGTGGAAGTAATCGAGGAACCTGAAGTAGCAGAAGAGGCTGAGAAGGAAGATATGGAAAAAGAATCTATTAAATTAGAAGAAACAGAAATCAAAGAGGATGAGAGAATAGACGAGCCGGTTGACGATATACTTGATATTGATGATATTCTTGCTGAGTGGGAAGCCGCAGAGGGCAGTGTTGAACCGGAAGAAGTTCCAGAAGTGAACGAAGAGGATATAGAACAGATTGAGCGCAAGCCAAAGAGCCCGATCTTATCCCCGGATATTCAGAGGATGATCGATGAGATTGAAGGTGTGATTCCGGAAGAAGAGAGTGAGGAGATTCCGGTACACACGAGTACTCCTGTTGAACCTCTTGAGAATAAGGAGGAAGCAACAGAAGAGCTTAGAATGGAATCAGAAGAGCTGACTCTGGAGGTTGACAGTGCAGAAGATTATGAAGACCTTCTGACAGAAGACGCAGCAGAGGAACTGGAAGAGGAATTCGAAGAAGAACTGGATTACGATGATGATTATGAGGACGATTACGAATCGATTGCAGCAGGGCTGCAGGAAGAGTTCAAGCCGACGCTGAGTGATGAACCGGACGATCGTGAGATTCCGGATGAAGAGCCTGTTGAGTCGGATATTCTGAGTTCTACGACACCGCTGAGCAGAAAAGAGACTGCGAAGCTGATTGCGACAGGAAAGACTGCACCACTTCCGATGGATGAGATTGCAGATGCATTATCGATTTCCGATACAGGATTTTTGGTACACAGCCGCTATGATCTGTCCGGACAGGGTGCAAGAAAAGCAGGGCTGACAGAGGAGCAGAAGAAGCTGTTCTCCTACTTTGTTCCGGTACGTGGTATGAGCGAACAGCTGGTAGATGTTCTGGAGCAGGATCGCAATTGTACGAATAGAAAAGGTACTTCAAACACAGGAAACCTCCTGATCGTTGGAAACAAGGGGAATGGAAAGACGGTTCTCGCAGTTGATGTCGTAAAGGCAATCCAGAAGCAGAGAAAGATCCGTCAGGGAAGAGTCGCGATCATCACAGGTGAGGCATTGAATAAAAAGAAGATCAGTGATATCGTAGCAAAATTATATGGTGGAGCACTGATCATTGAAAAAGCCGGAAAATTAAGTGAAAGAACGGTTGCGAAGCTGAACAAGGCGATGGAAAAGGATACAGGTGAGATGCTGATCGTATTGGAAGAGCAGAGAAAGCCGCTGGATCGGGTTCTTTCTTCCAATAGAGAATTCAGAAAGAAATTTACAAGCAGATTGGAAGTGCCGATCTTTGTAAATGATGAGCTGGTTACATTTGGTCAGACTTACGCACAGGAGAATGGATATCGTATCGATGAGATGGGAATCCTGGCGCTGTACAGCCGGATCGATGCGATGCAGAGAGAAGATCACGCAGTGACAGTTGCGGAAGTAAAAGACATTATGGATGAGGCGATGTCGCATTCACAAAAGGTATCCGCCAAGAAGCTTGTGAAGCGAGTTCTTGGAAAGAATACAGATGATGCAGACAGAATTATTCTGACAGAAAAAGATTTTAATATTTAGAATTAGGAGATATTGTGAAGTAGAAGAATCTACGAAAGCAACAGATCTTAAGTGTTCTGAAAAGAGGCTGTCTGATGAGACAGGAATTACCGGAGTAGAGATCAGACTGAGTGTTCTGATAGCTACTTCGGTTTTTGTTTTAGAAAACCAATATTTATTAGAAAAGTAGTAGCTGTCAGAGGAAATATGGCAGATGCCAGTGTTGTGATCAATGAGGCGGCAGCAGGTGTTAAAAATCTTGAAACGGTATGGAAGTCTGTGGAGGCGTATGTTGAAAATTCCATTGAGCAGCTAAAAGACGTAGATAATTCCACGTTGTTGCTGCAGTTTAAAATGAGAATGCAAAGTACAGTAAATTCATGGTCAGAGGTGGGGAATATTACAGCGGAGCTTGTAGCATTGTTTGAAGAAGCCCAGAGAGAAGTGAATGTCAAAGTGAGAAGTGTAAAAGATCCGGGAAAAGAACTGCAGTTACAGCGGAAAAAATTAAACAATGCAGTGATTAAGTTTGATATGGAATATCTGCCGGAACTAAAAAACAGCATGGAACAATTAAGAAGGTCAATTCAGAAATTTGACAATGATATTGAGAACAGCTATCTAAGATGTATTCCTGAGATGAAAAATTTAATCACAAGGCTGACGGAGGCAGAGAAAATATATGAAAGCTCGAACTGCACTCCGGAAATCATGGAAAAAGTAATGGAAATGGTACAAGAAGAGAAATCCACTATGCAGGATACTTTACTTGAAGCGGCAAAGACCATTCATAAAGGAACGCTTGGGCTGCGGGATGACAGTTTGAAGGAGCAAATGGATGATGCCGTACTGATGTTGGAGGACATGATTAAAAAACAGGCAGAATATGCATATGGAATTCTGGAGCCTGAGTTGACAGCGCTTGCGAAAGCACTGGAAAGTGTTGATGCGACGCTTCTGGAAAAATTAGATGAAAATCCATTTCAAATCGTGATGGATCTTCTTCCAAAAGTGGAAACGATCGAAGGGCTTGATCTGACACAGCCGGAGATTGCGGCAATGAAAGCAGCATATGAAACAGCATTGTCTGTGTTGAACAGAATGGCGGGATCAGCAGATATCCTTAAATATATGTCAATTCATGACGAGCTGAAAAAGAAGTATGAAGATTTGGAACGGGTTTTTCAGGAAGCAAAAGCACTTTGTGATAAACTCGAGCTCCATAGCCGAAGCTTGAAAAACCTGTATCAGGTACATGAGGTAAAGGAATATTTTATAGAATGTGGAAAAACACATGAAATGAATTTGCAGGATCTTTTGAGACAGCTGAAGGAAGAGAATATGGAGCAGGCAGATGAGATGGCTGCTTGCAGAGAAGAGGTGGAAAAGGGACTTCGTGATCTGGAAAGTGCCCGAAGCGCATGGAGATAGAGTGATTAGAATTAAGACTGAGGGGGGCGGCATACCCTTCAGTCTTTTGCGTTGTTCTGTAAGAACTTATCAGCATAGGAACTCACCAGGCGCGGATATTGACAAAAATGTGTGGGGGGGGGTAAAATAAAAATGACATAAAATCTTCAAAATCTGCACAAAATAGGGAGCAATCAACAATTTTGTTGAAAAATGTCCGGATCTGTAGTAGGATAAATAGGAGAAATATTTAGGGAAGAGGAATAGGATGAAAAAAGATGAAGGGGAAGAAGAGAGTACATGCTTTTAAAAACAGGATGGAACACTGGCAAGTTGTATCAATAGGGTTGACAGTTTATGACGCTATTGCTATGATACTTGCTTTTTTTCTGGCATTATGGTTCCGGTTTGACTGTCGTTATACGATGATACCGAAAGAGTATTTGAATTTCTATTTTAAGTTTATTTTAATTTACGCTGTGATTTCAATCTTTGTGTTCAGGAAGATGCGTCTCTATAATAGCATCTGGAGATTTGCAAGCTACAGCGAGTTGCTTAGGACGGTTGTGGCAACCGGAATTACATTTGTGATCCACTGTGTGGGAATGAATGTATTTTTCGGGAAGATGCCACTTTCTTATTATGTATTCGGAATTATGATTCAGTTTGTGCTGACGCTGGGAGTGCGTTTTTCTTACCGGTTTGTACTGCTTGAGAGAAGCCGGCAGAGAAAGGCAGAGGAGATCGCGAAGGCGAAGAAGGTACTTCTGATCGGTGCGGGCAAGGCAGGTCAGATGATCCTGCGTGATATCAAGACAGCCAAAGAGCTGGAGGATATCGTATGTTGTATTATTGATGATAACCCGAATAAATGGGGTAGATATATCGAAGGAGTTCCTGTGGTCGGGGGAAGAGATGATATTCTCTCCTGTGTCGAACGATTCAAGATCGAGAAGATCGTTGTGGCAATTCCGAGTGCGACAGCGCAGGAGAAGCGGGATATCCTGAACATCTGTAAAGAGACCGGGTGTGAGCTGAAGAACCTGCCGGGTATCTATCAGTTCCTGACCGGTGAGGTGCGTGTCAGTGCGCTGAAAGACGTAGCAGTGGAGGATCTTCTGGGACGTGATCCGATCAAAGTCAATATGCAGGAGATCAATGCCTTTATCCAAGACAAAAAGGTCATGGTAACAGGTGGAGGCGGAAGTATTGGTTCGGGTCTTTGCCGTCTGATCGCAGAGTACCATCCGAAACAGTTGATCATCTTTGATATTTATGAGAACAATGCATATGATATACAGCAAGAGTTAAAGAAAAAGTATCCTGAACTTGATCTGGTTGTATTGATCGGATCTATCCGAGACTCGAGAAGGATCAATGCGGTATTTGAGACTTATCGTCCGGACATCGTCTATCATGCAGCAGCACATAAGCATGTTCCGCTGATGGAGGACAGTCCATGTGAGTCTATTAAGAATAATGCGATCGGTACTTACAAGACAGCTTATGCGGCAATGATGAACGGCTGTCAGAGATTTGTTCTGATTAGTACAGATAAAGCGGTGAATCCGACGAATATCATGGGCGCCAGCAAGCGTCTCTGTGAGATGATCGTACAGTCCTTTGATCGTATGATCAAAGAGAAGACACCGGAAAGACTGCCGATTCTCTATGCACATGCAGATGATGAAGACGGAGCTATGGTGAAAAAACATGTCTTTTCGAAAGATATCAAGACAGAATTTGTGGCAGTTCGGTTTGGAAATGTACTTGGAAGTAATGGTTCTGTCATCCCATTGTTTAAAAAACAGATTGCATCAGGCGGACCGGTGACGGTTACGCATCCGGATATCATCCGCTACTTTATGACGATTCCGGAAGCAGTCAGCCTGGTATTACAGGCCGGCACTTATGCAAAGGGTGGAGAGATTTTTGTTCTGGACATGGGAAGTCCGGTCAAGATCGATACACTGGCGAGAAACCTGATCAAGTTGTCAGGACTAAAACCGGATATTGACATTAAGATAGAATACATCGGATTGAGACCGGGAGAGAAACTTTATGAAGAAAAGCTGATGGCAGAAGAGGGGCTGAAGAAAACTCCGAATGATTTGATCCATATCGGATGCCCGATTCCTTTCGAGGTGGAAGGTTTTCTGAAGCACCTTCAGTCTCTGATGGAAATGGCGTATGCAAATGACGAACATATCAGAGAAAAGGTTTCTGAGATTGTAACAACGTATCATCCGGCAGGGGAACACGGCAGCGAGAAAAAAGGCGAAGTGTATGAAAGGCTGCTGGGTGGAAAGACAGCAGAGAATGGACAGAAATAAATACATCCGATTATTCCCGAATGACAGTAGAGACTGCCATTCGGGAATCTGATGTAAAACGGAAACAGAATTCGGGGTCAGGTATCGCGAAATGGCGAAGCACACTCTTTTTTAGGAGAGATAGTATGTGGTATGTAATCCAAGTAGTGACGGGAAAAGAAGAAGAGACAAAGAATGTGATCGACAAAGAACTGAGCAGACAGTTTTTTGAAGATTGTTTCTATATAAGACGAGAACGGGTATGGAGACGAGATGGGCAGTGTATTGTTCATCTGGAAACGATGTTCCCGGGGTATCTCTTCATCAGTACTGACCAGCCAGAGGAGGTATACACAAAATTAAAAGCAATTCCTCAGATTACAAAACTTCTCCGGTCAGAAGAAGATATCTTTTTAACTGTCTCTCAGGAAGAAAGAGAATTTCTTGAGAATCTTCTGGATGAAGATCCGGAGGACGTTGTGAGATTGTCAAAAGTGACGGTGAATGAAGAAAAAGAGATTCTTACTGCAGAAGGTCCGCTCAGACATTATGTGGATTGGATTGTCAAGAAAAAGTTGAGGCTGCGATATGTGATGATCGAAATGGAGTTATTTGAAAAGAAACGAGAAATATTGATAGGGATAAAGTTGTAGGATTTCCGATGGAGGGAGTCCTTTTTCTATGGAGGGATGAGATTATGTTTAATGAAAAAAATCAGTTTGAAGTATTTGTATTAAAGGTTGGGCATGGGGGATTAGAGGGGAAGAAAGTGATGGTGATATAAAAGGGACAACAAAGCAGAAGTTCTTAGTTTATGTGGATTTCGAGGTTATAGAAATATACTAAACTATGCCAAAAGTCAATGGTAATAATATTTCAACTTATGATATGGATTCTATAGATATAAAGATTTTAAAGTTATAAGGAGTAAAAAAGATGTCCAATATTGATACAAAAAATGAAATTTTAAAAAGAAATATTCCCTTTAGCCCTCCGGATATTAGCGAATTAGAGATTGCTGAAGTTGCAGAGGCGCTTCGCTCTGGTTGGATTACAACTGGACCGAGAACAAAAGAATTGGAAAGAAGACTTGCAGAGTATTGTCATACTTCAAGAGCAGTTTGCTTAAATTCTGCAACAGCAGCGGAAGAATTAAACTTTAGAATTTGTGGTATCGGGGATGGAGATGAAGTAATAGTACCTTCATATACATATACTGCCAGTGCTTCAGCAGCAATTCATTGTGGGGCAAAAGTAATCTTTGTAGATAGTCAAAAAGATAGCACTGAAATGGATTACGATAAAGTTGCAGAGGTAATTACTGAAAAACCAAAGCAGTTGTAGCGGTAGATTTGGGCGGTATCATTTGTGATTACGATAAATTGTATGCTGCTGTTGAGAGCAAGAAACATTTGTTTAGAGCTAAAGAAGGTGATAGCCTTGGGGCAAGAATTCAGCAGTCTATCGGTAGGGTAATTGTGTTCGCTGATTGTGCTCATGCGTTGGGGGCAAGCAGAAATGGAAAGATGGCTGGTGAGATTGCTGACTTCAGTGATTTCTCATTCCATGCTGTGAAAAACTTTACTACAGCAGAGGGGGGAGCAAGTACTTGGAGAGATATCAAAGGAATTGATACTGAGGAGATTTATAAACAGTTCCAATTATACAGTTTACATGGACAAAGTAAAGATGCTCTTGTGAAAACTCAGCTTGGTGCTTGGGAATATGACATCGTAGGTCCTTGGTATAAATGCAATATGACAGATATCATGGCTGCCATTGGACTTCGACAGTTAGACAGATATCCGGGAATGCTTGCAAGACGTAGTGATATTATAAAAAATACGATGCAATGTGTGATGAACTTGGGGTAAAACATTTAGTTCATAGTGGAGAAGATTTTCAATCCTCAAATCATTTATATTTGACTCGCATTCCGGGGATTAATGATGAAGTTAGAAGAGAGATTATCATTAAGCTAGCTGAGCGAGGGGTAAGTACAAATGTTCATTACAAACCACTCCCAATGATGACTGCATATAAGGAAATGGGATGGGATATTAAAGATTTTCCAAATTCTTATGATTACTATGCGAACCTAATTACACTTCCTCTTCATACAAAACTTAATGATGAAGATGTTGACTACATTATCAAAAATTTCAGGGATGTAGTGAAAGAATACATCTAAAGCAGGAGAGTTTGTGATGCTAAAAAAATGGGATGAATTGCCTGATTTTATGAGAAGTGACGAAGTTAGGCCGTATTATGATATTTTAAAAAGAAAAAAAGTAAGTCTTGTTCTAAAAAGATTAATGGATTTAATAGGTGGCTTAATTTTACTTGTCTTATTGGCTATTCCTATGGCTGTTATTGCTGTATGGATAAAGTTTGACTCCAAAGGTCCTGTTTTTTATCGACAGGAACGAGTTACTATATATGGAAAACACTTTAAGATTCACAAATTTCGTACAATGGTGAATAATGCAGATAGAATAGGAGCCACTGTGACAGTTGGTAATGATAGCCGTATTACAAAGGTCGGAGCCAAATTAAGAGGTTGTCGTTTGGATGAATTACCTCAAGTATTAGATCTGATTAGTGGAAATATGAGTTTTGTGGGAACTAGACCAGAAGCTGTGAAGTATGTAGAAAAATATAAACCAGAGTATTTGGCCACATTACTTCTTCCAGCAGGTATTACAAGCGAAGCATCTATTAGGTATAAAGATGAAGCTCAATTATTAGATGTAGCAGATGATGTGGATAGAGTTTATATAGAAGATGTTCTTCCAGGTAAAATGAAGTACAACCTTGAGAACATTAAGAAGTTTTCATTTTTGAGTGAGATTGCGACAATGTTCAGGACTGTTTTTGTGGTTCTGGGAAAAGAATATGAATAAGGAGGGTGACGAAATGGAATATCCAAAGTTTTCAGTGCTGATGTCACTCTATATAAAAGAAAAAGCAGAATACTTTGATGAATGTATGCAAAGTATTCTGCGCCAGACTGTACTGCCGAGTGAGATTGTGATTGTATATGATGGGGCAATTTCAGATGAGTTAAGAAAAACGGTTGAGAAATATAAGAGCCTGCATTCTGGATGGATAAAGACTGTTGAAAATGAGAAAAATAAAGGGCTTGGTTTGGCGCTTGCAGACGGTGTACCAGCATGCACATATGAATTAATTGCTCGTATGGATACCGATGACATTGCACGAGAAGATCGATTTGAAAAGCAACTTCAGATATTCATGGAAAATCAGGATTTAGATATTTGCGGTAGCTACATTATTGAATTTGAAGGAGATATCGATGATGTGCTTTCGAAGAGAGTGGTACCAATTACTCACAATGACATTGCAGAGTATCAGAAGCAGAGGAGTGCATTTAATCACATGACGGTTATGTATAAAAAAAGTACTGTTCTTAGAGCTGGTAATTATGAGCATTGTCCGCTTATGGAAGATGATATGCTGTGGATACGTATGCTTATCGCCGGAGCTAATTGTGCGAATGTTGACGATTACTTAGTATATGCAAGAACCGGATATGCCATGATCGAGCGTCGTGGTGGATGGGCATATTTTAAAAAGTATAAGAACGGAAGAAAGAAGATTCTTGATACAGGATATATCAGTAAATGGGACTATTATAAAACAGTTGGTGTACAGCTTTTTGTTGCTTTAGTTCCGAAGAAGATTAGGTTGTTTGTGTTTACTAAAATGCTCAGAAAATAACAGTGTGGGGATCAGCTATGAATAAAATATGTTTAGTTTTACCGTGTAATTTATATGTCATACCGTATTTTAAAGTTTATGAAAAAATGTTCGAAGAGATGAATATGGATTATGACATTATTATTTGGAATAGAAGTTTGATAGATGAGAAGTGCAGAGGACAAATTATTAGTTACTATGTGAAAGATATTGCCAATAACAGAGACCCTAAAAAGGTGTTAAAATACATTGGATTTTTTCACTTTGTGAAAAAAAATATAGTGAAAAATAAATATGAAAAAATTGTATTATTGGATACTTCGGCAGGTACGGCTGCGTTATTAGCAGGTTTTTTATCCAAACATTATCGTAATAAGTATTGGATTGATATCAGAGATTATTCGTTTGAGAATATTTTGTTGTACAAAAAAATGCTTGGAAAAGCCATAAATTCTGCATATTGTTGTGATATTTCTTCTAGAGGTTTTTTGAAGTTTTTGCCAAAAATGAGAAATTATTGTGTCACTCATAATGTTGATTATGACACTATTAATAATGTTAAAAATACAACCTTTGTTCAAGATTCGTGTATAAGAATTAGCTTTATTGGAAATGTAAGATATTATAATCTTAATATCAAAACTTTTGGACCTTTTAAAAAAATGATGAAAGATTCAGAATCCAATTTTATGGAACCGAATCGGAAAAGATAAGAGACTATTGTGTAACTAATGGAATTCGAAATGTTGATTTTGAGGGTAGATTTCCATTTGAGAAAACAGCGTTTTTTTACCAAAAAACAGATTTGATAAATAATATTTATGGAAATGAGACCATGGAGGTTAGCACTGCATTATCTAATAAATTATATTACGCTGCGTACTTAGATAAGCCGATTCTTGTCTCAAACAATACTTATATGAGTGATGTTGTGAAAAAATATAATCTTGGATATGTAGTTGATTTGAACAATAATAATTTAGCCGATGATATTTATACGTGGTATATACAGTATAAAGAAAACCCATCGACAATGCGACAAAGTTTTATAGATAAAATAGAAAAAGAATTCAAGGATTATCAGGAGAAATTTAAGAAGTTCATACAGGAAACTTCTTAAAGGTGATGGTTATTATGGTGAATAAATATAAATTTGGATACTCAATTTTTCAGATAGTTTTTCTGGTTTGTATGAGTGCTATCAGTTTTGAAACAAATGGGTATTTTTTATTAGCGGTAGCAAGTACTCTGCAACTGGTCGTTTTCTTTTATTTTAACTTAAAAGTAACAGGAGAAATACTGAATTTTTCTACATTATTTCTAATCTTGTTATATGTCTTTCACTTTGGCCAGATTATACTTTGGGTTTTTTTCCAGAATTAACGCATAATCAACAGATAACATTATTATATTTCTCTGAAAAAAACTGTGTTCAATCAATGCGATTGATTACTGTTATCTACTCGGTAATGGCTTGGGGTATAATGATTAGTAGCAAGCGTAAAATAGAACGATTCTATGTATTAAGTAATTCAGCAAAAATGATTGATTATGATTTGTTTAGGAGAAAAGCCCTTATGATGATTGGTCTTTCATTTCCTGTAAAGGTAGTAATTGATGCAATTTTCTTTGTTATAGCAATTACGCAAGGTGAGAGAATAGGAGTAATTTGGCTGTCTTCTATTCCAAATTTTATAGTTGTATATGGAAACCTTTCTATTATAGGTTTTTGTTTGTTGATTGTGTCATTGAAGTATGATGAGCATAAACAAATGAGGGCATTGGTTCTTATATGTACGTATTATTTATTGCTTATGCTTAGTGGAAGACGTAGTGAAAATGTTGTTTATGTTTGTATTCTTGTTTTTTTCTATGTTAAGACATACAAGAGAAAAATTGGTTTTCTAAAGGTAGTGGTATTAGTTGCGTTAGCATATTTGTTTTTGGCATTTCTATTTACTATTGTATATAGCCGAGCTCAAGTAGGAGCTCAAGCACTTACTTCATTTACAGATACGTTTAAGTGGGTGTTAAAAGAAAAAAATATATTCGTTGAATCTTTAAGGGAATATGGAAATACAGGGTATACCGCAATTTGTGTTGATTCTCTATGGCTAAATAATTACGCACCAACCTATGGTACGTCATTGTTATATAGTTGTAGTGCAATTATACCAAATATCGGAGGCGTTGCTGGTTGGATAACGGAATTGGGAAATTTTGCTGTTCAACTCAAAAGAGCTGGTATGGTGACAGAATTATACCAAAACATCGGAGGATCGTTGATTGCAGAAATACTCTTCAATTTTGGACGAGTGGGATCAGTAATAGTATCATTCATTCTTGGTCTTGGCATAGGTATTATTAATAAAAAATCACAAGCTCTTACAGCCAGTGAGGAGTTTATTAAGCTGAGTTATTATATTCCAGCTATTGTTTCAATATTATACTGGGTTCGAGATGTATTTGGCGGGGGAATAAGAACAACTGTATGGGGTTTGTTGTTTGTATACATATCAAAAAGATTTATAACGGGGCGAAAATATGAGACTTTTACTAGTGATTGATAATTTAACAACAGGTGGCATTACCACATCGCTATATAATTTTCTTCAATCTATAAATCCAGAAAAAGTAGAATGTGATTTATTAGTATTCGATAGAGATAGTATAAACTACAATAAAATACCATCATATATTAGAGTTATAGATGGTGCTGACAGATTATGTATCCTTGGTGTGTCACAAGAAAAAATAAGAATGAAATCGATATTTAAAGCTTTGAGTAGAGCATGTCTAGTATTGGTTTCAAAACTATTTTCAGGAAATATTGCTAGAAATATTTTATTTATGGGTATGCAATTAAAAGAACAGAAGTATGATCTTGCAATTGCGTATTGCCATGATTTGTCACGAAAAGCATTGACTCCAGGGGGTAGACAATTTGTATCAGATTGTGTAAGTGCCAAAAAGAAGGCAGTGTATATTCATTGTGATTATAATAATTATGGTGGATACAGTAAGAAACAAATAATTGATTATGAAAAAATGGATGTGGCGTTGTGTGTTTCTGAAGGATGCAAATGCAGTTTTCTGGATTGTTTTCCTGATATATCAATTCCAGTCCTAGTTCAAGAAAATTTTGCAGATGTGAACACTATATTAAAAAAGGCAAATGAGTATCAGATAGAAAAAGATAAGAGGCTTACGTTCACTTCAGTATGCAGATTGTCTGAGGAAAAAGGTATTCACAGGTGTGTTGGAGTAATAGCGAAATTACAAAAAAATACGGAGATTGTTTTAAATGGATTATTGTTGGTGATGGACCGAATAGAGGGTGCATAGAAGAAGATATTCTGAGGTATGGTCTAGACCATAATATTGAGATGGTAGGACAAAAGGATAATCCGTATCCATATTTTACAGTTGCTGATTACTTTCTATTACCTTCTATCCATGAAGCCGCCCCTATGGTGTATGCTGAAGCGGCAGTATTAGGAGTACCTGTGCTAACAACGCAAACGACTTCAGCAAAAGAGTTAGTAGAAAGTAAACATATAGGATTTGTATGCGATAATTCGGAAGAAGGACTGCTTGATTTGTTGGAGAAAGCAATTACGAATAAACTGAATTTTAATTTTGAAATTTTAAAAATTACGATCCAAATATAAATGCAAGGAGGCAATTGGAGAATTTAGTTTCTACGATTGATGATTATTAAAATGAAGATTAGTACGATATTGGCATACGGAATATATAAAATATATGTGCATTTTCCAGCATCATATGCACATATTCAATTGGGGCAAAAAGCAATTCGAGGTTGGTGTGCATCAAAAATCATGAGAACTACTGGGAAAAACATTAATATTGAAAAAGGTGTTCTATTTTCGTCAAAGTGTTCAATTGGTAATAATTCAGGCATCGGTGTGAATTGTGCCGTTCACGGAGAGTGCTTTATTGGTGATAATGTGATGATGGGGCCAAATTGTGTAATTCATACAGTGAATCATAGGTTTGATAGAATAGATATTCCAATGAACCAACAGGGGGAAAGTGAAACAAAACCGGTTATCATTGGAGATGATGTATGGTTAGGGTCAAATGTAATAATATTGCCGGGAGTGAAAATTGGTAGTCACGCTATTGTTGGTGCAGGATCAGTGGTTACAAAAAATGTGCCAGAATACGCGATTGTGGGTGGAAACCCTGCAATTGTCAGAAAAAGCAGAATTGAAGTACTGAGCAGGTAGTTTGAAAAATGGAGATACAATTTGTATGATAAAAACAAAGGATGAATTAGTGTACTATTTGAAGTGCGATAAAGTTGCTTTGATGGTTCCAGAAAATAAAAATGGCCATCATTGTTTGATTATGTTTGGAAATATGAGATTGCACTGAGAAAGGCAGAGTACTATTCAAATAGAAGAAATTTTGATACAAAAAACAATGTATTTGTATTGGTATTACAAATTTAAAAAGTTAGGTTTCAAATTAAATATTGAGATATGGCTTAACCAATTCGGTCCTGGTTTAAGTATTGCTCATGCAGGTAATATAATTGTTAACGGTAATGCAAGAATAGGGTGTAATTGTCGAATTCATGAAGGTGTTACAATTGGAGCGACGGACGGCCATGAAAACGCTGCAATTATTGGAGATAATGTATTTATTGGAAGCGGGGCAAAAATTATAGGCGAAGTTACAATTGCTAATAACATTGCAATAGGAGCTGGGGCAGTGGTAACAAAGAGTTTTTCTGAAGACAATATTACTATAGCGGGAGTTCCAGCAAAAATAATTAGTCATAAAGGTTCAGAGAAGAATCTGATTAAAGCAACAGAAATAGTAAAAAATAAATAATTGTATTAAGAGGTTAAAATGATAAGTGTAATTTTATCAACATGTAAAAGATCACCAGAAATAGTAAAGCGTGCAGTTGATAGCATCGTAAGGCAAACGTATACTGATTGGGAATTGTATGTCGTAGATGATAGTCCTGAAACATATGATTTACGTGATAGTGTGCAAGCTCTATTTGATTCCTATGCGGAGGATGGCAGAATTCATTATGTACAACACGAAAAAAATAGAGGAGCTTGTATAGCAAGAAATACAGGTGCAGAGATGTCGAAAGGTGAATATATTGCTTTTTTAGACGATGATGATGAATGGGTTGAAACAAAATTAGAAAAGCAGATAAAAAAATTTGAAGAATGTTCTGAAAATACTGGTCTGATCTATTGTGGATGTTATTTTTACCATGACGCTACTGGGAAAAAAGAAGTTGCTAATACTCGATACATAAAGGGAAAAGTATTTTCTGAATTGACTCATGAAAACTATATTGGAGGTGCATCATTTCCATTATTGCGTCGTTCATGTTTAGATCGTGTCGGCTATTTTGACGAGAAAAATGCTTTCATGCCAAGATTTAGATGTGTGGCTACGTGTTAGCAAAGAGTATCTTGTTGATTATGTAGAGGAGCCTTTGGTTATCTATCATATTCATGAAGGAGAACAAATAACAAAAAGTATTGAAAAAATTATTGCAGGACGTGAAAGAATAATAGAAAAGAATATTGAGTATTTTAAAAATAATAGAACAGACTATTGGTTTTGTTTAATTAATTATGCTTATAATTGCGCAGTAAGTGGTAATAAAGAATACGCGATGAGAAACTATAAACGTGCTTGTTTGGTAAAACCTTGGTGTTTTATTTCTAATATTACTTATTATTTCCGTATTGTAAAGGCGTTACATCAAGAGGGGGGATTTTAATGCACAGTAAGACTTTTTTAATTACAGGAGGAAATTTTACTAATAAAGGTGCTCAATCAATGTTAATAATCACTGTTTCAGAAATAAGGAAAAGATTTCCAGATTCTGATGTTTGGGTATTACCAGTTGATGATTATAAATTATATGATCAAAAGAATTTGAAATTTAAGGTGATGAGAAATCATCAGGACTTGTTTTTAACTAAGCCAGGTATATTAAATAAACTTTATTTAATTGCAAAAAACGCTGCAAGATTTGTTTTAAGGAAAGACTATGTATTTAGCGACTTATTAAAATATCAAAAGGTGATTACTAACACAGATTGCATTATTGATATAAGTGGGTTCTGCCTCTCTTCTCAGTTCAGTATAGAGTATAACATGATGTTGATAAATACGATTGGAGAGGGAATTAAGTATAATATTCCTGTTTTAGTTATGCCACAATCTTTTGGACCATTTGAGTATGATACTAAAAAAGAAGAGATGATAAAATTTATTGGCGATAGTTTACAATATCCTTATGCGGTATTTGCTAGAGAAAGGGAAGGATATGAATATGTAAAGAGGATTTGTCCATCAAGTAATCTTATACTTTCTTCAGATTTAGTGTTGCAAAATAAAGGTGTTAATTTGAAAGATGTATTCAAAGAGGTTCCAAGAATAAGTGAAATTGAAATAGTTGGTGAGAAGCGAGTTGCATTAATACCTAACTCGATGAATAAGACACAAGGAAGGCAGAATGAAATACTGTTATTATACAGACTTATTGTAAATGAATTATTAAAGAGAAGAAAGAAGTGTATATTCTTTATCATTCATCAACGGATAAG
>ENA-OQIF01000310-OQIF01000310.1-human-gut-metagenome-genome-assembly--contig:-NODE-310-length-22314-cov-4.354262_pt1 | contig 22314 bp, 25 predicted proteins | sample MGYA00242574_ERZ504738 | MGnify/ENA primary metagenome ERZ504738 (study PRJEB26092, sample SAMD00036437) | human gut metagenome | host: Homo sapiens | study: EMG produced TPA metagenomics assembly of...
CTTGGCTCTCCACTGGCAATATGGGTGTATAAAGACAGTTTTCTGGCGCAGATTCAGCAAAATGGAATGTCTGAAGAATATGTCCGATCTTTATCGGGATTGATTTCTACGCCAATGCTGATTATACTTTTGCATTTCTCCAGTCATAGGAGGCGTGATTGGAGCGTTGATTGCCAAAGGTTTATTCCGTAAACATTTTAAGAAAGCAGGAATTGTCTGATGAATAAGAGAACAGTCATCAATCATCTTGATCCAAGAGCTGGGCTGTGGCTGCTTTTAATGGCAAATATTGGTATGTTCTGTCAGAAAAAATCTGAGCAGGGGAGTATGCTTTCAGGCATATTTCTCCTGCTTATGCTGGTACATGGACTATATAAGGCGGCAGGTAAAGGTATCGTTTTACTTGTTTCTTTCCACCTTTTACTAATGTATGTATTTCCGCAGTGCCCCGCATGGATGAATATGGTGTTTCCAGTTCTGATTAATTATTCATTGCGTATGATGCCATGTGTTTTGGCAGGTTTGTTGCTGCTTCGAACATCGTCCATGCAGAAAATGATCGCTGCCATGTATACACTGCATCTACCACAGGGGTTTATCATAGCAATGTCTACGACACTTCGATATTTTCCAGCTTTGAAAGAGGAGTTCGTACATATAAATGCTGCTATGAAACTTCAGAATATCTCATGGGCATCCCGCTTGGAGTGTACGGTAGTTCCATTGATCGTGTCTGCAGTCAATACATCGGATGAAATAGCAGCGGCGGCAGTGGCAAGAGGAATCGAGAATCCAGGAAAAAAGACAAGTGAAATAACACTTCACATGGGGATTTCAGACTGGTTGATAATGATTTTGGTAACATTTGGAATTCTTATAGTGGTGATCGCAGGATAAAGGAAATGATAAAGTTTGAAAATGTAAATGTAACAATACAAGAGAAAAGAATTCTGTCAGACGTGAATCTGGAGATACAGGATGGAGAGTTTGTATTGATATGTGGGGAAAGTGGATGTGGAAAAACCACAATGACAAAACTGATTAATGGATTGATTCCACATTTTGTGAGGGATGTCAGCGTAGACGGAACGATTACGGTTTGCGGGAAAAATGTTGCAGAGATGCCTATGTATGAAATTGCAGAACTTGTAGGGTCTGTTTTTCAGAATCCAAGAACTCAGTTTTTTTATACGAATTCTAATGCTGAGATGGCATTTGGTCTGGAAAACAGAGGCGTGGAACCGGAATATATACGAAAAAGAATTAAGAATACAATAAATGAATTAGATATAGAGAAGCTGGAAGATCGAAATGTATTTTCCATGTCAGGTGGTGAGAAACAGCTTCTTGCGTTTGCATCAGTATATGCCATGAATCCGCAGATTTATGTGCTGGATGAGCCGTCGGCGAATCTGGATATAGCAGCTATGGAAAAGCTGAGTGAAAGAATGAAGGTAATTAAGGAGAAGGGACATACTGTAATTGTGGCAGAACACCGTCTGGCATGGATCCAGAAATTCGCAGACAGAATTATTTATATAAAAGAAGGACGTATAGAACAAGAATTTACGTCAGATGAGTTTAAGGCTTTGTCTGATCTGAGACGAGAACAAATGGGACTCAGGAGTATCATTCCTGAACAGATACAGATCCCGGAGATTACAGTAAACTCAGAAGACGCAGTACTTCAGGTTTGCAACCTTTCAGGTAAGAGGAAGAAGCAGATGATTTTTGAAAATATCAGTTTATCTGCCGGAGAAGGGGATATCATTGGTATTACAGGAGAAAATGGTGCAGGAAAATCTACGTTTTGTAATTGTTTGTGTGGCTTGCTTAAACCAAAGAATGGTGAGATTTTGTATAAGGAAAAAGATTATCAGAAAAAAGCGAGGGACAAAATTATTTGGTATGGTCATGCAGGAAGTAAACCATCAGTTGTTTTCAGACAGTGTAAAAAATGAATGTCTGCTTGCAAATGAAGAGGCCTCTGAACAAAAAATCAGGGAATTACTTGAAAAATTCGACTTGGAAGAGTATGCAGAATATCATCCGATGATATTATCGGGTGGACAAAGACAGAGGCTTGCCATTTGCCAAGCAGTTATGGGTGGAAAAAAGCTGCTTATTTTCGATGAACCTACCAGCGGGTTGGATTTTAAGCATATGTGTCAGGTGGAAAAATTGATGAAACAATTGTCAGAAGAAAATATATTATTATAGTTGTAACACATGACTATGAGTTTTTGAATCGAACTTGTAAGGGGTATATTAGAATAAATAGTTGATTTTTAGGAAAGGAAAACGAATTAAAGGAAGGAATTACTGATAAAAGTAATTCATAAATTTGTGGTAACTGTTCAGAGCCCCATTGAGCCATAAGCTTTTTGAGCAAAAGGAAAACCGGGGATTTTACTCCTCGGTTTTCTGGCTGTTGTGCTTCAGTCTTCAACTTGAAAAATATCTTCTACAGGCACTTTCAGGTAATGTGCCAGCCGGATTGCAATCTCAAGAGAGGGATTACGTTCTCCACGTTCGATGCGGCCTATAGTCTGGCTGCAGGAACCTATGGCTTCAGTCAAATCTGCTTGAATGAGATTCCGTTCTTCACGAATATCTTTTAGTGTATTATTGATTGCCATTCAATCACTTCCTTTGCTTATTGTTATCAGCAGGATCATGAACCTGCTGTTGAAATTTAATGGAATCCCGGAATTTCTGCACCTTTGCATTTTCCGATTACTTTTCCAAAAATCTTAAAAGAGTCAGATTCGAAAACCTGGATAGGACGATATTTTTGATTTAAAGAAATCAGATAAACACCATCTGGCTCATCGTGTAAGAGTTCCATTGGCACGACGAATATGCGACGTTGAATTTCTTTCGGTTTATCTGCAAAAGTATCGGTAACTTGGGAAATGGAGAAATTGAAAAAATGGTCACACGCTTGAAAAGCATAGATCAGAAAGCAGTGGAGAATCATGTGAATGGTGCTGTTTGGGCATTTGATTATGATAAGATGTTCTGTGTATTGATGGAAAATGAAATTTGCCGAAAGGTGTGTGAAAAGAATAAATATAATAGTTGGACGAAGCTGATTGGACAGTATTGTGTTTCAATGGCTTAAAGATAAAGAAAGTTGCTGGAGAGAAAAAATATTCTCCAGCAACTTTGTCTTTGATGAATAAAGGTCAATTTTTTATTTAACTATTCTCACTATTATTTGATTCAGTGATTTTTTTCTTCTTTGGAGAAACCAGTTTATGACCGGAATAAATGGACATGCCCATACATTATGCGACATACGGCTTGTACCAGAATGGCAGAAAAGAGAATAGACGTAAAAGTTCTTCAATATATTATGGGACACGCCCACATAGATGTAACAATGGACGTATATAACCATGTAAGTGAGATGTCCAGAATTGAGAGTGAAATCACAAGGCTGGAAAGCGTAGCAATTAGCTGACACCAAAAATAAAAAAATTGGTGTCAAAATGGTGTCAAATCAAGAAAAAGTGATGATTATAAGGAAAAAAAGTGTTGCAAACCCCGTAAAATCAAGGTTTGCAAAAAAAATCTCAAATAATTAGCACTCAACACTTGACAGTGCTAATAATATGTGTTATACCTACAATAGAACAAGAAAAACAAACTCGCAAAAGGAGGCGTGATGTATGAATATAAATAAATTTACACAAAATTCGATGCAGGCGGTGCAGGGCTGTGAAAAAGTTGCTTATGAATATGGCAATCAGGAGATTGAACAGGAGCATTTACTCTATGCTTTGGTCACACAGAATGACAGTCTGATTTTAAAATTATTAGAAAAGATGGAAATCCAAAAAGAGTTGTTTATCAACCGTGTGGAGGAAGCGCTTAGAAAGAGAACGAAAGTGCAAGGCGGTCAGGTATATATCGGACAGGATTTGAACAAAGCTTTGATTCATGCGGAAGATGAAGCTACACAAATGGGAGATGAGTACATTTCTGTAGAGCATATTTTTCTAGCATTAATTAAGCAGCCAAACAGAGAAGTAAAGGCGATTTTCAAGGAGTTTAATATTACAAGAGAGCGTTTCCTTCAAGTACTTTCTAGCGTAAGAGGGAATCAGAGAGTCACCAGTGACAATCCGGAGGCAACCTATGATACGCTTAATAAATACGGCAGCGATCTGGTAGAACGGGCAAGGGAACAAAAACTTGATCCAGTCATCGGTCGTGATGCGGAGATTCGTAATGTTATACGAATCCTGTCTAGAAAGACAAAGAACAATCCGGTGTTGATCGGAGAACCTGGTGTCGGTAAGACGGCGGCAGTAGAAGGGCTGGCACAACGTATTGTGCGCGGGGATGTGCCTGAGGCGTTAAAAGATAAAAAAGTGTTTGCGCTTGATATGGGGGCGCTGGTAGCCGGTGCAAAATATCGTGGTGAATTTGAGGAGCGTCTGAAAGCAGTGCTCGAAGAAGTGAAAAACAGTGATGGAAATATCATTCTGTTTATCGATGAACTTCACACGATTGTCGGAGCAGGTAAGACGGACGGCGCGATGGATGCCGGAAATATGTTAAAGCCGATGCTGGCGCGTGGAGAACTTCACTGTATTGGCGCGACAACACTGGATGAATATAGACAGTATATTGAAAAAGATGCTGCATTGGAGAGACGTTTCCAGCCGGTTATGGTAGATGAACCATCGGTGGAAGATGCGATTTCGATTCTGCGTGGCTTAAAAGAGCGTTATGAAGTATTTCATGGTGTGAAGATTACAGACAGTGCACTTGTGGCAGCCGCAACACTTTCCAATCGATATATTTCCGACCGATTCCTTCCGGACAAGGCGATTGACCTTGTAGATGAAGCGTGTGCATTGATCAAGACAGAGTTAGACTCCATGCCTACAGAGTTGGATGGACTGCAAAGACGTATTATGCAGCTTGAGATTGAAGAGGCGGCTCTGAAAAAAGAGAATGACAGATTAAGTCAGGACAGACTCGTGAACCTACAAAAAGAGCTTGGAGAACTGCGTGATGAATTTGCCGGAAAGAAAGCGCAGTGGGACAATGAGAAGACTTCTGTAGAGAGACTACAGAAAATCCGTGAAGAGATTGAGCAGGTGAATCAGGAGATTCAAAAAGCACAGCATTCCTACAATTTGGAACGTGCGGCAGAATTGCAGTACGGCAAACTTCCACAGCTGACAAAACAGTTGGAGGAAGAGGAAAAGAAAGTGAAAGAGAGGGATCTTTCATTAGTGCATGAAAGTGTGACAGATGAAGAGATTGCGAGAATCATTTCCAGATGGACAGGAATTCCGGTTGCAAAATTAAATGAAAGTGAGAGAAGCAAGACGCTTCATCTTGACGAAGAACTCCACAAACGTGTCATTGGGCAGGATGAAGGGGTTACAAAAGTAACAGAGGCGATTATCCGTTCGAAAGCAGGTATCAAAGATCCTACGAAACCAATCGGATCATTCCTGTTCCTGGGACCTACCGGGGTAGGTAAGACAGAGCTTGCAAAAGCACTTGCGGAGAGTTTGTTTGATGATGAGAGCAATATGGTTCGTATTGATATGAGCGAATATATGGAGAAATACTCAGTGTCTCGTCTGATAGGAGCACCTCCGGGATATGTCGGATATGACGAAGGCGGACAGCTTACAGAGGCGGTTCGAAGAAAACCATATTCCGTTGTTTTGTTTGATGAGATTGAAAAGGCACATCCGGATGTGTTTAATGTGTTGCTGCAGGTGTTGGATGACGGACGTATCACTGACTCACAAGGTCGGACTGTTGATTTTAAAAATACGATTCTGATCATGACATCAAATATCGGATCTGCTTACCTTTTGGATGGCATCGATGAGAACGGTGAGATCAGCAAGGAAAGTGAAACGATGGTCATGAATGATCTGCGGGCACATTTCAGACCTGAATTTTTGAATCGTCTAGATGAGACAATTATGTTCAAACCATTGACGAAACAGAACGTTTATGCAATCATTGACTTATTATTGAAAGATGTCAATAAACGGCTGGAAGATAAAGAACTTTCGATAGAGCTTACAGATGCTGCGAAGAATTTTGTGGTGGAAGGTGGCTATGAGCCAATGTACGGTGCAAGACCGCTGAAACGATATCTTCAAAAGCATGTAGAGACATTAGCTGCAAAACTGATTTTACAGGGAGATATTGGCAGTGAAGATGTCATTCTGATTGATGTAGAAGGGGACAAACTGACAGCGAAAATAAAATAAATTGCAGGAAAAAAGCATGGAACAGATTATTTTTCACATTGATGTAAATTCAGCGTATCTTAGCTGGACGGCAGTAGAACAATTGAAAAATGGAGCAGAAGTGGATTTGCGTACAATCCCGGCGATCATCGGAGGCAATCAGGAATCCAGACACGGGGTTGTGCTTGCAAAATCTCCTTTGGCGAAAAGATATGGGATTCGGACAGGGGAGCCGGTTGCACAGGCTTTCCGAAAATGTCCGGATCTTGTAATGGCGCCGCCAAATCATAAGATGTATCAGGAGTACAGCAGGAGACTGATGGAGTTTCTTCAAACGTATACACCGGATATCGAGCAGGTGAGTGTGGATGAGTGTTTCATGGATTTTACGGGGATATCCTATCTGTATCTGTCTCCTGTGGAGGCTGCATTTGAGATCAAAGACGCTGTGTATGAGAAGTTTGGATTCACAGTGAATATTGGAATATCTGTAAATCATCTTTTAGCAAAGATGGCATCTGATTTTGAAAAGCCAAATAAGGTACACACCTTATTCCCGAAAGAAATCCCGGTAAAGATGTGGCCATTGCCTATTTCGGAACTTTATATGGCGGGACGATCCAGTGTAGAGGTACTTAACAAGCTGGAGATACGGACAATCGGGGAACTTGCAAAGGCAGACCCGAATTTGCTGGAGTTACATCTGAAAAGTCATGGCAGGACATTGTGGGAATTTGCAAATGGAATAGACCATGAGAAAGTTCGAAGAGGACACGTGGAGAATAAGGGGATCGGTAATTCGACGACATTGGCAAAAGATGCTGTCACAGAGGAAGAAGCGAAAAAAGTTCTTTTGTGGTTGGCAGAAAGTGTTGGCGGAAGACTTCGCAAGGAAAAACAGAGAGCCGGTATGGTGAGCGTGGAGATTAAATACCACACGTTTCAGACGGTTTCCCATCAGAAACAGCTTGAGACGGCGAGCAATGCAGATCAGGTGATTTATAAAGCAGCATGCGAATTGTTCCGGGAATTGTGGAATCAGGAACCGATTCGTCTGCTTGGTATACGCACTTCAAAACTTCAGGATGAGTCGGCTCCGGTTCAAATGAGCATTTTTGACTTTCAGACAAAGCAGGAAGAACAGAGTGTGAAAAACAAGAAACATCAAAAATTAGATAAAGCATTGGATGTGATTCGTAAAAAGTACGGAGAAGATGCAGTGAAAAAAGGAACCTTACTGAAATAATCAGTAAGGTTTTGGAATTTAAACAGAAATATAACTAATAAACAAAAAAAGTTTTTTTTTGTATAAAAATTAATTGAATATGTATGATGTTTATGTTATATTCAAGCATATTATAACATTTAAATAACCAAAGAAAATTAGTGTTTACGTAGGAGGTTTTATTGAAAGGATTTGCGATGTTAGAAATTGGTAAAGTTGGATGGATTGAAAAAGGGGCACCAGAATGTGGACCTTTAGATGCAATCTGTAAGCCTTTGGCAATTTCTCCGTGTACTTCAGATGTACATACTGTATGGGCGGGAGCTCTTGGAAACAGACATGATATGATTTTAGGGCATGAAGCAGTAGCTGAAATTGTTGAAGTTGGTTCTTTAGTAAAGGACTTCAAGGTGGGAGACCGCGTGATTGTTCCGGCGATTACGCCTGATTGGGGAACGTTAGAAGCTCAGGGCGGCTATTCAATGCATTCTGGAGGAATGTTGGCAGGATGGAAATTCTCGAATTTCAAAGATGGTGTTTTTGGAGAGTTTTTCCATGTGAATGAGGCAGATGCGAATCTTGCAATTCTGCCAGACGGAGTGGAATTAGCAGATGCAACAATGCTTTGTGACATGGTTCCAACAGGATTTCATGGCGTGGAATTAGCAGATGTACAGTTTGGTGATAGAGTTGCAGTTATAGGAATTTGGACCGGTTGGACTTATGTCAGTTGCCGGAACTGCTTTGCGAGGGGCTTCTCATATTTATGCAGTTGGATCAAGACCAAATTGTATTCAAATTGCAAAAGAATATGGTGCGACTGACATCATCAACTATCGGGAAGGTGATATTGTTGAGCAGATCATGGAAAAAACACACGGAAAAGGTGTTGATAAAGTAATTATAGCAGGCGGAGACGTACATACGTTTAGTCAGGCGATTCGTATATTAAAACCAGGTGGAAAAATCGGCAATGTAAATTATCTCGGAGAAGGTGATTATGTAGATATTCCGAGAGTAGAATGGGGATGTGGAATGTCACACAAGAGTATTGCCGGAGGGTTGATGCCGGGTGGAAGACTTAGAATGGAAAAACTGGCATCTCTGTTGGAGACGAAAAACTGGATACAAGTAAGTTAATTACACATACGTTCAACAGTTTTGAAAAAGTAGAAGATGCATTGTACTTGATGAAAAATAAACCAAAAGATTTAATCAAGCCAATTGTAATTCTTTAAAATATGAAAAAATTGAACAATTAGGGTTGATTGCCTGAGGAGTGTTGGAAAATTAAGCACTTCCTCAGGTTTTTTGTTACTGTATATTTAGAAAATGGAGAGGTGAAATTACCCATTTTTTCGATTGCGATAATAAAAAACAACCAAAAAACATAGAAAGTCCTATGATGATAATGACAACGGTAGAATATGTATCCATCACTTCCAAAATTTTTTCCCAGGAGGCTCCAGCAGCAGCGCCGGCTGAGATGAGAATAGTGTTCCAAAGTGCACTTCCGGCAATTGTAAGGACTAAAAAATTACCCATTTTCATGTTCGACATTCCGGCAGGAATAGAGATTAAGCTTCGAAGGATTGGGATACAACGGCAGATGAAAACAGTCATATTCCCTTTTTGTTGGAATTTTTTGATCGATTTTCTGACATCTGATTTTTTGAAATGGAGGATTTTTCCGAGCTTTCCATCTATAAGTTGCTCTAATTTTTCCGGAGAGAGTAATTTCCCAATGTAGTAAAGAAAGATGGCGCCAACTGTGGAACCGAGGGTGGAAAAAAAGACAACTCCACCTACTGTCAAATGGGTATAAGTTGTCATAAAGCCGCCGAATGTCAGGATGACTTCCGAGGGAATAGGAGGAAAGAGATTTTCGATCATAATGAGAAGTGCAATTCCGATATAGCCGAAGGAATTCATCATATCCATGATAAAGATGTGCATAGTGATACCTCATATTTGCTTTCTTAAAAATAGTATATAGAAATTTTATTATGAATATTCATAGAGATGTGGTATCCTAATAGTATCTATGAAAAAACAGGAGGCAATAGATGATGAAGCTGACAAAGTTATTAGAACGTTTAGAGTATAAAGTAGTACAAGGAAACGATGATATAGAGATTACAGAGCTTACGAATGATTCAAGAAGAGTCTGCGCCGGCAGCGTGTTTGTATGCATCAGCGGCGCAGTTGTAGATGGTCATGAATTTGTAAAAGAGGTGTTAGAAAAAGGTGCGAAAGCAGTGATCGTGGAAAAAGAAGTGAAAGCTCCAGAACATGTGACTGTGATTAAGGTGGAAGATACGAGGTATGCACTTGCGCTGGCATCTGCGGCATATTTCGGTTATCCGGCAGAGCAGCTGAAAGTAATAGGTATCACAGGAACGAAAGGAAAGACGACGACAACATATATGGTGAAGTCCATTTTGGAGGGAGTAGGACATAAAGTTGGTCTGATCGGAACAATCGAGGCGATCATCGGAGACGAAGTGATTCCGGCAAAGAATACGACACCGGAGTCGTTTACGATTCACCAGTATTTCCGGAAAATGGTTGATGCGGGATGTGATGCAGTAGTCATGGAAGTGTCATCGCAAGGGTTGATGCTTCACAGAACTGCGGGGATTCCGTTTGAGATTGGAATTTTTACAAATCTTGGGGAAGATCATATCGGACCGAATGAACATAAAGATTTTGAAGATTATAAACGATGCAAAGGTCTGTTGTTCAAACAATGCAGGATTGGGATTGCGAATGTGGATGATCCGTACTTTGAAGATGTATTTCGCGGCGCGACCTGCCAGATTGAAACATTTGGCTTTGCGCAAAAAGCAGACCTTCGGGCAGCAGATACAAAATTAGTGTCAAGACCGGGATACTTAGGAGTAGCTTACCATGTGTCCGGGCTGATGGATTTTGATGTGGAGATTGACATTCCGGGAACATTCAGTGTCTATAATTCGTTGACTGCGATTGCGGTGTGCAGACATTTTGATGTGCCGGTGGAGATGATCAAGAAGGCTTTAAAAGTTGCAAAGGTAAAAGGCAGAATCGAGATGGTGAAAGTATCTGAGGACTTTACGCTCATGATTGATTATGCGCACAATGCGATGAGCCTTGAGAGTCTTTTGACAACATTGAAAGAATATCACCCAAAACGTCTTGTATGTCTGTTTGGATGCGGAGGAAACAGAGCGAAGGCGAGAAGATATGAGATGGGTGAGGTGTCCGGAAAATTGGCAGATCTTACAATCATCACATCGGACAATCCGCGTTTTGAAGAACCTCAGGATATCATTGATGATATTAAGATCGGGATTGGAAAAACAGATGGAAAATATGTGGAGATCTGTGATAGAAAAGAAGCAATCCGCTATGCGGTTGACCATGCTGAGGTGGGCGATGTAATCGTGCTCGCAGGAAAAGGACACGAGGACTATCAGGAGATCAAAGGCGTGAAGTACGATATGGATGAGAGAGTTCTCATTGCGGAAGTCGTAAAAGAGAGTAAAAGAGAGAATTTGATTCGATAAAAGTATAGGAGCAGTTGTGCATGTATGCGAAAGTTATCGTAGATATTACACATGAAAAACTGGATAAAATTTTTGAGTACCGTATTCCGGCAGAATTAGAAGAACGGTTACACGCAGGCGTAGAGGTTGTCGTGCCGTTTGGAAAAGGGAATCGTGAGATCAAAGGGTATGTGATCGGGCTGTCAGAATACTGTGAATACGATCCGAACAAAGTAAAATCGATTCTGAGTCTGGCGGAGAAAAGCGTGGCGATCGAGGGCAGACTTGTGGCACTGGCGGCGTGGATGAAAGAGTACTATGGCGGGACGATGATACAGTCGCTAAAGACAGTACTTCCAATCAAGCGGGAAGAGAACAAAAAGATCAGGCGCTATGTCCGATTGCTGTTAGATGAAGAAGAAGGGAAGATAAAGCTTGAGGAATACCTGAAGAAGAATCAGAAGGCAAGGGCGAGACTTTTGGCTGCGCTGCTTGATGAGGAGATATTGGAGTATGAGCTTATCACAAAAAAACTGAATGTCACACGAACAGTCATTCGGGCACTTGAAGAGCAGAATGTTGCCAGAATAGAGTCCGAGCAGGTCTGGAGAAATCCGATTAAAAATCGAAAAAAAGAGTGGAAAGAAGTGGTTTATACTGAGGAACAGCAGCATGCGATTGACACATTTCGGGAAGACTATCTGAAAGGAATCCGCAAGACTTATCTCATATATGGGGTGACAGGGAGCGGAAAGACTGAAGTTTACATGGAGATGATCGCAAGTGTGATCAAAGAAGGGAAGCAGGCGATTGTCCTGATTCCTGAGATTGCACTGACCTACCAGACTGTGATGCGGTTTTATAAGCGGTTTGGCGAGAGGATATCCATTATGAATTCCAAGATGTCAAGCGGCGAGCGGTATGACCAGATGATGCGGGCAAAAGAAGGGGCGATTGATGTGATGATTGGTCCAAGATCAGCGTTATTTACCCCTTTTGCCAATTTGGGATTGATTGTGATCGATGAGGAGCATGAATCGACTTATAAAAGTGAACAGATCCCCCGATATCATGCCAGAGAGACGGCTGTGGAGCGGGCACACTTAGAAGGTGCAAGTGTTGTGCTTGGTTCAGCAACACCGTCTCTTGAGGCTTTCTACCGTGCCCAAAAAGGAGAATACGAACTTTTAAGACTTCAGAACCGAGCAAAGATGCAGGAGATGCCGACGGTGTACACAATCGATCTTCGAGAGGAACTAAAAAGTGGAAATCGTTCGATTATCAGTGGAAAGCTGTATGAATTGATGGCTGACCGATTGAGAAAGAGACAACAGATTATGTTATTTATCAATCGGAGAGGGTTTGCAGGATTTATTTCGTGCAGATCCTGCGGCTATGTGGTAAAATGTCCACATTGCGATGTCTCACTTGCATCTCACCGCGGTGGGAAACTGGTCTGCCATTATTGTGGATATGAGGAACCTATGATTTCAGTCTGCCCATCGTGCGGCTCAAAACATATCGGCGGTTTCCGAGCAGGAACACAGCAGATTGAAGAACTTGTAAAGAAGGAATTCCCAGATGCACGCGTACTTCGGATGGACATGGATACGACGAAGGAAAAAGGTGGACACGAGAAGATTTTGGAGGCGTTTGCAAATGAAGAGGCGGATATTTTGATTGGAACGCAGATGATTGTAAAAGGACATGACTTTCCAAATGTGACACTTGTCGGAGTACTGGCGGCGGATCTATCGTTGTACGCCGATGACTATCGTGCAGGAGAGCGGACATTTCAGCTTCTTACACAGGCGGCGGGACGCGCCGGGCGAGGAAGTGAAAAGGGCGAGGTTGTCATTCAGACATACAGTCCGGAGCATTATAGTATTGAAACAGCTGCAAAGCAGGACTATGAAGCGTTTTATCAAGAGGAACTCGCATACCGTACAATGATGGGATATCCGCCGGTGGAACAGCTTGCAGCGATTTTGGTTACGAGTGAAGATGAGTCTTTGCTTGAGACGGCGTGCAGCTACATGAAGAGTTATGCAGAGCGCATGAACCGGAATCAAGTGAGAATCATCGGTCCCGCAAGTCCGTATGTGGGAAAGGTAAACGATGTGTATCGCAGAGTGATCTATTTAAAACATGCCAGATACGAGGCGATGATAGATTTGAAAAATAAATTGGAACAATATATAGAGATTAATTCCGGATTTCGAAAAGTTCGAGTGCAGTTCGACTTTAATCCGATGAATGTATTTTAAATGAGGAGGATAAAAAATGGCAATTCGTAAGATTCGAGAAATTGGTGATGATGTGTTAGAGAAGGTATGTAAAGAAGTAACCGATATGACAGACCGAACAAAGGTGTTGATTGAGGATATGCTGGATACAATGTATGATGCTATGGGAGTGGGACTTGCGGCACCGCAGGTTGGTATTTTAAAACGAATCGTAGTTATTGATATTGGAGAGGGTCCGATTATTTTGGTGAATCCGGAGATTCTTGAGACAGCAGGAGAGCAGACAGGAGAGGAAGGATGTTTAAGTCTGCCGGGAAAATCGGGAACTGTGACGCGACCGAATTATGTGAAAGTAAAGGCGCTCAATGAAGAGATGGAAGAAGTGGTTTATGAAGGAGAAGGGCTGCTTGCAAGAGCGTTCTGCCACGAGATTGACCATTTGGACGGGCATTTGTATGTCGAAAAAGTAGAAGGCGAACTTCACAGTGTGGAGTATGATGATGAGTTTGACGAGGAAGACTAAGGAGGAGACAGCAGATGAAAGTAATTTTTATGGGGACTCCGGATTTTTCGGTGGGCACTTTAGAGGCTTTGATCGAGGCGGGACACGATGTGGTTCTTGCTGTGACACAGCCGGATAAACCAAAAGGACGCGGAAAAGAGATGCAGTTTACGCCTGTCAAAGAGTGCGCGTTAAAGCATGGAATTCCAGTTTATCAGCCGAAAAAAGTCAGAGAGCCGGAATGCATCGAAGAACTTCGAAAATATGAGGCGGATATTATGGTCGTCATTGCATTTGGACAGATTTTGCCAAAAGAAATTTTGGAGATGACGCCATATGGATGTGTCAATGTGCATGCGTCATTGTTGCCAAAATATCGCGGGGCAGCGCCGATTCAGTGGTCCATTATTGACGGGGAAACGGTGACAGGTGTCACGACCATGCAGATGGACGAAGGACTGGATACCGGAGACATGCTGTTAAAGACAGAGATTGTAATAGAAGAAAAGGAGACCGGAGGAAGTCTTCATGATAAGCTTGCGGCCGCAGGTGCAAAGCTCTGTGTAGAGACATTAAAGGCGCTGGAAGAAAAACAGTGACTCCGGTTAAACAGGGAGAATCACCGACCGCCTATGCGAGAATGCTCGACAAGCATCTTGGGAATATTGACTGGAATCAGAGTGCGAAAGAGATTGAGAGACTGATTCGCGGGCTGACACCGTGGCCGAGCGCATATACAATGTGGAATGGAAAAACAATGAAAATCTGGAGTGCAGAGGTGGAAGAGACATCGGGAGAGGGCGTACCTGGAACGATTGTGAAAGTAGAAAAAGAAGCGTTTTCTGTACAGACAAAAGATGGGCTGTTGAAAGTGCTGGAACTTCAGATTCCGGGGAAAAAACGAATGGATGCCGGAGCATTTTTGAGGGGGTATCAGGTAAAATCAGGAGAAATTCTTTCGAGAGCGTAGAAAAAAGGAGGAAGCAGGATGTTTTATCCAAGTTTTTATTTTGATCCAACATATATATTGATTATCATAGGAGTTATTATCTGCTCCATTGCATCGATGCGGGTGAAAAGTACATTTTCAAAATATTCCGGAATGAGAAACCATATGGGGCTGACAGGAGCGCAGGCGGCAGAACGTGTACTCCATGGGGCCGGAATTTATGACGTGCGAATTGAGCGGGTAGCAGGAAATCTGACAGACCACTATGATCCGAGAAATAAAGTGCTCAGACTTTCCGATGCAACATATGGACAGTGTTCAGTAGCTGCAGTGGGAGTTGCAGCGCATGAGTGTGGACATGCGATTCAGCATGCAAGAGGATACGCACCGCTACAGTTTCGGAGCGTGCTTGTTCCGGTGGCAAATTTTGGCTCCATGATTGCCTGGCCACTGATTGTGTTAGGTCTGTTTATTAACAGCCAGTCTTCGGCACTGCTTATCAATATCGGAATCTTGGCATTTTCGCTGGCAGTATTGTTTCAGCTTGTGACTTTGCCAGTGGAATATAATGCATCAGGAAGAGCAGTACGCATTCTTGCTGAGACCGGGATGATGCAGGGGGAAGAGATTGTAGCCACGAAAAAAGTGCTGAATGCGGCTGCGCTTACGTATGTGGCAAGTGCAGCTGCTGCAATCTTGCAGCTTGTACGTATCTTGATTCTGACAGGAGGAAGAAGACGAGATGACTAAGTCAATCAATGAACGAGAGCTGGTGCTTGGGATTTTGCTGGAAGTGACACGAGATGGGGAGCACAGTCATATCGCACTTCGCAATGTTCTGAATAAATATCAGTATTTAGACAAAAAAGAGCGCGCTTTTATCACAAGAGTGACGGAGGGAACACTGGAGCGCATGATTGAGCTTGATTATATTATCAACCAGTTTTCAAAAGTAAAGGTAAACAAGATGAAACCAGTCATCCGCAATATCATCCGAAGTGCGGTTTACCAGATGAAATATATGGATTCGGTTCCGAATTCCGCTGCCTGTAATGAGGCGGTAAAACTTGCGGTGAAAAAAGGATTTGTAAATTTAAAAGGATTTGTGAACGGACTTTTACGAAATATCGACCGAAATCTGGAACAGATATCATATCCGGATGAGAAAGATTTGGAACAATATCTGTCTGTGAAATACTCGATGCCGACATGGATATTAAGACAGTGGCTGGCAGCATATGACAGGGAGAGTGTGGAGTGTATGCTTCAGGATTTCCTAAAAGAAAAGGACACGATAATCCGGTGTGATTTGGGGCAGATGCCAAAAGAAGAACTTGTGAAGGCACTTGAAGGCGAAGGAGTACATGTCGAGGAACATCCATACCTTCCATATGCACTTCGAATATCTTCTTATAATTATTTAGGAGAGCTTGAGACGTTTCAAAAAGGAGCGTTTTCGGTGCAGGATATCAGCTCCATGCTTGTGGCACATTTGGCAGAACCAAAAGAAGGAGACGAGATCATAGATGTCTGTGCAGCACCCGGTGGAAAGGCACTTCACATGGCAGAGTCGCTTTGTGGTACAGGGCATGTGCAGGCGAGAGATCTGACAGACTATAAGGTGGGGCTTATTGAGGAAAACATCTTACGCTCTGGTATGACAAACATCGAAGCAGTCAGGTGGGATGCGACGCAAAAAGATGAAACCGCATTTGAAAAGGCAGATATTGTGATGGCAGATCTTCCGTGCTCCGGACTGGGAGTGCTTGGGAAAAAGACGGATCTGAAATATAAGATGACAGAAGAGACACAAAAAGAATTGGTGGCTCTTCAACGCAAGATGCTGTCGACAGTCAAAGATTATGTGAAGCCGGGAGGAACTTTGGTTTACAGCACATGTACAATTCACGAAGAAGAAAATATGGGTAACGTACATTGGTTCTTAGAACAGAATAAAGAGTTTGAACTTGTGCCGATTGCACAGTTATTGTGCGAAGAGTTGAAAAATGATGTTGTGGAACAAGGGTGTATTCAACTTCTGCCGGGGATACATGACAGTGATGGATTTTTCATTGCAAAGTTTAGAAAGGTGAAATGTGAATAAAAGATCATGGAGAAAAAAGATATCAGATCATATACATTTGAAGAATTAAAACAAGAGATGGAACATCTCGGAGAAAAGTCGTTTCGGGCAAAGCAGGTGTATGAATGGCTGCATGTAAAGCTTGCAGATTCTTTTGAAGAGATGACGAATCTGTCAAAAGCACTCAGAGAAAAGCTGGATGCAGCTTATGAGATCGCACCGGTAAAAATGCTTGAGAGACAGGAATCAAAGATGGACGGCACAAATAAATTTCTGTTTTGTCTGCAGGATGGACATGTGGTGGAAAGTGTTCTGATGAAGTATAAGCATGGAAATTCTGTCTGTATTTCCTCGCAGGTCGGATGTCGGATGGGATGTAAATTCTGTGCATCTACCATCGGAGGATTGGAGAGAAATCTAAAGGCATCAGAGATGCTGGGACAGATTTATCAGATTCAGAAAATATCGGGGGAACGTGTTTCGAACGTAGTTGTGATGGGAACAGGGGAACCGATGGATAATTATGATAACTTTCTGAAATTCATACATATATTGACCGATGAACACGGTTTACATATCAGCCAAAGGAACATTACGGTATCGACTTGTGGAATCGTTCCGAATATGAAGAGACTTGCCGAGGAAAAATTACAGATTACCTTGGCGCTTTCCCTGCATGGTTCTACGCAGGAAAAGCGAAAAGTATTGATGCCGGTTGCAAACAAATATGAACTTTCTGAGGTGCTTGCGGCGTGCGACTATTATTTTGAAAAGACGGGAAGAAGAGTGACGTTTGAGTACAGTCTGGTACATGGAGTGAACGATAAAGAGGAAGATGCAGCGGAATTAATCCACATTTTAAAACATCGTAATTGCCATCTGAATCTGATTCCTGTAAATCCGATTAAAGAGCGTACATTCGAGAAACCAAGCAAAAAAATGCCATGAATTTCAAAAATAAACTTGAAAAAAGCGGAATAAATGTTACTATTAGAAGAGAAATGGGCTCTGATATCGACGGAGCCTGTGGACAACTAAGACGACGTTATGTAGAGACAAAGTAAAAGGAGAGCATATGAAGACGTTTTCAAAGACAGATATTGGAAGAAAACGAGAGGTGAATCAGGATTACGTATTTGTATCAGATCAGCCGGTCGGGAATATTCCGAATCTTTTAATAGTTGCAGACGGTATGGGGGGACATAATGCGGGGGATTACGCATCCAAATTTGTTGTGGAAGTTCTGAAAAAAGAGCTTGCCAAGAGCAGAGAAGATGGTCCGAGAGCAATGATGAAAAAAGCGATTGCATCTGCAAATCATCAATTGATCGCAGAGTCCAAAACCGATGCCAGACTAGAAGGAATGGGAACAACATTAGTTGCTGCCACAGTGATTGAGCATACATTATATTTTGCGAATGTAGGTGACAGCAGGCTTTATTTACTGAATGATGAGATCAGACAATTATCAAAAGACCATTCGTTAGTACAGGAAATGGTACGTCTTGGGGGACTTAACGCAGAGGAAGCGAAACATCATCCGGATAAGAACATTATCACAAGAGCCATTGGAGTAAAAGAAGATGTAGAGATTGATTTCTTTGAGCATCGCCTGAAAAAAGGAGATATTATTTTGATGTGCACAGATGGACTGAGCAATATGGTGGAGGATGAAGAGATATTTCAGATTGTTCGCAGTTCCAGAGATGTTGTGGAGGCAGTGGAACAATTAATAGAAAGAGCAAATAGCAACGGCGGAAAGGACAACATTGGGGTTATTGTCGCAGAGCCGTTTGCAGGTGAGGTGAGTATATGATTAAAGAAGGAGTTTTGATTGGCGATCGCTATGAGATCATGGGTAGAATCGGCACCGGGGGGATGGCGGATGTCTATAAGGGGAGAGATCATAAGCTGAATCGTTATGTCGCGCTCAAAGTATTAAAGCGCGAATTCAGAGAAGATGAATTGTTTGTAAAAAAGTTTCAATCAGAGGCACAGGCAGCAGCTGGACTGATGCATCCGAACATTGTAAATGTATATGATGTGGGGGAAGACCGGGGACTGTATTTTATGGTCATGGAGCTGGTAGAAGGAATTACATTAAAAGAATATATCCAGAAAAAAGTAAGACTGACACCGAAGGAAGTAATCAGCATTACACTTCAGGTATGTGCAGGTATTGAGGCGGCACATAACAATGGAATTATCCACAGAGATATCAAGCCGCAGAATATCATGATATCAAAAGAGGGAAAAGTGAAAGTGACAGATTTTGGGATTGCAAAGGCTACGACATCGAATACGATTAGTACCAATGCGATGGGATCTGTACATTATACATCTCCGGAACAGGCACGAGGCGGCTTCAGTGATATCAGAAGCGATATCTATTCGCTTGGTATTACAATGTTTGAGATGATCACAGGAGAACTCCCGTTTGACGGAGAGACGACAGTGTCTATTGCAATCAAACATTTGCAGGAAGATATTGCCGCGCCGTCAGAATTGGTACCGGATATCCCATATAGCTTAGAGCGCATTATTCTGAAATGTACACAGAAAAGCTCAGACAGACGTTATCAGAATATGGGAGAACTCATCAGCGATCTGAAGCGTTCTTTGGTGGATCCTGAGGGAGATTTTGTCACGATTGCACCATTTGCAAGCGTTGCGGATACCGTTGCAATCACACCAGATGAGTTGGAGCGCATTCAGAAAGAGGCAGCTTATGACGATGACGGTGAGTATGATGAGTACGACGATGAAGATTACGATGACGATGATGAATACGATGAAGAGGATGACGAGTACGATGAGTACGACGATGAGGACTACGAAAAAGGGAAACGCGGTTCTAAAAAGAAAGATTCAGAAGTGAATCCAAAGATGGCAAAGCTTATGAAGATTCTCACAGCCGTCGTAGCAGCCATTATTGTATTTATTCTTGTGTTTACAGTCGGAAAAGCAACCGGACTTTTGAAGTTTAATTCGAAAAATGTAGAGACGACAGACAATAAAAAAGTGGAAACTCCGAATTTTGAAGGAAAGACACTGGAGGAAGCAAAGGCGTTGGCGAAGAAAAAGGGACTGACTTTGGAGGTTGTAAAAGAGGCAACGTCTACAAAATATGAAAAAGGAATTGTCTCAAAACAGATGACCGGAAAGGGAACATCGGTAAAAAAAGGCACAAAGATTCAAGTTTGGGTCAGCACCGGACTTGAGGGTGAGGAGATTACGATTCCGGATGTCAGCGGAATGTCTGAAGATGATGCAAAGCAGAAATTGATCGATAAGGGATTTAAAGAAGCAAATATCTCAGTGGAAGAGCAGGAAAGTGACAATGTGGATGCCGGATTGGTTATCTCGACGACACCGGAAGCAAATTCAAAAGCAACGGAAGATACAAAGATAACAATCTACGTAAGTACGGGTGCTGAAAAAGTAACAGTGCCGAACTTGGTTGGCAAATCACAGGAAGATGCCGAGAGTGCGTTGTCAGCAGTTGGACTGAGCGGAAGCGCCTCAGAAGAGTATAGTGATACAGAGGCAGGAAAAGTTATTCGTCAGGACATTGACTCAGGAGAAAAAGTAGATAAGGGAACAACAGTCTCTTACGTGGTAAGCAAAGGAGCGAAAACCGGAAGAAAAGGTTACTATGCCTCCGGTAGTAGGAGTATATCAAAGCAGAGCAGAATCTTTGCTTCGTGCAGCGGGATTGTCCGTTGGAAAAGTAACATCGGAATACTCGGATGAAGATGCTGAAGGAGTAGTTATTTCTGCAAGTTTTAACGAAGGAGATAAACTAAATCCTGGCACTGTTGTAAACCTGGTTGTAAGTAAAGGTGCGAAGCCATCAGAGCCGGAGACACCAACAACACCGGATCAAGGCAATGGAAATTCGTCAACACAATAGAATCAATAAGGAACTATTTATGCAGGGAAAGATAGTAAAAGGAATTGCCGGATTCTACTACGTTCACGTAGTAGAATTCGGTCTTTATGAATGTAAGGCAAAAGGAGTTTTCCGAAAAGAAAAGATAAAACCTCTTGTCGGAGATAATGTAGAAATTGATATTTTAGATGAAGCAGAGAAAAAAGGGAATATCGTTGAAGTTTTGGAAAGGAAGAATGAGTTGATTCGCCCGGCGGTGGCAAATATTGATCAGGCTCTGGTTGTGTTTGCGGTGACCAAACCAAAACCACATTTCAACCTTTTAGATCGTTTTTTAATTATGATGGAAAGTAAGGGAATACCGGTTGTCCTTTGCTTTAATAAGAAAGATATTGCAAAAGAACCGGAGATACAACACTTGAAAGAAATCTATGAGTCTTGTGGCTACCAGATGATTTTTACAAGCGCACTGGAAAAAGAGAATATTGAGAACGTAAAACAACTGCTCCGTGGAAAGACAACAGCCATTGCGGGACCATCCGGGGTAGGAAAATCTTCACTGATTAATATTTTTCAACCGGATGCCAATATGGAGACCGGTACGATCAGTGAAAAGATTGAAAGAGGGAAACATACGACAAGACATTCAGAATTGATTTGTATCGAGGAGGATACTTATATTATGGATACGCCTGGATTCAGTTCTCTCTATACAAATGATTTTGAAAAAGAAGAATTAAAATATTATTTTACGGAATTTGAACCGTATGAGGGAAAGTGTAAATTTCAGGGATGTGATCATGTACATGAACCAAATTGTGCGGTGAAAGCAGCGCTTGAGGAGGGAAAGATACACCACATTCGATATGAAAACTATTTAGAAATGTACAACGAGTTGAAAGAGAAGAGGAGATATTAGTTATGATGATTTTAGCACCATCGATTTTGGCGGCAGATTTTAAAGAACTGGGGAAGGAGATCCAGACAATCGAAGAAAATGGGGCTCAATATCTGCATTTTGATGTGATGGATGGAATGTTTGTGCCGAGTATTTCTTTTGGGGTTCCGGTATTGGAGTCTATCCGTCCTGCTACGAAGCTTGTGTGTGATGCACACCTTATGGTGACAGAACCGATTCGCTATGTGGAAGCATTTGCAAAAGCAGGGGCGGATCTGATCACGGTACACCTGGAGGCTTGTGAGGACATCAATGCTACAATTGAAAAGATTAGAGCATGCGGATGTAAAGTGGGCGTTTCGATCTGTCCGGATACACCGGTGATCTCAGTGAAAGATCTGCTGAAGAAAGTAGACATGATTCTGATCATGTCTGTACATCCAGGGTTTGGCGGTCAGGCATTTATTCCGGAATCATTGGATAAAATCCGTGAATTGAAAGCGATGATCGATGCAGAAGGGCTGCGTGTGGATATTCAGGTTGATGGTGGAATCTATACACATAATGTGGAAGAAGTCATTGAGGCAGGAGCCAATGTGATTGTAGCAGGATCCGCTATCTTTAAGGGAGATACAGCAAATAATACAAAAGAAATGCTAGAGATTTTAAAGAGATATGAATAAAAAGGGATTGATTATCAGCGGTGGTACCATCAACACTTCGTTTGCATTGCAGACATTGAAGGAAGTACAGCCG
>ENA-OQIF01000314-OQIF01000314.1-human-gut-metagenome-genome-assembly--contig:-NODE-314-length-22088-cov-5.182232_pt1 | contig 22088 bp, 16 predicted proteins | sample MGYA00242574_ERZ504738 | MGnify/ENA primary metagenome ERZ504738 (study PRJEB26092, sample SAMD00036437) | human gut metagenome | host: Homo sapiens | study: EMG produced TPA metagenomics assembly of...
TCGTGACGCTTCTGGAAGAGGTACTGAGCCGCAGATTTGGGATGCAGGCGGAAATCCGTGTACTTTACCGGGAGCAGGAGGAAAATCAGAGCCGGGAATATGATGAGCAGCGCATCCAGCAGGAAATCAATGCGATCTTTGAGAGAAGAGCAAGACAAAAGGGAGAGATTTTGCAGAAGCCGATTTCAGAGAGGCAGACGGACTCTGCAAAAGAGAAGAAAACAGCAGATTCCGGCAAGAAGGAGAGTGCAAAATCCGGATTCAAAAAAGGAGAATTCAGAAAGAAAGAGTTCCAGCGTCCGCTTAAGCAGGGGGATGATCCGTCTCTTGTTTATGGTAAGAATTTTGAAGATGAACCTCTGACTCTGGATCAGGTTGTCACAGAGATGGGTGAGATCACTATTCATGGTAAGATCATCAGCTTTGATACAAGGGAGATCCGCAACGAGAAAACGATTCTGATGTTTTCTGTGACAGATTTTACAGACACGATTACAGTTAAGATGTTTGTAAGGAACGATCAGCTGGCGGAGCTTTTGGGAGATATTAAAAAAGGGGCCTTTGTGAAGATCAAAGGGGTGACGACCATTGACAAATTCGATGGGGAGCTGACCATAGGTTCTGTTACCGGAATTAAGAAGATTGGAGACTTTACTGTTTCGAGAGAAGATTTAAGCCCGGTCAAACGGGTGGAGCTTCATTGTCATACAAAAATGAGTGATATGGACGGTGTGTCCGAGGTGAAGAGCATCGTAAAAAGAGCTCATGACTGGGGGCATCCGGCAATCGCGATTACCGATCACGGAGTTGCCCAGTCGTTCCCGGATGCCAATCATTATATCGAGACGCTTGATAAGGATGATCCGTTTAAAGTAATCTACGGAGTGGAAGGATATGTGGTTGATGATCTGACAGAGATTGCGGTCAATGCCGGGGAGCAGACACTGGATGACACATATATTGTGTTCGATATCGAGACGACAGGTTTTTCTGCAATCAAGGATAAGATTATAGAGATCGGGGCAGTGAAGGTAAAAGATGGTGCTATCGTAGAAAAATTCAGTACATTTGTCAATCCAAAACGTCCGATTCCGTTTGAAATTACACAGCTGACCAGTATCACGGATGAGATGGTCTTAGATGCACCGGATATTGAGAGCGTACTGCCTGAGTTTCTGGAATTTGTGGGAGATGGTGTTCTTGTGGCGCACAATGCCGGGTTTGATGTGGGCTTTATCGAGCAGAATTGCAGATATCAGGAGATCGAACCGGATTTTGTCTCAGTAGATACGGTGGCGCTTGCGAGAGTGCTGCTGCCGACCTTATCAAAATACAAGCTGAATATCGTGGCAAAGGCACTGGGAATCTCTCTGGAAAATCATCACCGTGCGGTGGATGATGCAGGAGCAACGGCGGAAATTTTCGTGAAGTTTGTAGAGATGCTCAAAGACAGGAATATCACAACGCTCAAAGAGATGAACCGGTTTGGGGATATGAATGTGAATGCCATCCGGAAGCTGCCAACACACCATATCATCATTCTGGTAAAAAACGATATCGGAAGATTCAATCTGTACCAGCTGATCTCAGCTTCGCATCTGACATATTTTGCGAGAAGACCGAGGATTCCGAAAAGTCTTTTGAATCAGCACAGAGAGGGTCTGATCATAGGAAGTGCCTGTGAGGCCGGTGAGTTGTATCAGGCGATCCTGAACCAGAAATCTCCGCAGGCTGTTGCAAGGCTGGCAGAATTTTATGATTATTATGAAATCCAACCTCTTGGAAACAACCAGTTTATGATCGACAGTGACCGGTATGGAGATATCAATTCCAAAGAGGATTTGCAAAATATCAACCGGGAGATCGTCAGTCTTGGGGAAAAATTCAAAAAGCCTGTCGTGGCGACCTGTGATGTACATTTTCTGGATCCGGAGGACGAAGTGTACCGGAGGATCATCATGGCAGGAAAAGGATTCGGAGATGCGGACACCCAGCCTCCTTTATATCTTCGGACAACGGATGAGATGCTGGAAGAGTTCTCTTATCTTGGTTCCGCGAAAGCCAGGGAGATCGTCATCGACAATCCGAACAGGATCTGCGATATGGTGGAAAAGATCTCTCCGGTCAATCCGAACAAATGCCCTCCGGTCATTGAAAATTCTGAGCAGAATCTAAGAGATATCTGTTACAACAAAGCGCATGAGATTTATGGAGAAAATCTGCCCGAACCGGTGCAGACCAGGCTGGAGAGAGAACTGACATCCATCATTTCCAATGGATATTCGGTGATGTATATCATTGCGCAGAAGCTGGTGTGGAAATCCAATGATGACGGTTATCTGGTAGGTTCCCGAGGTTCTGTAGGATCCTCCTTTGTTGCGACTATGGCGGGAATCACAGAGGTAAATCCTTTGAGTCCGCACTATTATTGCAGTGAGTGTCATTACAGTGACTTTGATTCCGAAGAAGTCCGCGCATTTGCGGGTGGATGCGGGTTTGACATGCCGGATAAAAACTGTCCGAACTGTGGGGCCAAACTGGTAAAAGCCGGATTTGACATTCCATTTGAGACCTTCCTTGGATTTAAAGGAGACAAGGAGCCGGATATCGACCTGAACTTTTCCGGAGACTACCAGGCAAAAGCGCACCGGTATACAGAGGTCATCTTCGGAGAAGGGCATACGTTCAAAGCCGGAACCATTGGTACACTGGCAGATAAGACGGCATTTGGATATGTGAAGAATTATTATGAGGAGCGCGGACATCGGAAGCGGAAATGTGAGATTGACCGGATTTTACAGGGATGTACGGGGATCAGAAGGAGTACGGGACAGCATCCGGGAGGAATCGTGGTATTGCCTCACGGGCATGACATCAATGAGTTTACACCGGTACAGCACCCGGCAAATGATATGACTACGGATATTATTACGACTCATTTTGATTACCATTCCATTGACCACAACCTTTTGAAACTTGACATTCTGGGGCATGATGATCCGACCATGATCCGTACTCTGGAGGAGTATATTACATCTGATGCGCTGGAGAATGAGTACAATGACGAGAATCCGTTTGATGCGACAAAGATTCCGCTGGATGATAAAAAAGTACTTTCTCTGTTTCACGATACCAGTGCATTGGGAATCAAACCTGAGGATATTGACGGCTGTAATCTGGGATGTCTTGGAATCCCGGAATTCGGTACGGATTTCGTAATCCAGATGGTACAGGATGCCAATCCGCAGTCTCTTTCTGATCTGATCCGTATTTCCGGTCTGTCCCACGGAACGAATGTGTGGCTTGGAAATGCACAGGTTCTGATCGAATCGGGAAAGGCAACGATTTCCACTGCAATCTGTACCCGAGACGATATCATGATCTATCTGATCAATCAGGGTGTGGACAGCGCGCTGTCATTTACGATCATGGAGAGTGTGCGAAAAGGAAAAGGACTAAAGCCGGAATGGGAAGAAACCATGAAGGAAAAGGACGTGCCGGACTGGTATATCTGGTCCTGTAAGCAGATCAGCTATATGTTCCCGAAGGCACATGCGGCGGCATATGTTATGATGGCATATCGAATCGCTTATTGTAAGATCAATTATCCGCTGGCTTATTACGGTGCGTATTTTGGGATTCGTGCCAATGCATTTTCGTATGAACTGATGTGTCAGGGAAAGGATAAACTGAATTACTACATGAAAGATTATAAGCGCCGGTCAGATTCTCTGAGCAACAAGGAACAGGATGTACTGAAGGATATGAAGATTGTACAGGAAATGTACGCAAGAGGTTATGAGTTCCTGCCTTTGGATATTTACAAGGCGAAGGCAACAAAATTCCAGATCATTGACGGAAAACTGATGCCTCCCCTCTCCAGTATCGAAGGGATGGGAGAAAAGGCGGCAGAGGCTGTGGAGGAGGCTGCAAAAGACGGACCGTATCTGTCTTTGGATGATTTCAGACAGCGAACAAAGGTGAGCAAGACCGTGATCGAATTTATGTCAGACCTGGGGTTGTTTGGAAATCTTCCGCAGAGCAATCAGCTTTCCTTGTTTGACTTTTAGGCAGGATATGGTATAATAGGGCAACTGTTACTTTGCTGCGTCACATGAATAAAGTGGCGTAGCAAAGGGAGAGAATGGAGGAAGATGCGATGTATGATTTTGAAGAAATAAGAAAAGAAGATCCGGAAATTGCAGAAGCGATTCAGGCAGAGATGGCAAGACAGAATTCCCATATTGAGCTGATCGCCTCAGAAAACTGGGTGAGCAAAGCAGTGATGGCAGCGATGGGAAGTCCGCTCACGAACAAATATGCGGAAGGGTATCCGGGAAAACGTTATTATGGCGGATGCCAGTGTGTAGATGTGGCAGAGAATCTGGCGATTGAGCGTGCGAAAAAGCTGTTTGGCTGTGAATATGTCAATGTACAGCCGCACTCCGGGGCACAGGCGAATATGGCAGTGCAGTTTGCGATGCTCACTCCGGGAGATAAAGTGATGGGAATGAACCTGGATCATGGTGGTCACCTGACGCATGGATCTCCGGTCAATATGTCCGGAAAATATTTTGAGATCACACCGTATGGTGTCAATGAAGAAGGCGTGATCGATTATGAGGAAGTTCGAAGGATTGCGAAAGAGTGCCGGCCGAAGCTGATCATTGCGGGAGCAAGTGCCTATGCCAGAATCATAGATTTTAAGAAATTCCGTGAGATTGCAGATGAGGTGGGAGCTTATCTGATGGTAGATATGGCTCATATTGCAGGTCTGGTCGCAGCAGGACTTCATCCGAGCCCGATCCCGTATGCACATGTGACGACAACCACCACGCATAAGACACTGCGCGGACCACGAGGCGGCATGATCTTAAGCAGCAATGAGATGAATGAAAAGTTTAATTTTAACAAAGCAATCTTTCCTGGAATTCAGGGAGGTCCGCTGATGCATGTGATTGCAGCAAAAGCAGTGTGCTTCAAAGAAGCCCTAAGTCCGGATTTCGTTGCATATCAGGAGCAGATCCTGAAAAATGCGAAAGCATTGTGCAATGGATTATTAGAGCGAGGTGTGAAGATTGTATCCGGTGGAACGGACAACCATTTGATGCTGGTGGATCTGACTGGAACCAATGTCAGCGGAAAAGAACTGGAAAAGCGTCTGGATCAGGCTCATATCACCTGCAATAAAAATACAATCCCGAATGATCCGCGCTCTCCGTTTGTGACAAGTGGTGTGCGTCTGGGGACTCCGGCAGTTACAAGCAGAGGAATGAAAGAGCAGGAGATGGACCAGATTGCGGAGATGATTGCAATGGTGATCCGGGATGAGAAAAATGTAGAACAGGTAAAAGAAATGGTGCAGAAGCTGACAGAAAAATATCCTCTGTGCTAAAGAAGACGATAAAAAGAATCTGCCTCCGTATCGGGAAGCAGATTCTTTTTATAATCTCGTTTTGTTGTATAACTTTTAAATATTAAATTGGAATTATATAATTAAAAGGTACATCTAAAATCTGATTAAAGCTTTACTACGTTTGTTGCCTGAGGTCCTTTAGCGCCTTCTGTTACTTCGAATTCAACAGCCTGGCCTTCTTCTAAGGATTTGAATCCATCCATTACGAGTCCTGAGTAGTGTACAAATACATCATTTCCTTCGGAATCAGAGATGAATCCATAACCTTTTTGGTTGTTAAACCATTTTACTGTACCTGTCATTGTGTTACCTCCATAAATTTGAAAATAAATAATAAAGTATATCGTATTGCTTATCCAATCAAAAACAATACTTCGTCATTTTAGCATATTTAACAATGAGTGTCAAATGATTTCTTTTGGTATTTGTAAAAGTATACAAAAAATGTCGAAATGTGTAGAAATAAAAGCATTTTCTATAAATCTTGTGCAAAAGAAACTGAAAATGAGAGATTGTATTTACACAGGATTTCTATTAAAATAGAGGAAGCAAAAAGTGATAAAGGAGAAGCCGGAATATGAAAATGTCTACAAGAGGGCAGTATGCACTGGAAATTGCAGTGGATCTTGCGCTGCATCTGATGCCGGATCGTCTGGAAAGTCTGAATGATATCGCAAAGAGGCGAAATCTTTCAGAAAAATATCTGGAGAGGATTATGAAGCTTTTAAAAGAGGCGGGTCTTGTAAAAAGTGTGCGCGGTGCATATGGAGGATATTGCCTGACGAAGGAGCCGGGAGAAATTTCTGTATTGGAAGTGCTTCGTGCTGCGGAAGGTCAGCTGGCACCGGTATCCTGTCTTGTTGAAAATACCGAGTGTGGAATGGAATGCGAAATCTGCTCTACGAAAAGTACCTGGGGTGAGATGTGGGAGCAGATACTGGATACGGCTGCAGAGGTTACAGTTGCAGATATTGTAGAGATCGTAAAGAAAAAAGAGACCTGTTAGAAAGAGTGCCGGAGGGCGGTTTTACTGCCTGACGGTACTCTTTTTGTTTTATGGTTTAAAGCTGTTTTTGGAGTTGCTGTGTTCATCTTTTGGATAAAATAATTTCAAGAAAATATATTAAACATATTGACATGGTAGGAAAAAAGAGTTATAACAATAAAAACATTACTAAATCGATAGGAATTAAAGGAGGAGTGCCATGAAAGTATCGACAAGAGGAAGATATGGACTGCGCGCCCTGGTTGATATGACCATTCATTCGAATAATGCTCCGGTTTCGCTTGTTCAGGTCGCAAACAGACAGAAGATTTCTCTGAATTATCTGGAACAGGTTTTCGGAACATTGAGAAAAGCAGGCATTGTGGTCAGTGTAAAAGGAGCCGGAGGCGGATATAAACTGGCGAGAGATGCAGAGTCCATTACGGTCAAAGAAGTGCTGGAGGCACTGGAAGGAACCTTTTCGATCATAGACCGGATTCCGGGAGAAGAGCAGGATGCAGTTCAGGAGGCGATCGAGAAGCTTGTATGGAGCAGGATTGATGAAACAGTCAATACATTTCTGGAACAGAAAACGTTAAAGATGCTGGCGGATGAATACCGGGAAAAACTGGAACAGAACGCGGGCATGTACTACATTTAAAAACGATGCAATGAATATAGGAGGACAGACATATGGCAGGAATTTATCAGAGTGTAACAGAATTAATCGGAAGAACTCCACTTCTGGAAGTAAAGAATCTGGAGAAAGAACTGAATCTCCAGGCAAGAGTGCTGGTGAAGCTGGAATACTTTAATCCGGCAGGCAGCGTAAAGGATCGGGCAGCGCTTCAGATGATCACAGAGGCAGAGGAAAACGGTACATTAAAACAGGGATCTGCTATCATTGAGCCTACAAGTGGAAATACCGGAATCGGGCTTGCATCGATTGCAGCGTCAAGAGGATACAGAGCAATCTTTGTAATGCCGGAAACGATGAGTATCGAGCGAAGAAAACTTCTGAAGGGATATGGCGCAGAAATTGTGCTCACAGAAGGAGCAAAGGGGATGAAAGGAGCCATTGCAAAAGCAAAAGAGCTGGAGCAGGAGATTGAAAATGCAGTGATCCTGGGGCAGTTCGTAAATACCGCGAATCCAAGAGCACACGAAAAAACAACAGGGCCGGAGATCTGGGAAGATACACAAGGACAGGTGGATCTGTTTGTAGCAGGTGTCGGTACCGGCGGAACGATCACAGGAACCGGTGCTTATTTGAAATCAGTCAATCCGTCCATTGAGATTGTGGCAGTGGAGCCGGCGTCTTCCGCAGTGCTGTCGGGAGAAAATCCGGGACCGCACGGACTGCAGGGAATTGGTGCCGGATTTGTGCCGGATGTACTCAATACTTCTGTTTATGATCGCATCAGTAAAGTGAAAGAGCAGGAGGCGTACAAAGCTTCCCGTCTTCTGGCAGAAAAGGAAGGAGTTCTGGTTGGTATTTCTTCCGGAGCAGCACTGTCAGTTGCACTTTTGGAGGCCGGAAAAGAGGAAAACCGTGGAAAGACAATTGTAGCATTGCTTCCGGATACAGGAGAACGATATCTTTCCACACCGCTTTTTGACTGAAAAATTAGATCAAAATGTTAAAAAAACGTTGGTCAGACAAAGCATATTTATTGCAGAACACAGGTTGAAAAAAAGCGAAAGATAGTATATACTACAAAGAAAAAAGGCAAAAGGAGTTTTAGTGCTATGAAAGAATTTAAATATGTAGTGACAGACGCAGAAGGAATCCACGCAAGACCAGCAGGACTGCTTGTGAAAAAAGCAGGAGAATTTACATCTTCCGTAACAATTGCAAAAGGTGACAAATCTGCAGATGCAAAAAGAATCTTCGGTGTGATGGGACTTGGAGTAAAGACAGGAGAAGAAGTGACAATTACTGCTGATGGTGCAGATGAAGATGCAGCAATCGCAGAACTGGAAGCATTCTTTAAAGAAAACTTATAATTCCCATAAAGTCTGAGGAAAATATTATGATTACAATAACAGGAAAAAGTGTATTTGGTGGAGTGTCCATCGGAAAACTTTCTTTTTATAAAAGAAATCAGAAAGTGATCAAAAGAGAACACGTAGAAAATGTAGAATCAGAGTGTGTAAGATTTCAGGAAGCAAAAGCTGAGGGAATCCGTCAGTTAAAAGAATTGTACGAAAAATCGATTGCCGATGTCGGAGAAGCCAACGCTATGATTTTTGAGATTCATCAGATGATGCTGGAAGACCTGGATTATATTGAGTCTATCGAAAATATCATCCGTTCTCAGAAAGTCAATGCAGAGTTTGCAGTAGCAACGACAGCTGACAATTTTGCGCAGATGTTTGCGGCAATGGATGATGCATATATGCAGGGACGTGCAGCGGACGTAAAGGATGTTTCTGAGCGTGTGCTGGATATCCTCTGCGGAGTCAGCGAGGGAATCAAGCAGACAGACGAGCCTTCGATCATTGCAGCAGATGATCTGGCACCGAGTGAGACGGTACAGCTGGATAAGAGCAAAGTACTTGCATTTGCAACGATGTACGGTTCTTCCAATTCTCATACTGCGATTCTGGCGCGTACCATGAATATCCCGGCTGTTATCGGTCTGGGTGAAAGTCTGAGTCCTCAATATGACGGAAAGATGGCTGTGATCGACGGATTTACAGGAACATTGTATATTGATCCGGATGAAGAGACACTTTCCAGAATGCAGAAAAAGCGGGAAGAAGATCTTGAGAAAAAGGCACTCTTGGAACAGCTCAAAGGAAAAGAGAACATCACAAAGAGTGGTCAGAAGATCAATGTATATGCAAATATCGGAAATGCATCTGATGTTGGTGCAGTCCTGAAAAATGATGCAGGCGGAATCGGTTTGTTCCGCAGTGAGTTCTTATATCTGGAGAATGAGACATTCCCGACAGAAGAGCAGCAGTTTGCAGTATACAAGCAGGTTGCAGAAAACATGGCAGGGAAAAAAGTGATCATCCGTACACTGGATATCGGAGCTGATAAACAGGTGGATTATTTCGAACTGGACAAAGAAGAGAATCCGGCACTTGGATATCGTGCGATCCGTATTTGTCTGACAAGACCGGAAATCTTTAAGACACAGCTTCGTGCACTTTACAGAGCTGCATTTTACGGAAATATTTCGATCATGTTCCCAATGATCATTTCTGTTTTCAGAGATTCATAAGATCAAAGAGATGATCAAAGAAGTGAAAGCAGAGTTGAAAGAACAGGGAATCCCATATAAAGAAGATGTGGAGCTTGGTGTGATGATCGAGACTCCGGCCTCTGTTATGATCAGCCGTGAACTGGCAAAGGAAGTTGACTTCTTCAGTGTGGGAACGAATGACCTGACACAGTACACTCTGGCGATCGACCGTCAGAATTCAAAACTGGACGAGTTCTATGATCCGCATCATCCGGCAGTGCTGGCGATGATCCGCATGGCTGCAGAGAATGCACATGCAGAAGGAAAATGGATCGGCATTTGCGGAGAACTTGGCGCAGATCTGGAATTGACAGAAGAATTCCTGAAGATGGGACTGGATGAACTTTCTGTTTCTCCATCGATGGTTCTTCCACTGAGAAAGAAAATCTGCGATTGTGAATAATCAGATACAAAAAAGGACATTGTCTGAAAAGACAGTGTTCTTTTTGTGTGGTAATTCTTAAAAAGAACTTGCAAACATATGTTCTGAATGCTATAATACAAAAAGAACATATGTTCTGAAAGGAGCGGAATATGGCGGAGATTATTCAGGAAAAAATAGTCAATCTATGAAAAACTTACAGATTCTGACTGATGCGGCAAAGTATGATGTGGCGTGCACCTCCAGCGGCGTAGAAAGGAAAGGTGATGGCACAGGTATAGGCAATTGCAGCAAGGCGGGAATCTGTCACAGCTTTTCTACGGATGGAAGGTGTATTTCACTTCTGAAGATTTTATTTACGAATGAGTGTATTTATGACTGCAAATATTGTGTGAATCGATCTTCCAATGACGTGATCCGTACATCTTTTACGCCGGATGAGATCTGCACATTGACGATGGAATTTTACAGAAGAAATTATATCGAAGGATTGTTCTTAAGTTCTGGAATTTTAAAAAATCCGAACTATACGATGGAGCTGATCTATGCAGCCTTGTATAAGCTGCGTCATGTCTGCAATTTTCAGGGATACATTCATGTAAAGGCAATTCCGGGAGCAGATCCGATTCTGATTCAGAAAGTGGGATTTCTGGCAGACAGGATGAGTGTGAATCTGGAATTGCCGACAGCCGAGAGTTTGAGACTTCTGGCACCACACAAGTCAAGAAAAATATTCTGGCACCCATGCGGCTGGTCCAGGAGAAGTCCAAAGAGAACAGACAGGAGCTGACGCTGTATAAAAGTGCGCCGCGTTTTGTGCCTGCCGGCCAGAGTACGCAGATGATCATCGGCGCCTCTCCGGAGACAGATTATCAGATCCTGCGTGTGGCAGAGTCACTCTACCAGAAATTTGGATTAAAGCGTGTGTTTTATTCTGCTTTTGTGGCGGTCAATGAAGACAAGGCACTTCCGGCAAGAACATCAGATGGACCGCCGCTTCTTCGGGAACACAGACTATATCAGGCAGACTGGCTGCTGCGGTATTACAAGTTTGAAGCAAATGAGCTGCTGAATGAGAAAAATCCGAATTTTAATATATTCCTGGATCCGAAGTGTAACTGGGCGCTGAATCATCTGGAATATTTTCCTGTCGAAGTGAATCGGGCGTCATATGATGTTTTGCTGCGTGTTCCCGGGATCGGTTACAAATCAGCGGGCAGGATCGTAAAAGCAAGGCGGTTCGGATCTCTTGGATTTGAAGACCTCAGGAAAATGGGAGTGGTATTAAAACGGGCGCTCTATTTTATTACGTGCAGTGGAAAAATGATGTATAAAACGAAAATAGAAGAAGATTATATTACAAGGAATCTTTTGAATACGAAAGAACGTTTGCCGGACAGTGTTGCAGGGATGAATTATCAGCAGTTATCCTTATTTGATGATGTAAATTTTACCGGGAACCAGATCGTGACTATGGTATGACAGGAGAGGGATATGAAAAAGATTTATATTTGCAGAGATGACAGAACCGAGATGCTTTCGGCAATTTATGACGCATGGAAAGAAAACCGCAATAAAGAGGTAGGAATCGGGCTTTTGGGAAAGACACAGCAGCAGCTGTTCTGCGAATATGCAGAAGTTGTATCATCCGAAAAGAAAGCGCAGGCGGTGGAACGCCTGATACGGGATCATATGGGAGAGCAGACTTATGAGGATATTTCTTATGCCCTGTTGTGTGAAGATGCGATGAAAGCAGAGGCGATACTACATGTCATGCAGGCAGCGAGACAGGTAAAGCCAAGTAAAAGGATTATGGATTTTCTGGGCAATCCCTCTGTGGCAAAAGTGTTTGAAATGAAACGCAGAGTTTCGAATGAAGCCCATTATTTTATTGAGTTTGTAAGATTTCGGGAACTGGAAAACGGAGTTTTGTTTTCCGAGATAGAGCCGAAGAACAGGGTGCTGACATGTATCGCAGAGCATTTTGCAGATCGTTTTCCGATGGAAAACTGGGTGATCTATGACAATACGCATCAGGAATTTCTGGTGCATCCGGCCGGAAAGCATTGGGTGCTGGTACAAGGAGAAGTGCCAGAGCGGAATGTGACAGAGCAGATCACGGAAGCCGAGAAGGAGTATGAAAAATTGTGGAAAGGATTTTTTAAAACCATCTCGATCAAGGAACGGGAAAATTTAAAATGCCAGCGAACACATATACCGGTCAAATATCGTAAAAATGTGACAGAATTCCAGTAAAAAACTATTGTATAATAGGAGGACTTAGTTTAACATAAGGATAACAAAGTGGCGTTGATAAGAGAAAGGAAGGAGAGATATGGAGAGAGAGGCAATCGTCTGGCTGGCGCTTTTTGTTATTCTTCTGATTGTAGAACTGTTGACTGTGGGTCTGACCTCCATCTGGTTTGCAGGAGGTGCACTGGCAGCGCTGATTTTAGAGCTGCTGGGAGTTGATTTCATCTGGCAGATCGGGGCGTTTATCCTGGTTTCATTCGTGCTTGTGTATTTTACGAGGCCGTTTGCAGTAAGATATGTCAATGCACATCATGAAAAGACCAACTATGAACAGGCAGTGGGAAAAATTGTCAGAATTACACAAAGAGTAGATGATCTTGCACAGACCGGAAAAGGAATTCTGGACGGAATGGAATGGACCGTGAGGACAGATGGTAAAGAAGTGCTGGAAAAGGACACTCTGGCAAGAGTAATCCGGATTTCCGGCGTAAAATTGATTGTAGAACCGTATAAGGAGGACTAGAGGATGGGATTGATGGTATTAGGAGTTTTATTGGTATTGGTGATATTGATTCTGGCAGCAAATATCCGAATCGTACCACAGGCACATGCGTATATTCTGGAACGTCTGGGTGGATATAAAGAGACGTGGGGTGTTGGAATTCATTTTAAGATCCCGATTCTGGATCGTGTGGCAAAGAGAGTATCACTCAAAGAGCAGGTTGTAGACTTTGAACCGCAGGCCGTGATCACAAAAGATAATGTTACGATGCAGATTGATACGGTGATCTTTTTTCAGATTACAGATCCGAAGCAGTATGCGTATGGAGTGGAGAACCCGATTGCAGCGATTGAAAATCTGACAGCGACTACACTGCGTAATATCATCGGAGATCTGGAACTGGATGAGACTCTGACATCCAGAGAGACGATCAATTCGGAGATGCGCACATCGCTGGATATCGCTACAGACCCGTGGGGAATCAAGGTGAATCGTGTGGAACTGAAAAATATCATGCCTCCGACTGCAATCCAGGATGCGATGGAGAAACAGATGAAGGCAGAACGTGAAAGAAGGGAAGCGATTCTGAAAGCGGAAGGAGAAAAGAAATCTACAATTCTGGTGGCAGAAGGTAAGAAAGAATCTTTGATCCTGGAAGCGGAGGCGGAAAAACAGGCGGCAATCCTGAATGCGGAAGCAGAAAAGCAGAAGAGAATCAAAGAGGCGGAAGGACAGGCGGAAGCAATCCGTACCGTTCAGAAAGCAACAGCAGAAGGAATTGAATTTATTAAACAGGCAGGTGCGGATGATGCAGTACTGACTTTAAAGAGTCTTGAAGCGTTTGCCAAAGCAGCAGACGGAAGAGCAACCAAGATTATCATTCCGTCCGAATTACAGGGAATCGCTGGTCTGACCAAGACGATCGCAGAGGTTGCAAGACCGGATAAAGCAGCAGAGTAGAGAACATGAAAGAGGAAACAATCATAAGGATATCTGTCCGCAGCCTTGTAGAATTTATTCTGCGGGAAGGGGACATTGACAACAGAGTGTCCGGCAGTATGGAAAAAGATGCCATGCTGCTGGGCGGTAAAATACACCGCAAAATACAAAGCCGTATGGGAACGAATTACACAGCGGAGGTTCCGCTTAAAATACAGATGCCGTGCGATGGGTTTGTTTTGCAGATAGAAGGGCGCGCCGATGGAGTTTTGAAAGATGACGGAAAAGTCCTGATCGATGAGATCAAGGGGATTTTGCGAAGTCTGGAACATCTGGAAGCGCCCGTTCCCGTTCATTTGGCTCAGGCAAAATGTTATGCTTATATTTATGCAGTTCAGAATTCTTTGAAGTGCATTGACGTTCAGATGACGTATTGTCAGATGGAAACAGAGGAAATCCGCAGGTTTTGCCAGGAATTTGAATTTCAAGAGCTTCAGACGTGGTTTCAGGATCTGGTGACACAATATGAAAAATGGGCAAAATTTGAAATTGAATGGCGGAATGTACGCAATGATTCGATCCGGCAGATTGAGTTTCCTTTTCCCTATCGAGAAGGACAGCGCGACCTGGTGGCCTCGGTATACCGCACGATCTTGCGAAAGAAAAAGCTGTTTATCCAGGCGCCTACCGGAGTGGGAAAAACAATGGCAACTGTATTTCCGGCAGTGAGGGCAATGGGGGAAGGGCTGGGAGAAAAGATTTTTTATCTGACAGCGAAGACGATTATGAGGACAGTTGCAGAGCAGGCATTTTCCCTGTTGAAAGAAAAGGGGCTGTTGTATAAGACCATTACGCTGACAGCAAAAGAAAAAATCTGTTTTTGTGAGGAGGCAGAGTGCAATCCGGATGCCTGTCCTTATGCAAAAGGACATTTTGACAGAGTGAATGATGCAGTTTTTGATCTGATCACACATTCCGGCGACTGGAGCAGAGAGGTTCTGGAAGAACAGGCGAAAAAGTACATGGTCTGTCCGTTTGAGATGTCTCTGGATGTGTCCAACTGGGCAGATGCAGTGATCTGTGATTACAATTATGTGTTTGATCCGCAGGCTCATATAAAGCGCTTTTTCTCAGAAAGTGGAAAAGAGGAATACCTGTTTCTGATCGATGAGGCGCATAATCTGGTGGAGCGGGGAAGGGAGATGTATAGTGCATCTCTATACAAAGAAGATTTACTGGAAGTAAGAAAACTGGTAAAGGCAGAGGATCCGAAACTGGCAAAGCGTTTGTCAGAATGTAATCAGCAGTTTTTGGAATTAAAGAGAGAGTGTGAACATTATCAGATTTTAAAAAGTGTATCGCATATTGCGTTAAAGCTGATGAATGTGCTTTCGAAACTGGAAGATTATCTGGAAGAGTGCAAGGATGCAGAAAAGAAAAAGCGGGTGCTGGATTTTTATTTTGCAGTGCGCAGTTTTTTAAATATCCATGATATCATGGATGAAAATTATGTGATCTTTTCGGAAATGATGGAAGACGGAAGGTTTCAAATCAAGCTTTTTTGCGTCAATCCGGCGGTGAATCTTCAAAATTATCTGGAACAGGGAAGCAGTACGATTTTCTTTTCTGCAACACTGCTTCCGGTTCATTACTATAAAAAGCTGCTTAGTGTTGAGAAAGATGATTATGCAGTGTATGCACATAGTTCTTTTCCGCAGGAAAATAAATTTCTTTTTATTGGAACGGATGTAAGTACCCGTTATACAAGAAGGGGAGAGAGTACATATCAGAGATTTGCCAGATATATTGCAGTGATGGCAGAACAGAAAAAAGGAAATTATATGGCGTTTTTTCCATCGTACCGTTTTTTGGAAGAGGTACATACGTGCTTTTTGGAGTGTGTTGATCACGAAGTCGACAGTATCTGTCAGGTTTCGTATATGGATGAAGAACAGAGGGAAGAGTTTTTGGAGGAATTTGAACGGGAAAGAGAGAAAAGTCTGGTTGCATTTTGCGTGATGGGCGGAATTTTTTCAGAGGGGATTGATCTGACAGAGGACAAGTTGATCGGAGCAGTAATCGCCGGGACAGGGCTTCCTCAGGTGTGTACAGAACGGGAAATTTTAAAGCAGTATTTTAATGCTGCCGATATGGATGGGTTTGACTATGCGTATCTGTATCCGGGAATGAACAAAGTTCTGCAGTCTGCCGGGAGGGTGATCCGAACGGAAAGTGACAGAGGTGTGATCCTGTTGTTGGATGACAGGTTTCGGGAAATGCGATACCGGGAAGTGTTTCCGAGAGAGTGGCAGCAGTATCAACTGGGAAGTGTGAAAAATCTGGAACAAGAAATACGGACTTTCTGGGAAAGTCCGTAATTGTACATCAGTCAAAAAACTTAAGAATTCTTTTGCTGCCTTTGAGGTCAGTACCTGTTCATTATAAGCGATGACAAGCTCACGCTCTGGCAGTTCTTCTTCTGTCTGGACGGCAAAGAGATCGCAAGTCTGCTCAGAAAGACAGAAATTCGGAATAAATGCGATTCCGAGTCCGATTCGTGCAAGATCGATCAGAAGATCATTGCTGGTCAGCTCGATTTCAGGAACCAGATCCAGTTGATGCTGCTGGAAGAGGCGGTGCAGATATTCACTGGTGGTACTGTGCTTGTCCAACATCAGAATTGGATATTTTGACAGTTCCTGATAGGAAAGCTTCTTTCCTTTCAACTCTGCAAAATCCTGGTTGGCAATAAAAACATCATGAAATTTTTTGATCTTTTTGATCGAAGAGACATTGCTTAAGTAGCTGTTTGGGTAGTTGACCACAATGAGATCGACCTGTCCGGATTCCAGTAATTCTACACATTTGATGGATGTCTGGTTGACAACTTTGATGTGGGCATTTGGAAATGCTTCGTGAAATTTCTTTAAATAGGGAACCAGAAAATATCGGCAGATCGTATCACTGGCTCCAATCCGAATCTGTCCACCGGTAGAAGCTGCATCCAGAAGCTGGGATTCCCCGCGCTGGATCAGGTGCATGGCAGGTTCGATATGGCGAAGGAGGATTTCTCCTTCCGGTGTGAGCTGGACTTTTTTTGTACTGCGGATAAAAAGCACCTGATCCAGCTTGCGTTCCAGTGTTTTGATAGACTGACTGACAGCAGATTGTGAGATGAAAAGCTGTTTGGAAGCTTCGGAAAAACTCAAAGTAGATGCCACATGATAGAATACCTTATATAGTTCATAGTTAATATCCATTATTAGACCTCCTAATAAGTGCTCCCTGTATTATAGGGCAAAAATGAATGAATTACAATCTATATTGTGGTAAAATATACAGGAATCGCAGAAGAATGGAAAAAATGACGAAAGCAGAAAAGACTGGGAGGTAAAATGCGTGAAAAAAGTACAATGGTTTTTGGGAATCGTGTTTTCTCTGGCGCTGATTCTGGTGCTGTTGATCAGCAGCTTTCAATTTGCGGCGTATGGAGATTTTGGATTTTACGAAAAAGAATATAAGAAATATGATGTGGTCTCGGATCTTGATATGGAGCTGAAAGATGTGATGTATGTGACCTATGAGATGATGGATTATCTGATCGGTGACAGAGAAAATCTGGATGTGTACATAGTGGTAGAAGGAAAAGAGCAGGACTTTTTTAATGAGCAGGACAAATTGCATATGGCTGATGTGAAAAATTTGTTTCTTGGTGGTCTTATGGTAAGAAGAGTATCAGCGGCGGTGATGCTGCTCTGTCTTTTCGTACTTTGGGTGATAAAGGCGAATTGGAAAAAGATTCTGGCAAGAGGATATCAGATCGGTCTTGGGATCGCCACAGCCGGAGTCGTGTTTCTGGCAGGAGCGCTGATTGTAGATTTTAATACAGCATTTACGGTATTCCATGAGATATTTTTTACCAATGATCTGTGGTTGTTTGATCCCGCCGAGGATTATATGATCCGGATGCTGCCGGAAGGTTTTTTCTATGATATGGCATTGCGCATTGGGGGAATCTTCATTATCAGTATGCTGATCTTTCTGGCAGTCAGTGTGTTTCTCGCCAGACAGGCCAAGAAAGATGAAAATGAAAGAAAAATTAAAAGTACTTATGAGTGAGTTTAATTATATTAATTATACTTATGAGAAAAAATGTGGTAAGATTACGGTAAAAAGAGTTACTTAATGTTTGAAAGAAGTGCAAAGGAGATTGTATATGAGCAACGTAAAGCGCGTATATGTAGAAAAAAAGGCAGAATTTGCCGTACAGGCAAAAGAATTGAGACATGAGATCAGAAGTTATCTTGGAATTGAAACTGTGACAGGTGTCAGAGTTCTGATTCGTTATGATGTGGAGAATCTTTCAGAAGATACGTTTGAGAAAGCATGTAATGGGATTTTTGCGGAACCGCCGGTAGATGTACTTTATCTTGAGAGCTTTCCGGTATTTGACAAAGATCATGTATTTTCGGTAGAATATCTGCCGGGACAGTTTGATCAGAGAGCAGATTCTGCTGAACAGTGTGTGCAGTTTATCAAAGAGGACGAGTCTCCTGTGATCAAAACGGCGACAACATATGTCATCGAAGGAAACGTAACAGAGGATGAATTTGCAGCGATCAAGAATCACTGTATCAACCCTGTGGACTCAAGAGAGACAGGAATGGAAAAACCGGAAACGTTAGTGACTGTGTTTGAGGAACCGGAAGATGTGAAAGTATTTGATGGTTTTGAGACAATGCCGGAAGCAGAATTAAAAGCGCTTTATGATTCCCTTGGGCTGGCAATGACATTTAAAGATTTCCAGCATATCCAGAATTATTATCACGGAGAAGAGCATAGAAATCCGACTATGACAGAGATTCGTGTTCTGGATACATACTGGTCTGATCACTGCCGTCACACGACATTCTCTACAGAGTTAAAGGATGTGACATTCGGTGAAGGAGACTATAAAGAGCCGATCGTCAATACATACAAACAGTATTTAAGTGACCACAGTGAGATCTTCAAAGGAAGAGAAGATAAGTTTGTCTGCCTGATGGATCTTGCGCTGATGGCGATGCGTAAGCTGAAAAAAGAAGGAAAGCTTGCAGATCAGGAAGAATCAGATGAAATCAATGCATGCAGTATTGTTGTTCCGATCAAAGTAGATGGAGTGGAAGAAGAGTGGCTGATCAATTTTAAAAATGAGACACACAATCACCCGACAGAGATTGAACCGTTTGGTGGAGCGGCAACCTGCCTTGGCGGTGCAATCCGTGATCCGTTGTCAGGACGTACTTATGTATATCAGGCAATGCGTGTGACAGGAGCTGCAGATCCGACGGTATCTGTAAAAGAGACTTTAAAAGGAAAACTTCCTCAGAAAAAACTGGTGAGAGGAGCTGCTCACGGATACAGTTCTTACGGAAACCAGATCGGTCTGGCGACAGGACTGGTAAAAGAAATCTATCATCCGGATTATGTGGCAAAACGTATGGAGATTGGTGCAGTGCTTGGGGCTGCTCCAAGACGTGCGGTGATCCGTGAGAATTCAGATCCGGGAGATATTATCGTACTGCTCGGCGGACGTACCGGACGTGACGGATGCGGTGGAGCAACAGGTTCTTCCAAAGTACATACAGAAGAATCTATTGAGACTTGTGGCGCAGAGGTTCAGAAAGGAAATCCTCCGACAGAGCGCAAGATTCAGCGCTTATTCCGCAGAGAAGAAGTAAGTAAGCTGATTAAAAAGTGTAACGACTTTGGTGCGGGCGGTGTTTCTGTTGCGATTGGAGAGCTTGCAGACGGACTTCGTGTGGATCTGGATAAAGTACCGAAAAAATATGCAGGTCTGGATGGAACAGAGATTGCTATTTCAGAATCTCAGGAGCGAATGGCGGTAGTCGTAGATCCGAAAGATGTGGCAGAATTCATGTCTTATGCAAAGGAAGAAAACTTAGAAGCAGTCGAAGTTGCAGTAGTGACAGAATCTCCGAGACTGGTTTTGGTGTGGAGAGGAAATGAAATTGTCAATATTTCCCGAGCGTTCCTTGACACCAATGGAGCACATCAGGAGACAACAGTAGAAGTTGAGATTCCTGCAAAGAAAGACAGTCTGTTCGTAAAAGAAGAAGTGACGGATGTAAAAGAAAAATGGCTGGAGACCTTAAAGGATTTAAATGTATGCTCTCAGAAAGGTCTGGTAGAGATGTTCGACGGCTCCATCGGAGCAGGTTCCGTGTTTATGCCGTACGGTGGTCAGTATCAGATGACAGAGACACAGGCTATGGTTGCAAAAGTTCCGGTTATGAATGGAACAACAGATGCGGTTTCTATGATGAGCTACGGATTTGATCCATATCTGTCAAGCTGGAGTCCGTATCATGGAGCGATTTATGCAGTGGTAGAGTCAGTTGCGAAGATCGTAGCCGCAGGTGGAGATTATAGCAAGATTCGTTTTACATTCCAGGAATATTTCCGTCGTATGACAGAAGATCCGAAGAGATGGAGTCAGCCGTTTGCAGCACTCTTGGGTGCATATGAAGCACAGCTTGGATTCGGGCTTCCGTCTATCGGGGGGAAAGACAGTATGTCTGGAACATTCCAGGATATTGATGTTCCACCGACTCTTGTATCGTTTGCTGTAGACATGGCAACAGAGGATGAGATTATTACTCCGGAACTGAAAAAGTCAGGAAATAAACTGGTTTGGATGAAGATTGAAAAAGATCAGTATGATCTCCCGGTTTATACACAGCTGATGGATCAGTATGGCAAATTTGCAGCAGATATCCACAGTGGAAAGATTGTTTCCGCATATGCGCTGGATCGTCATGGTGTAATCGCTGCGGCAAGTAAGATGGCATTTGGAAATAAACTGGGTGTGAAGATCGAGCATAATCTGGATGCGGGAGAATTGTTTGCGCCGGCATTTGGAGATATTATTGCAGAAGTTCCGGCAGACAAAGTGGGAGAACTGAGCATTGCATACACGGTGATCGGTGAGGTTCTCGAAGAGCAGAAATTTGTTTATGCGGATACCGAAATTGCTCTGACAGAAGCGGAAGAAGCATGGACAGGCACTCTGGAAAGTGTATTTGCGACAAAATCTTCCGCAGATAATGATGAAGTGGTGGAAGAAAAGCTCTATCATACATCTGATATTCATATCTGCAGTCATAAGATCGGACAGCCGACCGTATTTATTCCGGTATTTCCTGGAACAAACTGTGAGTATGACAGCCGTAAGGCGTTTGAGAGAGCAGGCGCAAATGTGATCACAAAGGTATTCCGTAATATGAATGCAGAGGATATCCGTGATTCTGTTGCCGAGTTTGAAAAGGCAATCGGACAGGCACAGATGATCATGTTCCCGGGTGGATTCAGTGCAGGAGATGAACCGGATGGTTCTGCAAAATTCTTTGCAACTGCATTCCAAAATGCAAAGATCAAAGAAGCAGTAGAAAAACTGTTGAATGAAAGAGATGGACTGGCGCTCGGTATCTGCAACGGATTCCAGGCACTGATCAAACTGGGACTGGTTCCTTATGGTAAGATTGTAGGACAGACAGCGGATTCTCCAACATTGACATATAACACGATTGGACGTCATATTTCAAAGATGGTCTACACAAAAGTTGTGACAAACAAATCACCTTGGCTTGCAGGTGCAGAGCTCGGAGGGGTTTACACAAATCCGGCTTCCCACGGAGAAGGTCGTTTTGTAGCGAGTGAAGAGTGGCTGGATCAGTTATTCGCGAACGGTCAGGTAGCAACACAGTACTGCGATCCGTCAGGAAATATCAGTATGAACGAAGAGTGGAATGTCAATGGCTCCTACCGTGCGATCGAAGGTATCACAAGTCCGGATGGAAGAGTACTTGGAAAGATGGCACATTCCGAACGCCGCGGTGATTCTGTAGCAATCAATATCTACGGAGAGCAGGATCTGAAGATCTTTGAATCCGGTGTGAAATATTTTAAATAAAAGAATGGTTTGATTTGAAAAACAGACTTGTATTTTTGTAACAGTCTGATACAATCTAATTTGTAATTAATAGCAAAGGCTGTTACTGGTAATGCAGGCAAGACCGAGAACAATGAGGAGCATGAGATTATTGCACCTCTTGTCTTGGTCTTTTTTTATGAAGAAAGTATCAATTATTCCAGGTTTGTAATCCATATGCAATTTTTTTGCAACGGCTTTTGGAAGATTTGCTCCAGAAAGAAATTACAGAAGAGGAAAGGGTTTATTTGATTGTACATATTTCCAGAACTACACAAAAGCAATAAAATAAAAAATGTGGAAAAAGTAGAAAAATAGTATTGACAATCTAAAAAGTCAATAGTATAATAATCAAGCAAGTTGCGAT
>ENA-OQIF01000321-OQIF01000321.1-human-gut-metagenome-genome-assembly--contig:-NODE-321-length-21545-cov-5.130498_pt1 | contig 21545 bp, 20 predicted proteins | sample MGYA00242574_ERZ504738 | MGnify/ENA primary metagenome ERZ504738 (study PRJEB26092, sample SAMD00036437) | human gut metagenome | host: Homo sapiens | study: EMG produced TPA metagenomics assembly of...
TGTCAATCTCCAAGCATACACATATTTTGTGTTTCCAAATGCGTCTACATATTTATATAAGTATTTTCCGTCTGTTCGTTGGCTCTCTCCAGTATGCAGGATACGACCTTTGTTATCCCGTCTTTTTCTTTCATGGTGTCTGCTCCTTTCCTTGTTGGAAAGAGCCTTGATATGACTTGTGTTCATCATAACACATACAAGGCTCATTTGCACTAGATAGCGTCCAATTTGTCAATGACCTGTTCAAACTGTCGGCGTTTAATCTGTATGCGGTTGCCATTCATAATGAGCCAGCCAGCGTCCTTGTTTTCCTCTGCCAAGCGTCTTAACTTGTTTTCTCCGATACGGAAATACTTAGACGCTTCTTCAATGGTAAGGGTGTATTTTTCCCATACGGGAATAGCGTTGTTATTCATCAGATACCCCCTTTCCCATGTTTCGTATCATATTGGATATAAGGAATAAGGTCGGTGCGGTCTATCCTCTGTAAATGAGCGGTCAGTTTGCTGGAAAGAGAAGTGCTGTATCTTGCCTTGTCAAGCATAGTTCCCACTCGTTCCAATCCACCTAATGCGTCATGTTCTTCCAAGAAGTAAAAACTTTTGACAGCGGAAATAACGCCACCCTCTGTGAGCCATTGCTGTGTTTCTTCAAGGGAATTATGCAGTTTGGGTACTTGCAGTTTCAAGACTTCCACAGCCCCTAAAAAGCGTTCCCAAAACCGATACGTTTTCCACCTGCTCTTATTACTCTCATTTCTGTTTGCTACGACAAAGCGTAGGTTGTTTGCCAATAGTCCGAAAGCCAGTTCCCCAAGTTCCAGCGGTCTGTCCTTAAATGTCATGGCAAAGGCATGAGCCTTATCATCACGCAGTTGCATTTCTGTCCGTTTCCAACTGCCGACTTCATCAAGCGTCTTATTATATTTTGAACAGACTTCCTTATCCTTGTCATAAAAGCGGTAGGACAATCCCGATTTTCCAGCACCGATATAAACAGTTTTTGCGGTGTCGAAATCGTCAAACTTGCTTTCATCAAAGTGGTAGCCCTCACTATTGGAGATAAATTCCTCTTTTTCGCATTTTTTCTTTATCTGCTCTATGGTAAAGAATGGCTTTTCGTTCTTATCATCAATGGCAATATCAAGCCTTGTGAAGTGGAAGTTATCCAGTCCGTATCTTCTTTCACAATGTTTGAACATATCCCCAAAGGTATAATTCCTACTGTCAAGAATACGGAAAATATCATCACAACCTCTGCCAGTCATAACGAGATAACAGCCTAACCCTTGTGGGGTGTCCTCTGTCTTTCTTGCGTCGCCCGATACATAAATATCTCCAATCTGCCAGCGTGCTTGATAAGTCTTAAATTTAACAGTTGCCGGATAGACATTAAAAATGTCAGTCGGTAAACCTAAAATGTGCATGATAACATCTTCTGCGGTTGCAGTATCAAATACAATGCTGATGTAATCAATCTTAACGGATAAATTTTCGTGTGTTGCGATACTTCATTACTCCTTTCGTATGCCCCGATTTTTTGCGGGGTATAAATTGCATCTTTCTCTTTATTTATCACAGTTTCTAGGTACTATGACATGTATACGCAGGGCGGTGTTACTTGAAGAAGAGAAAGACAAAGAAATCATTCCCAAATGGAAAAATGCGAATGGATCACTTGTTGATTTCTGTAGGTTAAGGCCTTAACAAAATCCAAACCTTTCTAGCAAAAAATCCTTCAATTATAAGCAGCAGCTGGAAAGGTTTGGATTTTATTTAAGTTTGGATACTCGTGGAAATCCAAACGTTTGGATTTCCACGACAAGACATTTTACCGTTATGGAACAAAACATCAGGAGTGCACCCAGCATGACTGCCGTTATCTGATCGGCAGCGAGCAGAATGAGCCGCAACTGGAATGGAACAAGGAGATGCACGGATTGTTCCAGGAGATGCTGCATTACCGAAATGGGTTGGGGGAGAAAGAACTTGATCCGATAATTGTTGAGGGATTCGAAAAAAGGTATGACGAAATCCTGAACAAGGCGGAGAAAGAATATCAGGATGAGCCGCCGACTGAGTATTATAGGGAAGGGTATAATCTGTTTCTACGGTTAAGGGAATATAAAGAAAATGAATTATTGTTCCTGCATGATAAACGGGTTCCAGCCAATAATTCCCTATGTGAAAGATTGGCAAGAGTCTATAAACGAAAACAGAAGCAGGCAATTACTCTGCGAAGCCAAGAAAGTTTAAACGATATTTGTGATGGCTTGAGCATAGTCTATTTGTTACGCTCACAAAATGTAGATGTATATCAGAAGATATCAGAAATATATGAACGGAAACGCCCGCCAAAAATAAAACAGGAAAAGGTTGTTGCTAAAGCTTAATGCCAAAGCAGCAACCTTTTCTTTATTATACAGATGGCGTGGGTGTGAAAAGTAACTATCAGATGAAGCAATGTGGTGTATAATGAGGTGGCAGAGGATGAAAAACAGGGTAAAGAGGGAATGAATATGAATCCGGTAATTGTAAGAAATGTCAGGATAGGCGAGGGGATGCCGAAGATCTGTGTCCCGGTCGTGGGAAGAACGAGGGCAGAGATCAGGGAAGCGGCGGCTTATGTGGAGCTGAACCGGAGAATGTCCGGGGCGGGATATATTGATATGGTGGATGTGGAGATGTTTTCAGGAGATGATACGGTGTCGGCGCTTGTACGGTGTGCCCATGCCTGTCAGGTGAAGGTGGTGGGCTCTAACCATGATTTTCAGAAGACGCCGGCGAAGGAGGAGATTGTGGCGAGACTTCGCAGGATGCAGGAACTGGATGCGGATATCCTGAAGATTGCGGTTATGCTGCGAAGTAAGAAGGATGTGCTGACACTGCTTGCGGCGACGGAGGAGATGTGCTCCGAATATGCCAACCGCCCGGTGATCACCATGTCCATGGACGGGATGGGGGTTATCAGCAGATTGTGCGGGGAGGCGTTCGGTTCTGCGGTGACGTTCGGATCGGCAGGGAAGGCGTCGGCGCCGGGGCAGGTGGAAGCAGGAGAGCTCAGGCGTGTGTTTACGCTTCTGCATGCTATAGTATAAGCCGCAAGAGGCTTTTTTCCTTTAATTTCTCTTGTATTTTTCTATAGTTTGTGAGGTTTTCCAGACCGGTATGCATGATATAATAAACAGAGTATACGGGGCCTTTGTAGCAATATTAAGAGATGAGGAGGTTTATATGGTCAGGATAAAAGGTAAAAAGTTTCTGGCAATTGCAATTGCCGGAGCAGTGTTTGTCGGCGGTGTGTTCCCGGAAACAGCCTGCGCCGCAGAAACAGCGGAAAGCACAAGTGATGTACAAGTGGAAGAAACGAAGCAGCAGAGCGTAAAAAGCATTCAGGAGAATCTCCTTGAAGCTTATAATACAGGTTTTGAAAGCTCTGACAGTAATGGCTTATACTGGTGGAGTGACGGAAACTGGGGAAAGGAAAATATTGCACAGAAAGCATATGAGGGAGATCAAAAGCCGGCGGAAGACAGCGGAGGTTATTATGTGGAAGTGACGCCGGACGGTGAAGGAATCGGTACGGCACAGATATGTGCCGGAGATATCGCATCTATTCTGGAACCAGAGGTATCCTATGAGTTCTCTTTCTATGCAAAAGCAGACCCCCAAACGCCGGAGGGAACGGTGGAGCTGCAGATTACAAGTGCAAGTTCGGATTGGGCTTCTTCACAGGCAGCAGCGGTAACTTATGACAGCAAAGTTATATTGGATGAAAACTGGCAGTCCATCAGCGGTACATTCATTATTCCGGCACATGAGAAGCATGAACAGGTGAAGATTGAATTTAAAGGCAGCAAAGATCTGACTTTTTATGTAGACGATCTTAAAATAGGAGGAAAAAAGGCAGAAGTGAATCAAGGGGATAACCTTGTGAAAAATCCGGGTTTTGCAGATGAGGATCTGTCTGTTTGGAAAAAAGGCTCGGGCGGGGCAGCGATTACGTCAGAGACATCCGGTGAAGCTATACCAGACGGCATTGCCACGTATGGTGCAATTGGAAACAGGACAAGCAGCCAGGAGTGTTTTGCGCAGGATATGACAGGGATTTTGCAGTCAGGGAAAACCTATGAATATTCTTTTTGGGTGAAGCTTGACGGGGAAGACTACAGGGACGCGCCGGCAGACCAAAGAGAAATATCTTTTGCGCCATATGTATCTGTAGGCAGTAACCAGACATATTGGGATTCTTATTCTTCGGGGATTCTGGACGATAACTGTGTCAGACAGATTGAGGCCGGAGTGTGGACGAAGTTTAACGGAATCTTTAAACCACAGTTTGAAGGAGAGGCAGAGGAGCTGGTGATTCGTATCCTGGAACAGGGAACGAATTATGGAAGCGGCGACTGTGTAAAGGGCAGATACTATGTAACAGGTGTTGAGATGCGGGAAAAGGTGGAAGAACAGAAGGAAATAGAATCAGATATTCCTGATTTGAAATCCGTAGTGTCAAGTGCGGATGGATTGGGAGCAGATGCTTATACAGGTACATGTATTGCCAATGGACATTTATCTGACGGCACACTTATGAAACTGGTTGAAAAGCATTTTAATGCAGTGACTTTTGAAAATGAACTGAAGATGGATGCTGTGTTCGGCTATCAGAATGACGCGCCTCCTGAGATGGAATCTGTTACCTGGACGCGCGCAGACGGAACAGTAATGAGCGGATATCAGGTTCCGAAGATGGATTTTACACTTGCGGAGAAGATACTTGCTGTTATAAAGGACTGGAATGATAAGAATCCGGAGTCTGCAATTAAGATCAGGGGCCATGTGCTTGTATGGCATTCCCAGGCGCCGGAGTGGTTTTTCCACGAAGACTGGAACAAGGATAAGCCGTATGCATCCAAAGAGGTTATGGATGCCCGCCAGGAATGGTACATACAGAGCGTGCTGAATCATTTCCTTGGCAAGGATAGTCCATATAAGGATATGTTTTATGGCTGGGACGTAGTGAATGAGGCGGTCAGCGACAGCACCGGCACCTACCGGAAGGAGGATGAGAAATCCAGCTGGTGGAAGGCTTATGGGGATCAGGACTTTATTATCAACGCCTTCCGTTACGCCAATCATTATGCGCCGAAAGGACTGGAACTCTATTACAATGATTATAATGAATGCTCAGGCAATAAGGTAGATGGTATCGCGAAGCTTCTTACAGAGGTCAAATCGCATGAGAAGGATGCCGATCTTCCGACCAGAATTACCGGTATGGGCATGCAGGCACACTATGATATGGCCGGACCTACGGCGAACCAGATTAAGAATGCGGCCGTCACCTATGGAAAAATCGTGGGTAAGGTTCAGTTTACAGAACTGGATCTTAAGTCGAGCAATGAATATGATGGAACGGATGCCACACGGGCCGGTGAGTATACGAAGCAGGCATATCGTTATAAAGAGATCTATGATGTGCTGAAGGAAGTAGATGCCATGGATGGTATTGACATCAATGGTATGACAGTATGGGGTGTGATTGACAAATATTCCTGGCTGCAGGACAGCAACTCCGCGGGAGGGGGTTCGGATGGTTCCAAGAAACACGTGCCTCTTTTGTTCGATGATGATTACAAAGCAAAACCCGCGTTTTACGCGTTTGCAGACGATACCAGACTTGAGCCTTATATCAATAATGTTGTAGTAATGCAGGCTCTCGGGGGAGATGATCCGTATGCAAAGAGTAAGACCTATCAGATAAGCGGTATAGACGATGTAGATGCTTCCTTCCAGATCGTATGGGAAGAGAATCAAATGAAGATAAAAGTAACGGTTAAGGATGAAACAGAAGATGGAAGCGACGGCGCCGACCTGTATCTGGACTGGACGAAAGGTTCTGACGGGACTGCAAAACCGGAGAAGATGACAATCATGCGCAGTGACGCCCAGAAGATAGACGGAGGTTATATTGCCGAGTTCACGGTGGGCAGAGAACTAAAAGCAGCCGACAGGTTTGCGTTTGATGTGGTTGTTACGGATGGAGAGAAGAAGGCGGCGTTTAATGATAAGAAGATGTCACAGGAGGATAGCAGCCGGTATTTTGCAGTTGCCATGACAAAGCCTTATATGACCGTAAGCAATGGCACGATTGCCATAGATGGAGAAGAAGATGCATTGTGGGGGAAGGTCGCCGCGGTACCTCTTACAATTGTCACGGGAGTTCCGGAAGCTTCGGCGGCAGGAAAGTTATTGTGGGATAAGGATTATCTGTATCTGTGGATGGAAGTAAAGGATTCTTCTCTGGATAAGTCTTCCGAAGCAGCGCACGTGCAGGATTCTGTGGAGATATTTATAGACGAGAATAACCATAAGACAGACGGCTATGAAGAGGATGACAAGCAGTATCGTATTAATTATGAGAATGAGCCGAGCTTTAACGGTCAAAAATGCATAGCAGATAACCTGATCTCACAGACAAGAAAGACAGAAGACGGATATATTGTGGAGGCTGCCTGCAAATGGACGGATATAACGCCGGAGGCAGGAACAGAGATTGGTTTTGACATGCAGATCAATGACGGAAAAGGCGGGACACGTATCGGTACGGTAAGCTGGTATGATGAATCCGGACAGGGGTGGTCCTCACCGGGAGTATTCGGCACGATTCTTTTGTTAGACAATAGCACGCAGAAGCCGGGCAGTACAGGGAAAGTAGAAGGGAATACTTCACAGCCGGGGAACAATGCAACGAAGGCTCCAAGGACAGGAGATGAGAACAGACTGGGACTATGGTCTGCATTGCTGGCCATTTCCTGCGGTGCGGCGGGAACCGTGGTTTACCGTAGAAAAAGAAGACTAACTATTAAAGAAAGTCAATAAATAGTTTCAAAAACAGAGATGTTTTGAGTATAGTGGCGATGACTTATTCATCGCAATCAGTACCTTGAAAATTGCATGACAAATAGAGCATCGAGTATGATGCTCTGACAAGAAGATATGATGTTGGAAGAATTAGATTGCTTTTTGGTATTGCTGTCCAGTGCGTTCGAGATGATAAATTAGCCGAACTAGTTTCTTGGTCGCGTGAGACATTTGAAGTGCTATAATAAAGTTGTAACAGAAGTGGCTAATAAGATATAATCATCTTACAGAGAAAAGAGGAAGTATTATGTCACAAAGTTACACACCTGAATTTAAAAAGAAAATCGTTCGCCTTCATATCGAAGAGGGACGTACTTACAAAAGCATCACTGCAGAGTATGGTGTATCAAAAGCCAGTATCTCCAAATGGTGTGCTGAATTTAGCGAAGAATGCCATACAAAAGCCCAGCAGAATCCAGATGCTCCTAATGATCTGGAACTTATGAAAGAAAACCTCCGTCTCCGTAAGGAATTGGAAGAAGCAAAAAAGGAGAATCTCTTCTTAAAAAAAGCAGCGGCATTCTTCGCAAAGGAAATCGATTAGAGGCTTATCGATTTATTGACCAATATCATGAGACATTCGGTATCCGCTGGCTGCTTAGACGGCTGAAAATTTATCCGAACGCTTACTATAACTACCGGAAACACCGGAAGGCGGATTATCACGCCCATAAAGCAGAAGTCCAGGCACAGATTCATGAAATCTATCATGAACACAATGGTGTCGATGGTTACAGGAGCATGACAGTCTATCTGGCACGTAAGGGATATCACTACAGCCCTGCAACCATACATAAGTACATGAATGCGGAGTTGGGACTGAGATCCATCGTTCGTCCCCAAAAAACAGATTATGAACAGGGAAAACCACACAAGGTGTTTGAAAACAAACTTCAGCAGAATTTTATGTCGGATAAAATCAATCAAAAATGGTGCACAGATTTCACATACTTATTTTTGAAGAACCATGATGTGAGATACAATTGCAGTATTATTGATCTTCATGATAGAAGTGTCATTGCCAGCATAACGGATCGGCACATCACCAGTGATCTTGCCATCCGCACTCTACAGAAAGCATTGGATTCTCAGCCAGCTATCAAAGGAGAATTGATCCTGCATTCCGATCAGGGCTCACAGTATACATCTAAGGCATTTACTGATTTTTGCAAGTCAGTGAATGTGACGCAGAGTATGAGCAAAGCAGGTTATCCCTATGACAATGCACCGATGGAGCGTTACTTCAATACACTGAAGAATGAATGCACAAATCTGTATGAGTTCAAAACAGAGGAAGAACTCTACCAAGCAGTGGAGGAATTTTCCTATGTCCACTACAATCATGTACGCCCGCATAGCTCCAACGGTTACCGTACGCCATATCAGGCACGAATCGCAGGATAAAAAAGGGCTGCCCGAGCAGATTGCTTGATTACTCAAAATCGGAACGGTTAGCTTTTGTCAAGGGCAAAGCTGCGACAGCGGTGTGAAACACCCTTGATGAAATCTGACAGTTCCGATAGATTCCAAACTGCAATCCACCGATTTTATTAGCCATAAGTGTTACAAAAATGCTTGACCACAACAAAAATAAAGATGTATTAGAAGAATTTTGAACAAAATTCCCTGTATCAGGTTTTGGAGGAGCAATATCATATTCAGATTACCACGACTTCTTTGAAATTAAAAGCTGTCTCTGCATACGGAAATATCTCCCGATTTATTGATGTAAAGCGATTACTGCTGTACAAATCGAAAAAGTGGAGTTAAAATTTTGTGAAAGAATTAGAAATAGAAGAATGAGGAAAGAGGATGCTTATATGGCATCCATGCAGAGTTTTGCAATGAGAGCAAGCTTTCAACTTCCAGTTGAAATTGTTCTGGGAGGGGACCGGCCAGTGAAGTCGGAGACATTTATGATTTGAATGCGGGTACTGATAGACAATGTCCCTATGTCGGAGAAGACAAAAGACCAATTAGTATGTATGTTGATGATGAGCGGTTTTGTGATTTTATTTTGAGGGATAAAAGGGTATAGAGAGAAAAGGAAAACAGAAGAATAAATAAAAAAGGATAGCCGAAGTATTCAGATTTCACTTTTGAAGACATAAAAAGTGAAATCTTTTTTTATTTTTAACGCAAATTTTATATAAATGTGATATTGGATTATACGAGGCAGAGGTAATCTATAAAAGAACATTGCGCAGATTGTTTGTGCGATGGAATAAAACAAAGATGTGAAGAGGTCTTTTATGAAAAAAACGTATGTACTTGATACAAATGTGCTGATTCAGGCACCCTATGCGGTCGAATGTTTTGAGGAAAATACAGTGGTACTTCCGATGACAGTGTTAGAAGAGTTGGATAACATGAAAAAAGAAGAGGGAGAAAAAGGTGCCAATGTACGCAAAGTGATTCGGATTTTGGACGCACACAGAGAAAAAGGAAATTTGCTGGAAGGAGTGCGTATGGAATGGGGAGGGATTCTGCGTGTAGAAAAAATTACCGGAACGTTGAATTGCCTCCGGATCTTCCGGAACATAAATCGGATAATCGCATTCTGAAAGTTTGTGTAGGGCTGTCAAATGATCTGAAAGAACAGGTGATTCTGGTGACAAAAGATATTCTTTTGCGTATCAAAGCACAGTTGCTTGGAATTCAGGCAGAGGACTTTGGGACAGAGCAGGTTGCGGTACATGAGGAGCAGTATTTGGGGAGGAGAGAGGTGTTTGTACCAGAAGAATTGTTTAAAGATTTTAAGAAAAAGGGAGTTCCGGTAGAATGTGTATATTGCTGTGATATGAGCGGGAATCACACTTGCCCGGAATTGTTTGAAAACGAATTTATTGTGTTAAAAGCGGATCAGTCTTCGAAAAAGACTCAGTTGGGGCGGGTTGAGAAAGGGATGATCCGAAAGCTTGATTATAGAAAAGCTGCTCCATATGGAGTTAGTCCAAGGAATGTAGGACAGTATTTTTTACAGGAAGCATTGATGCAGTCTGCAGAGAAAGCTCCGCTTGTCATTGTAAAAGGAATGGCAGGGACGAGCAAAACTTTTTATTCACTGGCAGTGGGACTGGAAAAATTGTTAAACAATCCATCTGGAGAATATCGGAGGATCCTGATCTGTCGTCCGAATGCTTTATTTGATTCTGACATTGGATTTCTTCCAGGTGATGAGCAGGAAAAGATTTCTCCTTTGATGCGTCCGATTATGGATAATCTGGAACAATTGGTAGATTCCAGTGATCGTGAGCGATATTCAAATGAGCAGGAATTGAATGATAAAATACAGGAAATTTTTGACAGAGGAATCATCCAGACAGAGGCTCTGACCTTTATCAGAGGAAGATCCATCATGAAAACATATTTGATCATAGACGAAGCGCAAAATATGACACCGGCACAGATTAAGGGAATTATTACGCGTGCCGGAAAAGAAACAAAAATAATTTTATTGGGAGATCCAAATCAGATAGACAGACCTTATTTGGATGAAAGAACCAATGGATTGAGTTATGCTGCAGAGCATATGAAGGGAAGTCCGTTATGCTGGCAGGTTACTTTGTTGCCGGAAGAATGTGAAAGATCCGTGTTGGCAACGGATGCTATCCGCCGTTTGTAGAAGAAAAGCAAGTAAAAAACATAGAAAGGAACTGTTTAGATGAAAGAAGCAGAGAAAAAAATAAAGAAAAGTCCATATATGATGAATCGGGAATTATCCTGGTTGAAGTTTAATGAGAGAGTATTGAATGAGGCGGGAAATCCGAAAGTCCCACTTGCAGAGAGGTTGACTTTTGTATCGATATACCAGTCAAATTTAGACGAATTCTATCGAGTTCGAGTAGGAACGCTGATGGATCAAATGGATGTATCAGAAGTTGTTCGTGAGAATAAAACCAATATGACAAGTGAAGAGCAAGTGAAAGCAATTATAAGGGCAACACGAGAGCTAGAGGAGAAAAAGACGGTTATTTATGAACAATTGATGGGGGAACTGGAGCCGAAAGGAATTCGTTTGATCAATTTTAATAAGCTGTCTGCAGAAGAAGGAAAAATTCTGGAGGAATATTTTGACAGGGAAATTGCACCCTACTTATCAGCGAATATCGTAAGTAAACAGCAGCCCTTTCCTTTTTTAAAGAATAAGGATATCTATGCTGTTGCTCTTTTGGAGTCGAAGGGTGGGAAGACGAGAACTGCAATCATTCCATGCAGCAACAATGTGTTCCGCAGATTGATCGATATTCCAACTCGAAAGGGAACCTTTCTGCTTGCAGAAGAATTAATTCTGCAATTTCTTCCGAAATTCTTTAAAAATTATAGTGTGAAAGAAAAATCTTTGATTCGTGTCACAAGAAATGCAGATATTGACACAGAGATGATTTATGACGAGGATCTGGATTACAGAGATGCGATGGAAAATTTAATAAAAGAGAGAAAGCGGATGAACCCGGTCAGGATGGAATTTACCGGAACTCTGAATAAAAAAATGATGCATGCGTTATGCAAAACGATCCACGTGGAAAAGGAACATGTATTTAGGTCGGACGTTCCATTGGATCTGTCATTTGTTTTTGCTATTCAGAGCTATCTGAAAAATACAAATGCAGGGGAGTTGTTTTATCCAAGACGAACCCCAAGGCCAACCCCTAAGTTGAATGATAAGGAATCTTTGATTCCGCAGATTCTGGAAAAAGATGTGCTTTTATCTTATCCGTTTGAAAGTATGAAATCCTTTATCAATCTGCTATATGAAGCAGCGGAGGATGAGTCGGTTGTATCGATTAAAATGACGTTGTACCGTTTGGCAAATAAAAGCCAGATTGTAGATGCACTGGTGGAAGCCGCAGAAAATGGAAAAGAAGTTGTTGTACTGGTAGAACTTCGCGCCCGCTTTGATGAAGAAAATAATATTGAATATTCCAGAAAATTGGAGGAGGCCGGCTGTCGTGTGATTTATGGATTAAACGGATATAAAGTACATTCAAAATTATGCCTGATTTCCAGAAAAACAGAGCAAGGAGTGTCCTATGTGACACAGATCGGAACTGGAAATTATAATGAAAAAACATCTGCGCTGTATACGGATCTGTCATTGATTACAGGAAATCAAGAAATCGGAAAAGAGGCTGCTGAAGTGTTTGCAGCACTGTTAAGAGGAGAAACAGTGGAAGAAACCCATCTTTTATTAGTAGCACCAAAATGTTTGCAGAATAAAGTGTTGGATATGATAGAAGAAGAAATTCAACATGTGAAAAATGGAGAAGAAGGATACATCGGAATTAAAATCAATTCTTTGACAGACAAGGTGATCATTAGCAAATTAGTCGAAGCGTCTCAGGCAGGCGTAAAGATTGAAATGATTGTCAGAGGAATCTGCTGTCTGATTCCAGGTGTCAAAGGGTATACAGAAAACATAACTGTGATAAGTATTGTAGGGCGTTTCCTGGAACATTCTCGAATTTATCGATTTGGAACGAAAGAAAGAGAGAATGTGTATATTGCCTCAGCAGATTTTATGACACGAAATACGCTTCGTCGTGTGGAGGTGGCTGCCCCGGTTCTGGATGAACGATTAAAAAATCAGCTGGACTGGATGTTTGAAACGATGATGAAGGATGATGAAAAGGGAAAATGTCTGACGGAAAAAGGAATCTATGTGGATCGAAATCTTCATGTACAGAAATTGAATTCCCAGGAGTGCTTTTATGAGGCTGCTTATGCAAATGCGGAAAAAAGACAGAAATAGCAGAAAAATTTTCAGACGGAAAAATGGAATTGGAGAAGGCGAAAGAATTGAATTACAAAGAGATATTACAAAATGAGGAAGTAAAAGCGTATTTGGAGAAGGGCAACGAAAATCTCGGAATTCTTGGGTATACTGATCATTCCGAAAAACATTGTGCAATAGTTGCAAAACGTGCAGGGATGATTTTGTCAAAATTTGGATATACAGAACATGAGATTGAACTTGCAGAGATTGCAGGGGCTATGCATGACATTGGGAATGTGATCAATCGAAAGAATCATGGGGAATATGGGGCAATTCTGGCATGTTCAATCTTGGAAAAGTTGAAAATGCCGCTGAGAGACAGAATCCTTGTTATGTCAGCGATTGGAAATCATGATGAATCTACAGGGGAGGCCATCGATGCAATATCAGCTGCGTTGATTCTTGCGGATAAGACAGATGTCAGGAGAAATCGTGTAAGAAATAAAGAAAAAGCAAGTTTTGATAAGCACGATCGTGTGAATTATGCAGTGACAAGTGCGGCTGTAAAAGTGAATGCGCAGAAGCATCTGATCGCATTGAATTTACAGATTGACGAGGAGATTTGTACAATGTATGAATATTTTGAAATTTTTCTCGGCAGGATGATGATGTGTAGGAAAGCGGCAGAAGTACTGGGAGCCAGGTTTAAATTAACCGCAAACGGAAGCAAAGTATTATAGGCATGGAGGAAAAATAGAAAAAGCAGTCGGTCGGTTTGCAAGAACAGAAGCAGAGATAAAAGAGTTTGCAAAATAGAGTAACTCTCCTGAAAGAAAATATGGTATAGTAAAAAGAAAACGGATACATGGAGAGAAAATATGAAAACGATTATCATAGGAATTGCAGGCGGAACGGGGTCAGGAAAATCTACATTTACGAGAAAATTAAAGAAAGAATTTAAAGATGATGTGGCAGTCTTATACCATGACAATTATTATCGGGATCAAAGTGACATTCCATTAGAGGAGCGAAAGAAGACGAATTATGATCATCCGGATGCAATGGAGACAGAATTACTGATTCGGCAATTGCTGGACTTAAAAGCGGGAAAGGCAGTAGATTGTCCGGTATACGATTATACACAGCATACAAGATCGGATCAGGTTGTGAGGGTGGAACCGAAAAAAGTAATTCTTCTGGAAGGGATTCTTGTTCTGGCAGATGAGCGTCTGAGAGATTTGTTGGACATCAAGGTTTATGTGGAGGCAGATGCGGATGAACGAATCCTGCGTCGGATCATCCGCGATGTCAAGGAGAGGGGACGTGATATGGAAGGTGTTGTGGAGCAGTATCTGACAACAGTAAAACCGATGCATTATTTATATGTAGAGCCGACGAGATGTATGGCAGATATTGTGATCAACAGCGGAAAGAATCCGGTGGCATTTACACTGGTAAAAACACCATACAAAAAATATTGGATGAGGCAGAGTAACTGCAGATATCCGGACAGGCTGTAATAGAAAGGATGAGATTGTGCAAAAGAGTATAAACAAATTGCGAATTCTGACACCGGAAAAATTTCAGGCGGAGTATCCGCATATTTTTAAAAGAAATTTTGGTGAAATTGCGTTGAACAGAGTGCATTTCTGTAAGGCAGAATGTCTGCGTCAGGCAGTCACAGGAACATTTGCGATTCCAAGAAAAACAAAGCTGACAGGAGATAAGATCACGTTTGGGTACTGTATTGCAGAGGAACAGCTGATCTTTATTGAAAATCAGGATCATATCAAAATAGAGATGAAAAAAGTCCGGGAATATCAGGATGAAGAGCGTACTTCGCCATTGTTGCTTTTGTTTGACTGGATGGAGTATCTTATAAAAGATGACATGCTGTTTCTGCAGGATTATGAAGAAAAGCTTTCCCATCTGGAAGAGGAACTGCTGGAGGGAAATATGGAAGATTTTGACAGAAAAATCCTGTTATCCAGAAAGGAACTTTCTGTGCTGAGTGCGTATTATGAACAGTTATCGGATATGGGGGAAACTCTTCAGCAAAATGCAGCGAGACATCAAACAGAACAGGAAGCATTGCTTTTTGGGCTTTTCTGTGAGAAGGCAGGACGATTGTATGACATGGTGCAGACACTCAAAGAGTATTCCATGCAGCTTAGAGAAATGCATCAGACGCAGATCGATATCCGGCAGAATGAAATTATGAAAGTGCTGACGATTGTTACAACGCTTTTTATGCCGTTGACGCTGATTGCAGGATGGTACGGAATGAATTTTGCACATATGCCCGAACTGACTGCACCGGGAGGGTACGGGATCATCTGTGTTGTGTGTCTGCTTCTTATTGCAGTGGAAATCTGGATTTTTAAAAAGAAAGGATGGTTTAAGTAGTCATCATTTCCAATAACGCAGCCCCTTCAGTCACACCGTTATGATCGCAGTCCGGAAGCATATGATCGGCTTCTTTTTTCAGAATCTCAACGGCATTGCCCATGGCAAACTTCATTTCGGAAGCCTCAAACATACTCAGATCATTTTCTCAGTCCCCGATGCAGGCAATCTCAGATTTTGCAATACCAAGTGATTGGGCCAGATGCGTCAGAGCGCCCCTTTGGAGGGTTCTGATGAAAAGATCTCTGCATACTGACCGGTGTAGGCAGCACGAAGAGACGGGGAGTTTGCAAGATGCATTTTGAGCTGCGGCATGGAGTTTTTGGAAAAAGTAAAACTGCAGTTCTTTCACATCACATGAAAGCTCCTGGATCGTCTGTTCCATATTTTGGACATAACGGACTTTTTTGGCATCTTTTCCATAGATCAGACGTCCCAGAAAAACAAGGCTGTGAATTTATGGAGATTATTATTTATAGTGTAACACCTTCAAATCAATACGAAAAGACTTCTAAAAAATTTTTTCCCACATAAAATTAGAAAAAATATAGTAATTCTATCAGATTTATAGTATACTTAAAACATACTGAAAAAGTAGGAATTATAAAGAATGAGGGAAAGGATGAAAACAATGAAAAAGATTTTAAAAAGTCTGCCGTTTCAGCTTCTTTTGGGAGTGATCATCGGAATTGTGCTGGGGCTGATTTCAAATGAAGCGGTCATGAATGTGATCGTCACGATCAAGTTTGTATTAGGAGAACTGATTAATTTCTGTGTACCGCTGATTGTGATCGGGTTTATTGCGCCATCGATTACGAAGCTCGGGAAAAATGCGTCAAGGATATTAGGAGTGGCTGTTCTTCTTGCTTATGTATCCTCCGTTTTGGCAGCGCTGGGATCGATGGCAGCCGGATATGGACTGATTCCGCATTTATCAATTGTTTCGGAAGTAGACGGGCTGAAAGAACTTCCGGAAATTGTATTTCAGTTGGAAATCCCGCAGATTATGTCCGTGATGAGTGCGCTTGCATTTTCTATTTTGATCGGGCTTGCGGCAACCTGGACCAAGGCAGAGACAGTGATCCGGCTATTAGATGAATTCCAACAGATCGTACTGATGATCGTATCCAAGATTGTCATTCCGATCCTTCCGGTATTTATTGCGCTTACATTCTGGTCTCTGGCATACGAAGGAACGATCACAAAGCAGCTGCCGGTATTTCTCAAGGTTGTGCTGATCGTGATGGTGGGGCACTTTATCTGGATGGCGGTTTTATATGCAGTGGGTGGAATTTACTCCGGAAACAATCCGTGGAAAGTTGTAAAGCATTATGGTCCGGCATACATTACTGCAGTGGGAACGATGTCCTCTGCTGCAACGCTTGCAGTGGCTTTAAAATGTGCCAGAAAGTCGGAGCCGGTACTGAGGGATGATATGGTAAGCTTTGGAATCCCTCTGTTTGCAAATATTCATCTTTGCGGTTCCGTCCTGACAGAAGTATTTTTTGTGATGACGGTCTCCCAAATTTTATATGGAAAACTGCCGTCAGTTGGAACCATGATCTTATTTTGTGCACTGCTTGGCGTGTTTGCAATCGGAGCACCTGGGGTTCCAGGCGGAACGGTGATGGCTTCTCTTGGGCTTATCACGGGAGTTCTTGGATTTGATGCCACAGGAACAGCACTGATGCTGACAATCTTTGCATTGCAGGACAGCTTTGGTACCGCATGCAATGTGACAGGCGACGGTGCACTGACTATGATTCTGACCGGATATGCAAGACGGCATAATATCGAGCAGCAGACAGAAACGATTGAATTTTAAGAATCGTGGATAAAAAGGGCAGGGACATATTGCGTAACAGGCGATATGTCCCTGCTTTTTAGCGTTCTTCTACTTTACAACAGAAGAGGAGACTCCTATAATAAAGTCAAAAGAAAATCCACAGGAGCAGAACTTATGACGATAAAGGAAATTGCAAAGCTTGCGCAGGTATCCAGTGCAGCAGTGTCGAGATATATGAACGGGGGATACGTAAGTGAAGAAAAGAAGGAGAGGATTCGGGCAGTGATCGAAGAAACAGGATACCGCCCGTCTGTACAGGCGAGAACGCTTCGCACCAAACGAGCGTGCCTGGTCGGAGTGATTGTTCCAAAGATCAATTCAGAGTCGATCAGTAGGATTACAGAGGGAATCGGTCAGGTACTTTCAGAAAGAGCCTATCAGATGCTTCTGACCATCACAGATAACGATCCGTCCAAAGAGCTGGAATACATGGATTTGTTTGAATCTTATCCGGTGGACGGAATCATTCTGGTAGGAACAGTCCTTTCCGGTGCGCACAAGGAAAAACTGAAAAAGTGCAGAGTGCCGATCGTCGTGATCGGACAGCAGACAAACGAGGTCAGCTGTATTTACCATGATGATTATGGGGCTGCAAAAGAACTGGCAGAACAGATCGGAAAAGAAATGTCCGGACGTATTGCTTATATCGGTGTGACAAGAGCGGATAAGGCGGCAGGTGCAGCCAGAGAAGACGGCTTCCGGGATGGTCTGAGAGCAGTTGGCAGAGAACTGGAGGAAGGATGTCTGCGCCGGGCAAGCTTCACAATGGAGTCCGGATATGAGCAGGCATGTGATCTTTTGAGATTAGAGAGTGATATCGATATCATATCTTGTGCCACAGATACCATTGCTGCAGGAGTGATCGAAGCAATTGCACAGCTTTCGCCCCAAAGGAGTATTCAGGTGACGGGATTTGGGGACAACCAGTTTTTGAAAGCGGTTACGGGCGGAATCAGAACCGTGCATTTCGGATATCAGACAAGTGGTGTAAAAGGCGCCAGATTGCTGTTGGATATGGTAGAATCAGGAAAGACACTCACGACAGAGATTAAGCTTGGATATGAACTGCTGTAAAACAGAAATCTGGCAAAATATACAAAAAAATAAAATATAAATTAGTAAAAATGCCATCTTTACAAATGGCATTTTTTTCACTATTATAATCTTACAAGATATGAAATCGATTACATGAAACATGAGTCTTGCAAAGAAAAAAGAAAGGGATGAAGGTATGGATTACAAAAAAACCGCACAGGAAATTTTGAATCATGTTGGTGGGAGCAAGAACATCATTTCAGCGGCACATTGTGCGACCAGACTGCGCCTGGTTATTGCAGATAACAAGAAGGCAGACAAAGGTGCGCTGGAGAATGTAGATGGAGTCAAAGGAGTGTTTGAGGCATCAGGACAGCTTCAGATTATTCTGGGGACAGGTACGGTCAACAAGGTATTTGATCAGTTTATTGAGATTGCAGGAGTGACAGCAAGCTCCAAGGCAGAAGCAAAAGAGGCAGCGGTACAGAAGCAGAACTGGTTTATGCGGGCAATCAAGCTTCTGGGAGATATTTTTGTTCCGATCATTCCTGCCATTGTGGCAAGTGGATTTTTGATGGGAATCATGAACTCTCTTGATTTTATGAATACGAATAATTTTATTCATATTGACACGACCAGTTCACTGTATGTATTTGCAAATCTGTTCAGTAATACAGCGTATACCTTTTTACAGATTCTGATTGCTTTTTCAGCTGCAAAAGCGTTTGGTGCGAATCCATACCTGGGAGCTGTAATCGGAATGATCACAATTAACCCGGCGCTGCAGAATGCGTATACTGTGGCGACAGAAGGTGTGAAAGCAACGCAGTCGGTATTCTTTGGACTCTATCAGATCGATATGGTTGGGTATCAGGGACATGTCATTCCGATTATCATTGCCGTATGGCTGATGTCTGTGATTGAGAAAAAGCTGCACAAGGTTGTTCCGGAGGTACTGGATCTGTTCGTAACACCTCTGGTAAGTGTATTTGTGACAGGGTATCTGACACTGGCAGCGATCGGTCCGGTCTTTGTATGGGCGGAGAATGCGATCCTGAACTGTATCCAGTGGCTTCTGACACTTCCTCTGGGATTGGGAAGTCTCGTAATGGGAGGTCTGTATGCACCGACCGTAGTGACAGGAATCCATCAGATGTATGCAGCGATTGACCTGGGACAGCTTGCACAGTATGGAGTGACTTACTGGCTTCCGCTGGCAAGTGCGGCAAACGTGGCACAGGGAGCAGCAGCGCTTGCAGTTGCAGTAAAATCAAAAGATAAGAAGATCAAAGCGCTGGCACTTCCATCATCTTTAAGTGCATTTATGGGAATTACAGAGCCGGCAATCTTTGGAGTGAACTTAAGATTTTTCAAACCGTTCATCGCAGGATGTATCGGTGGAGGATGCGGTGCACTCTATGCATCAATCGTACACCTTGGAGCAAAAGGAACCGGAGTGACAGGTATTTTTGGTATCCTTCTGTGCCTGAACCAGCCGGTACAGTATCTGATCGAGATGGCGATCGCAGTCGGAGTTGCCTTTGCGGTATCCTTTATCCTTTATAAAGATAAAAAGGAAGACATAAAAGAGCAGGCAGAAGCAGTGATTCCGGCAGAAGAGCTTCCGGTTTCACAGGCAGAGGCTGTCACAGAAGAGACGCTGGGAAGTCCCGTTTCCGGAAAAGTTGTTCCGACAGCTGAGATTTCCGATGCCACATTTGCGGAGGAAATCCTGGGAACAACTGTTGCTGTAGAGCCGGAAGCAGCGGAGCTTGTAGCCCCTTGTGACGGTACGATCTTGAGTATTTATGATACGGGGCATGCAGTGTGTATGACCACACCATCCGGTGGAGAGCTTTTGATCCATGCAGGAATTGATACCGTAAAGATGGAAGGCAGAGGATTTACAAAGTGTGTGGCAGACGGAGATTATGTTCATGCGGGAGATGTACTTCTTAAGATGGATCTGGATGCGATCCGAAAAGAGGGTTACGAGACAACAACGATGATGATTCTTACCAATGCAGATGACTATGATGTGGAAAAGGTTTCTGCAGATCATGTCAGCTGTGGAGAAAAAATGATGGTACTTCATAAAAAATACGAGGAGATAGAGATATGAATGCATTGACAAGAGATCTGGAAGGTTTAACAAAGTCGGCAGAAGCGTGTGCAGACGGCAAAGACCGTTTCCGCCAGAAGCTGCATCTGATGCCGCCGACAGGATGGCTCAATGATCCCAACGGACTGTGTCAGTTCAAAGGAATCTACCACGCATTTTTTCAATATTCGCCATTTAATGCAACGGGTGGTCTGAAGATGTGGGGACACTATACAAGCCGGGATATGATCGAATGGAAATACGAGGGTGTCAGCCTGTATCCGGATCAGCCGTTTGACTGCCATGGCGTGTATTCGGGATCAGCGTTTATTGAAGACGGAAAGATGTACCTGTATTATACCGGAAATGTGAAGCTTGAGGACGGAGAATTTGACTATATCCGAACCGGCCGGGAGGCAAACACAGTTCTGGTGGTCAGCGAGGACGGAGAGCATTTTGGCAGAAAAAGAGAACTGATGAGAAACAGTGATTATCCGCAGGATCTGACCTGCCATGTACGTGATCCGAAAGTCTGGAAAGAAAACGGCATGTATTACATGGTGCAGGGAGCCAGAACGCAGAAAGATGAAGGAAAAGTGCTGATTTTTGAGTCTGAGGATCAGCTGAACTGGATCTACAAAAGCGATGTAAAGACAGCAGAGCGATTTGGATATATGTGGGAGTGCCCAGACTATTTTGAAACAGAAGGCAGAAAGATTTTATCGACTTCCGTGCAGGGGCTGGAAGGCGGCGTGTGGAATGCACGAAATGTGTACCAGTCCGGATATTTTCTGGTAGAGGGGGATATCCTTTCCGAGTATGTGCTTTCTGACTATGAACTCTGGGACTATGGATTTGATTATTATGCACCGCAGAGTTTTGAAAGTGAGGATGGACGCCGGATCCACATCAGTTGGATGGGAATGCCGGATTGTGAGGAATACACAAACCTGACGCTGGAAGATGGATGGCAGCACTGCTTTACATTTCCAAGAGAAGTGCATGTCAAAGATAAAAAAGTGCTTCAGCAACCGGTAAAAGAACTGGAAGCACTGCGCAGAGGAGAAGAAAGAGCAGTCTCTGTTCTGGAGAAGAAAGGTACAAAAGTCTTTGAGGCAGAGGTGCAGAATATCACAGGAAATCACTTCCGCGCAGTACTGGCAAAAGAACTGGTTCTGGAATATGTAAACGGAAGATTTGAGATGAAGTTTACAAGCCAGGATAAGACGTCCGTATCCGCGGGAAGAAGTCTTAGATTCCGGGAAGTAAGTGAAGTCAGAAACGTCCGGATTCTTGCAGATGTTTCTTCTGTAGAAGTGTTTGTCAATGATGGAGAGACTGTGTTTTCTACAAGGTATTATCCGCAGGATTATGAAATAAAAATAGAAGCTTTGGATGCCAAGATTGCATTCTGGGAGCTGTAAAAAGCAAAAATGTTCCCATCGGGATTTTCTGATGGGAACATTTTTGTTATGTAAGAAAGACTGTCAAATGTACAAATCAGTTTGCATCTTCTTTGTC
>ENA-OQIF01000323-OQIF01000323.1-human-gut-metagenome-genome-assembly--contig:-NODE-323-length-21351-cov-5.602290_pt1 | contig 21351 bp, 18 predicted proteins | sample MGYA00242574_ERZ504738 | MGnify/ENA primary metagenome ERZ504738 (study PRJEB26092, sample SAMD00036437) | human gut metagenome | host: Homo sapiens | study: EMG produced TPA metagenomics assembly of...
AACTGAGGGAATGTCACTTCTGCCATAACTGATACATTTTAGGGTTACACTATACAAAGGTAACTTCAGCTTGACTATTTACATTCTCTTGGGCGTGATTTTTTATCTCATGGGTATTTCATTTTATAATTTCTTATTAGTTTCTTATTCGTTTAGAATTTTATGTTGACGCCCATGCCGATATAGCGTGCGGTTGGATCGTTGGCACCTCCGTCGTTGCTGTCTCCGGTGTAGTCCGGATCGACAAAGGGGACTTTTTTCCAGACAGCTAGGTTGTTGCCAAACACTGTAGCTGTAAGTCCTTTCACGGGGCTTTGTTTCGAAAGTAGTTTGGTGAAGTTGTAAGTCAGTGCCACTCGGCGGAGCTTAATGTAGCTACGGTCGAATACATTGGCAAATTTGGCATTTTCTTTCGAAGATACATAAGCTTGATAAGGATAGTTCTGGCACCATTGTTGCCAATCGACCGCTGTCGTGTTACGTTTGTAGGTGCGTGTGTCAGAGATTACATTACCGTCGATGTCACGTTTCAACTCTCCTCCGGTTACGACTACCCCATTGGGTACATATATCGGGTGTCCGACGGCATATTGTGCATCCCTGTACTCCACTGATTCCGGATGCTTTCCTCCCCACCATAACTTTTCGCTCAATACAGAATAGATTACTCCTTTATAAGCGCCGTCCAGATCGACAGACAGTGTGAAGTCTTTGTAGCGGAAAGTATTTTGCATACCCATTCGGAAGTTCGGATCCAGATGTCCCAGATATTGTTTATATGCGTCTTTAGTAGGCATACCGTTTTCATCCAGAATCAATTCTCCATCAGCACTTTTCTGCCATTGTGAACCGTAAAATGCATCGGCACGGTCGCCCACTTTCAGGTCACCGAACTTTTTCTGTCCGCCATATATTTCCGTCAGTTTTTTTACACTCTTACTCCAGTTCAAGGAGAAATCCCATTGAAAATCTTTATTTTTGATAGCCTGTACATTGGCCATGATTTCCCATCCGTTGGTGGTATATTGGTTACCGTTCACTTTACGGCTGGTGAAACCTGATGCATTCGAAATATTCAGGTCGATAATCTGGTTTTCATCGATCGTATGATAATAAGTCAGGTCGAAAGATAACCGGTTACGGAAGAATGCAGTTGACAATCCGGCTTCCCAGGATGTCGTTTTCTGAGGTTTAATGTAGTAGTTGACCAGAGAAGAAGGGTAGGAAATAGATGGATTCGAACCGTAATTGGAATCTTTTGTATAAGTGGACATGATCTGGTAGGGAGACAGGTCGGTAGAGACAACCGCCCATGAACCATACATTTTGAGATAGTCCATAAATGTTGGCAATTTGATGTATTCGGATACCATAGTACTCAGTGCGACAGAAGGATAGAAGTAAGAGTTACTGCCTTTTGCCAGAGTAGATGACCAGTCATTACGTCCTGTCAACGTCAGATAGGCATATTTGTAAAGATCAAGGTTGATTGATCCATAAATACTACGGATTGATTTTTCATTTCGGTTGGCATCGGTAATGGAAGGACCTTGTGTGTTTTTGATACTGTATACGAATGGAACAATCAAACCGTCGGTAGACTGATATTCCTGACGGTAATTACGGTAGAATACCGAAGTTCCGGCATTCAGGGTGAAGAGGATATCCGGAGTCAGATCTTGAGTGTAGGTAGCCAGTACATCAGCGTCTACATTAGTTTGACGGTCATTCCATACTTTGTAGTCACCTTCCCGGGAGTCACCGTAGTTCATGTAAGTTTTGGGTACTTTCATTTCCTGAAGAATTGTTTTCTGGCGTAAGGCGGCACGTCCCTGTATGTTCAGGTTAGGGAGGATTTGATAATTCAGGCGGAGTTGCCCGTTCACCACATCCCGACTTTCGGATTGCTGGAGCTCTTCGGCTGCAAAGTAAGGATTATTATACCATGCATAATTGTAACTTGCCTGCCGGTACCCTTCCTGCCCGGGAACGTATTTGTGTTTTTGGAGTTCTTTACCGTTCACATCGTCTCCCATCCATACAACGATGGTGTACATGTGGTTTTTAGGTCCGTATCCGTAGCGCGGATAACTCGGGGCAACTATTTTGTTGTAGGCCAGATTGGCATCCAGCTGCAAGTTTTTAGCCAGATCAAAGGTAGAGTTGAAGTTGATACCTCCACTGTGCATTTCAGTAGAAGGCACCTGTCCCTTTTGGTAAGCATATTGTCCGGTGACGAAGTAGCGTGCTTTTTCTCCTTTATAAGCTATTGAGATATTATTGTTGGTTACTAGTCCGGTTTGCAGAAAGTCTTTCAGGTTGTCATGGGATACCCAGTCGATAGGTACACGTTCATAGCGCGATTTGTCATCATACTGAGTACCTTTTACATCTCCCCACCAGGGAATCTCTTTTCCAGTCACTTTATCCCTGATCGGGCTGTTCCACTGAGCTACTTTGGTTCCTACATTTAATTTGGGTCCCCAAGTCATGTCACCGTCCGAAATGCCGCCATCTGCACCATCCCAGAATTCATATTTACCATTTGAACCGCTACCGTATTGATGTTGTGTCTCGGGAAGCACTGCAAAGCCGGCTGTGATCATGTTGTTGGTAGAGAAGTTGATTTCCAAGCCTTCTTTTTTGGCCGTTTTACTGGTGATCAGAATTGCTCCGTTTTTCCCGCGTGAACCGTATAAAGCTGAGGCTGCCGTACCTTTTAGTACATTGACACTTTCAATATTCTCACTTGAGATGTCGAAAAAGTCGGTTTCTACCGGAACTCCGTCCAGTACAACCAATGGTGCGTTGCCGCGCAGTTTGAAACTCGGTGCCTGGAAAATACCGGTAGGGTTGGCTACCAACAGACCGGCTACTTGTCCGGAAAGGGCCGAGCCCACATTCAGACTGGGAGTGGCATTCAATACCTCACTGTTGATTTGTTGGGTTGTGTAACCGATCTTCTTCTTTTGCTGCTTGATACCGATTGCAGTGACCACTACCTCGTCGATGGCCTGAATGTCATCGGACAGTTCAACATTGATTACAGTGTTGTTACCTACCTCTTTCTCTACTGTGCTGTAACCTACGAAAGAGAATAGTAGTGTTGCGTTTTTAGGAACTTCGATGCTGTAACGACCATCTATATCGGTGACAGTTCCGTTTGATGAGTTTTTCACCATGATAGTGGCACCAATTACTGCCCCCATTTTGTCTGTGACTGTACCTGTTACTTTGACTGATTGTGCGAATGCAAGTGATGTGCACAATAACATACTACAGAGTAGCAGGAGAAATTTACTGTTCATAAGTACTAATCATTGAGTGTTTAGTCATGGCGAGTGCGGGGGCAAAAGTTTTCTTTTGCCCAAGACTTGCCATTAATATTAATTTACCTATTGAAAAAAAGAATTTTAGATTTCTGTCAGTTTTACATTTTGAAATACGGAGAGAAGGTCGGTTGCATTTTTGCGATTTATCTGTAAAGCGTCTTCAAATGATTCGCTTTCGGAATCATAGGCAGAAATCGCTACTTTCAGTACATTTGTGAACTCTGCAGCTACTTGCTCTCTGGTCATTTGGTTGCTTTTGAGCTCTTTGTTCAGCTGTTTCTCGATGGAGCGTACTGCGTTGTAGATAGTGGGTTTGCGAATTACGGTACGGCGGGTAGGGTCTCCGGGAACCACTTCTTCCCTGACTACATAGATCTTCATGAATTGGTTATAGAGATAACCGGCTTCTTGCCCGAATTTGTAGTTACCCGCATTAGCCAGTGCATCGGCAGAAGGTTGTTTGATGGTGGAGTAGAACTCCCATGTCTTTTTGACGACAGAATTGAGTTCTGTTTTGTTCTTATTGTCGGATTTATCATCGTCCGGCAATGAATTGACTGCATTTAAGGCAACACTGGATGCCAATAAAGCAAATGCTAAAATAAGATGTCTTTTCATAACTTTACCTCTTTTTAATATGGTGCTGCAAAGATCGCAGTGTCATGTTAAAAAGAGGTATCGTCTTTGTTACAATTCGGCTATTTCTTTCAGCCATGCAGCCGAACTGGCATCACTTGGCATGCGCCAGTCTCCTCTGGGGCTGATGGATATACTTCCTACTTTCGGTCCGTCCGGCAGGCAAGAGCGTTTAAACTGCTGGTTAAAGAAGCGGCGGAAGAAAGTTTGCAGCCATTTTTTGATTGTTTCATCATCATAAACTCCACTGAATGCAGTTTGTGCCAGAAAGTAGATTTTTGACGGGCGGAAGCCGAACCGTAAGAAATAATACAGGAAGAAGTCGTGTAGTTCGTAAGGACCGACGAGGTCTTCCGTTTTTGTTTGATTTCTCCGTTTTCATCTGCCGGTATCAGTTCCGGACTGATAGGAGTGTCCACAATATCCAGCAGAGTTGCTTTGGATGCTTCATCCATACCGTTTTCGGCTACCCACTGTACTAAGTGTTTCACCAGTGTCTTGGGAATACCTGCGTTGACACCATACATCGACATATGATCTCCGTTGTACGTTGCCCATCCCAATGCGAGTTCCGACAGGTCTCCGGTTCCGATCACCATACCCCATGTTTGGTTGGCTATATCCATTAAGATTTGGGTACGTTCGCGTGCCTGTGAATTCTCGTACGTTACATCGTGTATATTGAGATCGTGTCCGATATCTTTAAAGTGTTGGATACATGCTTCCCTGATACTGATTTCCCGTATTGAAACTCCCAAGGAATTCATCAGGTCGATGGCATTGTGATAAGTGCGGTCGGTTGTTCCGAATCCCGGCATGGTTATACCCAGAATATCTTTGCGAGATAATCCCAATTTATCGAATGTCTTGACGCATACCAATAAGGCGAGTGTTGAGTCAAGTCCTCCGGAAATACCTATTACGGCTGTTTTTGCTCCGGTATGTAGCAGACGTTGTGCCAGTCCGGCTATTTGAATCGAGAAGATCTCCTCACAGCGACTGTTGAGTTCGCTTCCTTGCGGAACAAAAGGATGTGGATTGAATGTACGGGTCAGGTTCAGATCTTTACTGTTGACAAACTCTGTAGAAATTCTGACAGCCTCTTTACCCGGACAATTAGCCTTGTTGGCAGCAAAAGTTGTGTTGACCCGACGCTCTGCACGGATACATTCCACATCAATTTCATTGATAATCAACTGTTCCTCCATGCAGAAACGTTCACTTCGTGCCAGTAGATATCCGTTTTCGTAAATAAGTCCGTTTCCGGCAAAAACAACATCTGTTGTCGATTCACCGAAGCCACTCGACGAAAAAACATAACCGGAGATGCAGCGTGCAGATTGCTGGCTGATCAGAGAGCAAAGATAATTGTGTTTACCAATACCTTCGTCATCGGCGGAAAGGTTAAAGATGATTTCAGCCCCTTGCAGTGCGAGTGAGGAACTGGGCGGAACGGTAGCCCAAAGGTCCTCACAGATTTCTATGCCGAAAGTTGTTTCCGCAGTTTCGAACAACAGATTGTTGCCCATCGGGACAATCTGTCCGCAAAGCCGCACACTGTTTTCCGAGACTTGTAGGGCGGATGTAAACCAACGTTGCTCGTAGAACTCTTTATAATTAGGCAGGTAAGTTTTGGGCACTACTCCCAGTATTTTGCCTTTCTGGATAACTACTGCAGCATTAATTACTGTGGAGTTGACTACTACCGGCATGCCCAGTATGGAAATGATGTCCAGTTGGCGGGTACTGTTTAGAATCTGTATCAAAGCCATTTCTGCCTGTTCAAGCAAAAGTTGCTGGGCGAACAAGTCTCCACAAGTATATCCGGTAATGCACATTTCGGGAAAAGTGAGAATCTGTACTCCTTTACCTTCGGCTATGGTAATAAGACCCTCCAATCTTTCAGAATTAAATTTGCAATCTGCTACTTTTACGCGGGGAACGGCCGCCGCAACTTTTACGAATCCGTAGTTCATTTTCTATTAGAGTTTATCATTTCTTGTTGCAAAAGTAGACATTTTAATCGAATCTTTGTATTTTTGTCAAAATTGAATTGATACATTATATTATTAAATCGCACAAAAACATGAAGAAGATGTTTATGGCTGCCGGAATGGCCGCCGTGATGACTGCTTGCGGCACAGCCGGACAGAAAGCAGCCACCGATGCCGGAAACCCTTTTCTGGCAGAGTATTCAACTCCTTTCGGTGTTCCACCGTTCGACTTGATTAAAGTAGAGCATTACAAAGAAGCTTTCCTGAAAGGAATGGAAGAACAGAAAAAAGAAATAGATGCTATTGTCAATCAGCGTTCGGTTCCCGATTTCGATAATACCATCGCTGCATTCGATCAGAGTGGAGAGTTGTTAAATAAGGTGAGTACTGTGTTTAGTGGTCTGAACAGTTGTAACACGAACGATGAAATGCAGGCTTTTAATAAAGAGATTACTCCGTTGCTTTCGGCACATCGGGACGATATTAGTCTGAATCCGGCTCTTTTTGCCCGTGTGAAAGAAGTTTATGAACGTCGGGAGAAACTGGGATTGGATAAGGAGCAGAATAAGTTACTGGAAGAAACTTACAAGAAGTTTGTTCGTGGAGGTGCCAATCTTGATTCTGTGGATCAGGCGAAGTTGCGTCAACTCAATAGTGAGATTTCGATGTTGCAATTGACTTTTGGACAGAACCTGCTGAAAGAAACCAACGCTTTTGAGTTGGTGATTGATAAGAAGGAAGATCTCGCCGGATTACCCGAAAGTCTTGTGGCATCCGCAGCCGAAGCGGCTAAAGGGGCAGGTATGGAAGAGAAGTGGCTTTTCACTTTGCACAATCCGAGTGTAATGCCCTTCTTGCAATATGCAGATAATCGCGAGTTACGTGAAAAAATCTTTAAAGGATACATCAATCGCGGCAACAATGGCAATGAGGCCGATAATAATGAAATCGTGAAAAAATTGGTTGCTTTGCGTCTGGAGAAAGCCAAATTGATGGGATATGCCGATTATGCTTCTTTCATTTTGGAAGACCGCATGGCAAAGAACGAGGAAAATGTATATCGTTTGCTGAATCAGATCTGGACTCCTGCAGTGGCGAAAGCCAAGGAGGAATTGTCTGATATTCAGTCTGAAATAAAGAAGGAAGGCGCTAACTTTACCCCCGAAGGATGGGATTGGCGCTATTATTTTGAGAAAGCGAAGAAAGCCAAGTTCAGTTTAGACGAGAATGAAGTGCGTCCTTATCTTGAATTGAATAATGTGCGTGAAGGTGCTTTCTATGTAGCTAACAGACTTTATGGCATTACTTTCACCGAAATTAAAGACATTCCGAAACCGCATGAAGAGGCACAGGCTTTTGAGTGTAAAGATAAAGACGGAACCCATCTTGGTGTGCTGTATATGGACTTTTTCCCTCGTAATAGTAAGCGGGGAGGCGCATGGTGCGGAACTTATCGTTCTCAAACCTATCGTGACGGTAAACGTTTGGCGCCGGTAGTTACGATTGTGTGTAACTTTACCAAGCCTTCTTCGGGACAGCCTGCCCTGCTTAGTGCCGATGAGGCCGGTACTTTATTCCATGAATTTGGTCATGCACTCCACAATTTGTTTAAAGATGTACACTTTCATGCCGTATCCGGTGTACCGCGTGATTTTGTGGAATTACCTTCTCAGGTTATGGAGCATTGGGTATTCGAACCGGAGGTGCTGAAAATATATGCCAAACATTATCGGACCGGTGAAGTGATTCCTGCTGCATTGATTGAGAAACTCGATAAGAGTGGAAAGTATGGCCAGGGGTTTGCCACAACCGAATATCTTGCCGCTTCTCTGCTTGATATGGATTACCATGTACTGAAAGAGATTCCCCGGAATATGGATGTCACTGAATTTGAGGCTGCTGTGCTGAAAGAGCGTGGCTTGCTAAGTCAGATACCTCCTCGTTATCGTACTACATACTTCAATCACATCATGAACAGCGGCTATACGGCTGGTTATTACAGTTATATTTGGGCCGAAGTGTTAGATAGCGATGCTTTTGAAGCATATAAGGAAACCGGTGATCTGTTTAATCAGGAAGTGGCTTCCCGTTTCCGTCGTTATATTCTCATCCCGGAGGCATCGACGATGCGATGGATATGTATAAGAACTTTCGGGGTAAAGAACCGGGCATAGAACCTTTGTTGAGGAATAGGGGACTATAGATCGGCTTGTATAGGGCTTTGGCACTATGTTGTTGGGTGAAAGGCTAGCTCTTTTTTTATTTTTGCTAAAAATAAATGCGGAAAATATAAAAAATATAAATAGTAGTTAGTATATTTGTGGCAGTTTATAGGAATAAACACAAAATACCAACAATTATTAACTATTAAAAGATTTGAAAGATGAAAGAGTACATTGATGTTTTAAAGAAGTGGAAAGATTTCGACGGTAGAGCCAGAAGACGTGAATACTGGATGTTTGTTTTGTTCATGGCTATTTTTGCTATTGTCGCAAGTATTATTGATGCTATTTTGGGTACGATTTGCGTATTTGTAGGTATTTATTATTTGGCTATGCTTCTGCCTATGATTGCTGTTAGTATACGTCGTATGCATGATATCGGTAAAAGCGGATGGTGGTTGTTTATCACTTTCGTACCGGTGATCGGCAGCCTTTGGTATCTCTTCCTGACTATTCAGGACGGACAGCCGGGTAGCAACCAATACGGTGAAAACCCTAAAGGAATTTAATACGTACATATTATTGTCATAAGAAACGGCATACGAAAGCAATTTTGTATGCCGTTTTTCTGTTTAATCAAAAAAATATTCGTATTTTGTTTGCGAAAATAAAAGAACTCTTTATCTTTGCATCGGATTTAAAATTGTAATAAATACAATTTTGGAAAGGAGGAAGAAAATGGAATCATACAACCGATTACTAGAGCACAACATCAAACCGTCCATGCAGCGAATTGCTATCATGAACTATTTGATGGAACATAAGACACACCCATCGGCTGATGAAATATATACGGAGTTATCTCCCTCTATGCCAACACTTTCAAAGACTACAGTCTATAATACCTTGAGGCTGTTTTCTGAGCAGGGAGCGGCACAAATGCTTACTATTGACGAGCGGAACACCAATTTTGATGCGGACACTTCACAACATGCCCATTTTCTGTGCAAACGTTGCGGGCGTATTTATGATTTGAAATGCCAGCTTGAGATGAAACAAGTGGAAGGCCTTCAAATGGATGGACATGAAGTAAGCGAAGTGCACTATTATTATAAAGGTGTTTGTAAGAAATGTTTAAATAATATACGTATTGACTAATTAATTTAAAATTAAGACGAAATGAAAAAGTTTAGATGTACTGTCTGCGGTTATGTTTATGAAGGTGACGCAGCTCCTGAGAAATGTCCTTTGTGTAAAGCTCCTGCAAGCAAATTCGTAGAAGTTGTTGAAGAAGAAGGTGGTGCACTCACTTTTGTTGACGAACACGTAATCGGTGTAGCTAAAGGTTGTGACGAAGAAATGATTAAAGACCTGAACAATCACTTCATGGGCGAATGTACTGAAGTTGGTATGTATTTGGCTATGAGCCGTCAGGCCGATCGCGAAGGCTATCCTGAAGTAGCTGAAGCTTTCAAACGTTATGCTTGGGAAGAAGCAGAACATGCTTCTAAGTTTGCTGAACTGTTGGGTGATTGCGTATGGGATACTAAAACAAACCTTGAAAAGAGAATGAATGCTGAAGCCGGTGCTTGCGAAGACAAAAAACGTATCGCTACACGTGCTAAAGCTTTGAATCTGGATGCTATCCACGATACCGTACACGAAATGTGTAAAGACGAAGCTCGTCATGGTAAAGGTTTCGAAGGACTTTATAACCGCTATTTCGGTAAGAAATAATCTACGTAAATGATTTATAGAGAAAGGCTTGTGTCCGGTTTGGGATACAGGCCTTTTTTGTTAAATTTTCTTTTGAAATAAAGATGTTGACTGATGATTCTTTTATATTTGTACTTTACTTAAAAAGATACATAATTATGAAAAAGTTACAGTTTTTAGTGTGTTTCCTGCTTTTGTCGGTGGCAAGCTATGCTGCCGACCGGACGATTCAGTTACCTAAGCCCGATATGAATCGTGCCGGACTGCTAATGAAAGCGTTATCCGAACGTCATTCTACTCGTGAATATGCTTCGAAGGCTTTGAGTAATACCGATTTATCCGATTTACTCTGGGCTGCCAATGGCATTAACCGGTCATCTGAAGGCAAACGTACAGCTCCGTCAGCCATGAATCGTCAGGATATCGACATATATGTGGTGCTTCCGCAAGGAACTTACCTATATGATGCTAAAGGGCATAAGCTCAATCTGATTTCTGAGGGAGATCACCGTTCTGCGGTTGCTGGCGGTCAGGCCTTTGTCAACAATGCGCCGGTATCGTTGGTGCTGGTCAGTGATCTGTCTAAGCTGGGTGATGCGAAGAGTAATCATGTTCAATTGATGGGAGCTATGGATGCAGGGATTGTTTCGCAAAACATCTCGTTGTTCTGTTCGGCTGCACGTCTGGCCACAGTCCCGCGTGCATCGATGGATCTGGTACGGCTCAAAGCTGCTTTGAAATTAAAGGATACTCAAATGCCGATGATGAATCATCCGGTTGGATATTTTAAATGAGGTGTCTTGGCAGATGTTCTGCCAATCTCGTTAACAGTGTTAATTTATCAGGAGATACTTGATTTTCTTAGTGCCAAAAGACTTGATCTTTGCTACCAAATAACTAATGTTTTGCAGTTAAAAGACTAACTTTAACACTATGTTAATTCTAAGCTTTTAATAGCAAAGTATAAAAGAAACAAACTGGTGAATATTAGATGGTTGGGTAAACACATCAGATAGGCAGGGCTTTTATGTCCCGATCTTAGATGTAAGGAATAATTGTTTTATTGATAACTTGATATTCGTTCGGAGTGAAGATAGTGAAGACGGCAGCATATAAAAAGGGCATGGTTCCGTTGAGAAAACCATGCCTTTTTTATTATTGAATTTATTCAGTCCTATTTCTGTTTCAACAGGAACTCGTCGATTGCTTTTTTATAAGTGGCTTTATCTGCTGCTCCACGAAACAGTTGGGGTTCGCCCTCCATTGGGATAAATACAAAGAGGGGAATACTTGTTGCATTGAATAGTGCAGCCAGTTCCTTTTCTTTATCCACGTTCACCTTATATATTACGATTTTTCCGTCATATTCTTTAGCAAGCGATTTCATAATCGGGGCTGTCATGCGGCAGGGACCGCACCAATCTGCATACAGGTCGATAATGGCAGGTTTATCACCTTTATATTTCCACTCTTTTGAATTCTGGTAATCAAAGACATCGTTGATAAACATCTCTTTATTCATCACGATAACCTCACCGCTCTTTGCCTCTTTTTTGTTTTGATCTGCTTTGACTCCATCGTTTACAGCAAACATAATGGTGCTGATCATGGCCAAAGCTACTAATGATAATACTTTCTTCATTCTTTGTTTTTATGTGTATTGTTCAATAACTCCTTTCAGTTCGCTGGCTTGAATCATACCGGAATGGCGCCAGACAGCTTCTCCCTTTTTGAAAAGGATAAAAGTTGGCACAGCCTGAATTCTGTATTTTACAGCTAGTTCTTCGTGTGTGTCCACATCGATTTTTACAATACGGGCTTTCTCGCCTACCTGCTGTTTCAGATCCTCAAGAATCGGTTTCATTGCTTTACAGGGGCCGCACCATTCTGCGAAAAAATCTACTAAAACGGGACTTTGTGACTGTATTAAATCTTCAAATTTTTCCATAATTTTTCCTTTCTTTTGATAAATATAGAGCCCTCGTTTACAGGGGGCAAATATAGTTATTTGTTTTATTATAATAACAGAGAAGTCCCGATTTTGTTCATCATATAGTAACCTTACATTCATCCTCCTGTAATCCGGAAACGGGATCTTTGCGTAACGAAAAAAACAAAAGTTATGCATTTACGGACGTATTATCCCACAGTAGTTCTCTCGGATATTCATCTGGGAACTCAACACTCCAAGACAGAGGAAGTCACTCACTTCCTGAAATCAATAAATTGTGATCGCTTAATTCTGAATGGTGATATCATTGACGGATGGCATTTGCAGAAAAGCGGTTTGGGTAAATGGAAAGCTAAACATACGGATTTCTTCAAAGTAATAATGAAGATGATGGAGAATTTCGGGACACAAGTGATTTATGTTCGTGGTAATCATGATGATTTTCTAGATAATCTGGCACCTCTGAATTTTTATAATATCCGGATTGTGAAAGACTGTATCTACGAAAGCCACGGCAGACGTTATTATGTGACACATGGAGATATTTTTGATACGGTGACTACTCAAATGAAATGGCTGGCTAAGTTGGGCGACACAGGATATACTTTTCTGTTATGGTTGAATAAGGTATACAATCTCCGCAGAATGAAGCAGGGAAACCTTATTATTCCTTTCCCAGTCTATTAAGAATAGGGTAAAGACTGCCGTTTCTTATATTTCTGATTTTGAAAAAGAGCTTGTTGGCCTGGCAAGGGCTAAAAAGTGTGATGGCGTGATATGCGGTCATATTCACCATCCTGCCAATACTTTTTATGAAGATATCCATTATCTGAATTCAGGCGACTGGGTAGAAACACTTTCGGCTCTTACTGAAGATGAAGATGGTAACTGGACTATCCGCTATTTTGATAGTGGATTACTAAAGGAAGATAATCATAAGGAAAAACAAACTATATCCATAACAATAGCATCATGAAATTTCTGTTTATTGTGCAAGGAGAGGGGAGAGGGCATTTCACTCAAGCCATTACCCTTGAAGACATGTTATTACGTAACGGGCACCAGGTAGTGGAGGTTCTTGTCGGCAAAAGTTCGTCACGTACCTTGCCCGGCTTTTTCAACCGGAGTATCCAGGCACCGGTAAAGCGTTTCACCAGTCCGAATTTTTTGCCTACAGCCGAAAATAAACGGGCTGATCTGAAAAAGAGTTTTGCATACAATCTGATACACGTACCGGAATATTTTCGCAGTATGTGTTATATCAATCAGCGCATTAAGGAAACAGGGGCGGAAGTTGTGATCAACTTCTACGAACTTCTGACCGGACTTACCTACGCACTCTTCCGTCCCTCCGTTCCTTATGTTTGCATCGGACACCAATATCTGTTTTTGCACAACCACTTTGAGTTTCCCCGAAAAAGTGTGATTCAACTCTCCATGTTGCGCTTTTTCACGCGGATGACGAGTCTGCGCGCCAGCAGGCGGTTGGCACTCTCTTTTCGTAAAATGGAATCGGACCGGACTGAACGGATATCCGTTGTTCCTCCTCTGCTTCGCAGGGAAGTGACCGCTATGCAGCCGGAACAGGGTAATTACATTCACGGATATATGGTTAACTCAGGTTTTGCAGATAGTGTAGAGGCTTTCCATGCCTTGCATCCTGAAATTCCTATGCACTTTTTCTGGGATAAACAGGATGCTGACGAGGTGACTAAAGTGGATGCCACACTGAGTTTTCATCAGATTGATGATGTGAAATTTCTTGATAGAATGGCCGGTTGCAGAGCATATGCCAGTACGGCCGGTTTTGAGTCTATCTGTGAAGCGATGTATCTGGGCAAACCTGTACTGATGGTTCCTGCTCATATTGAGCAGGATTGCAATGCTTATGATGCCCGGCAGGCCGGTGCCGGAATTATTGGAGAATCTTTCGATTTGGAGTCGTTGCTTCGTTTTGCCGGAACGTATGTTCCCAACCGGGAATTTATTCGTTGGGTTCGTAGCTGTGAACGACAGATCATTGGAGAACTTGAACGACTTGCTGATCAGCATTCGGCTGTCACTGTACCTACATTAACTAATTATTTTCCGATATGAAATTGAATAAGACTGATTATATGCTTGAGCGCACATCCGATGGCGGTTATTATGCTTGGCTTACTGTAAATATGCAGTGTAATGCGTATGGGGATTCACCCGAAGAAGCGGTAAAAAACCTGGAACAGACCATGGAAGACCTGGTTGAAGAAATGTATTTGGTAGAGGATTTTATATAGGACAAGAGTTTATAGCATATCAGATGCTGAAACTGAGAAAAAACTTCATTGATAATAAAAAGAGACAGGGTACGCCGTTTGAACGGAAGTGTACCCTGTCTTTTTATTATTCTTCTACAATATCCAGCTCCTTGATGATGTGTGAGGCACCTGCATACTTATCAATAATAAATAGAGTATAGCGGATGTCTACTACTGCGGCACGTTGTGAAGAAGGCCGGAAAGCAATGTCTCCTGTCAGGCCTTCATAATTACGATCGAATCCGGTCCCGATCAATTGCCCTTTTCCATTGAATACCGGGCTTCCGGAATTTCCTCCTGTATTGTCTGTATTGACAATGAAGCAAACAGGCATTTCTCCGTTTTCCATCGCGTAATGTCCGAAGTCTTTTGCATGATACAGTTGTTTTAGTTTTTGAGGCACTACGAACTCCCAATTATCCGGATCTTCTTTTTGCATTACCCCTTTCAGTGTTGTATAGTAATTGTATACTGTCCCGTCGGCGGGCTCGTACGGCAATACCTGACCATAAGTTAACCTCAGGGTTGAGTTTGCATCCGGATAGATAGGCGTACCGGCAGCTTGACGCATATCCATCATACCTTTTACCCATACTTTATGAGCTGCATCATAGTTCTTATTGGCATCCTTCATGGCGAGTGCCGTTTTCAACAGTCCGTCCGTGATGGAATATTTAAAGAGGACCATCCAGTCTTTATCCAGTTTGTTAAGAGTGGGGTGAGCGATAAACTTGTTGAAGTTCTCTTTCGAACCAAAGATCGAGTACTTGAAGCAAGCATCGATAAAGGCATCCTTGTTCCCTTTAAAACGGCTGTCTATTACTTTGAAAATACCGATTTGCTGATCTTCCGGAATATATCCGGCATAGGTTTCCAGCATTTTCTTTCCTACGAGTCGTTCTACTTCCGGAAACGGAACAGATGCGAAATATTTATCTGCTTCTACTTTCAGCTTATCGGTTTCTTCTTTAATCTTTGTGGCATTTTTGCTTTCAAGTGCTTTTTTCAATCCGTCGGTTGAAGGAATTTTCATGAAATCGAGTGCCGTTACCAATGCTTCGCTGATGGCTTGCTGATGATACATGGCATCATGACGATGCGCCACAATCGAGCGTATCTCATCAAAAGCCTTTTGATAAGAGTCATCGCCTTTCTCACGTCCCATTGCCAACAGTTGTTCTTGTTGCTTTTCTTTGGTATCCAACACTTTCAGTCGGACCAAACCTTCGTTCATACCGATGGCATTTTTCCAGTAATTAGCGGAGGAAGCATATTTGCTTGCATAATGTATGCGTACTGCCGGATCTTTCAGCATTTGATTCATCAGTACGGCCTGCCGTGCCTCACGTACGTGGTGGCGCATGAAGTTGGTTGTTTGCATTCGTTCTTTCACTTCGTCGGAAATCATGTAGCGCCAGTTGCGTCCGGGGAATCCCATGACAAATGTAAAATCACCTTCTTTAACTCCTGCCAGGCTGATTGTCAAATGTTTCTTTACTTGTAAAGGAACATTGTCTTTAGAGTATTCAGCCGGCTGACCGTTCTTGTCTGCATAAATGCGGAATAAAGAAAAGTCTCCTGTGTGGCGTGGCCACATCCAGTTGTCGGTATCAGCTCCAAATTTGCCGATCGAAGAAGGAGGGGCACCTACCATGCGAATGTCATTGTAGACTGTCTTTACAAATAGATAGTATTTGTTGCCTCCGTAAAATGGTTTCAATTCCAAACGTGTTGCCGGAGTGATTTGGATATTTTCTGCTTTTGCAAACCGGTCGGCAACCGTTGCCAGATATTTGGGAGACAAATAATTGATGCCGCTGGGATCGTCATCTTTTTTAAGTTGCTCGTTTACATAGGTTGTCACGTCCAGGATACGGTCGATGAAGGTTACTGTCAACCCTTTGCAGGGTAACTCTTCGTTCCGGTTCATTGCCCAGAATCCATTTGTCAGATAATCGTGATCTACACTGCTATGTTGTTGAATTGCTCCATATCCGCAGTGGTGATTAGTCAATACCAATCCCTCCGCCGAGATGATTTCACCGGTACATCCGCCTCCGAAATGTACAACAGCATCTTTTAAAGCTATTCCATCCGGATTGTAGACTTCCTCTATAGGGATTTGTAACCCGAGATCCATCATGGCAACTTCATTCTGTGCTTTCAGGTCAGTCAGCATCCACATTCCTTCGTCAGCACTGACGGCCAATGCCATCAGTGCAAACGCAGCAGATAATAAGTTTCTTTTCATCATTATTCAACAATCGTCATTTCGTTAATCAAATGTCCGCATCCTCCCAGCTTTTCGAGAATAAAGAGTACATAACGGATGTCCAGGTTGATACAGCGTTGCAGGTTATTATCGAAATTGATGTCACCGCTCAGTGATTCCCAGTTACCATCGAATGCACAACCGATCAATTCGCCGTTTTCGTTCAGTACCGGACTTCCGGAGTTACCGCCTGTGATGTCATTGGTAGACAGGAAACAAACCGGCATTTCACCATTGGGCAATGCATAGCGTCCGAAATCTTTTTTCTCGATCAACTCTTTCAGTTTGGCAGGTACTACGAATTCACGGTCTTCCGGATTTTCTTTTTCAAGGATTCCGTCGGTTGTTGTGTAGTATTTGTAATATACACCATCTTTCGGGCTGTATGGTTTCACATTGCCATAGGTCAGGCGGATAGTGAAATTGGCATCCGGATAAGATGGTACAGGCAATTTCATTTCACCTAGTCCGCGGATATATGTTTTGTGTAATAAAGCCAGTTCTTCCGGCAATTTTCCCATTTGTTCGGCCAGATTGGTGTATTTGTCAAACTTGGCACGTGAATATTGAGTGGCTATATCTTTTTCGATTGCTTTTACAGTCGGTTTTTTGATGAATTTATCAAAGTTTGCCTGATTGGCCAAAATTGAAGTATCGTACATTGCATCTACGTAGGCATTGTAGTCGCCTTTGTACTCTTTCTCAATCACATCGTAGATGGCAGGACGCTGTCCGGCAGGAATCATTTCTGCATATAGTGGCAACAGGGCTTTGGCCACTTTACGGTCTACTTCGTGATCATAGTCTTTATTATGGATGTCGTTGAATACCTCTTTCAGCACTTTGATGTTAGCTTCAATACTTGAATCGTTTTTCTGTTCCAATGCTTCTTTCAGTTTGTCCATTACCATAAATGGGCTACCGAATTCAATACCGCCGAAGAATGTTTCCGTCAGACAGGTCTGTTGATATTTGATTGGAGAAGTTTTAGCTACAGCCTCGTCGATCTTTGCCACTACATTCATGTAGTCGGTATTATTTTTTCTTTGGCAAACTTAGCGAATTTAGCTTCCTGTTCTGCTTTTGTTCCCAAAACATTGTTATCGATGATAGCTTTGTTCATGCCGATGGAGTTCTTCCAATAGTTGCTTGAACCTGCATATTTATTGGCATATTGAATACGTACTTTATCGCTGGCATTCATCGCTTCTTTCAACACGTCCTGACGGGTTCCGCGGATACGGATACGGGGGGCATTGCTTGCTTCCATGCGTTCTTTCACTTCCGAGACGGTGAGATAACGGCTGGTGCTTCCCGGGAATCCCATAATCATGGCATAATCTCCCTCTTTCAGCCCTTTGATAGAGATATTCAGGTGTTTCTTGGTTTTCAGGGGGACATTGGAAGCACTGTATTCTGCCGGTTCGCCATTCGCGTCGGCATAGATACGGAACATTGAAAAGTCACCGGTATGGCGTGGCCACATCCAGTTGTCTGTTTCACCACCGAACTTACCGATTGATGAAGGAGGAGCGGCAACCATACGTACGTCCGGATATACCTTCTTATAAAACATATAGAATTTATTTCCGGCGTAAAAAGGCAAAGCTTGAGGAACGATTCCTTTTTTTCCTTTCAAGTCGCTCTTTTCAAACAACTCCTTAGCCAGTTTATTAAGAAATGTACTGCTGAATGATTCTGATTCAGTGATTTCTTTAGCGGCAATTCTTAAATTTACAATATCCGTAATGTCTTCTATGCGTTCGATAAATGTAAATTTCAGTCCTGGAGTCGGCAATTCTTTGTCTCTTGAAGTTGCCCAAAATCCATCTGTCAGATAATCATGCTCTACAGAGCTATGTTGTTGGATGGAAGCGTATCCGCAGTGGTGATTGGTTAATATCAATCCTTCCGGTGAAATAATCTCGCCGGTACATCCTCCCCCGAAGATACCTACGGCATCTTTCAGTGAGACTCCGTTAGGATTATACAAATCCTGTGCCTCGAGTTTCAGTCCCTGTTTTTTCATCATATCGATAGAGTGTTGCTGCTGCATTAATTGCAGTAACCACATACCCTCGTCCGCCTTTGCGGAACAAACGGCCAGCGCAGTCAGCGCCAGTAAGTAAAGTTTGAGTCTGTTCATTAGTTTATAAAAAAATTAGAATGATTCGTTGTTTTACTATTTTAATCTATGATCAATTTGTTTTCTTTGATAGCGTCCATCACATTGGCCGGCGGCCGCTGGTTCATCAATTCGTTTTTCATGAAATCCATATAAGGAGCCACATGCTTGAAAAATTGATGATATCCTTTGCACAGATAGTTTAGTCCCGGTTCACCATTTGCTGTGCGACAAAAACGATTTTTGGGGCATTCACCATTGCAGGCAAATAAAAATTCGCACTCTTTACACTGGGTGGGAAGTGACTTTTGTTTCATTTGTCCGAAAGCAGTCTGGCGTTCACTATACATCATCTCTACCAAAGTTTGATTGTAAATGTTGCCCAGTTTGAATTCCGGAAACACGAAATGGTCACATGAGTAGACGTCTCCGTTGAATTCCATTACGCCGGCGTGTCCGCATGTTTTTGCCATGGAGCATACTCCCGGTTGTTCGCCTACCCAGTTGGCAAGGGTAGAATCGAAGAGTTGGATATAATAGTCGCCTACATCTTCTTTCACCCATTCATCGAAGAGTGTACAGAGAAAGTTTCCCCATTGCTCCGGTGTTACGGAAAATTCTGCCAGTTCTCCTCCTTCGCGCTGTGCCAGTGAGGCCAGATGACGTCCGTCCTGATGCGGGAAGATCCGTTCCACAATGGGAGCGAACTGAATATAATGGCAACCTAATTCTTTGAAAAAGTGATAAAAGTCCAACGGATAATCAGCATTAAAGTCATTCACTACCGCCATGGCATTCCATTCTACTCCATGCTTTTTCAAAAGATTGATGCCATTCATGACTTTCACAAACGAGGGTTTGCCAAGCTTGTTTTTCCGGTATTCATCATGAAACTCTTGAGGACCGTCTATCGAGACTCCTACCAGCCAGTTGTTTTCACGAAAAAACTCACACCACTCGTCAGTCAACAGGGTTCCGTTAGTCTGTATGCAGTTGTCTATGCTTCTTCCACGAGCATATTTCTTCTGCAACTCCATTGCTTTTTTGTAGAAAGAGAGTGGACGCATCAATGTCTCTCCTCCGTGCCAGGTGAAGAGTACTTGCGGCATGGTTTGCGAATTGATGTATTGCTCGATAAACTTTTCAAGCAGTTCATCGCTCATCACATGTTTGGGATTTTCTTGATAAAGCCGGGACTTTTCCAGATAATAACAATAATCACATGCAAGGTTGCATACAGCCCCTACGGGCTTGAGCATTACGTATAGCGGCTTGGCAAAAGGGTGCGTAGGTAGACATTTCTATAATATACGGTTACAATTTTACGGATTAACGGATTGACGGCTTCAATAACTCATTGACTATTTGTCAACTCCGAAAGTGCAAATTTAGGTAAAGTAAATGAAAAATCCGTCCTTATGTAGATGTTTATAAGGATTATTAAAGAAAAGAGTCTTACAAGTTTTAAATATTGATAAAATGTTTCATTTGCATACGAATCCGTTGTACCTTTGTCGTCGAAAAAGTTGTGTATCCTATGAATAAAGTATTGCCTTTTTTACTTTTGCTTTTTGTTTTTACCTCTTGTAGTCGCAAGTATAAGATTGAAGGCGCCTCTTCTGTAACCAGTCTGGACGGTAAAATGCTTTTTATTAAAGTGCTTCAGAATGGCGAGTGGCTCAATATTGATTCTGCCGAAGTGGTGCATGGACTATTTTCGATGAAAGGTAAAGTCGATTCGGTAGTAATGGCTACACTCTATATCGGTGACGAAAGCATCATGCCTTTAGTGATTGAAAAAGGTAATATTCAGGTTTCAATTACAAATACAGAATTGGTAGCAAAAGGAACCGCTCTGAACAATGCCCTCTACGCTTTTATTGATAAAAAGAATTCATTGGATGTTCAGATAGAAGAATTGCAACGTAAAGAAGCCCGCATGGTGATGGATGGTGCCGACTTGGCTGATATTCATGAGCAATTGACTCACGAGGGCGATTCGTTAATGCAAGATATGAATGGCTTTATCAAAAAATTTATCTCAGATAACTACGAAACAGTTTTAGGTCCAAGTGTATTTATGATGCTTTGCAGCACACTACCTTATCCTGTTATGACTCCCCAAATAGAGGACATCATGAAAGATGCTCCTTATTCGTTTAAGAATAACAAATTAGTGAAGGATTTTATTACAAAAGCGAAATCGAATATGGAGCTGATTGAAGAGCATCAGCGCATGGAACAAAATGCGACCTTGAACCATTAGCTAATAAGTTTTTTTCGTATTTTTGCGAAAAAACTTAATGAAAATGAACACGCACTCACTATTTGGTTACCTTTTTATTGCTTTATTTAGTCTTTTAGTTGTATCATGTTATTCGACGCCGGATGGAGTCATGTCATCTCTGTCTCAGGCTGAGAAAATAATGGAATCTCGCCCGGATAGTGCAATGGCTATTTTGCAACATATCCCAACTCCGGAAACTCTTCATGGTAAAGCGCAGGCGGACTATAGCCTATTGATGACACAGGCTATGGATAAAAACTACATAAATTTTACTTCAGATTCGCTGATTAAATTTGCTGTTGGTTATTATGGAGGCCATACTGAAGATCTTGTAGCTAAAGGAAAATCCTTTTATTATTATGGAAGGGTGATGGAAAGCCTTGATAAAGTAGAGGATGCAATGACGTTTTATTTAAAGGCGAAAGATGTACTTCAAAGCAGTGATCAGTTTAAATTATTGGGACTTGTAACAGAGAAAATTGGAGATTTAAATCGCCGGCAGAAATTACTTGATGCAGCTTTAAATGATTATAAAGAATCGTTTGATTTTTATGCTTCAATACCAGATTCTTTATGTAT
>ENA-OQIF01000326-OQIF01000326.1-human-gut-metagenome-genome-assembly--contig:-NODE-326-length-21271-cov-4.166241_pt1 | contig 21271 bp, 24 predicted proteins | sample MGYA00242574_ERZ504738 | MGnify/ENA primary metagenome ERZ504738 (study PRJEB26092, sample SAMD00036437) | human gut metagenome | host: Homo sapiens | study: EMG produced TPA metagenomics assembly of...
TCAGGAAATGTAAGATTGAATGGAGAGAAAGGTAGTTGAAAATATGAGTAAACCAGTAGTAGCGATTGTAGGAAGACCGAATGTGGGGAAGTCTACACTGTTTAATACATTAGCCGGGGAGCGGATTTCGATCGTAAAAGACACTCCGGGTGTAACAAGAGACCGTATTTATGCGGATGTGTCATGGTTGGACAAAGAATTTACGATGATCGATACCGGCGGAATTGAGCCGGACAGCAGCGATATCATTCTTTCACAGATGAGAGAGCAGGCGCAGATCGCCATTGATACGGCAGATGTCATTGTGTTCATTACCGATGTGCGTCAGGGGCTTGTGGATGCAGATTCCAAAGTGGCAGATATGCTCAGACGTTCTAAAAAACCAGTTGTGCTTGTTGTCAACAAGGTGGATAATTTTGATAAATTTATGCCGGACGTGTATGAGTTCTATAATCTTGGGATCGGGGATCCGGTTCCGATCTCTGCGGCGTCCAGACTGGGAATCGGTGATATGCTGGATGAAGTGGTTTCGCATTTTCCGGAAGGAGCAGGAGAGACCGAAGAGGATGAGCGTCCGAAGATCGCCATTGTCGGAAAGCCGAATGTGGGAAAATCTTCGATCGTCAATAAGCTTCTCGGAGAAAACCGTGTGATCGTATCAGATATCGCGGGCACCACAAGAGATGCCATTGATACGGCAATCAAACACGAGGACAGAGAATATATTTTTATCGATACCGCGGGACTGCGAAGAAAAAATAAGATCAAGGAAGAGCTGGAGAGATTCAGTATCATTCGTACTGTAACGGCAGTAGAGAGAGCGGATGTGGTGCTGATGGTGATCGATGCCACAGAAGGGGTTACAGAGCAGGATGCCAAGATTGCCGGGATCGCACATGAGCGCGGAAAGGGTGTGATCATCGTTGTAAACAAATGGGATGCCATTGAGAAGAATGACAAGACCATGAAACAATATGAAAATGATATCCGGACGACACTTGCGTATATGCCATACGCAGAGATCATGTATGTTTCTGCAAAAACAGGACAGCGTCTGAATAAACTGTATGATATGATCGATATGGTCATTGACAGCCAGACACTTCGGATTCAGACCGGTGTGCTCAATGAGATTATGATGGAGGCCGTTGCCATGCAGCAGCCGCCGTCAGACAAGGGAAAACGTCTGAAACTTTACTATATCACCCAGGTATCGGTAAAACCACCGACCTTTGTAATCTTTGTAAATGACAAAGAACTGATGCATTTTTCTTATACCCGTTATCTGGAAAACAAGATCCGGGAAGCGTTCGGGTTCAGGGGAACGTCTCTGAAATTCTTTATCCGGGAGAGAAAGGAAAAGGATCAGTAGATATGGAACGAATTATCTGTCTTATCATAGGATATGCGTTCGGCCTGTTTCAGACCGGATATTTTGTGGGGAAACTCAATCATGTGGACATCAGAAAAACAGGAAGCGGAAATTCTGGTTCTACGAATGCACTGCGTGTGCTTGGAGTAAAAGCCGGACTGATGACGTTTGCGGGAGATGTTTTAAAATGTGTCCTGCCAATTCTTCTGGTGCGCCAGATCTTCAGTGGCAGCGACTGTCTGCCGCTGCTTGCGATGTATACAGGAGCAGGTGCCACACTTGGACATAATTATCCGTTTTATCTGAAATTTAAAGGCGGAAAAGGGATTGCGGTTCTGGCCGGGCTTGTGCTTTCCACCAAGCTCTGGATGGTCCCGATCCCACTTGCTGCATTTATTTTTGTGGTGGCAGTCACCCGCTATGTTTCCGCAGGGTCACTTCTGGTAACAATTATTTTTCTTGCAGAGGTGATATGTTTCGGGCAGATGGGGGGATTTGCGATGGCGCAGCCTTATGTGTACGAATTATATCTGGTGACGTTTTTACTGATGGCACTGGCATGGTGGAGGCATCGTGCAAATATAAAGAGACTGTTGAATGGAACAGAGAACAAAATCGGGTTTTCTAAAAAATAGAGACGATTAAAAAGGAGGCAGAATATGGCAAATATAGGTGTGTTGGGAGCGGGAAGCTGGGGAACGGCACTCTCCGTCCTGCTGCATGATAACGGAAATCAGGCAACGATCTGGTCGATCGATCCCGCCGAGATAGAGATGCTGTCAAAAGAAAGAGAGCATAAGACAAAGCTGCCGGGGGTGCACATCTCCGAGGAAATTCAGATTACCGGAGAGATACAAGAGGCAATCCTGGGAAAAGACTTTCTTGTCCTGGCAGTTCCGTCTCCGTTTACAAGAGCGACTGCGAAAAAGATGAGTCCATATGTGGCAGAAGGGCAAATAATCGTGGATGTGGCAAAAGGTATCGAAGAGACCACATTGATGACACTTTCCGGGCAGATCAAAGAAGAGATTCCGCAGGCGGATGTAGCAGTTCTTTCCGGACCGAGCCACGCGGAAGAGGTCGGAAGAAAGCTGCCGACAACCTGTGTGATCGGTGCGACGACAAGAAAGACGGCTGAGTACCTGCAGTCTACATTTATGAGTAAGGTGTTCCGTGTCTATACAAGTCCGGATATTCTGGGGATTGAGCTGGGAGGATCATTGAAAAACGTGATCGCTCTGGCAGCGGGAATTGCAGACGGACTTGGTTATGGAGATAACACAAAAGCTGCGCTGATCACTCGAGGAATTGCGGAAATTGCGCGTTTGGGCGTAAAAATGGGCGGAAAGCTCGAGACATTTACCGGGCTGACCGGAATCGGAGATCTGATCGTGACCTGCGCAAGTGTACACAGCCGGAACCGCAGGGCCGGATATCTTATGGGACAGGGGAAGACTATGCAGGAGGCCATGGATGAAGTACAGATGGTAGTCGAAGGTGTGTATTCTGCAAAGGCAGCCAGAAAGCTGGCAGAGAAATATGAGGTGTCCATGCCGATTGTGGAGCAGATCAATGAAGTACTGTTTGAAAACAAGAGTGCTGCACAGGCAGTGGATGAACTGATGCTTCGAGAATCAAAAAGTGAGCATTCCGTGCTGCCGTGGCCGGATGAGACAGTATAGTTTTTTTTAATTCAAGAGAACAGAGCCGGAATAATCCCCTTTGTTTCTGCATAGATTGGTATCAGCAGAACAAGGGGGTATTTTTATGGATGCATTTCAGGTATACAAGGATATGAAAGCAAGAACCAACGGGGAAATCTATATTGGAGTTGTAGGTCCGGTTCGGACAGGCAAGTCAACATTTATCAAGCGGTTCATGGATCTTCTCGTGCTGCCGAATATGACGGATGAACACGCAAAAGAGCGGACAAAAGACGAACTTCCGCAGTCAGCCTCCGGAACAACGATCATGACAACAGAGCCGAAATTTGTTCCGAAAGATGCGGCATCTGTCAGACTGTCCGAAGACGTGGAAGTTAAGATCCGACTGATCGACTGTGTCGGATATATGGTAGACGGGGCGAGCGGTCATATAGAAAACGATGTGGAACGTCAGGTGAAAACGCCATGGTTTGAACATGAGATCCCCTTTACAAAAGCGGCAGCGATCGGGACACAGAAGGTGATTCATGACCATGCGACAATTGGGTTGGTTATCACAACAGATGGAAGTATCGGAGAGCTTCCGAGAGAAAATTATATTTTGGCAGAAGAAAAGACCATTCAGGAATTGAAATCCATCGGAAAGCCGTTTCTGATCCTTTTGAACACACAGAAGCCATACAGCGAAGAAACAAAAAGTCTTCAGGGGAAAATGGAGGAAAAGTACGGAGTATCTGTTCTTGCGGTCAACTGTGCGCAGCTTCGGACAGAAGATATTAATCAGATCATGCGGCAGGTGTTGTATGAGTTTCCAATTTCAGAAGCAGAATTTTATATTCCGAAGTGGGTGGAAATGCTGCCAAAGGATCACCCGGTAAAAAGCGAGGTGCTCTCCAGTGTAAGAAATCTGCTGGATGGAATGGATGACATTCGAAGTGTGGCAGAGGCGGTACCGGTAAGTGACAGCGAGTACATAGAGAAGATCAGGATCTCTCAGATTGAAATGGATACGGGAATCGTAAAGATCCAGATGGACTTGAAGGAGAAGTATTATTATGAGGTGCTCAGTGAACTGACAGGGACGAAGATTCAGGGAGAATATGAACTGATCGCAGCGATGAAAGAACTTGCCGCAATGAAAGAGGAATATACACAGATCAAAGATGCGTTTGCCGATGTGAAAATGAAAGGATACGGTGTAGTTAGCCCGAAGAAAGAGGAAATTCTGTTAGATGAGCCTGCGATCATCAAACAGGGCAGTAAATATGGTGTGAAGATCAGATCAGAGGCTCCGTCTGTTCATATGATCCGTGCCAATATTGAGACTGAGATCGCACCGATCGTGGGAAGTGAAAAGCAGGCACAGGATCTGGTGGAATATATCAAAGCAGAGAGTGAGACTCCGGAGGGAGTATGGGGAACCAACATATTTGGAAAATCTGTAGAAGAGCTGGTGCTGGATGGGATGCGCAATAAGATCAATATGATCAACGAGGAGAGTCAGGTGAAGCTCCAGGATACGATGCAGAAGATCGTCAATGACAGTAATGGAGGGCTGGTCTGCATTATTATCTGATTTTTTGTTTTTTCTGCCGGATGCTTGGACTCTTATTCTCAGATGTGGTACAATAAAGCGGCGGAGTGTTCTCTGCATTACAGAATTTAGTTGAGACCGGAGTACAAGAAAGGGGTACGAATCTATGAAAGCGGCTATTTTTACGTTGGATACAGAAAGTTATAAAGCAAGAAAGGCAAGTGCGGCAGGGATGGTTTTAAAGAAACTGCTGGAACAGTCCGGGTTTGAGACTGCTGCCGTGCGTGTGATCCCGAAAGACCGGAAAGTGGCGGCATCGGTATTAAAAAGAGTGGCAGAGGAGCAGACCGCAGAGTTGGTTCTGACAACAGGAGCAGCAGGACATCTCGAGAGCGACTGTGCTCCATATGCACTGATGGATGTGGCAGAACGCCTTCTTCCGGGGATCCCGGAGACACTGCGTGCATTCCGCAACCGGGATTCTCTGCAGGCGGTTCTGGACTGCAGTGCGGCAGGTGTGTGCAAAAAGCGCTGATGGTAAATCTTCCGGGAGATGCCAAAGAGGCAAAGGAAGCACTGGAATTTATTCTTCCGGAATTAAAACGTGCGATTGAGATGTTGAACGTATGATGCGGGTGACATATCTCGGACACAGTGGATTTCTTCTGGAGATGGAGGATGCCCTGCTTTTGTTTGATTATTATCAGGGCAGTCTCCCCGAAATGGATCTGGAAAAAACATTGTTTGTATTTGTGAGTCATGTACATTATGATCATTATAATCCGGACATTTTGAAATTGCGCCGTCAGAGACAGAACATCTGGTATCTTTTTTCTGATGATGTGCCGATGCCGGATGAACAGAAACAGGTAATCCGGCTGTCGCCCGAAGAAGAGAGGCGTGTGAATGGCATCCGGGTGCGTACACTGCCATCTACAGATGAAGGAGTCGCATTCTGGATAGAATATCAGGGAATCGTGATTTATCACGCAGGAGATTTGAACTGGTGGCACTGGGAAGGAGAACCAAAGTCGTATAACGAGCAGATGAGAGCGGATTATCAGAAGGCGATTGGAGAGCTTCCGGATCAGCCGATCGATGTTGCATTTGTGCCGGCGGATCTCCGTCTGGGTGAGCAGTATGTCTGGGGACTGGACTATTTTATGCGTCATACAGACACGAAAAATGTGTTCCCGATGCATTTCTGGGGATCCTATGAAGTGTTTGACAGGCTTTTTCACGAACCGTGTACAACAGAATATAGAAGCAGAATCCGAGAGATTCAGACAGAAGGACAGGTGTTTGACATTCAGAGTCAGACATAGTATAATGAAGAACAGTGTTAAGTAAGACAGACAATCGCGGCTGCATGCGCCGAAAGGCCGCAGACGAGGAAAGTCCGGGCTTCGCAGGGCAGGATGCCGGATAACGTCCGGTGGAGGTGACTCCAAGGCCAGTGCAACAGAAATAAACCGCCTGTATTTTGTGCAGGTAAGGGTGGAAAGGCAGTGTAAGAGACTACCGCCCTTCTGGTAACAGAAGGGGCACATGTAAACCCCATCCGAAGCAAGACCGAATAAAAGCTATGCGGCTGCCCGTCGCGCTTTAGGTAGGTTGCTTGAACCTAACGGCAACGTCAGGTCTAGATAGATGATTGTCCAATGACATAACCCGGCTTATCGTTTTGCTTAATTTGATGCTGTCGCTTTGCGGCAGCATTTTGCATATGAACAGAGATTTTATACAAGGCAGGAAAAGAGTATGGGAATGAGAATCAATACAACGCTGCCGCTTCCGGCAGAATTGAAAGCAGAGTATCCGCTTTCAAAGGAACTTACAGAAATCAAGAAAAAAGGGATGCTGAAATCCGGGACATTTTTACAGGAAAGTCAGACAAGTTTGTCGTGATCGTAGGGCCATGTTCCGCAGACAATGAAGATTCCGTGTGTGAATATATAAGCAGGCTGGCAAAAGTGAATGAAAAAGTATCAGACCGCCTGATGATTATTCCGCGGATCTACACGAACAAACCAAGGACAACAGGTGAGGGATATAAAGGAATGCTTCATCAGCCAAAACCGGATCAGGCGCCGGATCTGCTGGCTGGAATTATTGCGATCCGTAAGATGCATATCCGTGCCATAGAAGAAAGCGGACTGACAAGCGCGGATGAGATGCTGTATCCGGAGAACAGAAGCTATCTGGATGATATCTTATCTTATGAGGCAATCGGGGCGCGTTCTGTTGAAAACCAGCAACACAGACTGACGGCCAGCGGTATGGATATTCCGGTGGGGATGAAAAATCCGACCAGTGGTGATTTTTCTGTGATGCTCAACTCTGTGATCGCGGCACAGAGTTCCCATACTTTTATTTACAGAGGCATGGATGTAACGACAGATGGAAACGATCTGGCACATGTGATTCTGCGCGGCGGAGTGGACAAGTATGGTACTTGTAATCCAAATTATCACTATGAGGATCTGATCCGTCTTCAGGCGATGTATGGAGAGAAACATCTGGCCAATCCGGCAGCGATCGTCGATGCCAATCATTCAAATTCCAACAAGCAGTTCAAAGAGCAGATCCGCATTGTCAGTGAGGTGCTTCACAGCCGGAATTACAATACAAAATTAAAAGAGCTGATCAAAGGTGTGATGATTGAAAGTTATCTGGAAGAAGGATGTCAGAGTATCGGGGCAGACCAGATTTACGGAAAGTCCATTACAGACCCGTGTCTTGGATGGGAAGATACAGAGCGATTGATTTATAAAATAGCAGAAGAGTGCTAGAAGGGAGGCACATGATGAGAAGGCAGATGCTTGGAAAAAGTATGCTGGAAGTTCCGGTAGTTGCAGCTGGATGTATGCGTATTCAGGGAATGGATGAGACAGAGGTGGATGAGTATATCCATACCTGTCTGGAACTGGGAATTCAGTTTTTTGATCATGCGGATATTTATGGAAAAGGGGCATGCGAATCTCTGTTCGGACGTGTATTCGAGCAGACAGAATTTCGCAGAGAAGATATCATCCTGCAGTCTAAATGCGGGATTGTACCGGGTGTGATGTATGACTTTTCCAAAGAACATATTTTGCAGTCGGTAGAGGAATCTCTCCGCAGGCTGCGTACTGATTATCTGGATATCCTGCTTCTTCACAGACCGGATGCACTGATGGAGCCGGAAGAAGTGGCAGAAGCATTTGATCTGTTGGAGGGATCCGGAAAGGTGAGACATTTCGGTGTTTCCAATCATACGCCGATGCAGATCCAGCTTTTGAAAAAATGTGTGAGACAGGATCTTCTTGTCAATCAGCTTCAGTTCAGTATTCCGTTTTCTAACATGGTTGCATCAGGACTTGAGGCAAATATGCTGACAGATGGTGCCGTCAACCGAGACAACAGCGTGCTGGATTTTTGCAGACTGCATGATATGACGATTCAGGCATGGTCTCCGTTCCAGTATGGATTTTTCGAAGGGGTATTTGTTGACAGTGAGAAATATCCGGAATTAAATCAGGTGCTGGCGGATCTTGCGGAAAAATATGGGACAACAAAGACTGGTATCGCATCTGCATGGATATTCAGACATCCGGCAAAGATTCAGATGGTAGCAGGTACGACCAATCTGAAGCGATTGCGGGAGATCGCGCTGGCGGCAGATATCCGGCTGACCAGAGAAGAATGGTATCAGTTATATTTAAGTGCGGGACATATACTGCCATAGAATTTTGAGATAAATAACGGGAACGTGATCTGTAAAAACCACGTTCCCGTTTGTTTTTTGTTTATCTTCCGGAATACTTTTCCTCACAGTATTTACAACGATATACCTGGTTTTCTTCATCTGTCAGGACAAAGATGTGATCCAGTTCCTGTTCGATGGATGTGATACATCTTGGATTTTTGCAGCGGATCACATTGGTGATCTCTTTTGGAAGTCTTAGGATTTTTTTGTCGACGACCTGTTCATTGGAGATAATATTGACTGTGATATTGTGGTCGATAAATCCGAGAATATCAAGGTCCATAAAATCGATCGGACACTCGATCTTCATGATGTCTTTTTTTCCCATTTTACTGCTGCGGGCATTTTTGATGATCGCAACACAGCAGTCCAGTTTATCGAGGTGAAGATATTTGTAAATATCCATACTTTTTCCTGCTTCGATGTGATCCAGAACAAAACCTTCAGAAATACGTCCTACGTTCAATGTATTTTTCAAATTAGATACCTTCTTTCTTTATGCGAAACAAATTTTTGTTACTCTACATGAATATCAAGCAGTGTCAGAATCAGTGCCATACGTACATAAACACCATACTGTACCTGTCTGAAATAAGCTGCTCGCGGATCATCGTCTACTTCCACAGAAATCTCGTTGACACGTGGCAGTGGATGCAGTACAAACATATCGGAAGGAGCCAGCTGCATTTTCTTTTTGTCCAGGATATAGAAATCTTTCATGCGGACATAATCTTCTTCGTTGAAGAAACGTTCTTTTTGTACACGTGTCATGTATAGGATATCAAGTTCCGGCATGGCGTCTTCCAGACGGACAACTTCCTTGTATTCGATATGGTTTTTATCCAGAACATCCTGACGGATATAGCTTGGAAGACGTAATTCTTCTGGTGAGATCAAAACAAATCTGATTCCCTCATAGCGCACCAGAGCGTGGATCAGAGAATGTACGGTACGTCCGAATTTTAAGTCACCGCAAAGTCCGATCGTCATATGATCAAGGCGTCCTTTTACGGAACGGATAGTCAAAAGGTCAGTCAGTGTCTGGGTTGGATGCTGATGTCCTCCGTCTCCTGCGTTGATGACAGGAATGGAAGCGTGCTTACAGGCAACCATCGGCGCTCCTTCCTTTGGATGGCGCATAGCAACGATATCTGCATAACAAGAAACGGTGCGGATCGTATCTGAAACACTCTCTCCTTTTGAGGCAGAGCTGGAATCTGCGGAAGAAAATCCCATGATGCTTCCGCCCAGATTGAGCATCGCAGCCTCATGGCTTAAACGTGTACGCGTACTTGGTTCATAAAATAAAGTAGCCAGCTTCTTCCCTTCACATGCATGTGCATATTTTTCCGGGTGTTTTTCAATGTCTCCCGCCAGATTTAACAGTGTTTCCAGTTCCTCTACAGAAAAATCCAGAGGACTCATCAAATGTCTCATATGTAACCTCCTTGTAAATCAGATCTTGTTTGAGAGCAGAATCTGATTATCGATATTGTAATAAATCTTCAACAGTTTTGCGTTTTGGTGCAGATGGCTCGATATCAGGATATCCAAGTGCAATCAATGCAGCCAGTTCCCGTTCCTTTGGAATGTCCAGAAGACTGGAAATTCCACTCTCATCAAATACGCCCATAATGACAGTACCCAGTCCGTATTCGTGCGCAGCCAGACAGAACGTCTGACAGGCCACACCGGCATCAAACATCTGCCAGCGGTCTTTTTTTCCAGTGGTATAAGAGCCGTCGCGCTCAAAACCGCACCGTCCTTTGATATAAGTGACAGCAATCAAAACCGGTGTCTGGCGGATGATATCTGAATTGTAAGATGGGGTAAAGTCATCAGCAATTTTTCCCAGAAGGGAAGAATCCTCAATTGCGATATAACGGGTAATCTGAGTATTTTTCCAGGATGGGGAAAAAGAAGCTGCGGAAATGATCTCTTCAACCAATGAATGTTTAACAGAATCCGGTTTGAATCTGCGGATGCTTCTGCGGCTTTTGATACAATCAACTGTATTCATTTCGATGTACCTCCCTATGCAAAATCTCTTCAATCATCATATACTAAACTGTGAGTTTTTTCAACAGAGAATTCATACGAAAATTAAGAAAGAAGCAGAAAAAATCTGGACAGAAAGCGTAAATTGTAATTTAAAATTTGTTAATGGTTTGTAAAGAAGCTTAAAACAAAAAAATCAGGTGTTATAATACCAATGCAAAAGTGAAAAAAGAAGGAGAAATGTAAAATGAAGAAGAGAGTCATTGCGGTGTTGATTTCCGCCATACTGCTTTACCAGCCATTATCAGTATCTGCAGCAGCAGCTCCAGATGGAATGACAGACGCAAGCAAAACACCAGCGGCACAAAACGGGGCATGGGATGCATGGTGTGAGGAATGGGAAACAATAAAAACAGACTGGACCCAGGTCGCCATGTCACCTGGATCCGATGAAACAGAAATGAATTTTGCATGGTATACGAAAGAAGGGGAAGAAGCGTCCTTTGTATATGGACAGACTCCGGATCTAAGTGATGGGCAAAGTGCAGCAGTATCAGAAAGTCCGGCACAGACAGGCTATAAGAGCAGCAAAGTGGTAATAAAGGATTTGAAGCCCGGAACTACGTACTATTATCAGGTGGGCGGAAAAGAGATTTGCTCCTTTACTACGGATGCGGATACAAGTTCCTTTTCCTTTATTTTCGTAGGAGATCCGCAGATTGGTTCTTCCAATCCGGAAAAAGCAAAGACTCCGGAGGATATTTTAAAACCATCCTTTGCGGCAGCACAGTCAGAAGCAGTTAGAAATGATACCTTTAACTGGAATGATACATTGACAAAAGCATATGAAAAACAAACAGATTGGCATCCTTTGTTCTTTCTTCTGGCGATCAGATTCAGACAAATGTCAAAAAAGTGCAGGATACAACAATCAGTGAGGTGGAATATGCAGGATATTTGAGCCCGGATCTTATGAAAAGTGTACCCGTCGCAACAACGGTAGGAAATCATGATGCAGACAATGCCAATTATACGTATCATTTTAATCCGGCAAACAGCAGTTCTCTTGGCGACAATGGAAGAGTAGGCGGAGATTATTACTACACATATGGGGACGCCCTGTTTATGATTTTAAATACGCAGGATACAAATGTGGAGGAACATCGTCAGTTTATTGAATCCACAGTAGCGGCAAATACAGATTGCAAATGGAAAATAGTAACACTTCATCAGGATATTTATGGATCTGCAGAACATTCTAATGAACCAGAAATCACCAATTTGCGTTATAGTCTGGTGCCTGTGTTTGAACAAAATGATATTGATCTGGTGTTGGCAGGACATGATCACGCATATTCCAGAACAAAAATGTTAAAAGGCGGTCAGTTCAAAATGGAATATTCGGATGATGAATTTGAAGAACAGTTGGAAAAAGATATGGATGCGGGAGAAAATCCTGATACACTTTATGAGGCACCGGGAAATATTTCAGAAGATACACAGGATGAGGGCGAACAAAAATATCTGAAATATCTGCATGCGGTGATGGATGAGGAAGCAGTAATGGAATTGACAGAGAATCAGGAAACGGCGGTAAATTCTGATGGAATCATGTATCTGACAGCAGGATCTTCATCAGGAAGTAAATATTATGATCTGGTACCTCGCCAACAGACTTATATTGCCAACAGATGGCAGCAGGATGTTCCGACTTATTCGGTAGTAGACATTACGGAAACAACATTGACAGTGAATACATATCGCACAGATACACAGGAACCGATCGATACACAGTTTATGCTTGTGAAATCAGTTGATCATGGACAGCTTTCCGCGTTAATTGAAGAAGCTGGGAGTAAAAATCCAGAAGAATATACAACCGAGAGTTATCAAACAATGCAGCAGGCTCTGGAAGGCGCCAGAACTGTAAATGCAGATCCGGCAGCAGATACGGCAACACTGACAAATGCATATACTGCATTGAAAACAGCATTGGATCAGTTGGAGATGAAACATCAGGAAAATTTAAACCCACCGTCATCCAGTGATTCACCGGACAATGGACAGTCACAAAACGGAGGTACAAGTGGTTCTATGAGCGACCAGACTACGCATACAGAAGGTATCAATAAAAAACCAGTGACTTCAAAAACAACGGTAAAAACAGGAGACGCTGTACCGATTGCAGGGGTAGTGATCGTGATGTTAACAGCGTTACTTTGCGGAGGCGGAGTGCTCGTGGCTCGGAGAAAGCGTGACCAAAAATGAATTGGCTGAAAAAAGGGAGAAGGCAGTTTATCATTTTCGGAATTACGATTCTGTTTGCTGCATTTTTGATACAGTTAAATCAAGTGGAACGGGAAGGGCTGTATGAAACAGAAGGAAAAACCTTTGAAAAAGCAAAAGTAGTGGAGATAAAAAAAGATAATACAACAGAGTCGGGAAATCAGATTGGAAATCAACTGGTTTCCCTTCGATTATTAAGTGGCAAGTTTCGTGGAACAGTTGTGGAGGCTGTCAGTTCTTCAGGTTATCTTTACGGAACACATTGTGAAAAGGGCATGAAGGTGATCGCGGAAGTGAATGAAGGGGAAGATTCGTTGTATGTTACCGTCTACAGTTATGACCGTACGGCAATTTTGTGTATGATTGTTTTGCTGTTTTTGCTGACCTTAAGTCTGATCGGAGGGAGAAAAGGAGTCTATTCCGTTGTCGCTTTGATTTTTACATTTGTATGTATTGTATTTCTATTTTTGCCACTTATCTACAGAGGGGTATCTCCTGTTTGGGCAGCAGTGCTGGTTGCAATTCTGACGACGGTTGTGACCATGTATTTACTGGGAGGGATTTCAAGTAAAAGTGTGACTGCTGTGGTCGGCACAGTACTGGGGGTTGGAATTTCAGGGATACTGGCAATTCTGTTTTGGAAAATGGACACATATTTCCGGATATAATGTTGCAGATATTGAGCAGTTGACGTATGTAGGTCAGACAACGAATATTAAAATTGGAGAATTGTTGTATGCGGGCATTTTGATTTCGGCACTGGGGGCTGTTATGGATGTTGCGATGTCAATAGCGTCTACTATTAATGAAATCCACTTTCGCAATCCACTGCTTTCTGCAAGGGAATTATTTTTTCGGGGATACGGGTTGGAAAAGATATGATGGGGACAATGTCAAATACACTGATTTTAGCTTTTACAGGTACGTCGATTAATACGTTAGTATTTTTGTATGTGTATAACTATTCCACAACGCAGATCATCAATATGTATTCCATAGGAATCGAGTTAATTCAGGGAATTGCTTCCACAATGGGAGTGATATTGACGATTCCATTGGTTTCATTACTTAGTGCATGGCATTTAAAACGGAAAGAAATAAAATTTTTCAAAAATTTTTCAAAGAACAGGCCGGCGGTAAACCAAAGCGGCGCATAATCAAGACGGATGACCCCTTTGATATTGAATTTTGCACGACTGTAATCCCAGGGACAGATCCGGTGTTTCTTTAAAAACAGACCGGATAAAAATTCCCCGGCAAAAATAAAAGCAGTGTAGATACTGCCGCGCAGAAGGGTATTTTTTGTCTTTAATTTCTGGGAGAGCGGGGAGAAAATACATGCCATTCCATAGATTGGAAACATCCAGATGGAGGTTCTTCCTGCAAGTGTATAATCTTTGGAGAAAAAAGGCGTGAAGTCCTGTAAACAAAATTTCCATGCACCAGCCGAGGGTGCCGCATAAAATAAATTTTTTCTTCATAACAACAGACTGCCCATTTTAGAGCGGATTTATGCAGTTAGAAATCAGGTATTGTACAATCGGAAAAAAATGTATTATAATACAGCTTAAGTTTGAAAGGACAAGGAGAGAAGAAAAATGGCGACATTGGAAGAACTCAGGGAGAAGCTGGATGGGATCGATGATCAGATCGCAAAGCTGTATGAAGAAAGAATGAAAGTCTGCGAGGATGTTGGAAGATTTAAAGTCGGCGCAGGGCGAAAAGTGTTTGACCGTCAAAGAGAACATGAAAAACTTCTGGATGTGGCATCCAAGGTGAACGGTGAGTTTAACAAGAAGGGGATTCAGGAGCTGTACGCACAGCTGATGAGTATGAGCCGGAAATTGCAGTATCAGCAGCTTGTGGAGGCGGGTGCACTGGGAAGACTTCCGTTTATTGAGATGGAGTTGCTTGATAAGCAGAATGTCCGTGTCGTATTTCAGGGTGTGGAAGGAGCTTATAGTCAGGCTGCCATGAAGAAATATTTTCCGGACAATGAGAACAATTTTCATGTGACGACTTTCCGGGAAGCCATGGAGGCAATCGAGGAGGGGGCGGCAGATTTTGCAGTTCTTCCGATTGAAAATTCTTCTGCTGGAGCAGTCAATGAAGTATATGATCTGTTGGTAGAGTTTGAAAATTATATTGTGGGAGAGACGTTTCTTCCAATCGAAAATACGCTGGCAGGCCTTCCTGGAACCACACTCTCTCAGATTGAGCGTGTGTACTCTAAGGCAGAAGCTCTGATGCAGACAAGCCGTTTCCTGGAAAAGCATGGAGACTGGCAGCAGATCAGTGTGTCCAATACAGCGGCAGCGGCAAAAAAAGTCCTAAAAGAGCAGGATCACTCGCAGGCGGCAGTGTGCAGTGCATATGCAGCACAGGTATACGGACTTTCTGTTCTGGCAGAGGATATTAATGATGAGACTAATAATGTGACACGGTTTATCATTGTTACGAATCAGAAGATTTTTACGCCGGATGCATCGAAAATCAGTATTTGTTTTGAACTTCCGCACCAGAGTGGATCACTGTATCAGATTTTGTCGCATTTTATTTACAATGACCTGAACATGACAAAGATTGAATCCCGTCCGGTGGAAGGGAAAAGCTGGGAGTATCGTTTCTTTGTGGATTTCGAAGGAAATCTCGAACAGCCGGGTGTGAAAAATGCGATCCGGGGGCTCAGAGAAGAAGCGCGGAACTTGAAGATTTTAGGAAATTATTGATGAGTATGAGGGAGGAACAGGAAGATGCGTACCAATGAACTGATCTTATATAAAAATATGGAATACGAAGAGTTACTTTTGGATATGACATTTCTGATGGAACATTATGATAATGAATACTATAATCAGGAGGATTTAAAAGGACTGCTTTTTTCCTGTATGAATGAATTGCTGGAACTCTCAGAGTGTCACGGGTTTTTCGGAAATCTCTGGCATACCTTCCTGACTTTCCTGCTGGCAAATGATGAAAATGCTTACAGTACCTCCTGCGAGATCACGGGAGAGACAAAAGGAAGCCTGAATCTGGCGGCAGAGCATGATTTTTGGATTTTTAAAGAATTATTCGATTATGATTTCACTGCATTGATGCGGGTATTGGATGCAGGCTGTTTTTCCCTTCTTCTGGACTATGAAAATACACAGGATGACAGGATTGTTTTTAATAAACGAATCCGTGACAGAATCTGTAATCTGAGCAGGGAGCTGGAGCAGGCAGAGGACGTACAGTCGTTTAAGCAGTGCGTGACGGAGTTTTATCGGGAGTTTGGAGTCGGAAAGCTGGGACTGCACAAAGCGTTTCGCGTGGAACATACCAAAGACGGAGCAGCGGAAATCGTTCCAATCACGAACATTGCTCATGTGCATCTGAATGATCTCGTAGGATATGAGGCAGAAAAGCAAAAGCTGATTGATAATACCAAAGCGTTTGTAGAGGGAAAAAGAGCCAATAACTGTCTGCTCTACGGAGATGCAGGGACAGGAAAATCATCTTCCATCAAAGCAATTTTAAATCAGTATTATGATCAGGGGCTTCGCATGATCGAAGTATATAAGCATCAGTTTCAGGATCTGAACGAGGTGATTGCCCAGATTAAAAATAGAAACTATAAATTTATTATTTACATGGATGATCTCTCTTTTGAAGAATTTGAAATCGAATATAAGTATCTGAAAGCCGTGATCGAAGGAGGTCTGGAGAAAAAACCGGACAATATTCTGATCTATGCAACTTCCAACAGAAGGCATCTGGTGAGGGAGACTTTCCGTGACAAACAGGATCGGGATGAAGAACTGCATACAAACGATACGGTGCAGGAAAAACTGTCTCTTGTGGCAAGATTCGGTGTCAAGATTTATTTTGCCTCTCCGGCTAAAAAGGCATTCCAGAAGATCGTGACAGAACTGGCAAAGCGGAACCATATTTCCATGCCGGAAGAAGAACTTTTATTGGAAGTCAATAAATGGGAACTGAGTCACGGGGGAATGTCGGGAAGAACTGCACAGCAGTTTATTGATTACCTTCTTGGGAAGGAATAACCGCATCAGGCGGAAAAAGAAAAGGAATTTGGTATGACAGGAAAGAAACGGATGCGCCGTCTTGCATTGACAGGCGCACTGCTGATGCTGTGCACAAATACGGCGGCAGGATGCAGACAGCAGGAAAAGCAGGAAGTAACACCAGAAGTATTGATGGATGCGGTAGACAAAAATATGAAAGAAGTCAATTCGGCATCCAGTTCACTGGAAATCGAGGTGGAGTTGGAGGATGTGCTGGATCATACCAGAATCCGAATGGATATGGACATGGAGAATACGGTAAGCCCCAGAGCAGGACACGCAAAGGGGAGGGCGGAAGTGAAGCTAAATGATAATCTGGTCTCTAGTAATATGGAAATCTACCAGGTGGAAGAAGGCGATAAGTATGTGACGTACAGTAGTCTTTACGAGCAGTGGTCGAGGACAGAGAGTGAAAACAGCCCCTCTTCCAGTGGTACAGAAACAGATTTTTTCCAGAGTGCAAGAGCGGAAATCGAAGATTTTACGCTTGCAAAGCAGCCGGTAAAGGTCCGGGAAAAGACGTGCTATGAAATCTACGGGGATATGCAGGGAAAGAAGCTGATGGATTTTCTTGGGGAGGAGATGATTCAGGCCTACGGTCTTGTGGATCTGCTGGATCAGGATGCGCTGGATACACTGGAGATTCCGGTTACGGTGGATATTTACAAAAAGAAAGCTGCCGGCAAGGATCATCGTGGATATGACAGATGTGATGGATGAATTATACCAAAGCTTCGGGAAAACAACTAATGTGAATTTTTATAATATTGAACTGGTGTATAACGGATATGACAATGTGGGACAGATTCAGGTTCCTGAAGATGTGAAGCAAGCAGTCAATGGATAAGAATACTCTTTTATTATAGAAAAATAGATGGATGCCCCTGGTAACGAAATCTGTACCAGGGGCATTTTGAATGCATTTTAATCAGAAATTTCTTTTAAGTCGCCGATATCACTGTCGATGATCAGCGAATAATTGGTATAATATACGACAAAGCCGGGTTTTGCACCCTTTGGTTTTTTGACATGTTTTTTCTCAATATAGTCAATCTCTACTTTTTCTCCGCCCCGGGCCTTGGAATAGTAAGCGGCAAGCCGTCCGGCCTCTTCAAATGTACGGTCCCGAAGCTCATCTCCGTTGGTGCGGACAACAACATGAGATCCGGGAGTATTTTTTGCATGGAACCACCAGTCATTGCCGACTGCAAATTCGAAGGTCAGCCAGTCGTTCTGCAGGTTATTCTTTCCGACATAAATATGATATCCGTCACTGGAAAGATAGTGCAGTGGTTTGTTTTTGATCTTTACTTTTTCTTGGTGAATTTGCGGCGCATATAACCGGAATGAATCAGCTCTTCCTTGATCTCTGCAAGATCCTCCTCACTGAGTGCGATATCCAGAGCAGTGCTGACGGATTCCAGGTATGTGATGTCTTCTTTTGTTTCTTCGGTCAGCGCGGATAATGCTTCAAAGGTACGTTTTTGTTTGTTATATTTTTCGAAATAGCGCTGTGCATTTTCCAACGGAGTTTTTGTGGTATCCAATGGGATTTTTACCATTTCATTGTTGTAGTAATTCAAAGCCTCCAGTACTTTTGCACCTGGTTCCAGATTATAGCCGTAAGTATGGATCAGTTCGCCGTATACTTTGTATTTGTCCCGATCCTCGGTATCGGATAACTGCCGCATCTGCAGAGCATATTTTTTCTGGCGCGTTCCAGAGCGGTCTGTACGATATGGCGCAGATCAGCAGATTTCTGGCGGATACGGGTAATCTGGTTTTGGTTGCATAATAAGTCTCCAACACGTGTGAGATGGAAGAAAAAGTTTCTCTGTGGTATGCATGCAAATGCTCCAGCCCAAGGGATGCAAATTCCTTTGGCTCTTTTCCGTCATAGTATACAGACGGGGAGAATTGACCTTCCCTGACTGCGGAGAGATAAATACAAAACTGATTGTAAAAGTGTACACAGACATCTGCGGAAAGCTCTGAGGCCGGAAGCCTTGAATCTATACTGGAAAGAAAACAGATCTCCTCAGCAGTGACGGGACTGATCCCGGTAAAGCTGGTGTAGATTGCCTTGGATACCGGCATTGGCTTTGCACGAAGCAGGGTATGGAACTCGGCTTCTGAAATTGTGAGCGGATCTGCTTTTTCCATGGTGTCCGGGATGAAATAGTCCCGTCCGGGCAGCACTTCCCGGACAGAACTCATCTGGGCGGAGACATGTTTGATGCTGTCAATGATCGTTCCGTCTGAAGTACAGAAAATAATATTGCTGTGTTTGCCCATGATCTCCACGATCAGATCCTTGCGGCAAAGATCGCCAAGCTCATCCAGATGCTCGATTGTAAAATGAATGATCCGCTCCAGTTTGGGCTGCCAGATATCCACGATCCTGCCGTTTGCAATGTGCTTTCTCAAAAGCATACAGAAATTGGGAGCAGTCATGGGACTTGGTTTATTCGCGTCAGTGAGATATATGAGCGGAAGAGATGCACTTGCAGAAATGGAAAGCCGTCTCTGTCCCTTAGGGGATTTGATCGTCAGCAGAAGCTCGTCTGCCTCCGGCTGTGCGATCTTTGCAATTCTTCCGTTTAAAAGCTGTTCTTTTAATTCGTGGACCAGATTGGCCACGACAATTCCGTCAAAAGCCATAAAAAAATCCTTTCTTTTGGTTGGTTTCGTTTAACTTGATTATTGTATCACAGAATTCGGACAAGTGGTACCTGAAATCGGGAATTTCTGGAGTGAAAGCTTGACCAAACAGCATAAATAAGAGTATACTGGTAACAGAATTTCAAGAAAATGACAGAGGACAAAGACATGATAAAAAGTATGACAGGTTTTGGACGATGTGAAATTCAAAAAGAGTCCAGAAAATTTACGGTAGAGTTAAAAAGTGTGAACCACAGATATCTGGATGTAAATATCCGGATGCCGAAAAAGCTGAATTTTTTTGAGACGGCGATCCGTACGCTTTTAAAGCAGTATGCCAACCGTGGGAAGGTAGACATTTTTATTTCCTGTGAGGATTTGTCACAGCAGCAGATGATGCTGAAGTATAATGCTGCACTGGCAGCGGAATATATGCGTTATTTCCGTCAGATGAGCGAGGAGTTTCACATTGCAAATGATGTGAAAGTATCTGCATTGTCCCACTATCCGGAGGTACTTACAATGGAAGAGCAGACAGAGGATGAAGAGATTCTCTGGAGCGGGCTCAAAGAGGCGCTGGAGGGAGCGTTTGGACAGTTTGTGGAAACCAGAGTTTTGGAAGGTTCTCACTTAAAAGAAGATATCCTTCAGAAGCTCTCCGGTATGGAATCACTTGTGGAACAGGTGGAAGCACGTTCTCCTCAGATTGTGGCAGAGTATCGTGCAAAGCTGGAAGAAAAAGTAAAAGAATTACTTGCGGACGCGCAGGTTGAAGAGAGCCGGATTGCAGCGGAAGTGATTCTGTTTGCGGACAAGATCTGTACGGATGAAGAAGTTGTTCGTTTGAAAAGTCATATCGCACATATGAGAAATACACTGGAAGAGTCGGAGGGAATCGGGCGTAAGCTGGATTTCATCGCACAGGAGATGAACCGGGAGGCGAATACGATTTTATCCAAGGCGAATGATCTTGAAGTTTCGAATTATGCCATCGGACTAAAGACAGAGATTGAAAAGATCAGAGAACAGATACAAAATATTGAATAACCAGGAGATAAAGGAGAAATTTTAAAGAGATGAATCAGAGAGGGATTTTGATCGTTGTATCTGGATTTTCAGGGGCAGGAAAAGGAACACTGATGAAAGAATTGATGAAGCGTTATGAGGAAACTTATGCACTTTCTGTTTCTGCCACCACACGAAATCCAAGAGAAGGAGAAGTGGACGGAAGGGAATATTTTTTCAAAACAACCGAAGAATTTGAAAAAATGATTGCGAAAGAAGAGCTGATAGAGTATGCTAGATACGTGGAAAATTATTATGGAACACCGCGTACCTATGTAGAACAGCAGCTGGAAGCGGGAAAAGATGTGATTCTGGAGATTGAGATTCAGGGAGCGCTCAAGGTAAAGGAACGCTTTCCGGACACATTGCTTTTGTTTGTGACGCCGCCGTCTGCCAAAGAGCTGCGCAGACGTCTGGTCGGAAGAGGGACAGAGACCATGGAGGTGATCGAGTCCAGACTGGCAAGGGCAGTGGAGGAGTCAGAGTACATGGATCAGTATGATTATCTGGTGATTAATGATGATCTGGATGTCTGTGTATCCGAGATGCATAAGATCATCCAGGGAGAGCATCAAAGAAGTTTCCGTAATGAGAGCTTTATTCAGAGTATGAAACAGGATTTAAAAGGGAATGTGAAAGGAGACAGATAGAATATGTTACATCCATCTTATACAGATTTGATGAAGGTCGTAAATCAGGACGTTGAGGAAGGGGAATCAAAGGTTGTAAACAGCCGGTATTCCATTGTATGGCAACGTCCAAAAGAGCGAGACAGTTGATTGACGGAGATCTTCCGATGGTACATGCAAAGGCAGGAGAGGAAACCTCTGTCAATTGCAATTGAAGAGATGAATGCAGGCGAACTCAAGATTCTGG
>ENA-OQIF01000328-OQIF01000328.1-human-gut-metagenome-genome-assembly--contig:-NODE-328-length-20991-cov-5.827598_pt1 | contig 20991 bp, 17 predicted proteins | sample MGYA00242574_ERZ504738 | MGnify/ENA primary metagenome ERZ504738 (study PRJEB26092, sample SAMD00036437) | human gut metagenome | host: Homo sapiens | study: EMG produced TPA metagenomics assembly of...
AGAAGAATGTTTCATTATGTTTTTTTGTATGTTTTAAAACATATCTAATCTTCTGCTATACTGTTATATAGATAGCGTTTGATACTTCTTTTCGGAGTTTTCTCAAACTCAGTGGGGTAGAGTTGGATCTGGCTTACTTTTTCGTAGGCGGCTACATTATTATTCAGATTCTTCAGATTCTCGTCCATGATCGTTTTTAAGTTGTCTTCGTGGTTGAGTCCTAAAGAGTCCAAAGCTTCATAATCGGCGTAGACCAGGGCAACCAGTTTTTTGTTTCGTTCGATCACGAGACTTTCAAGAATAAATGGAAGATTATTAAGTTTAGCCTCGATTTCTTCGGGGAAGATGTTCTGTCCGCTTGAACTGAGGATCATCGTCTTCAGTCGGCCGCGAATGAAGATATTGCCTTCGTCATCCATGGTGCCTAAGTCACCGGTGCGCAACCATCCGTCTTTAGTGAACACTTCCTGAGTGGCTTCCGGGTTCTTATAATATCCGGTCATTACGTTCTCTCCCCGTACCTGAATCTCTCCGGTCTCGGCTTCGGGATTCTCTTTATAGATGCGGGCTTCCATAATATCGAGTATTTTGCCCGATGAAGAGGGGACGAATTTGTCCCAAGGAGCATAACTGATAAGCGGACCGCATTCCGTCATGCCGTAGCCAATGGTGAAGGGGAACTTGATTTTGTGGAAAAACTCTTCTACTTCCGGGTTCATGGCGGCTCCACCGATAATGATTTCTTTGAAGCGTCCGCCAAGCGCATCGATCAGCTTTTTGCGGATCTGGCCATAAATCTGATTATCCAGTAGAGGAATGCTTAAGGCCCATTTCATTCCTTTTTTGCTGATGATGGGCTGGATCACGTTTTTATAGATTTTCTCGATGACCAGCGGTACCGTAATAATCAGATTCGGTTTCACCTCTTCGAATGCTTTCATGATGATTTTGGGTGAGGGCACTTTACCGAGAAGGGTTACATGCGTACCGACTGCCGTGGCTGTCAGAAAGTCGAAGGCGCATCCATAAGCATGAGCCAGCGGAAGGAAAGAAAGCACTTTATCACCCTTTTTCAGCAGTTCCGTACGGATACCGAAAGTCACGTTGCCGGCCAGGTTGTTGCCTGTCAGCATCACTCCTTTGCTGAATCCGGTGGTGCCGGAAGTATAGTTCAGCAGCATCACCTTATCGTTGGACAGGGTGGTGTAGAGCACATCTTCTTTCCGGAATCCCTTCGGATAAGTATCTGTCATGTACTGATCGATATGCTTCAGGAATTTCTGTACTGTTTCTCCGTCCCTCTGGTGCAGGCAACGGAAGTCGGTCAGTGAAAAGACAGCACGGATACCCGTCAGGCGTTCTTCTTCCAGATTCTCCCAGATGGTGTCACTGGTGAAAAGGAAAACGGATTCGGAATGATTGACAATATGGTGTACGTCGTTCGGATTGAAGTCCTGTAAGATGGGCACTATGATGGCTCCGTATGTGATGGTAGCCATGTAAGCGATGCACCAGCGGGCATTATTCTTTCCGATAACGGCTATTTTATCTCCCCGTCGCAAACTACAGTGCTTGAACAGTAAATGAAGTTTGGCTATTTCTTCGGCTACTTCACCGTAGGTATAACTTTCCGGTTCGCCATAGTTGGTGTAGCAAGGTAAATCCCAGTTTTCACGGAAACTGTTCTCGTAGAGTTTAATGAAGTTTTCTTTTATCATTGCACGTTTTTTGAAGATTTGTGCAAAAGTAGGTATAAACTTCCGGATTAAGAAACCTTTAGGTGTTAATTAGGCTTATTGTTTATTTATATCTTTACATGAAGAGGAAACGATAACTGTCCGTACTCTTCTCTAATCGGTTGAAATATAGCATTCTATCCTTCACGGAAATACCTTTTAAAGCAACGGGCTCTTGCTTTAAAAGGCAGGTGTCTTTGGCTTAAAGTCAATGCTTCCCTGGTTTTAAACCAAAGAGGGATGCCTTTTGATGCAGGCAGAAGGATTTACAAACGTGGAATGTTTCTTTCCGGTGTCCTTCACGTCCCGTACCTCTTCTTCGGTCCCCTCTAACTCCTTTTAACTCCTTTCACCTCTTTACTCCTAATAATAATGTGTAACTTTGCGCTGAATATGCGTTTTTACAGATTATGATAGATACCACTGTATTTCAAGATAAGACAGCCGTTTATTATACATTAGGCTGCAAACTGAATTTCTCAGAGACTTCGACGATTGGTAAAATCCTGCGTGAGGCAGGTGTACGTACAGCCCGGAAAGGTGAAAAGGCTGACCTTTGTATTGTCAACACGTGTTCGGTGACCGAGATGGCGGACAAGAAATGCCGTCAGGCCATTCATCGGCTGGTGAAACAACATCCCGGCGCTTTTGTGGTGGTGACAGGTTGCTATGCCCAGTTAAAACCCGGCGATGTGGCAAAGATAGAGGGAGTGGACGTTGTGCTCGGTGCGGAACAGAAGAAAGATTTGCTTCAGTATCTGGGCGACCTGCATAAGCACGAAGGAGGAGAAGCCTATACGACCGCTACAAAAGATATCCGTTCGTTTGCACCGTCTTGTTCGCGAGGTGACCGTACCCGGTTTTTCCTTAAAGTTCAGGATGGTTGCGATTACTTCTGCTCTTATTGTACTATTCCCTTTGCCCGCGGACGAAGCCGTAACGGTACCATTGCTTCTTTGGTGGAACAGGCCCGGCAGGCTGCCGCCGAAGGCGGAAAGGAAATAGTGCTGACCGGAGTCAACATCGGCGATTTCGGAAAGTCCACCGGAGAGACCTTCTTTGATCTGGTAAAGGCCCTCGATCGGGTGGAAGGTATCGAACGTTATCGTATTTCTTCCATCGAACCCAATTTGCTGACGGATGAAATTATAGAATACGTATCCCGTTCACGCAGTTTCATGCCACATTTCCATATCCCTTTGCAGTCCGGTAGTGACGAAGTTCTCCAACTGATGCGTCGCCGCTATGGGACAGTAACTTTTTGCTTCGAAGATTGCGAAGATAAAAGAGGTGATGCCCGATGCGTTTATCGGTGTGGATGTGATTGTAGGTACCCGGGGCGAAACTGCCGGGTACTTTGAGAAAGCTTATGAATTTATTCACGGACTGGACGTCACCCAGCTGCATGTGTTCAGCTATTCGGAACGTCCGGGAACCCAGGCCCTGAAGATAGACCATGTGGTGACTCCTGAAGAGAAACACCAGCGAAGCCAGCGTCTGCTTGCACTGTCGGATGAAAAAACAAAAGCCTTTTATGCCCGTCACATCGGGCAGACCATGCCTGTCTTGATGGAAAAGCCCAAAGCGGGAGCGCTGATGCATGGATTTACGGCAAACTATATCCGTGTGGAAGTGGAGAGTGACGCCGCGTTGGATAATAAAGTAGTGAATGTTCTTTTGGGAGATTTTAATGAAGAGGGTACCGCACTGAAAGGAACTATAACACAATAAACATGAAATCGAAACTCCTCTATTTGTTGACCTATGTAGGAATGTGGCTTTTGGCTGTTCTTCCGTTTCCGGTATTGTATGCACTGTCCGATTTTATCTATTTCTGGCTGTATCATGTGATCGGTTACCGGAGGAAGGTGGTACGTACCAACCTGAAGAACTCTTTTCCGGAAAAGTCGGCAGCAGAATTGAAGGCCATCGAACGCAAGTTTTTTCATTATCTTTGCGACTATATGCTCGAAGATGTGAAAATGCTGCGCATGTCGGAGAAAGAACTTTGCAAACGGATGACCTACGAGAATAAGGAAACCTACCTCCGGATGATAGACGAACGGGGCGGGATTGTCCTGTTGATACCCCATTACGCTAATTTTGAGTGGATTACGGGTATGGGAATGATTATGCGTCCGGGTGATGTGCCCGTGCAGGTATACAAGCCCTTGAAAGATGTCTATCTGGATGGACTCTTTAAATACATCCGTGCCCGTTTCGGAGGATATAATGTTCCGAAACACTCTACCGCCCGCGAAGTGATCAAGTTGAAGCGTGCCGGCAAGAAGATGGCCATCGGACTGATTACCGACCAATCGCCCAATATGCATGAAGCCCATTATTGGACTACTTTCTTGAATCAGGATACGGTATTTATGGATGGTGCCGAACGTATCGCCAAGATGATGGATTTTCCGGTTTTCTATTGCGAGCTGCGGAAGGAGCGGAGAGGATATTGCCGGGTAGACTTCGATCTGGTAACCGACCGTCCGAAGGAGACAGCCGACGGGGAGATTACCGAAATATTTGCCCGCAGACTGGAACAGACCATCCGGAAAGAACCGGCCTATTGGCTATGGTCGCATAAGCGTTGGAAACTGAAACGCCCCGAAAAGAAAAATGAATAAGATATCTGTCGTTATATTGAACTGGAACGGTTGCGAGATGCTCCGTTCGTTTCTTCCCTCCGTGCTTCGATATTCGGAGGCTGAAGGTGTGGAAGTCTGTGTGGCTGATAACGGTTCTACGGATCAGTCGGTGGAGATGCTGCGCCGCGAGTTTCCCTCGGTACGCCGGATTCTGCTGGATGGGAATCATGGTTTTGCAGATGGGTACAATCTTGCCCTCCGGCAGGTGGAGGCCGAGTATGTGGTGCTGCTCAATTCCGATGTCGAGGTGACCGGACAGTGGTTGCAACCGATGGCTGCCTATCTGGACGCCCATCCTGAGGTGGCTGCCTGCCAGCCGAAGATACGCAGTTGGCGACAAAAAGAATGGTTCGAATATGCCGGAGCTGCCGGCGGATTCATCGACCGCTACGGATATCCGTTTTGTCGGGGAAGGGTGATGGGAGTAGTCGAAGCGGACCGGGGGCAATATGACACCGTACTGCCGATATTCTGGGCTACCGGTGCCGCCATGTTCATCCGTCTGGCGGACTATCGCGAAGCGGGAGGCCTGGACGGACGCTTCTTTGCCCACATGGAAGAGATCGATCTTTGTTGGAGACTCCGTGCCCGCGGACGTGGAATTGTTTGCATCCCCCAAAGTGTGGTCTATCATGTAGGAGGAGCCACGTTGAAGAAGGAGAATCCACACAAGACCTTCCTCAATTTTCGTAATAACCTTGTCATGCTTTACAAGAATCTTCCGGACAGAGAACTGGCCGGAGTGATGCGTGTACGTTGCTGGCTCGATTACATCGCGGCTGCTACGTTTGCGCTTAAAGGGCAGTTGCCCAATGCGAAAGCGGTGGTTCGTGCCCGTCGCGAATTCAAGTTGTTACGTGACAGTTTCCGGGATGCAAGAGCGGAGAATCTCAGAAAAACTTCCTCACACTTTATTCCCGAACGGATAAAAAGTAGTATCTTAGTGCAATTCTATGTGAAAGGGCGGAAGTTCTTTTCACAATTATCAGATTTAAAAGGATGACGTTATGGAAAAACTAATTCGAAGAATCGGGCTGGTAGCGCACGATGCTATGAAAAAAGACCTGATTGAATGGGTTCTTTGGAACTCGGAGTTATTGATGGGACATAAGTTTTATTGTACAGGTACCACCGGTACGCTGATACAGGAGGCATTGAAAGAGAAACATCCCGATGTGGAGTGGGATTTTACTATCCTGAAATCCGGTCCTCTGGGCGGCGACCAGCAGATGGGATCGCGTATTGTGGATGGAGAGATCGATTATCTTTTCTTCTTTACCGACCCGATGACTCTTCAGCCGCACGATACGGATGTGAAGGCACTGACCCGTCTGGCAAGTGTGGAAAACATCGTCTTTTGTTGCAACCGTTCCACTGCCGATCATATTATTTCAAGTCCGCTCTTCCTTGATCCGGACTATGAACGGACACATCCGGACTACTCGGGCTATACGAAACGTTTCGAGAATAAACCGGTGGTGACCGAGGCGGTAGAATCGGTGAAGAAAAGAAGAGAAAGAATAAGAGCCTATTCGGTTACGAAATATATTTCACTACAGAGTATACAGAGAGCACGGTAGTTTTAATTATGTAGAATCACTATATAATAACTTTGTGCTCTCTGTGTATTTTGTGGCGCGTTTACTTTGTGATGTATCGGTTCCGGCTGCTGTCTTTCCGCCTATTTTGGTCAATAGCAGATTTATGTATTGTTAACTTTCGGGACTTCATCCTTTCCGTTGTTCATTATCAATAGGAGATAAGAAATTATCTTCTGGTGAAAAACGATTTTCATGCCGGGAAATGGGAGCCGACATACCGGGAAAAGTAGCGGAAGCAACCGTGTAAATGTGGAAAACAACGGCTCTAAAGTAGGTGAACACCGGCTCTGCAAGCTTTGGAAACCGGCTCTGCGGAAACGCACTGTTAGTAGTATAAAAAATAGGGAGAAGCCAATGCTTCTCCCTATTACCGTACTTTAATTGGAATATACTTTATGATTACATAGGCAAAGATACTCTTTTTCTTTGCGGAAGTCAAGCTTTTGCCCGTTTTTCTTTTCTTGATCAGCTTATTCCGAAGTCTGTTTTTACTTGTTATAATAGGTGCTCAACTGTTCGATCACTTTTTCGGGTTCACTCGGTGCTGCGGCATGGCGAATGACTATCTTTCCCGTCTTATCAATAATGACAAAGCAGGGGATACTCAGTATTTGCCGTTCGTTTCCCAATTCGGTGTATAGCGATTTTCCTAACTTTTCGTTTACTAATAAATGATAACCTTTCAGTTGATGGTATGCGATGGTCTTTTCCCATTTCTTCCGCTCCTCCGGACGGTCTATCGAAATGTATAGGTATACAACGTCCATGTTGTGCGCTTTTTCCTTGAGGGTGGGCAGGTATTGGAACTCTTTGAGGCAGGGACCGCACCAGGTAGCCCATACATCGATATAGACAACTTTACCTTTAAAGGGTTTTACCGCATCCTCCAGACTGGTGATGGTGGAGTCGCATGTCAGAATATGATAGTCTTTGTCGGTGATACGGCTATTCTGAAAGCGCAGGTTTTCTTTAACGCCCGGTTCGAGTACGTTCAAAAAAGGACTGTTGGGGAACTCTGCCCTATAAGTTTCGTATAGTTGGGGGATCGAAGGAGTTTTGCTACCCTGAAATTCATCTTCGTAGATAAGCTGGGCCTGCATGTATTGCAGATTGTCTCCTGTGAAGAACTTCCGATACCGGTCGAAGAGGAAGGAGGCGTAATCCTTTATCTCTTTGAGGTCACCGTTTTCGAGGTTGGTGAACTGCATCATAACCAGGTCGTTTACAAAGAATCCGATTCCGCGGTAGGAACGCAGATAATCACCGTTGACAGATGAATTGATGACTTCTGTCAGTTCTCTTTGCCAATCTTCGGGTAGTTTTTCTTTTCTCGACAGCTGCCTTGCAATATGTATAAATATAGACCGGCGGATGTAATCGATGTGTGCACGCTGTTCCGCGAGAAACTCTTCATTGAGTCCGGAAGCATTTACAGCGTCGAGTGCCTGCCGCATTCTGGCGTCTGCCAGCCGGTGATATTGCTCCAGTGAAGTGATTCCTCGCAGTTCGTGCGGCTGCATGTACACCAGTTTATCGCTGTATTTCTGATAATCGTTCACTGTTTTCAGGCATCGGTTATAGGCCGAGTTTGTACCGCTGATGATCAGGGTATCTTTGGTCACGGTAATGGTGTCTTTGCTTCCCGGTGTCAGGTAGAGTGTAAAAGAATCACTCCCTTGGGTCCATACCTGCACCATGCCGGGGCGGTCGGTGCGGAATTGATGGACAAATTCTCCCAGAGGGCCGGCTTGTGCTTTGGTTCCCAGAGCAATGCAGAACAGGTGTTCTTTGCCTGTAGGCCAATAAGCAATTTCGTTGTCCGGGGTAGTCTTGACTACAATCGTTGCTGCTTGTTGTGCGCTGATTTCTCCTGCCAGTACCAGTAGGAGGATTAATAAAAGTTTTTTCATCTTATTAGTGTTTTAATGTCGATTCAGTCTCGCGTGCAATGCATCTCTACTCCGGCAGAGTCGATGTCTGCTCCCATGGGCGGGTTTCTTTTCGCCAGTTTGATTTCTATCTCCCTGATTTTCCGAAAGTCCCGGAAGAGCCTTTTTACGATTCGTCCGCATACATGTTCCAGCAGTTTTGAAGGCAGTTCCATCTCTTCTTTCAGTGTGGCATATATGTCGGCATAACTCACGGTATCTTCCACTTCATCGGTTTCGGTCGCTTTGCCGAAGTCTGTTTTCAGTCTCAGGTTGATGATAAACTCATTGCCGATGGCGGTCTCCTGGGGGGCCACTCCGTGATAACTGTAGAAACGTACGTTTTCCAGGAAGATATAATGCTGGGTAGTCATAAGTTTTATAATTGATGTATCTTCCGGCAAAAATAGGATAATTAATGCAATTATGATCCTTGTTGTGTCGATTGTTTGGTTTTAATAAAGTCTTTTTGTGCCACTGCTTGCGGAATCAGTTTCAGGAATATGGGGGTCGCAATGATGCAGACGGTCAGCGTCAGCAGCAGTAAGGCAATGGCCTGTCCCCATTCGTTGTGGATAAACCGGCTGACAACCGGATATTCAAAATGGAGTAAAGGTGCGTGTATGCCCAGTGTTATGACCGAGTAACGCCCCATATACGAGATGACGGGCAGCTTCTTGAATTTCTTGCAGAAAAGCATGATCATAAATATGCCGGCAAAGGCTGAGGCCCAAAATTGGAAAATGTTGCCGGCATAATTGTTGGTGCGCATGCCCACGAATGTGGCGGTGAAGTACATCACTGCCAGGGCTGCCAGGATGCATAAGGGAATCAGCTTGTCGAAACGATGGGGAAAGAGGAAGAAATTGTAACGGCGAATCCAGAATCCGGCTACGTAGAAAGGCAGGGCGCTCATGGCTACGTCCATATAAAGGGGCAATTCTATCTGATGCTTGCCCATATAGAATCCGGCTGTCCCGATCAGCAAAGTGAGGGCAAACATGAGACCTAACCGCCGGTTGCGCAAACTGTGAACCAGATAGAACAAGATGTTGCAATTGAAGAGTGCCAGCAAGAACCAGATGGGAGGGTTGAACTTGATCAGCGCATGGTCATGAAACACAACTAGGAGTTCCGTCCAGCTGACCGGAAGCTGGAAGACTCCGGGAGCGATTTTCCATACAATGTATTTCAGAAAGAACGCGCTGAGATAGAAAAAGAGGAAAGGGATGATCAGCTTGTTTATCTTTCGGATGAAGAAGCCGAAAAGGCCTTCATAGGATTTGAAGAAAATGCCTGAGATGAAGAAATAAAGAGGCATGCGAAAACTGGCAATCATCGAGTGATAATCAAGTTTTTCGAAGGCTCCACCTATGTGTGCCATTACTACCAGAATGATGCAGACTCCTTTCGTTAAGTCCACAAAATCTATTCGTTTGTTTTTGTCATCTCCCATTCCGGATGTTTGTGTAGTTGGTCTGACAAAGATACTGAATATTACTGAAAACAAAGAGAGAAGAGTGAAAAACACTTGGTTTCACTCTTCTCTCTTTGTTCTTTTTCTTCTTAAAGTGACAGGCGGATGTTACTTTTCCGGATTTCTGCCTGTCTGCTTCACCAATTCCCTGATTTTTTCATTCAGGCTTTCTGCTTTCATCAGTTGTTCCAGTGTCAGGTGCATCCGGTAGCGCCAGTAATGACGCGGATTGGCGGGGATATTGATCCGTTCTTCCTGTACATTCGGGTTGCGCCATTTTCCATCCATCGACAGCCAGTCTTGCAGGGATAGGATGCAGAGGATGGAATTGCTGTAAAGGTGATTGCGTATTACTTCTTCGCACAGCTCCGGCGTTGCTATGGCAGGAGCGGTACCATAATGTCCCAGCATCTGATTGTAGTAGCGTTGGGTCTGCTGATAGTCTTCTTCCCACCAGCCCCGCAGTGTCGACATATCGTGGGTGGAGAAGGTGCAGACCGAACGGTACGGATATTCGTTCAGCCTCCCGAATTCTTCTGCCGGATTCTTGGGCATCCGCTGAATTTCGAGACTCAGGATACGTAAGTCATTCATCACCCATGCCACGCAGTCGGGAATCATGCCTAAGTCTTCGCCACATACCAGCATGCGGGTAGACTGGGTAAGCTGTGGCAATTTCTTCATGGCTTGCTGTTGCCAGAAGTCATTGTGACGATGATAGTAGTACTGGTCGTAAAGGCGGTTGAATGCTGTTTTTTCCCAGTCGTTCAGGGCACGGTAGATAAAGTCGTGCTGCACGCCGATGCGGGGATGGTACAGGTTCGGGTCTTTGCGGTCGGGAACAAATAATACGTCACTGATCAGGGCATATAATCCGTCTCTGACCCATATACTGTCTTCGTCGTTCTTGCCGGCAAAGAAGGCTTCTACCTTGCGTTGGGTATCAAATTCCGGACGCATACGGTATACCTCGTAAGTTTCAGTCGGTTCGATGAACGTCTGCTTTACATAGTCGGTATGTGGTCCGAACACTTGTCCGAGGAAATATTCATGGATATACGGCCGCAGGAACTCTTCACGGAAAGAGAGTCCGTAACTTTCTATCTCTTCACGGCTCATGGGAAGGGCGGGTACAAACTGTCCCAGCAATCCATGCACGGCATTCATCGGGATTTCCCAGATGCGGAAGAATCCCAGAATGTGGTCGATGCGGTAGGCGTCAAAGTATTCAGCCATCTTTTGGAAACGTTTCATCCACCATTTATAACCGTCGTTCTCCATCACATCCCAGTTATAGGTGGGGAAACCCCAGTTCTGCCCGTTGACAGAGAAATCATCGGGTGGAGCACCGGCCTGTCCGTTGAGGTTGAAATAATAAGGTTCTGTCCAGGCTTCTACACTGTTGCGACTGATACCGATGGGGATGTCCCCCTTCAGCACTACTCCATGCTCGCGGGCATAAGTGGTGGCTTCGAGCAATTGCAGGTGAAGATTGAACTGGATATAGAAGTAGATGGCGATATGGGCATAGTCCGCCGTGTCGGGGCGGCACAGTTCTTCAATCTCTTGAGCATTGTACTCCGAGTATTGGGGCCATTCGCGGAAGTTCGGTGTATGGTATAAATCGCGCAGGTAGCTGAATGCAGCATACGGTTGCAGCCAATCTTTGTTGGCTTCGAAGAAGCTGCGGAAGGCTTTCGAAGCCAGCACCTTTTCTCCTTCTTGCTTGAATATCTGATGGAAATATTCCCATTTCACCCGGTTGACAGCTTCGTAGTCGATGGCGGAAAGTGCATTCAGTTCTTTTTGTTTTCGGTTGAAGGTAGCAGCAGTTTCTTTATCCTTCAGGTTGCCCATCTGTTTAAGGTCGGCATACATCGGGTGGAAGGCATAAATGGAAATGCTGTTGTAGGGATAAGAGTCTGTCCATGTATGAGTCATGGTGGTATCGTTGATCGGTAAGATCTGTACTACCTTCTGGTTGGTACTGACCGCCCAGTCCACCATTCTCTTCAGGTCTCCGAAGTCTCCTACACCGAAACTTTTTTCCGACTTTAGTGAGAATACAGGGACAGCTACGCCTGCACCTTTCCAGGAAGGAATATTAAAGTAGGCATATCGGTCGGCAATGACCAATGTCTCGTTTGCTTTGATTTCGGGAGCAGCCAGATAGCGGTTGGGGTTATTCTCCCAAGCTTCGGCACGCTTCTCTTCTTTATTGTACAATACAAATTTGTATTCTAGTGGAAATTCCAGTTTGGAAGCATCCAGTTCGGCTTGCCATTCCGGAAAGTTGGCATCACTCATGGGCCATGCCTTGTCCGGGTCCCAGTTGCCGAGTGCTTTCTGGTTACCACAGATGGCCAGGCAGTACTTGCTGTTGATGCGTGGAGCATAAGCCTTGATCATCAATCCTTTTTTGTAGCTTTTGGGGATTGCGCTTCGTTCGCAGTGCGCCAGCAGTGCTTCGGTAAATGCCGAACTGTAGAAGTATTGCTGCTCCGGAAGATTCTTCCAGCAGTCATTGATGCGCAGGCTTTTCTTAACGTCGGCCGGTAGATAGATGAGTCGCGGAAAGGAGTTCCATTCGGTACGGATGGCCTTACCGTCACGATATATGTGATAACTGTATTCGACAACCCCTTCGGCCGGCAATTGAATGGATATTTCATTGCTCCAATGAATGCCGTCTACTGTGGTAAGGGCTACAGCCTGCTCCGGATTATTTTTCCCAAGTTCGGGGACAGAACCTAATATTCTGACTTCTTCTCCCCAGCTTGTGCGATATTCAATATGAAATGTAACTATCATATATATTAGATTTAATTATTGACTAATGATTTTGCAAGTATAGAAATATTCTACATATGTCGTATCTTTACTTTCGTCGAACTACTTTAAAATAGTATGCAAACGTTTGTGCTCTTTGTATGATTAAACATTGAAAGGAGCCTATGGGCTCCTTTCAACACTTTTTGCTTACATATTAATCATTTACTTGGCTAAGTTTATCCACATCTGGATGCACCGCAAGTGGTACAGATGAGGCAACCTTCCTGATAAACTAATGTCTCGTTTCCGCAGTTGGGGCACTTCTTGCCTTTGGCTTCTGTTCCGTCCTGCACATATTTTTTCAGCGCACGCTCTACACCATTCTTCCAGGTGTTGATGTTCTCGCTGTCCAATTGCAGCGAACCTACCAGTTTGATCACCTGTTCGATCGGCATTCTCCAGCGAAGTACACCTGAAATCAGTTTAGCATAGTTCCAGTATTCTTTATTGAACTTCTCAGACAGACCTTCGATGGTCATTTTGTATCCGCGTTTGTTCTCGAACTGGAAGTCATAGCGTTTGTTTCCGTTTTCATCGACGTTCTTGATGATGCGTCCGGTATTTACGCTTTTCGGAATAATGATTCCTTCGTCATCGTCTTGCAGACCGGTGAATATCTCATAAGGTCTGCCGTCGAGCAAGCCGACCAGGGCCACCCATTTCTCTTTGTTGTTTTGGAAGCGTACGACGTCGGCTTCAAGCACTGTCGGGCGTACCTCGACTACCGTTGGTGGTTTGCAAGGAGGGAGTTCCTCTTTCTTATCTTTGTCGGACTTCGCAGAGATCAGCACTCCTGAACGGGAACCGTCACGATAAACCGTACAGCCCTTGCAGCCTGACTTCCAGGCTTCCACATACAGGCGATTTACCAATTCTTCGTCTACATCGTTCGGCAGGTTGATGGTCACACTGATGGAGTGGTCTACCCATTTCTGAATTTTACCTTGCATACGCACCTTCATCAGCCAGTCCACATCGTTGGACGTTGCTTTGTAATAAGGTGATTTTGCTACCAGTTCGTCTATTTCTTCCTGAGTGTATCGTTTAGCCGGATCATAGCCGTTTGCTTCCATCCAAGTCACAAACTTGTGGTGGAATACGATGTATTCTTCAAAGGCATCTCCGGTTTCGTCAACAAAGTCGACTCGTACGTTGGTATCGTTCGGGTTTACTTTTCTTCTGCGTTTGTATACCGGAAGGAATACTGGTTCGATACCCGAGGTCGTTTGGGTCATCAGACTGGTTGTGCCGGTAGGAGCGATGGTCAGGCACGCAATGTTACGGCGACCATATTTTTTCATATCCTCATACAATGCCGGGTCGGCTTCGCGCAAGCGGTTGATAAACGGATTGTTCTTTTCTCTTTCCGAGTCATATACATCGAATGCTCCGCGTTCTTTGGCCATATCCACTGATGAACGATAAGCGCCCAGAGCGACTGCTTTGTGCACTTTCTCTGAAAACTCTGTCGCTTCTTCTGTTCCATAACGCATTCCGAGAGCGGCAAGCATATCGCCTTCGGCTGTAATACCGACACCGGTACGTCGTCCCTGACCACTCTTCTTATAGATCTTTTCCCACAGTCCGCGTTCGGTGTGTTTCACTTCTTCGTTTTCGGGATCCTGATCGATTTTCTCTATGATACGTTCTATCTTCTCCAATTCCAGATCGATGATATCATCCATGATGCGCTGAGCCAGTGCTACATGTTTATGGAAGAGATCGAAGTCGAAGTAGGCATCTTTGGTGAACGGATTGACTACGTATGAATATAGATTGATGGCCAACAGTCGGCAAGAATCGTAGGGGCATAATGGAATTTCACCACAAGGGTTTGTCGAAACCGTTTTATATCCCAGGTCCGCATAACAGTCGGGCACTGATTCGCGAATAATGGTATCCCAGAACAATACACCCGGTTCTGCTGATTTCCATGCGTTATGCACAATTTTTTTCCATAGGTTGGAAGCTTCGATCTCTTTTACCGTAGTCGGGTGATCGGAGTCAATAGGGTATTGTTGGGTATATTTTCTGCCTTCTACGGCTGCTGACATGAATGCATCGTCCAGCTTAACTGAAACATTGGCTCCTGTTACCTTACCTTCTGTCATTTTGGCGTCGATAAATGCTTCCGAGTCCGGATGCTTGATCGATACACTGAGCATCAGTGCGCCGCGACGTCCGTCTTGAGCAACCTCACGTGTGGAATTGGAATAACGTTCCATGAACGGAACCAGACCGGTAGAAGTCAGAGCGGAGTTTTTCACAGGAGAACCTTTGGGACGGATGTGCGAGAGATCATGACCTACACCACCACGTCTTTTCATCAGTTGCACCTGTTCTTCGTCTATTTTGATGATGGCACCGTATGAATCGGCAGAACCATCAATACCAATCACAAAGCAATTGGAAAGTGAAGCAACCTGATAATCGTTACCTATACCTGTCATCGGACTACCTTGCGGTACGATATACTTAAAATGATCAAACAGCTCAAACAACTGTTCGGAACTTAGTGCGTTGGGGTACTTTGCTTCAATGCGAGCCACCTCGTTGGCAAGTCTCCAATGCATATCCTTCGGTGACTTCTCGTAAATATTTCCGAAAGAGTCTTTTACTGCGTATTTGTTTACCCAAACTCGCGCAGCAAGTTCATCGCCCTGAAAATATCGTAAAGATTCTTCGAAGGCTTCCTCGTAAGAGTAAATTTGCTTTTCCACGATGCAATGTGTCTTAGATTTCTTTATTAATAAGTAAATATGTAGAAGCTTACTTATCATTAACAAACGTGCCTGCAAAGCTATGAATGTTTTTTGGTATATCAAAATAAAAACGAGATAATTTATTAACCGGTACTAAGTTATCCGTTTATAAACGATAAGCAATTGATAAACAAATGAATGATGCTTTTGTTCGACGCTTGAAGTTTTCCAAAAAGAAAATTATTCTATTTTATAAATGAGGTAGAATGATTATTCTTTTTATATCTTTGCAGAAAAAAGATATGATGGATACAGTTAAGAACAGAAGGACAATCCGCAAATACCAGCAAAAAGATATTACGCCGGATTTGTTAAATGATTTGCTTGAAACTTCATTTCGCGCTTCTACGATGGGTGGAATGCAGCTTTATAGTGTGGTTGTCACCCGTGATGCCGAGAAAAAAGAAATACTTTCTCCGGCTCATTTTAATCAGCCGATGGTAAAGGAGGCTCCGGTTGTATTGACATTTTGCGCGGATTTTCGTCGTTTTTGCAAATATTGTCAGGAAAGGAATGCGGTGCCGGGATATGGTAATTTAATGTCCTTTTTGAATGCCGCTATGGATACTTTATTGGTTGCACAGACTTTCTGTACGCTTGCCGAGGAAGCCGGATTGGGTATTTGCTATTTGGGTACTACTACCTATAATCCTCAAATGATCATCGATGCTTTGCACTTGCCCGAGTTAGTGTTTCCCATTACTACAGTGACTGTGGGATATCCGGCGGAATCTCCGAAACAGGTAGACCGTCTGCCGATAGAGGGCATTATACATGAAGAGAGCTATCACGATTATACCGCCGAAGATATAAACCGGTTATATGCTTATAAGGAATCTTTGCCTGAGAACAAGTTATTTATAGAAGAGAATCAGAAAGAGACTCTGGCCCAAGTATTCACGGATGTCCGCTATACAAAGAAGGATAATGAATTTATGTCTGAGAATCTGTTGAAGGTACTTCGCCGGCAGGGCTTTATGGATTAAATAACGATGAACAGTGAGCGATAAATGGGGCGAGCGATGGACGATGAACATCTTACATTATTTTGCAGTATGTCCATCGTTCATCGTCTACCGTTCACCGTTACTCACGTTTCTTTTCTTGAGTAAAGTTTCTATGTTTTCCAGATCCGATCGGAATCCTTTGTCAACCTCACATTGCCCTTTTACTGTTTTGCATGCATGCAAAACGGTGGCATGATCTTTATTGCCTATGAATTTTCCAATTTTGGAAGTAGAGAAGTCTGTATGTGTTTTAGCTAAATACATGGCTACTTGGCGTGCCTGTACGACTTCCCTTTTTCTTGATTTGGTATGGATAGCAGATGACTCCAAATCGAAGTGCTTGCAAACTACGTTGATGATATCATCGATAGTGACAGCTTTTGTCTCACAACGAACGACTTTGCGAACAATGCGTTGTGCCAGGTCCAGATCGATTTCTTTATTGTAAATGGTAGAGTGGGCCATGATGGAAATGACAATACCTTCCAGGTCACGCACGCTTTCATTAACATTCTCAGCAATATAGTCGATTACTTCCGAAGGGAATTGTAATCCATCCCGATGAATTTTATTTCTTAATATATTTTTTCTCAGTTCTACGGTAGGCTTCTCCAATTCGGCTACCATTCCCCATTTAAACCGGGTCAGTAAGCGCTCTTCCATACCCTGCAATAATACAGGAGCACGGTCGGAAGTCAATATCAGCTGTTTGCCATTCTGATGTAGGTGATTAAAGATATGGAAGAAAGTGTTTTGTGTTTTGGTGACACCTGCAAATTCTTGAATATCATCAATAATTAATACATCGATTGTTTGGTAGAAGTTGATGAAGTCATTCGTTGTATTGTTACGTACGGAATCGGTATATTGTACCTGAAATAAATGTGCTGAAACATAAAGCACTCTTTTGTCCGGATACAACTCTTTGATGCGGGTACCGATGGCATTGGCCAAATGGGTCTTTCCTACTCCCGATGCTCCATGGAGGAACAGCGGATTGAAGACTGTTTTTGCCGGATTCTCGGCAACAGCTTCGGCAACACTTCTTGAAAGCTTATTACTGTATCCTTCAATAAAGGTCTCAAAGTTATAGTTCGGATTTAGATGGGGATCAAGATCCTGAACGGCCGGTGCACGCAGCAAGCCCGGAGCTTTCCTTTCATCAACACGGGGAAGTCCGGATTGGGGAATAGCCGTAGAGCGGGTAGTAGACTCCTGGTTCACGGTTGCCCCTGAACTTTTGTCCACCAGCACATTGTACATCAACTTCGTGCCGTCGCCTATAACCTTATATAACGTCTTACGTAGCAAGTCCACAAATTTATCTTCCAGGAATTCATAGAAAAACTGGCTGGGAACTTGTACGATTAACGTTTTGTCCTCATATTTTAAAGGAACAATGGGAACAAACCATGTTTTGTATGTCGACTCAGGAACATTGTCTCTAATAATTTCAAGACAGCGGTTCCATAGGCCGACATGACTCGATTCACTCATAGCGGCTGTAATACATTTATTAATTAAGCAAAACTTCTACGGTTGCAAAATTGGGAATCTTATTCGAGAAAAACAAATCTCCTTTTTCTTGTATTTCTCACTGAAAGAATAATGTGTTTACTTTCAGTGACTTATCATTTCCCTATAAAATACTTCTTATGGGAAGCTATTGCTTTTTTATAACTACTTGTTAATTAATTGCTTATCACGTGACGGCCCATCTGTTATTCTTTAACCTGATAGTTGGTGCACGTATCCTTTCTGTCTATGAATAGACTTTTAAAGGATTTCATCCTATCCTCGTTTGGTACACGCTTATTTAGATAAATTCTATTTAAGGCGTATTCTCTACTTATCTTTCTTACCAAACAAAGAGAAGTGAACATATCGTTTCGGATGTTCCTTCAGGTCTTCAAGCAGATTTGCTGCATTAATGGTTGTTTGGTTCAGGTTATTGTATAATTGTGGATCGTTTAACAGTAATCCGACAGTGTTGTCTTTGCTGTTAAGTTTTTCTGTAAGCATTTTTACGTTGCTAAGAGTGGTGTCTATTTTTTTGAATGTGGCAGCATAATCAATTTCTTTCAGATTGCCGCTGATTACAACAAAGTTATCACCGATAGTATTGAGCTTTCCTGTTAATTGTGGGATATCATTGTTCATCAATACTTTCAATTGACGGCTGGTAACTTCGAGATTGGCTGTTGTCTTTTCAATAGAATGCAGAGTTGCCGGAATGCTTTGATCTGCCATGATTGTGTTCAGTGAAGTAAGGATAGAGTCTAATTTGGGCAACATCTTTTCGACAGCGGGCATCATTGCTGCAACTTTCTCCATCATGCCGTTGTTTAGCGTTCCCGGAATCGTATCGCCTACTGTATAGCGTTCGCGAGGATTGTTGGCCAATAAAATATTCATTCTTACTCCTCCCATCAGTTCGGGTACCAGTTCGGCTGAGCTTCCTTTCGGTATGCGTAAGTCAGTATCTACTTCTACTTCCACTATTACATTTTCCGGTTGATTGTAATCGTAAGCAATATCACGGACGATACCTACACGGACACCATCGGCGAATACTGGACTCGATTGTGCCAGACCGTTTACATTATGGAATTTTACATAAAAATAGCTGGCAGGCTTAAACATGTTGATGCCCTTCAGATAATTGATCCCGAAGACGAGTAAGCACAAGGCCGCAACACCTGCTATTCCTATCCTGACTTCTTTTGTAATGAGTTTCATGTTTTGTTATTTAGTCTTTTTATTTATTTCTTCTTTTCTTAAAATTGGCTATAGCCTCGTTGATATTCATCTTTTCTCCGTTGCGGAATGCAATGATGAAGGCATCCTTAAATAATGGAGTGACTGTATTACGGCGTGTCCGTAATACCTTATTATAATCGGACGATGCCCCGTAAGTGTATTTGTATAGTCCATTTTCCTTGTAATAATCTACATCTTTCAATCCCTTCAGTCGTTTATCATTTTTAGATAGTGGACGTGAAGAGGTCAGTATTTGTATCTTAAACGTAATTTCAGAGTCGTTTGTTGTGCTTTCTACAACAATTGGGCGTTGAGTTTTTGCTTCTGTTACAAGCTTGTCGGTGCGTGGAATATTTTGGGGTTTTTTGTTTTCGCTTTCTGTGCTGTCTATCTGTGCAACCTCAGTATCGGTTACTTCATCATCATTGGGAAGTGCAGTGCGGCTGCTGCCTGTCAAACGGATTTCGTGTTCTCTTTTATAAGAGAGAAATGCCCGATATATACCTTTTGCCAAAGTAGAACTTCCTTCTTCTGTATTAAGATAACGTTCTTCTTCAGGCGTAGAGATAAAACCGAGTTCAACCAGAATGCTTGGCATGGCACTAGCCTTCAATACAAGGAATCCGGCCTGATGTACTCCCCGGTCCACCCGTTTACAGTGATGGCGGAATTGTTTTTGAACCAATGAAGCCAGGTGTACACTCTGCTCCATATATTTGTCTTGCATAAATTCGAAGATAATATACGATTCAGCGGAATTGGGATTAAATCCGGCGTAACGAGTTTTGTAATCATCTTCATATAAGATTACAGAGTTCTCCCGTTTGGCCACTTCCAGGTTGGCGTCTGATTTGGCTAGACCTAATGTCCATGTAGAAGCACCTTTTGCGGTCCGGTTATTGGCCAGAGCGTTAGTGTGGATTGAAATAAACAGGTCGGCTTTTGCATTGTTGGCAATCTCTGCACGGCGGTCAAGTGGTATAAATACATCTTTGCTACGGGTATAGACCACCTTCACATCATTGCAGTTTTGTTTGATCAGATTACCCAATTTCAATGCTACTTTCAGATTGATATTCTTTTCTTTGGATATCTTTCCGATGGCTCCGGGATCGTGACCGCCATGTCCGGCGTCAATAACTACAACGAAATCTTTTGCCCAGACGCTACTGACGTTTGATGGAGAAACGAGTAGCCAAAGGCAAATCAATATATATAATATGTGTGGTCTACGTAGTTCCATATAAAATAATGTGCAAATGTAGCAGAAATTTGTTGAAAACTCACTATTTAGTGTTAAGTTTTGAGTTTTTTACGTTACTTTGCACCTGAAATTTAAACGATATAACAATGCTGAAGTTCTTGAAAAATTGGACGCTTCCGATAGCTATGCTGGTAGGTGCTGTTGGTTATCCGGTATTTATCAGCTTTTCTTTCCTTACTCCGATACTGATTTTCACTATGTTGCTTCTCACTTTTTGTAAGGTATCTCCGCGTGACTTAAAACCGAAGCCGTTACACTTATGGCTTTTATTGATTCAGATATTCGGATCTTTGATTGTTTATCTGCTACTTTATCGTTTTAATAAAATTGTGGCAGAAGGAGCGATGGTTTGTGTTATTTGCCCCACGGCTACTGCGGCTGCCGTTATTACATCGAAGTTGGGGGGAAGTGCCGCCAGTCTGACAACTTATACATTGATAGCCAATATTGGAGCTGCAATTGCTGTTCCGATCCTGTTTCCATTGATAGAGGCCAATCCCGGTATTAGTTTTATAGATGCTTTTCTGGTGATTCTCAGTAAGGTTTTTCCTTTATTGATCTGTCCTTTCTTAGCAGCCTGGTTCTTGCAGAGGTTTATTCCCAAGGTGCATAAAGTGCTGTTGGGTTATCATGAACTGGCCTTTTATTTATGGGGAATTTCTCTTGCTATTGTTACTGCACAAACGCTTTATTCTTTGATTAATGATCCGGCAGACGGACTTACGGAGATTATGATTGCGGTTGTCGCCCTGATAGCATGTTGTCTTCAATTTTTTCTGGGCAAAACATTGGGCAGTATATACAACGATCGTATTAGTGGTGGACAGGCTTTAGGGCAAAAGAATACTATTCTTGCCATCTGGATGGCTCATACTTATCTGAATCCACTTTCTGCTGTAGGGCCGGGAAGGCTATGTATTGTGGCAAAACATTATTAATTAAGCTGGCAACTTGTAGAAGAGAAGAAAGAAGA
>ENA-OQIF01000329-OQIF01000329.1-human-gut-metagenome-genome-assembly--contig:-NODE-329-length-20954-cov-4.753925_pt1 | contig 20954 bp, 19 predicted proteins | sample MGYA00242574_ERZ504738 | MGnify/ENA primary metagenome ERZ504738 (study PRJEB26092, sample SAMD00036437) | human gut metagenome | host: Homo sapiens | study: EMG produced TPA metagenomics assembly of...
CTTTTAATTCTTTTCCATCTTCTTCTGTCCTTTCCTCTCATTTTATTTGAAAACAGCAAACCTGCTATTCTTCTTTCAAATATGCTTCTTCCAGTGCGATTGCCTGCTCCATGGCACTTTTCCCCGGTGCTCCGATGGTATTTCGCATTTCCACACAAGTCTTCATGCTGATGGCCTCATAGATATCTTCTTCAAATACCGGAGAGATTGCCTTATACTCCTCCAGACTCATATCATCAAGGGCGATATTTTTATCAATACAATATAAAACCAGCTGTCCTACAATCCCGTGAGCATCCCGAAACGGCACGCCGTGATTGACCAGATAATCCGCCGCATCTGTCGCATTTGTAAAACCATTCTTTGCACTGTCTTCCATCCGCTGCTTTCTGAACCTCATGGTGCGAAGCATCCCCGTAAATAATGCCAGACAGCCTTTTGTCGTATCAATGGCATCAAACACCAGCTCTTTGTCTTCCTGCATATCTTTATTATATGCAAGCGGGATTCCCTTCATTGTCGTCAGAAGGGACATCAATGCCCCGTAAACTCTTCCTGTCTTTCCGCGCACAAGCTCTGCGATATCCGGATTCTTCTTCTGCGGCATAATGCTGCTTCCGGTACTGTACGCATCATCAATCTCCACAAACTGATACTCATTGGAATTCCAGATGATCACTTCCTCACAGAAACGGCTTAAGTGCATCATCACGGTAGACATTGCTGACAGCATCTCGATCAGATAATCTCTGTCAGATACGGAATCCATACTGTTTAAGGTCGGTCCGTCAAATCCAAGCAGCTCTGCCGTATATTCCCGATCCAGCGGATAAGTTGTCCCCGCAAGAGCCCCTGCTCCAAGCGGGCAGTAGTTCATGCGTTTTCTGATATCTTTCATTCTAAGACGGTCTCTTTTGAACATTTCAAAATATGCGCCAAGATGATGCGCAAGTGTCACCGGTTGTGCTTTCTGAAGATGTGTAAATCCCGGCATATACGTCTCGATATGCTCTTCATCAGTTTTAAAGCACTTCCAGCAATTCTTTTAAAAGTGTATCCAGTGCTTCGATCTCGTCTCTTGTGTACAGCCGCATATCCAGCGCCACCTGATCATTTCTGCTTCTTCCGGTGTGCAGTTTCTTCCCTGCATCTCCAATCCGGTCGATCAGATTCGCCTCTACAAAGCTGTGGATATCTTCATACTCATCCGTGATCTCAAGTGTCCCGTTCTCCACATCTGCCTGAATCCCTTTCAGACCTTCAATGATGCTCTCTTTCTCCTCTTTTGTCAAAATTCCCTGCTTTTGAAGCATTGTCACATGTGCGATGCTTCCCCGGATATCCTGCGCATAAAATTTTTGATCAAAAGAGATCGATGCATTAAAATTATATACCAGCTTGTCTGTTTCTTTTGTGAAACGACCGCCCCATAACTGTGCCATTCCCCTGTCTCCTTTTCTCCGATAGTATCTTTTCAGATTGCAATTAGTTTAACACATTAACGTGTTATATGTCCATAGAAAACTGTGACAGTTTCCGCTCTATTGTGTACTGCTTCTTTGTGAAAACTCACAACCGCAGTAATCCTGCCGATACAATCCATATTCTTTGGATAACTCAATGGATCGTTTGTATCCGTTTTTCTTTTTAAAGTCAGACTGCAGGTATTTCACTCCAAACTCTTTCTGTGCTGCCAGTCCGATCTCATTTAACTTGGCTGCATTTTTCATAGGACTGATAGAAAGTGTGGTCGTAAAATAATCATAACCGGCTTTTTTTGCCATCTGTGCCGTCTCCCGAAGCCTGAGCGCATAACATTTAAAGCATCTGGCGCCCCCCTCTTTGACATCTTCCAGCCCCTCTGCCATCCGGTAGAAGCGATCCTTCTCATAATTTCCCGCCAGAAAACTGACCGGATGCTTCAGATTCATACGGGATATCAGCTCCTGCTGCTCCAGAATTCGTTTTGTATATTCACTTTCCGGATAAATGTTCGGATTATAATAAAATACCGTGATTTCAAAATACTCTGACAAGTACTCCAATACATAACTGCTGCACGGCGCACAGCAGCTGTGCAGCAAAAGTTTTGGCACACGTCCCTCTTTCTGGAGACTTACGATCGTTTTATCCAGTTCTTTCTGATAATTTATCACATTCATCGTTTGTTTCCTCCGGATTTTCATTCTTTCCTTTTTTACAATCTATTATAGTATACGTCTTTCCGGGATATCTGTAAAGAAATGTCGGATTTTCCAAAAGAAACGCACAGATTTTCTTGTTTTCCATAAACTGATTATATACTTGTCGAATGGAGTGTCTGTATGGAACCAATTTTAACACTGGATCACTTAAGCTATGCCTATCATACTCTGGAAGGCGAAACAAAAGCACTGTCAGATATTTCCCTTTCCGTGAAACCGGGAGAATTTGTGGCAATTGTCGGTCCATCCGGATGCGGCAAGTCCACACTGCTCTCACTGATCGCCGGTCTTTTGAAACCGGAAGAGGGGGAGATTCTGCTCAATGGAAAATCATTAAAAGAAAGCGCGACCAATATCGGTTATATGCTGCAGCACGACCACCTCTTTGAATGGAGAACAATTTATCACAACATCCTCCTTGGACTGGAAATCCAGCATACACTGACTGCTGCAGCCAAAACCCATGCACGGGAGCTGTTAAAAACCTATGGACTGGAAAAATTTGCCGACTCACGCCCTTCTGAACTCTCCGGAGGAATGCGCCAGAGAGCTGCTCTGATCCGCACCCTGATCCTGGAACCGGATCTGCTGCTTCTGGATGAACCTTTTTCCGCACTGGATTACCAGACACGGCTTTCCGTAGGAGATGATATCGGACAGATCATACGGGATTCCGGCCGCACTGCTGTGTTAGTGACACATGACCTTTCCGAAGCGATCAGCCTTGCAGATACCATCTTCATCCTCAGCAAACGTCCGGCCTCCATTGCACGTATCGTTCCCGTCACCTTCTCCCTGGCCTCTGACACCCCTCTTAAACGCCGCAACGCTCCGGAGTTTAAGACATACTTCAATATTTTATGGAAGGAGCTGAATCAAAATGTCTGAACTTTCAAACAGGCAGAAACGTTATCTACTCCTCCAAAAACGCCATCACCTGATCGTCAATTTATCAAGACTCCTGATCCTGATCCTTTTTCTGGGACTCTGGGAGATCACTTCCCGCCTGGGAATGATCGACTCTTTCGTTTTCAGCAGTCCTGCCAAGATTGTCCGCTGCTTTTGGAGCATGGTCCTTGACCGAAGTATTTTTCTCCATCTTGGAATCACACTTTACGAAACGATTTTAAGCTTCCTGTTCGTTACCGGAATCAGTATTCTGATCGCAGTTATTTTGTGGTACAGCAAAAAATTATCCGAAATACTGGATCCTTATCTGGTCGTGTTGAACAGTCTTCCGAAATCCGCCCTGGCACCGCTTCTTATCGTCTGGCTCGGAGCAAACCAGACAACCATTATTATTGCCGGAATGTCCGTTGCGATCTTTGGAAGCATTTTAAATCTGTACACCAGTTTCACAACAATCGATGAAGAAAAGATCAAGCTCATTTACACACTCCACGGAACGAGACACCACGCACTGACCAAAGTGGTCCTGCCAAGCTCCATTCCCGCGATCATCAGCAATATGAAGGTCAATATCGGCCTGTGTCTTGTGGGTGTGATCATCGGAGAATTTTTAGCGGCCAGAAACGGACTCGGATACCTGATCATTTACTCCAGTCAGGTTTTTAAAATGGATTGGCTGCTCATGTCGATCGTGCTTTTGTGTATTATGGCGATGGGATTATATGCCTTGATCAATCTGGTAGAAAAACTCTGTAAAAAACGGTTTTAAAAATCAGGGAAAGCGGATCCTGTTTTTACAAGTTCCACTTTCCCTGATACTTTTTATGACAAATACTTCTTTTCCATTTTTCATTCTCCTATGTGCTTTAAAACATGGTGATATATCCCTGTACAAAGATAAACAGCACGATCAGCGGCAAAATATATGACACATACACCCTTGCCCATTTCGGGAACCGGATTCCCTGTCCGCTGTTCGCTTCCTTCGTAAATTTCTTCCATCCCCATCCATAACAGCTGGTACAAAACAGAAGATATACCAGACTTCCGATCGGAAGCAGATTGTTGCTTACCAGGAAATCTTCAAAATCCAAAATATTTTTTCCTGCGCCCAAAGGAGAAATCCCACTCCATACATTAAATCCGAGAATACATGGAACAGATAAAACCAGGATTGCGATCAGATTGCAGATTACAGATTTTCTCCTGCTGCATCCGGTCAGTTCCATGGCAAATGTAATGATATTTTCAAATACGGCAATGATCGTAGATGCTGCTGCAAAGAACATACACAGGAAGAACAGAGTTCCCCAGATTCTTCCGCCGCTCATCGCATTAAAAATATTCGGCAGTGTGATAAAGATCAGACTTGGTCCCTGTCCCGGGTTCACTCCGAACGCAAAGCATGCCGGAAAAATGATCATCCCCGCGATCAGCGCCACGCAGGTATCCAGAATCGTAACACAGATTGCCTCCCCTGTCAGCGCCCGTTTCTTATCAATATAGCTTCCAAAGATCGCAATCGCTCCAATCCCAAGACTCAGCGTAAAGAAGGACTGTCCCATGGCTGCATAGACGACTTCAAATACACCTGCTTCTTTCACCTTGCCGAAGTCCGGCAGTAAATAGAACCGAATTCCCTCTCCTGCATTCGGAAGTGTGGCAGAACGTACTGCTAAAATAATCATCAGAGCAAGCAGCAGGATCATCATCACCTTTGTGATCTTCTCCACTCCTTTCTGAAGCCCCATGCTGCAGATTGCAAAACACAGGATTACAACGATTGCCATACACACAAACATCAATCCCGGTCTCGCTGTCAGATTTGCAAACTCCGCTTCAATCCCTTTTGCGTCAAGTCCCTCAAACTGCCCTGCCGCCATTTTCACGAAATACAAAATCATCCATCCGCCAATCGTGGTATAAAACATCATCAGCAGATAATTTCCTGCCATCCCGAAATATTTATACCAGTGCCACCTGGTCCCCTTTGGTTCCAGCTTATCAAAGGAAAGCGCAATACTTGCCTGACTCGCACGCCCTACCGAGAACTCCATGACCATGATCGGAAGTCCCAGTGTTAACAGGAAAAACAGGTAGATCAGCACAAATGCCGCACCCCCGTATTGTCCGGTAATATATGGAAATCTCCATACATTTCCAAGCCCGATGGCACATCCTGCTGAAATCAGGATAAATCCAAGCCTTGAGCCAAATTTTTCTCTCTTCATCTCTCTCATCCTCTCTCACTTATTCAACGTTTATCTTACGTGATATCACATTTACTTGTCAAGAAAATCCGATGCTGTCTGACAGAACGCATCCTTCGCATTTGCGATCATATTAAATGTCATCTGTGCCATTTCTTCCGGTGATTTTTCTTCCCCTTCATTGAGCCACACTTTCACAAGCCCAAGACATCCGCTCAGACAAAACGCGTAAAAATATTTGAGATCCTCTTTCTTACCCGGAAACATCTTCTCCAGCGTCCCCCTGCTGTTCTCTTTGATGATCCGCTCAATGCGGTGGATAAATCCCATATCTCCGTTGGGACCGATCAGCGCTTTACTGATCTCCCGCTCTTCATCTAATACACGAAACATATCTTCTATAAAATAAAACGCATTTTCATTGCCGGATACGATCGGATGCTCTTCGATCGCTCTTTTGATCTGCGCTTCCATATTCTCTTCGATTTCTCTCAAAAGGTCCTGAATGTCTTTAAAATGAAGGTAAAATGTGGAACGATTGATATCCACTTCTTCTACCAGCTCTTTGACTGTGATCTGATTCACGCTTTTTTCCTTCATCAGCGCTGCAAGTCCTTTTTTAACTGCCTTCTCGTTTTAATGACTCTTCTGTCTACTTTTTTCTCCATTTGTTAACCCTCATTTCCATAATATACTCATCTTTGTTGTAATTTCTTATAATAAATCCATCCTGCAAGATCTGCCAGAATCCATCCGATCGGAACTGCACTCCAGATTCCTGACACCCCGATCTGAGGAACCGCTGACAATACATATGCCAGTACTACCCGTGTCCCCAAAGAAATCACCGTCAGCACAACCGACATTCCCGGTTTTCTGACTGCCCGGTAATATCCATAAAACAAAAACAGGAATCCGATTCCAAAATAAAACACACCTTCAATCCGCAAGTATTGAATTCCAACTGCCAGAATTTCTGTTTCGTACGGCTGGACAAAAATCAAAAGCAGCTGCTTTGCAAACACAAAAACTGACGCTGAGATCACCAGACAAAATCCCAGTACGAGCAGCACCGACTTTCTTGCCCCCTCCCGGATCCGCTCCTGTTTTCCGGCCCCGTAATTCTGTGCCACAAAAGTGGAAAACGCATTTCCGAAATCCTGCACCGGCATATATGCAAATGAATCAATCTTCACAGCCGCTGCAAATGCCGCCATTACAACCGGTCCGAAGCTGTTTACCAGCCCCTGCACCATCAAAATCCCCAGATTCATAACAGACTGTTGAACACAGGTCAAAAACGAAAACTGAAAAATCTCACCAAACGTCTCTTTTGTAATTCTGAAATCTCTCCTTCTCAGACGAAACTGCGGACATCGCCCCCAGGTGTAGACTGCGATTCCGATTCCGGAAATCCACTGAGAGATTACAGTCGCAACCGCAGCTCCGGCAATTCCTGCATCCAGTCCGATCACAAACCACAGATCCAGAACAATATTCAGAACGGCACAGACTGCCAGAAAGATCAACGGAATCAAAGATTCTCCTGCCGCTCTCAAAAGAGAGGCAAAATAATTATATAAAAATGTTGCAAAAATTCCGGTGAATACTACTTCCAGGTATGTTCTCATCCCGTCATATACCTGCTGCGGCACCTGTAAAAACTCCAGAATCCATCCTGTGTTCCGGCAGACCAGTCCATTCAGCAATATTGCCACTGCAGCAATCATCAGAAATGAAGCGCCGATACTCTCTTTTAGTTTTTCTTCATTCTTTTCCCCATACCGGATGGAAAATAATGCACCACTTCCCATACAGAGCCCCAGCAGAATCGAAGTCAAAAACGTCATCAGTGCATATGAGGATCCCACTGCCGCCAGAGCATCTGCTCCGAGAAACCTTCCTACGATCACAGTGTCTGCAATATTATACGTCTGCTGCAGAAGATTTCCGGCAATCAGAGGCAGAGAAAACAACATCATTTTTTTCGTCACAGGTCCATTCGTTAAATCTATACTCATATCCCTGCCCCCTTTTCCTGTTGATTCGCATCCCCGACGTTTTCATTCTGAAATTTATTTTAAATCAAATACTGCGCATTGGCAAGGTTTTCAGGGAACAGAACCCAAAAACAGTAATTTTTTTACAAAAAAGAGTTGAATTTCTATTACAAAAGCGCTATAATAATTGAGGTTCGTTTAATCAGGACGAACACTTGCTGGAATAGCTCAGTCGGTAGAGCACTTCACTCGTAATGAAGGGGTCGTCGGTTCAAATCCGATTTCCAGCTTGTGTAAAAAAGGTTGAAGGCTTCGGCTTTCAACCCTTTTTGTTTTCTTCCAATATTTTCAAAAGGTTGTTCATAAACGAAAAAACGTACAGATTGCAGATTTTCTTCCACTCCTGCCATCTGTACGTTTTTATTTCCTGTCAAATGATTGTTTTTCTACTCTGCAAAATCATCCAGAACCAGTTTTGCCGCACCACAGATTCCTGCATCGTTACCAAGTGTTGCAAGGGCAAATCTTACATCTTTATTTGCAAAGAACGCATTCTCCTGAAATGGCTTTTCTACATATTCAAGAAGAATCTCCCCGGCTTTTGATACCCCGCCGCCGATCACAAAAATGGACGGATCGATCACTGCTGCCAGATTTGCAAGAGCACGTCCAAGATAATTTCCGAAAGACTCTGCAATCTCTTTTGCCACTGAATCATCTGCTTTCACCGCATCAAATACTGATTTTGCAGACAGATCATTCCTGTTTAAAATCGTGTTTCTTGTCTCCTGCTCCAGTTTTCTTTTTGCAAGACGCACAATCCCAGTTGCAGATGCATACTGCTCCAGGCATCCCTTTCCTCCACATCCGCAGCTTTCTGTTTCGTGAGGATTTACTCGAAGATGCCCGATCTCTCCGCCTGCTCCGTGGCTTCCTGTCAGAATCTTTCCCCCAACAATGATGCCGCCGCCGACTCCGGTTCCAAGCGTTACCATAATCAGGTTCTTATATCCGGCTCCGCCGCCTTTCCACATCTCACCAAGGGCTGCTACATTGGCATCATTTCCGACTTCCACGTCCAGTCCGGTCAGCTCCTCCAGCTCTTTTTTCACTTCTTTGTATTTCCAGCCGAGATTTGCACTTCCAAAGACGATTCCCTCTTCTGTCACCGGTGCAGGAACACCTACACCTACTCCGATAATATCCGCATCTGCCAGATCATGCTCTGCTTTTTTCTCCTTGAGTGATGCAGCAACATCCGGAAGGATTGCCTTTCCCTCTTCTTCTGTGTGGGTCTTGATCTCCCATTTTTCCAAAATAGTCCCCGTTGCCTCGAACAAGCCCATTTTCACTGTTGTTCCACCAATATCTACTCCAAAACAATATTTCATCTTCCTGCTCTCCTATTTCCTTTTTGTCAAACTGTTCTGAACTCTTTTATATAATTCCTGTGCAGCGTTATATCCCATCTGTTTCTGTCTGTGGTTGACCGCTGCTGACTCCACGATGATCGCCAGATTTCTTCCCGGACGGATCGGAATGTTATGGCATACTACTTTGTTGCCCAGAAATTCCGTATACGTCTCTTCCAGTCCGAGACGATCGTATTCTTTTTCTCTGCTCCAGTCTTCCAGTGTGATGACCAGATCGATATTCTGTGTCTCCCTGACGCTCTGCACACCAAACATGGACTTCACATCTACGATTCCAATACCACGAAGCTCGATAAAATGTCTGGTGATATCCGGTGCAGAACCAACCAGCGTATCATCGCTGACCTTACGGATCTCTACCACGTCATCTGTTACCAGACGATGTCCTCTCTTGATCAGCTCCAGCGCTGCCTCGCTCTTACCGATTCCACTCTCTCCCATAATCAGTACACCGACACCATACACATCCACAAGTACTCCGTGAATGGAAATACACGGTGCCAGTTTCACATTCATCCAGCGAATCAGCTCCGCCATGAAAGAGGATGTTGATTTTTGTGTGATCAGAACCGGTGTATCCGCCTGTGTAGCCTTTTCTAAAAGCTCTTGATCCGGTTCTAATGCACGGCTGAAGATCAGGCATGGAATTTTATGCGATAACAGCTCATCGTACATCTTCATCTTTTTCGCTTCCTCAAGTGTCTGAAGATACGTATATTCAACATATCCGATAACCTGTACACGATCCGAGTCAAAATGATCAAAATATCCGGATAACTGCAGAGCCGGTCTGTTGATATCAGGCACCTGAACATATTTTTCAACCAAATCCACATCCGGTGTCAGATTTTTCAGGTTCATTTTTTCTACAATTTCTTTTAAACTTACGCCTTGTCCCATAATGTTCTCCTTTTCTAAGCATTTCCTGCGTTCAATTATATCACTTATGAAAAAACTTGTACACAGATTCTGCCGCTTTTTCATTCATTGACGGAATCTGGGCAAGCTCTTCCACCGAAGCTGCTTTTATAGCATCCAGACTCATAAAGTTCCGCATCAGCGCTTTACGTCTCGCCGGTCCGATTCCCTCAATATCATCCAGAATCGAATGCACCTGTCCTTTACTTCTTAAAGAACGGTGATATTCGATTGCAAACCGATGTGCCTCATCCTGAATCCGCGTGATCAACCGAAACGCCTCTGAGTTTTTATCAATGGCAATCTCCTGATTTTCATAATAAAGTCCTCTTGTCCGGTGATAGTCATCCTTGACCATACCACACACCGGGATATTCAACCGCAGATCACCCAAAACCTGAAGAGCCACATTGACCTGTCCTTTTCCTCCATCCATCAGAATCAGATCCGGAAAACTGCTGAAACCTCCGATTTCTTTACTTTCCTTCTGTTCTTTTAGCCCATGGGTGAATCTTCTTGTAAGCACCTCCCGCATGCTTCCGTAGTCATCCGCACCTTCAATTCCTTTGATCTTGAATTTCCGGTAGTCATTCCGCTTGGGCTTTCCTCTCTCATAAACAACCATGGATCCGACAGACTCAAATCCATTCGTATTCGAGATATCATATGCCTCCATGCGGCGGATATCCAAAATCCCGATCAGTTTTTCAATCTCCCGGACTGCTCCGATGGTCCTTCCCTCTTCTCTTTTCAGACGTTCTCTGTCTTTACTGAGAACCAGGGTTGCATTGTTGGCAGCCAGTTCCACCAGCTTTTCCTTCGTGCCTTTTTTTCGGCACGCGGATATTGACTTTCCCTCCTCGTTTTACACTCAGCCATTCTTCCAGAAGCGAGGCATCTTCAATCTCTTCCTGCAGCATCAGTTCGCCCGGAATAAACGGCGTCCCCGCATAATACTGCTTGATAAAACTATCCAGGATCTCACCGCAGGTCTCTCCCTTGGAAATCCGAAGATAGAAGTGATCCCTTCCGATCAGGCGGCCTCCCCGGATAAAAATACCTGAACGACCGCATCCTCCTCTTGTATTGCTGCTGCAAGAATATCTCTGTCCTCTCCGCTGCTGTCTGTGATTTTCTGCTTCTGAGCAATCTTTTTTACGCTTCCGAGCAGTTCTCGATACTCTATGGCTTTCTCAAATTTCAGTTCTTCCGAAGCCTTCTGCATCTTCTCTTCCAGATCCTTCAAAATCCCGTCAAAATTTCCATTCAGAAAACGGATCACTTCTGAGATAGCTTTTCCATATTCTTCTTTTGAAATATACCCCTGACAAGGCGCATCACATTGCTTGATATGGTAATTAAGGCAAGGGCGCTCTTTTCCGATGTCTTTTGGCAGATTCCGGTTGCAGCTGCGGACATGATACAACTTGTGAAGCAGATCAATCGTATCTCTGACTGCCTGCCCGCTTGTATACGGTCCAAAATATTTTGCCTTGTCTTTGAGCATCTTTCTTGCCAGCATCACTCTCGGAAAGTCTTCATTTACTGTCACCTTGATAAACGGATATGTCTTATCATCCATCAGCATGGTATTGTATTTCGGATGATGCTCTTTGATCAGATTGCATTCCAGTACCAGTGCCTCCAGTTCTGAATCTGTGACAATGTACTCAAATCGGCGGATATGCGTCACCATCTGCTCAATCTTCACACCTTTATTCCGGCTGGTTTGAAAATACTGACGCACCCGGTTTTTCAGGCTGATCGCCTTTCCTACATAGATGATATGATCCCGTTCATCATGCATAATATAAACGCCCGGTTTCGCCGGGAGTTTTTTCAATTCTTCCTGTATATCAAAATTATAATTTTCCATGCCATTTATTATAAATGCTTTTGAAAAAAAGGACAAGATAAAAATCCTGTCCTTCTCCGTCTCATTTATTCTTCTGTAAACTCGGGACCTTCTTCCGGTTCTTCCACAGGTTTCATCGCGATTCTGGCTTCTTTCTTTGTTTCCAGTTCTTCGCTCTCTTCGATCCCCTGCACCTTTCTTAAAATCTTCATAAATTCTTTTCCTGTGATCGTCTCTTTCTCGATCAGGAATTCTGAAATCTTATCCAGTGCTTCTCTGTTTTCCCGAAGCAGGCGTTTTGCCTCTTCATATGCAGCCTTGAGCATCTCCATTACTTCAGCATCAATCTCAGCTGCTGTCGCTTCTCCACAGTTCATCACCGCACGGCCATCCAGGTAACGGCTCTGTACAGACTCTAACCCGATCAGACCAAACTTCTCAGACATTCCGTACTGTGTGATCATTGCTCTGGCAACCTTCGTCGCCTTTTCAATGTCATTGGACGCACCTGTCGTCACCGTATCAAACACAACTTCTTCCGCCGCACGACCAGCCAAAAGTCCGACCAGCATTGCTTTCAGCTCTTTCTTAGTGTTTAAGAACTTCTCTTCTTCCGGCGTCTGCATCACATATCCAAGCGCTCCCATGGTTCTTGGCACGATCGTGATCTTCTGTACCGGCTCCGCATCTTTCTGCAGCGCGCTGACCAGTGCATGCCCCACTTCATGGTAAGATACGATCCGGCGCTCTTCCTCATTCATAATGCGGTCTTTTTTCTCTTTTCCTACAAGAACTACTTCCACAGCTTCAAACAGATCTTTCTGGCTGACAACCTGTCTGCCATGCTTTACCGCTGTGATCGCAGCTTCGTTAATCATATTGGCAAGATCCGAGCCAACTGCACCTGATGTAGCAAGCGCGATCGCCTCCAGATCCACCGTCTCGTCCATCTTGACGTCCTTGGAGTGTACTTTCAAAATGTCCACACGGCCTTTTAAATCCGGTTTATCTACGATAATCCGTCTGTCAAAGCGCCCCGGACGCAAAAGTGCCGGATCGAGTACTTCCGGACGGTTGGTCGCTGCAAGTAACAGCAGACCTTTGTTCGTATCAAATCCATCCATCTCTGCCAGAAGCTGGTTCAGTGTCTGCTCGCGCTCATCATTGCTTCCCATGGCATTGTCACGGCTCTTACCGATCGCATCGATCTCATCAATAAATACAATACACGGCGCCATCTGCTGCGCCTGTTTAAACAGGTCACGCACACGGGATGCACCGACTCCCACATACATCTCTACAAACGCAGAACCTGAAAGGGAGAAGAACGGCACCTTCGCTTCTCCTGCAACTGCCTTGGCAAGCAGCGTCTTACCTGTTCCCGGAGGTCCCACCAGAAGCGCACCCTTTGGCAGTTTTGCTCCGATTCCGGTATATTTGCCCGGATTATGCAGAAAATCTACGACTTCCTGCAGGGATTCTTTTGCCTCGTCCTCTCCTGCAACATCCTGGAACGTTACCCCGGTCTGCTTTTCAACATATACCTTGGCATTGCTCTTTCCGATTCCCATCATACCGCTGCCTTTTGACATCCTCTTCATCACAAAATTCATTAAAAGGAATATCAGGATCAGCGGAAGGATCGCCGTGATAAATACTTCGAATATCAGCGAAGACATCGTATCCGGTATATTCTGTTCATACTCTACTCCCGCATCGTACAAACGCTGGGAAAGTGTATCATCTTTTACCGCGCCTGTATAATAGTCAGGTTCTCTCTCTCCTCCCGCCGTCTTTTCTTCAATCTGCTCAAGAAGCTCTGCGGTTGCTGTATTTTCTTCCTGGTTTTTCTTGATTGCTCTTTTCTCGCTTCATCTGTGAGCGTAATATAGATTTTGGCAGAATCGATCGTTACTTTTTCTACTTTTTTCTCATCTACCATCTTTAAAAACTTATCGTAGCTGATCTCCTGCGGGTCGCTCCCCTGCATCAGCGAAAACAGTCCCATAACGAGAAACGCCGTCAGCAGTGTCGTCACAAGAATGACGCCCCATCCCTGACGGTTGTTTTTGGGATTGTTCTTATTATTTCTGTTGTTTTGATTGTCCATTCTTTTCCTCCTAAAGTCCACTATCCCCATTATAAATACAGGTTTCCCATAAATCAATAAAAACATTGTGAAAATATTGTAAACTCATCCCTGTTTATAGTATACTGTATCAGAAAAGGGTAAAACTTCTGTTTTCCCTTCTTGTCACACGTAATACTAAATTGATAGAGGAATGAAATCATGAAAATTGGATTTGATAACGAAAAGTATTTAAAAATGCAGTCAGAGCATATCCGCGAACGCATCAATCAGTTTGATAACAAACTGTATCTCGAGTTCGGCGGAAAACTGTTCGACGACTACCACGCTTCCCGCGTTCTTCCGGGATTTGAGCCTGACAGCAAGCTCCGCCTTTTAAAACAGCTCAGTGACCAGGCAGAGATTGTCATTGTCATCAGCGCAAAGGATATCGAGAAAAATAAAGTCCGCGGCGATCTTGGTATCACTTATGATTCTGACGTACTCCGTCTGATGGATTCTTACCGCGACAACGGTCTGTATGTGGGCAGTGTCGTGATCACACAATATTCCGGTCAGGAAAGTGCCTCTTTATTCCGCCACCGTCTGGAAAATATGGGAATCCGTGTATACCAGCACTACTGTATCAACGGCTACCCTTCCAATATCCCGCTGATCGTCAGTGATGAAGGATACGGTAAAAATGACTATATCGAAACTTCCCGTCCGCTTGTCATCATCACAGCCCCGGGTCCTGGAAGCGGAAAAATGGCAACCTGTCTGTCTCAGTTATATCATGAGCACAAACGCGGGATTCATGCAGGATATGCCAAATTTGAGACATTCCCGATCTGGAATCTGCCGCTGAAGCATCCGGTAAATCTGGCGTATGAAGCGGCTACAGCAGACCTCAACGATGTGAATATGATCGATCCGTTCCATCTGGAGGCCTATGGAAAGACAACCGTCAACTACAACCGTGATGTTGAGATCTTCCCGGTTTTAAACACGATTTTTGAAAAGATTTACGGAAAGAGCCCATACAAATCTCCAACCGATATGGGTGTAAATATGGCTGGAAACTGTATCTGTGACGATGCTGTATGCTGTGAAGCATCCCGCCAGGAGATCGTTCGCCGTTACTATGATTCCCTCAACTCTCTTCTGAAAGGAAACAGTCCGGAAGAAGAAGCACAGAAAATCGAGCTGCTGATGAATCAGGCCAATGTGACGATCGAAGACCGCCACGTTGTTGCAGCTGCCTTAAAACGTGCGGAAGAGACACATACGCCTGCTGCTGCTCTGGAACTGGATGACGGCCGTATCATCACCGGAAAGACCACGAATCTTCTCGGTGCCTCCGCTGCCCTTCTTCTGAATGTGATCAAAGAACTGGCCGGGTTGAAACACGAGCTGCATATTATTTCACCGGAATCGATCGAGCCGATTCAGAAACTGAAAGTGGACTATCTGAAAAGCAAAAACCCGAGACTTCATACTGATGAAGTACTTATCGCACTTTCTGCAAGCGCTGCCACCAACCCGGATGCCAGACTTGCACTTCAGCAGCTTTCAAAATTAAACGGATGTCAGGCTCATACTTCCGTTATGCTGTCCGATGTTGATATCCGCACCTTCAAACGTCTCGGCGTCCAGCTTACATGCGAAGCTGTTTATGAAACCGGATATAATTATCACTAAAAGCGATCCTCTCCTGATGGGAGAGGATTTTTTTAATAAAAGAGGAAATATTTATTGTTTATAAAAAAGTACTTGTATTTTTTTGCAAAAAGAGAGTATACTCCTTTTTTAATATTTTTATTCACATCAAATGAGGAGGATCACTATGGCAGTAAAATATGTATTTGTGACCGGTGGAGTTGTTTCAGGACTTGGGAAAGGGATTACAGCCGCATCACTCGGCAGGCTTTTGAAAGCCCGCGGATATACGGTGACCATGCAGAAATTCGACCCTTACATCAATATTGATCCCGGAACCATGAATCCGGTACAGCACGGAGAAGTATTTGTAACCGATGACGGAGCCGAAACGGATTTGGATCTGGGACATTATGAACGTTTTATCGATGAAAGTCTGACAAAAAATTCCAATGTCACAACCGGAAAGATTTACTGGTCTGTCTTGCAGAAGGAACGAAGAGGCGATTTCGGCGGCGGAACCGTACAGGTTATCCCACACATCACCAATGAGATCAAAAGCAGATTTTACCGCAATCCTTCTGCTGAAAATACCGAAATCGCGATTATTGAAGTGGGCGGAACTGTCGGTGATATCGAAAGCCAGCCTTTCCTGGAATCCATTCGTCAGTTTCAGCATGAAAAAGGACGTGATAACGTCATTTTGATCCATGTAACCTTAATTCCATACCTGAGAGCCTCTCAGGAAATGAAAACAAAACCTACACAGGCCAGTGTCAAAGAACTTCAGGGCATGGGAATCCAGCCGGATATTATCGTATGCCGTTCCGAACATCCGCTGGATAACGGAATCAAAGACAAGATTTCCCTGTTTTGTAACCTTCCGGCAGATCACGTTCTTCAGAATCTGGATGTGGATTATTTATACGAAGCACCTCTGGCAATGGAAAAAGAAAACCTTGCACAGGTTGTATGCGAATGTCTCCATCTGGACTGTCCAAAACCGGATTTAAGTGACTGGGAAACTATGGTAGACAATCTAAGACACCCGGTTTCCAAAGTCCGCATCGCACTGGTCGGAAAATATGTTCAGCTGCACGATGCCTATATCAGCGTGGTAGAAGCTTTAAAACACGGCGGAATCTACAGCCACACGACTGTTGAGATCAAATGGGTGGATGCCGAGACAGTGACTCCTGAAACCGCAGATGAGATTTTTAAGGATGTAACAGGAATCCTGGTTCCCGGCGGATTTGGTCACCGCGGTGTGGAAGGCAAGATCGAAGCCATCCGCTACGCCCGCACACACAAAATTCCGTTCCTCGGTATCTGTCTTGGAATGCAGCTTGCGATCGTAGAATTTGCCCGCAATGTGATCGGTTTCCACGATGCGCACAGTCTGGAACTAAATCCATCCACTACACATCCGGTGATCCACATCATGCAGGATCAGATCGGTATCGAAGATATCGGCGGAACACTTCGCCTGGGCGCTTATCCATGTATTCTGGACAAAACTTCCAAAGCATATGAGGTCTACCAGAAAGAAGAAATTCAGGAACGCCACAGACATCGCTATGAAGTCAACAATGATTACCGTGAAGTTCTGACCGAAAACGGCATGAATCTGTGTGGCCTTTCTCCAGACGGCAAGATCGTTGAAATGGCAGAGATCAAAGATCATCCGTGGTTTATCGCAACACAGGCGCATCCGGAATTAAAATCCCGTCCGAACAAACCACATCCACTGTTCAAAGGATTTGTGGAAGCTGCGGCGGCACTTGACAAACACTAATATATACAGACTGATCTCTTCCTGAAGTTTCATACCAGGATACAACCCGATTTCCCAAATGGTTCCGATTCCTGTTGTTTCCAGAACAAGGTACACATAATACAGAAAAATAAAACCCAGATCATATGTATAAAATTAGTTCTCTGATGAAATCCTTTCGTTTGAATCAGGACATACAGCATACATGGCAGCAGAATACAAAATAACGGATACAGTACAAAAATCATATTTTGCATAATAGGGCGACTCCTTTCACTATCAATATGTATCCAGATGGGTATACTCATCGGGGAGCAGTTCATACTAATGTCAACTTTTTATTCCACCTTCATATTCTCTTCAAAAACATGATCATATTGTTTTTTATGGACTGCTTTGATTTGGATCATAATATAAATCATGTTTTCCATAAGAGAAATGATTCTTTAACTTTCATGAAATTTCAAAAAGCGCCACGAAGCAGATTCTTCCATCTGCCTCGCAGCGCTTCTTTCTATCTTCCATTTTACTTTTCTGCTTTTTTAGCCTTTCTCACAAGCCCATGCTTCACAATCCTCACTGCTCCCCATGCAGCAAACGCCCCCACAACAGCTCCACCGAGCACATCCGTCGGATAATGCACGCCCACATACAACCTGGAAAGTGAGATCAGCACTGCCAGAATTACAAGCGGAATCCCCCACTTTCTCTCCAAAAACGGATACATCGCCAACGCTGCTCCAATAGAGGCACAGGTATGTCCGGAAGGAAACGAAAAATCTGACTGCGGCTCGATCAAAAGCTTCAGTCCTTCCACCACTTCATACGGGCGGATTCTTGCAATGATGTTTTTGAGTGCCACATTTGTGATCAATGCTCCGATCGCCAGCGCCGCCAAAGCGGCAATTCCTGCTTTTCTTGTCTTTTTCGGAATCAGAAGTACGATTCCCAAGATAATCCAGAACCATCCTGCATCCCCCAGATGTGTGATCGTCTTCCAGAATCCGTCCATCCACACCTGTCTGATATGCTCCTGAATAAACAGCAACGCCTGTCCATCCCATTGTAAAATTGCTTCCATTCGCCTTTCCTTCTCCTATACCAAATCCTGTTCTTCAAATAGCGCATCCACAACTGCTTCATACAGTTTCAACTTTTCTGCTTTTTAATTTTCTTGGCATACTTCTCATACTGCATGAACAACGGCGCCATATAAAACCACAGCTCTTTCATCTTGAAGAGTACTGTTTTCTCCCCAAAAAGAACTTCCTGATATTCCCGGTAAAGTTCATCATGAAATGCCCGGATCCTGTCTTTTTCAATCGGTATGCCTTGTCTGATCTTCCGAATCAGCCCCGGATTTTTCAGAATTCCTCTTCCGATCATCACAGATGGCACCTCTGGGAAACGGTTACAGATCGTTTCATATTCCTCTTTCGTGCAAATATCCCCATTGTAACAGAGTGGATTTTTACTGTTTTTGACCGCATATTCAAACATTTCCAGATTCGGAGTGTTCTTATAGAAATCAGTCTGGATCCTCGGGTGAATGATCAATTCCTCCATTGGATACTGATTGTAGATTTCCAGAAGCCGGATCCATTCTTCCGGACTCTCCTTGCCAATCCGCGTCTTAACTGAAATACGGATCGGTGTCTCGTTAAAAATCTCTTCTAAAAATGCATTCAATCTGTCCGGCTCTGCCAGAAATCCGGACCCTCTTCCTTTGCTCACCACGGTTTTTGACGGACATCCCAGATTCAGATTGACTTCCTCATACCCGTATTCCTGCAGCCTTTCTGCCGTCTTTATAAAATCCTCCGCCGAATTGGTCAAAATCTGCGGAACCGCGCACATTCCCTGATTGTGCATGGGTAAGATATCGTTCTTTTCCCTGGAACTGAGCTTTCCTTTCTGATTCGGTTTAATAAACGGAATAAAATATTTGTCAATTCCTCCAAAATAGTGTTCATAAGCCTTTCTATACACATATCCGCTGATTCCTTCGAGCGGTGCAAAATAAAATTTTTCCACAACATTCTCCTGATTCTTTTTTGTTTCGCTCCATTATAGCATATATTCTTTTATTTGACACCCATCTGTCAAAAAACGGACTCCGAAGAGTCCGCTTCATTTTGACAATATTACATCAATTTTGTATCTTCCAGTTTTTCTATAAACAATTCGTTCAGGCGAATCACCGGTTTTCGAAGCACCAGTCCCAAAAACAGGGATGCCAGAAGGAACAGACACATGATTCCCAATTCTGCCCAGTACGTATACTGATAGAATCCGGCAACACATTCCCGCATAGCTGTCATACTGTGCGTAAATGGAAGAAACGGGTAAATCTTCTGGAAGATTTCCGGCGCCACTTCGATCGGGAACGTGCCTCCTGATCCTGCCACCTGCATGACCAGAAGAACCACACAGATTGCTTTTCCTACATCTCCAAATGATACCGTGAACGTATAAATAATATTCACATATACCACACTGCTTACCCAGCCTGCCAGAAGGAACAAAAACGGATGCTCACACTGGATTCCAAGGAAATACAGATCTCCCAGACAGATCAGGCCGCTCTGGATCAGTCCCAGCACGAGGAACAGCAGGTATCTGCCCAGATAAATCTGATGCGGCTTCAATGGCGCAAGCGCTCTTTTTAAATTTTCCGAAGCTGTCACTTTCATCATTGCTACCAGGATGATCCCGCCTACCCAGATAGAGAGTGTAGAATAGAACGGCGCCATGGCTGATCCATAATTTTCTACCGGATACAAGGCTTTTGTCTGCATTCTTACCGGCGCAGACACAAAACTGCTGATTACTTCCGGGCTGCTTCCAAGCACATTTTTTAATGTCTCCACATTTCCGTCCTGTGCTGCCGTATCCAGCTTTTCTGCTGCCTGGTTTACCTTTTCTGCCGTCTCTGTCAAAAGGGAAGCAGATGTATCCAGTGTTGTTTTCATCTTCTCCAGACCGGATCCTGCATCCTTCGCCAGTTTTTCCATATCTTCGACTCCATTGTCCATACTGGTGAACAAGGACTGCACCGCACTGCTGGTATCCCCCAGTGTGCCAAACATGGTATCGATCTGTGTTTTTACGTTGTTTTCATAATCTGAACGGATCCCCGAGATCTGCTGAGAACTCTGCTGCACCAGCTGATCCAGCTGTGCCTGATAGTTTCCCGCATCACTTGCAGTCTCCGTAATCTTTGCCGCCGCTTCATTTAATTTATCCCTTACCGCTTCCTGATGGGCAATGGATTCATTCAGGTTTCCGATGATCGGCTGGAGCAGATCTGAAGCAAGCGGAAAGGAATCTGCCAGCTGCTGCACACTGTCCCGAAATCCCGTATAGCGGTCAATCATAACCTGTACTTCAGATGCCACGCTGTTGAGTGCCCCTGCTGTTACTCCCGCATCCGTGGATATCGAAGAAAATGCATTGTTGATCTGTCCGGATATGGCATCATAGCACTGACTTCCCTGTGCCAGTACCTGATTGACACTCTCTGTTGTTCCCGACACTGCGCTTCTTAATGAGTCAACAGAATTTCCGGTCTCATTCAGAAGTGACAGATTTGTTTCCGTATTCTGCCCCGCTTTATTTAAAATATCTGCAGTGGCATCCAGCATCTGCTGCATGGAAACCGTCAGGTTCGAAAACGCCTTCACCGTACCGGCTGTTGAATCCAGATCCGCTCCGATCTTCCGGATATTTTCTGTCAGATTCTGTGCTGCTGCCTGTGCGCCGTCACTGCTGGTCACTTCTGAGATTTGTATCCAGAAGATCCAGTCCCACCTGCGCCGCTGTTTTACTAAAATCTCATCGATCTGCTGCTGTACGGCACTTGCTCCCTTGTCAGTCTACTTTTGGTAGCAATGGCTATTTTCTTTTTCTATTGTATATATATAT
>ENA-OQIF01000334-OQIF01000334.1-human-gut-metagenome-genome-assembly--contig:-NODE-334-length-20646-cov-7.993713_pt1 | contig 20646 bp, 20 predicted proteins | sample MGYA00242574_ERZ504738 | MGnify/ENA primary metagenome ERZ504738 (study PRJEB26092, sample SAMD00036437) | human gut metagenome | host: Homo sapiens | study: EMG produced TPA metagenomics assembly of...
CCGATCTTTACCTCGGACGCTGTCCTCATCGAATACACCACATGGGCCATGCGCATCTACATGGCGGGCATCCTCGCCATGGGCGTTCAGATCGCCTGCCAGCAGAGCTTTATGGCGCTGGGTCAGGCCAAAGTCAGCCTCCTGCTGGCCTGTCTGCGGAAGATCATCCTGCTTATCCCGCTGATTTTTATCCTGCCCTGCTTCACGGCAGATAAGTGCTTCGGTGTCTTTCTCGCCGAGCCGGTCAGTGATATTCTGGCAGCGACCATTACGGCCATCACCTTCTTCTCCCGCTTCGACAAGATACTGGACAAGGGCGCCGGGAAGGTATGATTTCACAGGAAATAAAAACAGCCCGCAGACCGGCCTGCTGGCCCTCATTCTGGGACCCATGTGCGAGAAGAACTTCGTGCGCTACATGAACATCCAGCGCGGCAACTTCTTCGCCATCACCACTTCTCCCATCGCAATGGTCCTTGCAGGCGTGGCTATCCTGGTCATCCTCTACTCTGTCTATAACCAGAGCAAGATCAACAAGCGTGCTGCTGCAAATGCCGCGAAGGAGAACGCATAACCCCAACATCCAGACAAGCTCTGTCTTTTACATTCCCATGAAGCTGCGGCTGTCCCGTTCCGGCGGGGCGGCCGCGCCTCGCTTTTATAGGATAATGAGAAAGCCCCCGGCGCTGCCGGGGGCTTTCGTTGTGCTGCATTTTATTCTTCCGATTTGGGAGCTTCGGGGTGGCGGCACTTGGCCAGCATATCCAGCTCCGGCATCAGCTCGGTGCTGATGACCGAGAGCATCTGCTCCATCTTGTCGCAGTCCTCCGCCGGGAAGCGCTTGCGCACACGCTCGATGACCGTGTGCAGGTAAGAATAGCTGATGCTGTAGTAATCGATGTATTTCTGGGTGGGGCGCAGGAAGTATTCGCGGCGGTCGGTGGTGGACTGGATCTTCTCCACATAGCCCTTTTTGACAAGGCTGCCGATTTTATAGGCCGCGTTGGGGGTGGAGATGCCCATCATGCGGGAAAACTCCGCAATGGTGGGCTCCCCCATCGCCATGATGCCCTCCATGCAGAAGGACTCCACCGTGGTCAGCGTGGCTTCGCGGGTGGCAAAGCGCTGAAATACATTCTGATAAAAATGCAGCTTGAATTTTGTATAGACGTCCTGAAAGACTTCTTCCAGCATGGGGTTTTCCTCCAGTGAGCAAATAGCTCAAAAAATTTACTCTTTTGATAAGTATACCATGATTTGCGCCGGAGGGGAAGACAAAAATCTACGATTCCGTTAAGATTTTGTGACCTCTTCCTTCCCAGTATGGCCCATCCGCGCCCTGACGATGCTGAGCACGACGAGTTCGATGGCGATGGCACAGGCCAGCAGCACGAAGGAGGTCAGGGTGTTGGCGGCATCGCCGAGGACAGCCTGCGCTGCGCCGCAGAGCAGATAGCAGCCCGCCGAGACGGCGGCGGCGGTCATGGCGTAGGGCAGCTGGGTGGAGACATGGTTCACGTGGCTGCAATGCGCGCCGGCAGAGGCCATGATGGTGGTGTCGGAGATGGGCGAGCAGTGATCGCCGCAGACCGCGCCGGACAGGCAGGCGGCGATGGAGACCACCAGCATCTCACCCTCCGGGAACGCATGGCAGACGATGGGGACCAGAATCGAGAAAGTACCCCAGGACGTGCCGGTGGCAAAGGCGAGGAAGACCGCCACCACAAAGATGATGATGGGCAGCAGGTACTGCAGAGCCGCTGCAGAGCCGCTGAGCAGGCTTGCGACGTAGTATTTTGCGCCCAGCAGGCCGGTCATACCGGAAAGCGTCCATGCCAGCGTCAGAATGAGCATGGGGCTGACCATGGCCTTGAAGCCCTCGGGGATGCAGGCGGCGAAGTCCTGAAAGGTCATGACGCCCCGCACCCGGTAAAACACGAAGGTGAACATCAGGGCAATGGCGCTGCCCAGCACGAGGCCCATGGAGGCGTTGCAGTCGGCAAAAGCGGTGACAAAGTCCACGCCCTCAAAGAAGCCGCCGGTGTACACCATGCCGAAGATGCAGGCCGCGATGAGCACCAGCACCGGCGCGATGAGGTCCACCACATGGCCGCAGGTGTCGCTGCCGTCGTCCGCGTCGTCGCCGTAGGGGCGGTCGTCGGTGGTGAAGAGGTCGCCCAGCAGGGCGTTATCCTCGTGCTTCTTCATAGGGCCGTAGTCGAGGCCGCTGAAGATGAGGAAGAGGCTCATCACCATGGTGAGGATGGCGTAGTAGTTATAAGGGATGGTGCGCAGGAACATGGTAAAGCCGTTGATGCCCGAGCCATCCGGCACAGAGGACGTGACGGCGGCGGCCCAGCTGGACACCGGCGCGATGATGCAGACGGGTGCTGCGGTGGCGTCGATGAGGTAGGCCAGCTTTGCGCGGGAGACCTTCTGCCGGTCAGTGACCGGGCGCATGACGGAGCCGACGGTCAGGCAGTTGAAGTAGTCGTCCACAAAGATGAGGATGCCCAGCAGCAGGGTGGCGAACTGCGCGCCCGCCCGGCTGTGGATGTGGGTGGAGGCCCAGCGGCCAAAGGCGGCGCTGCCGCCGGCCTTGTTCATCAGGGCCACCAGAATGCCCAGCATCACCAGAAAGACGAGGATGCCGACGTTGCTGGAATCGGACAGCTTGGACACCATGCCGCCGTCTTCGTTGAAGAAGAGGGTGGTCAGCGCCAGCTCAAGGTTGCCGTTGGCGTAGAGCAGTGCGCCGGTGGCGATGCCCACCAGCAGCGAGGTGTAGACCTCTTTGGTGTTCAGGGCCAGCACGATGGCCACCACAGGGGGCAGCAGGGACAGCGCCGAGCTGTACACGGCGCAGGTGTAGGTGGAAGGGTCGTCGATTTTGCCGGGCGTTGCGGCGGTACACCACAGCAGCAGGGCAAACACTAACAACGCACCCACCCACGAGAGATTGGTTTTTTTCATGATAAAATCCTCAGGTGATTTTTTTGCAGCCTGCCGGGCAGACTAACCCTTTAGAAGCCGTTTTCATAAGCATTGCACACCGCCCGAACGGCCTTTTTGCCCGCATACTGCGTTGCTTTCCCTTGCAATCCGCTCAGGATTGCTGCGGAAAATTGCCTTGTCTGCGAGCAAAAATTCTCGTCGTTCGATGCACGCTGCTTACAAAGACAGCTTCTAACGTGATGGGACACGGAAGGGGGTGTTGGCTGCGCCGGACTATAAAGCGATGTATTTAGAGCTGTTCCGTGCCAGCGAACAGGCGGCACGGCTTTTGCAGGAAGCTCAGGCCCGGGCCGAGCAGCAGCTGCTGGCTGCCGACCCGCCGCCCATCGAGCTCGCCGAGAAAAAAGAGTCTTAGCCCTTCTTCCTCTCGGCCTTGGCGGCAAACTTTGCGTCGTTGACCACAAAGCGCTCGTGGACGCCGCCGCCCACGGGGCCTTTCTCGTCGTACAGGGAGACTTTGAACACCAGCTTGCGGCCCTCCACAGCGGTCAGCTCGCTCTCGCAGGTGACGGTCATGCCCACGGGGGTGGGGGCGGTGTGCTCCAGCTCCAGCTTGGTGCCCACAGAGCCGCAGCCCTCATCCAGAGCGTCGGCGACGCTCATCCAGCAGGTCTTTTCGGCCAGCGCCACCAGTGCGGGAGTGGCGAAGACATTCAGCGTGCCGCTGCCCATGGTCTTGGCGGTGTTCTCGGGGGTCACGGCGACGCTCTGCTTGCCGCGGATTCCGGTTTCTAACATATAAAAATTCCCTCTTTCTTAATTTGTCGTGATGCCGCGGTTTGCGGCAGATAATTTCACATTTGTAAGGATACCACAAAACTCACCCTATTGCACCTGTTTTCGGGATTTTCCTTCAAAACTCTTTCCGTCTGAGGCCAAACGCGGTATCATAAGCTGGACAAGGAGGAAAAGAAGATGAACGATTTCTGGAAATCCTACGACATCACCCACGCCGAATACGGGGCCGATTACCGATGCTACCCGCTGTATGGCACGGTCCACCTCATGGAGCTGGCCATTTCGCTTGCCTTTATCGTGGGGGCGGCCCTGTGGTATCGCCGCAGTTCTGCCCGCACCCGGCGGCGCATTTTAGTCGGAGTCACCGCTTTGCTCCTGCTGGACCAAGCTGTCCTTCTGCTGGGGATGGCCCTGACCGGCCAGTGGAATTGGGGCTATCTGCCCCTGCACCTGTGCAATATCAATGTCTTCGTCTGTCTGTACAACACGATCACGGACAGAAACTGGTGCAAAGAGGAGCTGTATGCCCTCTGTATCCCGGGCGCAATGCTGGCACTGCTCTGCCCCAGCTGGCTGGATGTCCCCTCTTGGTGGACGCTCATCAATCTGCACTCCGTCAGTATCCATGCCCTGCTGGTACTCTATCCAGTCCTGCTGGTGGCGGGCGGCTACCGTCCCAGTCCCCGGCGGGTGCCGCAGGTGCTGGCGTTCCTGTTCGGCTCTGCCCTGCCCATCTACTTTCTGAATCAGTCCCTTGACACCAACTTCTATTTCCTCAATGATCCCTACGGGAACATCATCACCAGCACCTTCACGGCCCTGCTGGGCGAAAAATATTATATCCTGGGCTTCCTGCCTGCCACCGCGCTGGCGCTGTTCCTCATGTATCTGCCGTGGGCGGCGGACGATAAAAAGAAGAAGCGGGCATGAATGCAGTGCAAAAGAAAAAGGCAGTTCGGTCAGGAATGCCTTTTTCTTTTGCACTAAATTGCACCCCTCCTGCAAAATAAATCTGCAAATTTCTTGCGTTTTGCGGTCTGTTTTATCAATTTTAAGAGAATGCTGATTTTTTGCGCAAATCCCCTTGACAGGAGCCATACAGCGTGCTATCATGAACACATGAACAGATGTTCATATATTAAAGCGAAAGGATGACAACGATGGCTGAGAATGCTCTTGCCCCAGAACAGAAGCTGCCCAAGGCCCCGCCGGTGCTGCCGGACGATGAGGTGCTCTACGAGCTGGCCGATTTGTTCCGGGTGTTCGGCGATTCCACCCGCATCAAGATCCTCTACGCCCTCCACGACGATGAGCTGTGCGTGCAGGACATTGCAAATGCCGTCCAGCTCAGCCAGTCGGCGGTGAGCCATCAGCTGCGGGTGCTCAAGGACTCAAAGCTCGTCCGCTTCCGCCGCGACGGCAAGACCATTTACTATGCGCTGGACGATGACCATGTGCGCAGCATCCTCTCCATGGGCATGGACCACATCGAAGAGTGATGCCCCCAAAACGCTGCAAGCTCTGCCGCACCCTGCGGCGGAGCGGGTAGATAGAAAGAAAGGCTGGTATTTATTATGAAAAAGAGCTACAAGATCGAAGTTGACTGCGCAAACTGCGCCCAGAAGATGGAGGATGCCGCCAACACGGTCGCCGGCGTCGCAAAGGCCACCGTCAGCTTCATGACCCAGAAGATGAACGTCGAGTTCGATGAGGGCGCGGACGTCAAGGCTACCATGCAGAACGTCCTCTCCGCCTGCAAGAAGGTCGAGGACGACTGCGAGATCTTCGGCATCTGAGTTTCGACTTATACTGCCGGGATGCGCGTGGAAAATGTGGAAAAATAAATCAGTTTTCAACAATTTCCACGGCGTTTTCAACATCCTGGGTGCAAAAAAAGAAAAATGAACGCGCATTTGCGGCTTTTTGCGGGAAAACCTCGTGGAAAAGCCGGGGGAAGCGTGGAAAGCGAGCCCCTTGTGGGGAAAACCTGTTGAATCTGAGAAAACTGCCCCAAAAGGAGGCTGGTACCCGTGACGAAAAAACAAAAGAAAATGCTGTACCGCATCATCGCCGCTCTGGCGCTGGTGCTGGTGCTCAAGCTGCTGCCGCCTCTGCCCGCGTCGGTGGAGCTGCTGCTCTACTGCATCCCCTACCTCGTGGTGGGCTGGGACGTGCTCCACAAGGCCCTTCTGGGCATCAAGAACCGTCAGCCCTTTGATGAATGCTTCCTGATGGCCGTCGCCACCGTGGGTGCCTTTGCGCTGGGCGATTACGTCGAGGGCTGTGCCGTTATCATCTTCTACCAGATCGGCGAGCTGTTCCAGGGCGTTGCCGTCGGCAAGAGCCGCCGCAGCATCTCGGCCCTGATGGACATCCGGCCCGACTACGCCAACATCGAGGGCGAGGACGGCAGGCTGGAGCAGGTGGACCCCGATGAGGTCGAGATCGGCACCGTCATCGTGGTCCAGCCCGGCGAGCGCGTGCCTATCGACGGCGTCATCGTCGAGGGCGCTTCCACCCTCAACACCGCCGCCCTCACCGGCGAGAGCCTGCCCCGGGATGTCCGGTCCGGCGACGAGGTCATCAGCGGCTGTGTCAACATGAGCGGCCTGCTCAAGGTCAGGACCACCAAGGAGTTCGGCGAATCCACCGTCTCTAAAATTCTCGACCTCGTGGAAAATTCCAGCATGAAGAAGGCCCGCGCCGAGAACTTTATCACCCGCTTTGCCCGCGTTTACACCCCGGCGGTCTGCTACGGCGCACTGGCGCTGGCCTTCATTCCCCCCATCGTTCTGCTGCTGATGGGCCAGCCCGCCCGCTTCGGCGACTGGGTCTACCGCGCCCTCACCTTCCTCGTCATCAGCTGCCCCTGCGCACTGGTCATCTCTATCCCGCTGAGCTTCTTCGGCGGCATTGGCGGCGCTTCCGCCTGCGGCATCCTCGTCAAGGGCTCGACCTATCTGGAAGAGCTGGCCGATACCCGCGTCGTCGTCTTCGATAAGACCGGCACCCTGACCCAGGGTACCTTCAAGGTCGTCAAGGTCTGCCCCGTGGAGGGCGGTACCGAAGACAGCCTTGTGGAAGCCGCTGCGCTGGCCGAGAGCTGGTCGAAGCACCCCATCTCCCTGAGCATCAAGGCTGCTTACGGCAAGGACATCGACGCTGCCCGCGTCACCGACGTGGAGGAGCTGGGCGGCCACGGCGTCACCGCCGAGGTGGACGGCAAGCCGGTCGCTGCCGGTAATGCCCGCCTGATGGCAAAGCTGGGCCTCACCGTCCCCGATGTCCCCCAGACCGGCACCATCGTCCATGTGGCCATCGACGGCAAGTATGCAGGCTATCTGCTCATCTCCGACGTGGTGAAGCCCCACAGCGCACAGGCCATCAAGGGCCTTAAGCAGGCCGGCGTCCGCAAGACCGTCATGCTTACCGGCGACGCAGAGCCGGTGGCAAAGGCTGTCTCGGCAGAGCTGGGCATCGACGAGTACCACGCCGGCCTGCTGCCCGGCGATAAGGTGGACCAGATCGAGAAGCTCCTGGCCACCAAGAACCCCAAAGAGATGCTGGCCTTCGTGGGCGACGGCATCAACGACGCCCCTGTCCTCTCCCGTGTGGATGTGGGCATCGCCATGGGTGCTCTGGGTTCTGACGCCGCCATTGAGGCTGCCGACGTCGTCCTGATGGATGACGACCCGGCCAAGATCGCCCTCGCCATGCGCATTGCCCGCCGCACCAAGAGCATCGTCTACCAGAACATCGTCTTTGCTCTGGCCATCAAGGCGGCCTGCCTGCTGCTGGGTGCTCTGGGTATCGCCAATATGTGGGTGGCCATCTTCGCCGATGTCGGCGTCATGGTCCTCGCTGTCCTGAACGCCACCCGCGCCCTCTACACGAAAGACCTCGTGAAGAAGGATAACTGAATAAGACGAAAAATACCCGCCCTTTCTATGTCTTCACAGAAAGGGCGGGTATTTTGTGGCTGTTAGGAGAAATGCGCGAAAAAGGATGGAGAGAGCTTTTTATAAAGGAATGACACCAACCAGCACTGCGGCAAGAACAGAGAGGATGCTGACGGGCCAAATCCAGCGAATGGAGTATTTGATGTGTTCACCCAGCTCAAGGTCCAGAACACCAAGACCAAGGAACACCGCCGGAGTGAGCGGGCTGATGGTCACGCCGACATTCTCGGCAATCAGGAGCGTATGAGCAACGACTTCTGCCGAAACACCGAAGTTTCCGCAGACGCCAATTACGACAGGCAGTAGGCCGTAGTAGAATGCATCCGTGCCAAGGCACATAATGAGCGGAACGGCGAGGAATGCGACGATGAAGTGGGTATAGGGGCCAAGTGCCGTGGGAATCAGACCAACGATGGCGGTCGCCATGTTGTCCAGAATGCCGGTGTTTTTCAGAACGCCAGTAAAAACACCTGCGGAGAAAAGAGTGACGACCATACTCATGGCGGCAGTGCCGTATTCTTTCAGCTTCTGGTTCTGCTTTTTCAGGTCAGGGATGTTGACGATTAAACCAATGGACAGACCGAGCATAAAGACGAACGCCGCAGGGAGAAGGTCAAGAACCAGCACCACCAGAACGGCCAGCGTAAGGATGTAGTTGACCGCCAGTTTCCAAGCCGGAGATTTTGCTGTTTCCGGGGCAGACGTAAGTTCGGCCTCGGAAGCTGCGGCATTTTCGGAAATTTTGGCCTGATTGCGTGTTGCAATGCGCCCCTGAAGGAAAGCCACAACCAGTAAGAAGAACAGCATCAGACCCTGAACCGGGATCAGGGGAGTCCACAAATCGGACGGAGTCATTTCCAGAACCGTAGCTGCGCGCATAGTCGGGCCGCCCCACGGAACAAGGTTCATCACGCCGATAGCAAGCGAGGTAATGAGCATCAAGGCGCGCTTGTCCAGATTCATCCGTTTGAAAATGGGCAGCATGGCAGTAGTCGTAATGATGTAAGTAGTGGCACCAGAACCGTCCAGATGACCGACAACAGCAATGAGAGCGGTGGCAATCATGATAGCAGTGATATTCTTGCCAGCTGCTTTGGTCAGACGGTTGACAATAATATCGAAGATACCGGCATCGCTCATCAGAGAGAAAAACGAAATGGAAAATACGAAGAGCGAGACGGTGCTCACCATGCCGGAAATGCCTTTTCCAGCGTAAGTACCAATATCTGTGATGGAAAATCCGCAAATCAGTGCTGCAATGACCGGGAACAGAACAAAGGCGATGGGCGGCAGCAGCTTTTTGGTGATAAGGCAATAGACCAGTGCTATTACCATCACAAAACCAACGATGGCCTGAAACATCTTATTTTCCTCCTGTTATACTTCCTTGGCCGTTCAGCAGGGAATGTCCAGCAGAGAGACGTACTGCTGACCACCGTGCATATCCCGCTCGTTGCGACTGCCCTCAATGGGAACGCGAGGCAGGCTGATCTTTGCCACAAAAATATTCTTCAAGCAGTAGATCTGCAGATCTTCCGACTTTACCTGAAAGTCGGCTGCGATTTTGGCGCGGTTGTTCTCGAATGCAGCGGCCACGCGCTCGGTGTCCTCCACATTGTTGCAGAAGGCGTCAATGGTCAGCCAGAAGGGGCCAGCGTTTTTGCTGCGGATATATTTGACGGTGGATTCAATGGTATTCATATTTCCTGCCTCCTTAAACTTCATCGTATGCAAAGCGAACCAGTTCCAGCGGTTCTACAGAAACCGTGTGATACAGCTTGAACTCATAGATCGCGCCGCGCTCCATCTCGGCAGGGGAGAACAGAAAACCGTAGGACGGCATCTGCTTGCCCTCGAAGATGTTGTGGTGGAGCAGCAGCGGGTTGAATGCCTTGGTGATCTGGGTTGCCTTTTCCTGCGTGTCGGCGGTGACGGTCAGCATCATCAGAACTTCGTTGGGGACATAGCCCTCCGGGACAGGCATTCCAGAAACGCCGTTGTAGCCGTACGGACGAAGCCAGAAGTCATAGCTGTCGCGGGGAACACCGGCCTTTTCCAGTTTGTCTACGCCTGCGGCAGAGACTGCTTCCACCCACTTCATCGGGTCCTGCATTACCTTGCGGTCACGGATGCCCACCATGCTGACGGTCTGGTAGCCCACCGGGCCGGAGCCTTCCAGCTTCATGGTGTAGGGCAGATACTCAATGGTGGTGCCCTCCACGCGGACAGCGGTATCGGAGAGGGCGGTGTAGGTGGAGTTGGTGGTGTCGATGCGGATGCCCGGCTCGGTGAGCTGGATGGGGTTTGCGTTCTCATAAATCAGATGTGCAGAGACGGAGTAGGCAGAGACTGTCGAACCCGGCTGGACAGAGTGGATGGTAAAACCCTTCTCGTCGATTTCCATGAACACGCCGCCCTGAAGACCTGCGCTGGTGCAGACGCCGCCGCACTCGACGGTCTTGGCGGCGTGCCAGCAGGAAGCGGGGTCGCAGCCGTGCATCAGGGGGTAAGCGGCCATGACGGCGGTATCGGTGGAGCGGCCGCCGATGATGATGTCGGCACCGTTCTTGAAGGCCTCTTCGTAGGCCTCTGCACCCAGCAGTGCCACAATGGTGCTGCATTCGTCGAAGGTCTTCTCGGAGATTTCCGGTGCGCCGTGCAGAGCGGTGATCTTGCCCTCGCGGTACTTGGCTTTCAGGGTCTCCGCATTCTGCTGAGAGTAGATGCGGGCGATTTTCTTGTGGATGCCAGCTTCCTCACAAATCTCACAGATGAGCTTGTAGGCCATGTCCACGCCCTCGTCGGAGCCGCAGGTGCCTGCGGAACCGATGGTCATGGGGATGCCCAGCTTGTCAGCGCCCAGCACCATCCGCTTCAAATCGCGCTTGACGTCACGGATGGAATACTTGCCGTGGCCGGAGCCGAGGTAATAGGGGCCGGAGTCGGTAGAACCGGCATCGCTGGAAATAATGTCGGGCTTCATGGCAAGGCCTGCTTCAAAGGCTTCTTCGGTGCAGTTCAGGCCGACCGCACCATAGGGAACGAACACTTTCACGCTTTTCATAGGTTTTCCTCCTGTTGGCGAAACAACCGATTTGTTTCGTGGTTTCTAACTTGATTTTATTATATTCGCCCGATATAATAATGTAAAATACATTTTCTCTCATTGAAGCATAACACAAATATTATGCAAAAAATCATAGGAGTGCTTATGATAAACGAAAAACGGATCCAATACCTTCTGACCGTTGCACAAGAACAAAACATCACGACCGCAGCAAAGAAACTTTATATCTCGCAGCCTGCCCTCAGCCGGATGATACTCGACCTGGAGCAGGAGCTTGGCACACCGCTTTTCATCCGGGAGCGAAACGCTCTGCGGCTGACGCAGGCGGGAGCGGTTTACCTGAGAGGATGCCGTCAGATATTGGCCATTGACCGCTCTGTAAAGCGGGAAATTTCCGATTTGCTCAGCAGCCGCCGAGGGAAGATCACGCTTGCAGTTACTGCTTTGACAGGTGAATTTCTGCTTCCCCGCATCCTGAACGCCTTTGAAGCCGAATATCCAAACGTCAAATTGGAGCTTTATGAGGAGAAAATGCGATTTCTGAATGAAGCTGTAAAAAATGGGAAGGCCGACCTTGCACTGGTTCGCAGCCCCAACGACCCGGAACTGACCTATGAGCTGGTGATGGAGAATCCTGTCTATGTACAAGTTCCGCCCTTCTATTTTAGGAAGAAAGCAGGCTACCGACCCGGTACACAAAATCCTTCCATTGCACCCTCGGAATTGAACGGCCAGCCGATCGTACTGCTAAAAAAAGGGCGTGGAATGCGAGAAGAAGCTGAACGTCTCTTTTTACAACATCAAATCACCCCCAGCGAAGTCATCGAAACCGAAAACATTCATCTTGCCAATACACTGGTGCAGCTGAATAAGGGATTTTCTTTTATTCCGGACTTTGCTGTGCATGGCTTCTTCAGTGATGATGCTTCCAGCGTTTACTGCCAGCTGGACGGCTATTCTTTTGTCCGGCCTCTCTACTGCTGTTTTTCGCACCATCGTTACCTTACGCAGGCGGAACGGTTCCTGCTGGATCTGATTCGGCAGATGAACGTGGACAACAGCAAAAACACAAACCGATAATACGAAGATACTCTCTTGCAAATGCAGATAAACCTGTTATATTGCTGTATTGGAGGGTTGAAATGAATGCGGGAGCAAAACGAAACAAATTCGGCAGAGCCGCCCGAGAGCGTGGATAAGGGCTGGTTCATCTTCTTCATCACCCTGCTGGACCAGATCTACTGGCTCGCCAGCGCGGCCATGGGCGCGGCCCTCGGCGCTGTCCTGTCCTTCAGCACCGAGGGCGTCGATTTCGTCATGACGGCCATGTTCGTGCTCAGTGATAGAATGTATCAAAATTGACCTGCCGGTAGAACCGCTGCTGCAGCTGGTCGAAGCTGTCGCAGTCCTGTGCCAGCAGCCACATGATCTTGGTCACGACAGCCTCAATGGTCATGTCGTGGGCCTCAAGGAAGCGGAAGCGGTTCTTGACCCGCTTGCCCACCTCATAGATGCCCACGTCGCTGCCCTCGTAAGTGACCTGGGTGGTGAGGATGAGCACCTTGTGGGTCTTGTCGTAGTCGCCGAGGCCCTCGGCGAAGGCGTCCATCAGCCGCTGGGGGATGCCGCCTACGCCGAAGCTCTCCACGATGACGCAGTCGTAGAGGCGGAAAATGTCGGGGATCAAATCGGGGCTGAGGCCGGGCGTCAGCTTGAGCAGGAAGACACGGGGGCTGAGCGAGCGTCCAAACTCCACAGGGCCGGTGGGCCAGGGCGAAGGCACATACCGCACCAGACGGTCGCCCTGTACCAGTGCCAGCGCCGGGAAATTCACCGAGGCAAAGGCGTCGTAGCTGATGGTCTTGTTCTTCTTGGCGCGGGTGCCTGCGATGACATGGCCGCCGAACACCACCATGACGCCCCGGCTGCCGGGGTCAAGGGCGCAGATGACGCTGTCGCGAAGGTTTTTCTTGGCGTCGGTGATCTCGTTGGAGATGGGCTGCTGTGCGCCGGTGAGGATGACGGGCTTGTCGGCGTTCTGGATGAGGTAGGACAGCGCCGCCGCCGAGTAGGCCAGCGTGTCGGTGCCGTGGCAGATGATGAAGCCGTCGTAGAGGGCATAGTTCTCCTGCACGGCCTTCGCCATCATCAGCCAGTGCTCCGGGCCGAGGTCGGTGCTGTCGATGCTGCACAGGGCCAGCGTGTCGGGGCAGCAGAGCTCGTTCAGCTCAGGCAGATGAGCCAGAAGCTCTTCGCTGGTGAGCACAGGCTTGAGGCCCTGCTGGGTGCGGACGCTGGCGATGGTGCCGCCGGTGGTGATAAAAAGCAGACGCTGCTTTGTGGACATAAAAAAGCCTCCATCAGGAAGATTGAATCGCATTCATAGAAAGTATAACACACTCGCCCGCCCTTGCAAAGTGGCGCTTGGGCGGAAAATGGAGGCTTTTGGGAATTGGTCATAGAAATCAGGGGGATTTGGTGTATAATAGAGTAGAGCGCTGTTGCGCAGAGCTAAGTTCTCTTTTGCGCACCAAAAGAGAACCAGAAATGGTTCTCGCGCCGGTGGCGCGGGGTCAGAGCGCTCTTTCGTGGAGCTAAGTTCTCTTTTGCGTGCCAAAAGAGAACCAGAAAAGCACCCGCTACTTTCGAGGCGCGGGAGGCACGAACTAGGGGCTGCTCGCCCCTAGTAACCCCAAAGAAGTTGTCGAGGTGCAAAAATGCTAGCCGCTTCGCTAAACGCATTTTTTTTGCACCTCTCCGATTTGCTGCTCCGCAGCAAACTTCATGCTTTTGCTGGACGTAAAGTTCTGCTAAGACGTGACACCCTCGGCGAAGCCGTAAAACGGAGAAACGTGAAAAAAGCGTTAAGCGAAGCGGCTAGCTTTTTTCCGTTTCGACTTCTTCTCTGGAATTGTTAAGGGCGAGCAGCCCTTAACTCGTTGCGGGGAGAGTGGAGTCCAGAGGTAGGGAGGGGGGATTCGAAACACCCCTCCCTACCTCTGGCCCGCGCGGAGCGCAAGCCATTTGACCAAAAGAAAAACCAGCCCCGCGCCACCAGCGCGAGAACCAGCTCAAAGAAAAAACCGGCTCTGCCTCTGGCCCGCGCGGAGCGCAAGCCACTTGACCAAAAGCAAAAACCAGCCCCGCGCCGTCGGCGCGCAAAGAACGTAACGGATTTTACAGTAATACAAGAAGTATAAGGAGGCCCACTATGTCCAACATCGTCATCATCGGCTCCGGCCCGGCGGGGGTGTCCGCCGCGCTGTACACTGCCCGTGCGGGGGTGGACACCACCGTCCTCACCCGGGGGCCGGGTGCGCTTGACCGCGCGGAGCTTATCCAGAACTACTACGGCTTCGCCGCCCCCATCTCGGGTGCGGAATTGGAGCGTCAGGGCATCGAGGGGGCCAAGGCTGTGGGCGTCAAATTTGTGACCACCGAGGCCGTGGGTCTGACCTATACCGATAAACTCACTGTAGAAACCCTCGATGGAGATTACCCGGCGGACGCTGTTATCCTCGCCACAGGTGCTTCGCGGGCGACGCCCCGCATCCCGGGGCTGGCGGGCCTCGAGGGCCACGGCGTCAGCTATTGCGCCACCTGCGATGCCTTTTTCTATCGCGGCAAAGATGTGGCCGTGGTAGGCAGCGGCGAGTACGCCCTGCATGAGGTGCAGGCGCTTTTGCCGGTGGCGGCCAGCGTCACCCTCCTGCTGAATGGTGCGCCGCCGGCGGCAGAGTTTCCGCCGGAGGTGGCTGTCCGGCCTGAAAAAATCGACGCCATCCTCGGCGAGCAGAAAGTCACCGGCGTCCAGCTGGCCGGCGGCGATGTGGTGGAGCTGGCGGGTGTGTTTGTGGCGCTGGGCGTTGCGGGCAGTACGGCGCTGGCCCGGAAAATCGGTGCCGCTGTGGAGAACGGCCGCATCGTGACAGATGAAAAAATGCAGACCACCGTCCCCGGCCTCTACGCCGCCGGAGACTGCACCGGCGGGCTTTTGCAGGTGGCGAAGGCCGTCTATGAGGGCGCTCTGGCAGGCACCGAAGCCGCCAAAGCGCTGCGGAAGGGGTGATTTAAGATGCCGGAGATCCTGCCCATCCCCAAATGCGGCGAGCGCCGCCAGTGTCTCGCCTGTGCCTTCCCCTTCTGGGACAAGCTGACCGCCGAGCAGCAGGAGATGCTCTGCCGCACCACCCGCCCGGTGCGCTATCGCAAGGGCGAGCGGGTCCACAGCCCGGTGGAGAACTGCGTGGGCATCCTGCTGCTGCGCAGCGGCCAGTTCCGGGCGTATCTTCTCTCCGACGATGGCCGGGACGTGACCCTCTACCGCCTCTTTGGCGGCGAGATCTGCATCCTCTCCGCCTCCTGCGTCATGGACTCGGTGAACTTTGACCTCTACATCGACGCCGAAGAGGACACCGAGGCCTACTGCATCAGCGCAGGCGTCTTCCGCAGTCTCATGCAGCAGAACGTGGAGGTGCGGTGCTTCGCCTACCAGATGACCGCTGAGCGCTTCTCCGACACCATGTGGACGATGCAGCAGATCCTCTTCATGAGCGCCGACCGGCGGCTGGCCATCTTCCTTGCGGACGAGCTTACCAAGACCGGCGGCGACGATGTCCGCCTGACCCAGGACCAGATGGCAAAGTACATGGGTTCCGCCCGCGAGGTGGTGAGCCGACTGCTGAAATACTTCGCCGGTGAGGGCATCGTGAAGCTCTACCGCGGCGGGGTGACCGTGACGGATAAGGACAGGCTGACGAAGATAGCATACGGAGAATAAAACAGAAAAGAGACGCTGTGCATATGCACAGCGTCCCTTTTTTCGTGCGGAATTACCCTTTGCACCCCTGCTCTTCCCAGTCGCCGAAGTCGGAGACGTCGGCGATTTTAGTCGGGTCGAACTTGCCGTTTTCGTCCTTGGGGGCGACGGCGGGGCCGGCCTCCACGGGGTTCGGGTTCGGAGCCTCGGGGTCACAGACCGGGCGCTCCTCGCTCAGGTCGGGCAGGGTCACAGGCTCTGCGGCCTCAGCGGGCGCTGCCTCCGACTCAGGGGCGGCGGGCTCCTCAGCGGGAGCGGTCTCTTCTGACGGTGCGGCGGCTTCGGCCTCTGCCCTGGCCTCACCCTCGGCGTATGCCTCGGCGGTCTTGGCGGCCTCTGCGTCGTCCTTTTCGGCTTCCTCGGGGAACTCGATGGATTCGATGATGGGTGCGGCCTTCTCGTTCAGGAGCTTGTCCATGATGACGATGGCGGCACCGGTGGCCGCCACAGCGGCGGCAGTACCCAGAATGCGGAAGATTGCTTTCATGCCATGACCTCCTTGGTTATGTTGTAGTTAGGAGAAGGTGACAACATCGTTCAGCGGCTTCTCGGCAGGCTCCACCGACAGTGCGGTGAGCACCGGGCCTTTGCCGCGGTAGATGTTATGGAACTTATAGCCGACCTTTGCGGTCACTTTGACCCATGCCCGCTGCTCGAGGGCCTTGTAGCCATCGTAGCTGCAGGGGAAGCCCACGAACTGGATGTCCTGCACGCAGCAGGTCATGGCGAACCGGCCCGGCACGAAACTGTTCTTGCCGGCGCGGTTGGTCTGGCAGACCTGTGCGAGGAACTTGACGGTCTTGCCTGCGTACTTCTGGGGCTCGTCCTGACAGTCCATATACCAGATGCCGTAATCGTCGTCCGGGATGTCGATGACCGGGGCGTTGATGTCGAAGGGCAGGGGGTCGGGGATGTCGTCGTAAGCTACGCTGCCGTCCTTGAACTCGTAGGCGATGTCACACTTGCGGGATGCCTGACGCACCAGCTTGTGCAGCTCCTGACGGGCGGCGTCGTTGTTGACGGCCTCGGCGCGGTTGAAGACGATGAGCTCACTGCGGGCGATCTTGTCCAGCATCAGCGCACGCATGGAGTTGTCGCGGGCGTAGGTCAGTGCGGTAGTGCCGTCGGCGGTGGCGATGCACTGGTAGACGATCCAGTTTTCGGGCAGATTGTTTGCCAGGTCCTGCAGCATCCACATACCGTTGTACTCGATGACCACGCGGCCTGCGTCGGCCTCCCTGGCCAGCTTTGCGAGGTTCTGGGGGTTCAGCTCAGCCTTGTCCTCGAGGTTGTAGAGGGTCACGCCGGGGAAGGCGAACTTCTTCTCATGGTACTCTTCTTCGCCCTCCTCGCAGACCAGCAGAAGGGTCTTGTCGCCGGAGTCGAAGTTGGGGTCTTCAAAGGTCTCCTGAATGAACTTGGTCTTGCCGCTCTCGAGGAAGCCCACAAACAGGTAAACCGGAATCTCATTTGCCATAATCTTTTATCCTTTCAGGGCCGATCAGCAGCCGAACAGTGCGGCGATGGCCTTCTCATCCAGCTTGGAGCCGATGACCACCAGCTTGCCGCCGACGTCTGCACCGCGTGCGCGGACTTCCCACTCGCCGGGAACGTAGTCGAACTCCAGCCAGCCGTCTGCGCCGCCGTCCACGATGCCCTTGGAGCGGAGGATCATGCCGTAATTGCCGGTGTCCAGCTCGGTGAGGGCGTGCTCAATGTCAGCCTTGGAGAACTTCTTGGCCGTCTCGACGCCCCAGCTGGTGAAGACCTCATCGGCGTCGTGGTCATGATGGTGGTGGTGATGGCCGCAGCAGCAATGCTCGTCGTGGTCATCGTCATCATGGTCGTGGTGGTGATGCTCGTGCTCGTCTTCATCATCGTCATCGTGGTCATGGTGATGGCCGCAGCAGCAATGCCCATCATGCTCATCATCGTGGTCGTGGTGATGATGGTGCTCGTCTTCGTCATCCTCATCGTCATCGTGGTCATGGTGATGGCCGCAGCAGCAATGCTCATCATGCTCATCATCGTGGTCGTGGTGATGATGATGTTCGTGCTCTTCTTCCTCGTCCTCGTGGGCGTGCTCCTCGTTAGCCTTGGCAGCCATAGCGATAAGCTCAGCCTTGAAGTCGTCCTTGGTGGACATGGCCTTGAGGATCTGCTCGCCGGTCAGGGCGTCCCAGGCAGTGGTGACGATGGTGGCGGTGGGGTTCTTCTCACGCAGCATGGCCACAGCGGCGGCGATCTTTTCCTCGGTGGCGTTCTGGGTGCGGCTCAGGATGATGCAGCTTGCGTGGCTGATCTGGTCGTCGTAGAACTCACCGAAGTTCTTCATATACATCTTGACCTTGTTGACGTCGGCCACGGTGACGAAGCTGCTCAGCTGAACATCCAGATGCTCGGCCACGCCCTCGACAGCGCGGGTCACGTCGGACAGCTTGCCGACGCCGGAGGGCTCGATGACGATGCGGTCGGGGTGGTACTGCTCCACCACCTGCTGCAGAGCGGCGCGGAAATCGCCCACCAGAGAGCAGCAGATGCAGCCGGCGTTCAGCTCATTGATCTGGATGCCGGACTCCTTCAAAAAGCCGCCGTCGATGCCGATCTCGCCGAACTCGTTCTCGATGAGCACGACCTTCTGGCCTGCAAAGGACTCTTTGATGAGCTTCTTGATAAGGGTGGTCTTACCGGCGCCAAGGAAGCCGGAGAAAATATCGATCTTGGTCATAGTCTGAAATGCCTCTTTCTTTTATGCAGACGCCGCAAAGGCGCTGCCCAGCAGGCCCGTCGGGCCTTACAAGCAGTCCGGGCCGCTGAGTGCTGACCCGTAAAATTCCTACACCCCTATTATAACAAGGCTGTCAATGGCAAACCGGCCTTTTTGATGAGAAATTTGTAACATTTTTTGCAATTTGCTTGCATTTTCGGGCGGCAGGACCAAAATGAACCCTGCAGAATTGCATTCTGCGCCCCGGAATGATACAATAAGGGACAGCAAACCATCGCCGCCGGACGTTTTTCCGGCAGAATAAAGAAAGAAGGCTTTTTGACATGAGCATGAATACCGTTCCCGAGCGTCTGGCCGCCCTGCGCGAGGCCATGAAGGCAAACGGCGTGGACGTCTACCTCATCCCGGTGGGAGACCCGCACGCCAGCGAGTATATGCCCGACCACTACACGGCCCTGACCTACTTCTCCGGCTTCCACGGCGAGAACTCCAACTTCGTCGTCACCATGACCGAGAGCGCTGTCTGGGCCGATGGCCGTTACTTCGTGCAGGCCGAGAAGGAGATCGCCGGCACGGAGATCCAGCTGATGCGGATGGGCGAGCCGGGCGTGCCGACCGCCGAGCAGTACTGCGGCAAAGTCCTGCCCGAGGGCGGCAAGCTGGGCCTCTGCGGCCTGACCGCCTCCTGCGGTCTGGTGCGCAGCCTGCAGAAAGAGCTGGACGCCAAGAAAGGCACCATCAAGCTGCTGAACCTCGAGGACGAGCTGTGGACGGAGGGCCGTCCCGCCCTGCCCGCCACCCCGGCATGGCTCCTGCCGAAAGAGTATGCAGGCTTCTCCCCTGCCGAGAAGCTGGGCCAGCTGCGTGCGAAGCTCTCTGAGCTGGGCTGCACCGCACAGCTGGTGGGCAAGCTGGACAATCTGGCATGGCTGCTCAATCTGCGTGCGATGGACATTCAATGCACCCCTTATGCAATGGCTTACTGCTATGTGACCCCGAATAAGGCGACCCTCTTCATCAACACCGCCCGCGTCAGCGCCGAGGCTGCCGCGGAGCTGAAGGCAAACGGCGTGGAGCTGGCCGAGTACGACGATGTGCTTACCGTCCTCGCCGCCCAGACCGAAGAGCAGACCGTTCTGGCCGACCCCGTTTCCGTCAACTACGCTGTTTACCAGACCCTGCAGGCCAACCCGGCTCTGACCGTCAAGGACGAGGCCGACCCCCTGCTGCCCATGAAGGGCGTCAAGAACGAAGTCGAGCTGGCTCACACCCGCGAGGCTCACATCCGGGACGGCGTGGCTATGGTGCGCTTCCAGATCGAGCTGGAGAACCGTCTGGCCGCCGGCGAAGAGCTGACCGAGCTGACCATCGACGAGATCCTCCACAAGTACCGCAGCGCACAGGACAAGTTCCTGACCGAGAGCTTCGGCACCATTGCAGCTTACGGCCCCAACGCCGCCATGATGCACTACCACGCCACCGAGGAAGACCACGCAAAGCTCGAGAAGAAGGGCTTCTTGCTGGTGGACAGCGGCGCGACCTATATGGACGGCACCACCGACATCACCCGCACCTACCCGCTGGGCGAGCTGACGGAGGACGAGCGCCTGTTCTACACCTGGACTTTACAGTGCCACATCGACATCGCCCGGGCTGTCTGGCTGGACTACTGCGACGGCCATATGCTGGACACCATCGCCCGTGAGCCGCTGTGGCGCCACCTCATCAACTACCGCTGCGGCACCGGCCACAGCGTCAGCCATGTGGGCAACGTCCACGAAGGCCCCCACGCCCTGAACGGCCGCAACACCACCGTCTTCAAGCCGGGCATGATCGTCACCGACGAGCCGGGCGTCTATGAGGGCGGCGTCGTGGGCATCCGCATCGAGAATGAGCTGGAGTGCTGCCACAAGGCATCCAACCAGTACGGCGAGTTCCTGGCATTCCGACCCATCACGTTCGTGCCGATCGCCACCTCCCCCATCGTCCCGGGCGTTCTGAGCCGCGACGAGCTGGATTGGCTGAACGCCTACCACCGCGAGGTCTTCGAGAAGCTGGCTCCCCGCCTGACCGAGGACGAGCGCGACTGGCTGGCTAAGAAGTGTGCCGCCATTGGGGCGTAACAAATAAAACAAGGGCTGCGGCATATCGACAACCTCTCCGTTATTGCTTCGCAATGCCACCTTTCCTATCGAGGAGAGGCTTGGGCATTTCGTAAAGCTTTATCTCTTCGCCAGAGGCTCCCCTCGGTAGGGGAGCTGTCGAGCGACAGCGAGACTGAGAGGTTGGGATGTGCAACAGCCCGTTTTTGTTTCTCGTT
>ENA-OQIF01000335-OQIF01000335.1-human-gut-metagenome-genome-assembly--contig:-NODE-335-length-20631-cov-5.266485_pt1 | contig 20631 bp, 19 predicted proteins | sample MGYA00242574_ERZ504738 | MGnify/ENA primary metagenome ERZ504738 (study PRJEB26092, sample SAMD00036437) | human gut metagenome | host: Homo sapiens | study: EMG produced TPA metagenomics assembly of...
TTGTATTCAATTGACCAATATCTGCCTGTGAGTAATCTGTCTCCACGCTGATATATGGAATATTCTTTTTCTCGTTTACAAATCTGCGGATTCCAAGCGACTCCACATTATATGTGTGACAGGCCTGCAATATCATCTCCACAACACCGTCTACCTTGTATTCATCAATCAGTCTTCCGAGCAGCTCTAAACGATTTGGATTCGGTGTCATCACAGAACATCCTATATTTAGATATCGTCTTGCCAGAGCATCATAGATATCCGGATTCTCTTCATCTACCAGCTTATCAATAGATTTTGCACCTGTACAGCTTTCGTATGTAACAACGATTCCGCCATTCTCCTCGATTGCTTTGATGACCTTTTCTGTCGCTCCGCCAATTGGACATCCGGTCACAAGAATACGCGGTTTCTTTTCTTCCATCTTCCCTTCTGCATACTCCTGATTGATCTTAGCGACAAGTGCGTCAACTTCTGCCGGAATCTGAGAACGGTCAAACTTGAATGTACTTCCATACAATACCTTAAAAAGATCATGACCTTTGATCGGAGCCGGATCATGTTTCATTACTTCATACAGCCTTTTTAAAGAACGTCTTCCTGCATTATTCATCTTCACCGCATCACGAATCTGCTCTTCTGTAATCGTAGTGTTGAATTTTTTCTCTAAATATTCTTTGAATTTGATAATCTCTTTCTTCCAAAGCTCTAATGCATCCTCACTTTGCGAGTTTGGAAGTTCCATCAGGTATACATCTTTGAATTCTGACATATATTCATACATTTTCTTTTTCCCATCACAGGTTGTCTCCCCGACAACAACATCAGAAAAATAGAAGAACGGACATTTATCTGTCTTTGCAAAACCATAACTGGATTTGATCAATGGACATAAGTTTTTCGGCAAATCTTTTTCTGCTTCTGAAATAGTCTCGTCAGACGTAGAACATAATCCCACTGTTGCAGCGCCCATTGCAAGTGCAATCTCCTGCGGAAAATAGGTACAATAAGCCCCCACAACCGGAACACCTTTGTCTTTTAATTCTTTTACTGCCAAAAATGAATTTTTTCTCTGTTCTGCAAATTCCTCAAATACTTCTGGTAATTCTTTAATAATTTCCATGATTTTTTCCCTCTCTTGTGCTGAAATCTTATAAAATGATTGTAGCAAAACGGAATTTTCAAAGCAAATAGAATTTCCCGATAAATCTATAGGAATTTTGAATATATTTTTACATTCTCGTATTCATTTTTTCAGAATGACTTTCCATACAAAATATGTTAAAATAAAGAAAAACCAAAGAAAGGATTGCCTATTAAGGACAAAAGAGAAAATGATGTATCAATTATTTAACAACTATTTGAATACCACTCAGCTGATCATGACCGGTATTCTCTTTACGTTTTCATTACATTTCTCGCGCTGAAGTTTCCACTTCCTTTTTGCCGGTGGATCAGGGACGCGAGTTTGCAATCAACGGAAAACTTTCAAAAGGAAAGATTCGAGGCGTGGGATTGACTTTTGTACTCTGTTTTATCATCAGTAGTATATTGTTTCTGCCAATTGACCGTGAGTATATCATCTATCTGATATTACTTTTCTGCGTCATGTTAAGCGGATATCTGGATGATGCAGCGGACACCCCATGGAGTGATTACAAAAAGGGATTCATAGACCTGATCATCTCAATCGTGACTATGCTGACATTCGTAAATTATAATACTACGGTGATCCACTTTTTCGAGACAGAACTTGTCATTCCGAAAGCGGTGTATGTCATACTTGGAATTATTTTGATCTGGGTATCGATCAATGTGACAAACTGCTCTGACGGAGTGGACGGACTTTGCGCAAGTCTGTGTACTGTATCACTGATTTCTTTCAGTTTGATCTTTAAAGATGTACTTGGTATGTATACAAATGCAAACTTCTTATTTGTCGCAGTTTTACTTGCCTATTTGTATTTCAACACCTCTCCGAGCAGTATGCTTATGGGAGATGCCGGATCGCGTGCGCTTGGGTTTTATCTTGCAATCATCACAGTCAAATCAGGACATCCATTCCTTTACATCCTGCTGGCAGCAGTGTTAATTGTTGACGGTGGACTAGGACTTGTGAAGATATTTTTAAAACGTTTTTAAAAATATCAATTTTAAAAAATACTCGTACTCCGATTCATGACCACTTGAGAAAAAATCACAACTGGTCTGATACGCAAGTCGTAATTCGATTTATTATCATCCAACTGATTTGCTCTGTACTTGCATTTCTTTTGCTTGTATAACATAGATAAAAAATAGAATGTGACCATACATTGGCACATTCTATTTTTTCTATTTGCGTTTTCCTTCCAGCGTCTGCTCAATGATATTTTTCATCATATTTTCATTCAGAGCGCCACTCACATATCCAAAAACATTCCCCTCTCGGTCAATCATAAACGTAGTAGGGAAAGAGGAAATCCCATATTCCGAGAAAAGATCTCCGGTTGTATCCATAAGTGTCGGATACGTATAACCATTTTCATCTAAAAATGCTTTAATGCCTGCTTCATCTTTTTCCTGGCCAAGTCCGGGTGCAGCTACACCTAGAATGATGACAGCATTGTCCCCTTCCGTATCATAGGTCTCATAAAGATTTTGAATATCAGGCATCTCGCTTCGGCACGGTCCACACCAGGTAGCCCAAAAGTTCAAAAATACAGTCTTCCCTTTATAATCAGAAAGCGTATGCTCATTTCCAAACTGATCTTTCAGTGTAAAATCAATTGCCGGAACGACAGTTTCTTTGGATTCCTCTTCTTTATTTTCTTCTTTATCTTCCGACGCATCCTCTGATTCCTTCTCTGTCTCTTCCTGTGATTCTAAATTTGCATTTGTGCCTCCGGACAAGTAGCCAGTAAATGCGTTCATTTTTCCGGTAAACATCAAAACACCCATCAGAATCATCAGCGCGCCGCCTACTTTTACCGTGTATTTAACTACATTCATATGACTTTTAAAAAATTCCAAAAGCGTTGTTGTGAACAGACCAACTGCAAGAAATGGAAGTACAAATCCTACCGTGTATACGCCGATTAACACAAAGCCCATAACCTTTGTGTTTGCGGACGCCGCCATTAACAAAACACTGGTAAGCGCCGGACCCACGCATGGTGTCCACGCAAAGCTGAATGTAAATCCCATGATCAATGCAGTGAGTGGAGACATCGCCAGCTTGTCCAGATGAAATGGAAGTCTGCGCTCTTTTCCAAGCACACGGCTGTTTCCAAATACGCCAAGCTGATAGAACCCAAATAATACAATAATGACACCACCGATTCTGGCAAATAGCATCTGATTTTGATTTAAAAAACTTCCAAGTGCCGATACCCCAAGACCAAGCGCAAAAAAAGCAAAACTGACGCCTATGACAAAGCAGAGCGTATGAATCATTACTTTGCTTTTTTGATAGTGTATTTTCCCATCCGCTCCCCGTTTTCCTGTACCTCCTGACAGATAGCCGATATAAAGCGGAATCAACGGCAATACACATGGGGAGAAGAAACTAAGGAGTCCCTGAAAAAATACAGTTAATGCAGGAACACTGACATCCAGTGAAAAATTCATACTTTTCTATTCCTTTCCTGATATATTTGATTTTGAAACGGAGTTTTTAAACACCTCACGATCCAGCATCTTATTTTGATGTGCCACAATTGTTGTGCAGACTGCATCCCCGGTAATATTTACTGCAGTCCTTGTCATATCCAGAATTCGGTCAATTCCCATAATCAAGGCAATACCCTCCACCGGGAGATTCACTGAATTAAATACCATAGTAAGCGTAATCAGACCAACTCCTGGAACACCGGCTGTTCCGACTGATGCAAGCGTTGCTGTTCCGATGACTGTCATGTAATCCATCATATCCAACTGAATTCCAAATGCCTGTGCGACAAACACAACTGCAACTCCCTGCATGATCGCGGTTCCATCCATATTGATGGTCGCACCAAGCGGCACTGTAAAAGAAGAGATTTTTTTGGATACACCCATCTTTTTTGCCAACGTATCAATCGACAACGGAATCGTTGCATTGGATGTCGCTGTCGAAAAAGCAAACGCCATAACCGGAAAGAAGTTCTTGATAAAAATAATCGGATTCAAACCAGTAAAAATTTTAAGCATTCCAAGATAAACGATAAAACATTGCATCGCCAGTCCAACCAGTACTGCCAGCATATATTTTAACATCGGTACAAACGCATCAAATCCGATGCCCGCAAATGTCTTTGCAATCAAACAGAATACACCAATCGGTGCAACTGCCATAACCATCATTGTCATTTCCATCATAATGTCATTGAACTGACCAAAGAAATTCGATACAGTCTCCACCCGATCTCCGAGCTTTGCAAGAATAATTCCCACAATTAGGGCGAACACAATAATCTGCAGCATCTCACCATTGGCAAGTGCAGAAAATGGGTTCGTCGGAATGATGTTTAGCAGCGTATCTGCAAAATTGGTTGCCTCTGCGCTTCCGACATCTTTTGCCGCCTCAATGGATGAGATATCCAACCCGATTCCCGGATCGATCACATTGGCAACCGAGAGCGCCAACGCAATTGCACAAGCAGTTGTAGCAAGGTAAAACAGCATTGTTTTTACGCCGACCTGTCCCAGTTTTTTGTATCCCCGATAGACATACTTCCGCAGACAAGCGAACAAAACACAAGCGGTGCGACAAGCATCTGCATCAATCGAATGAAGCCTTGTCCTACTACATAGAATATTCCATTGATAATAATGTCATCTCGAATCTGCCCAGACGGCACAAAATAGTGCAGGAGAACACCTGCGATTGCGCCAAGAATCAGACTTATGAAAATACGTGTGGTCAATCCAAACTTTTTCTTTTCTGTTTTACTCATCCTGTGTACCTCCATAATTCTCTTTCAAAAATGTTTTTAGAGACTCTCTCCACTCTGGCATCTCCTGCATATTCAAAATTCGTAAAATAAAATTATCAAGCACTGCATATGCTGGGCGGACAGAAGAAAATTCGGATTCCTTTGTCGGTACCGGCTGAAGCGTCACGTCATGATCTGTCAACCTCAGAATTTCTTTTGCAAACTCGTACCGGCTGCAGGTTCCCTTCGCCGTAATATGGTAGGTGCCATATTCGTTGGTATCCATAAGTTCTAATAACAATCTTGCGAGATCGTTGGCACTTGTCGGAGAACCAAACTGATCTGATGCAACCGGAATCACATGCTCTGTCTTTACGCGCTCCAATAGACTGCTCACGAAATTTTTGCCTTTTCCATAAATCCAATTGCTTCGGATAATAAAATGCTTTTCTGTAAACTCTTTTACGTAATTTTCACCGGCACGCTTTGAACGCCCGTAAACCGTTTTAGGATTTGTATCGTCAAACTCGCAGTATGGTTCACTACTCTGCCCGTCAAACACATCATCTGTAGAAATCTGAACTAATTTTGCACCAATCTTTCTAGCTGCAATACTCAAATTTCTTGCTCCAAGTGCATTGACTTTATATGCCAGCTCCGGATTTTTCTCACATAAAGCAACATCGGTAATTCCCGCACAGTTGATGATCACATCCGGTCTGTTGAGCTCTGCAAAATTCAACACCTCGTCAATCTCTGTAATATCTAATTCTTCCACATCTGTGTTTAACAATTCAAATGCAAGTGGATCGGCGACATCTGTAATTGCAGTTCCCACTTGTCCGCTTGCACCTGAAACCCAAATTTTCATCATGGCTCTCATGTTTTTTCCTCCTTGTATATGATAACTATTCTCAGTATAACAAATAGAACTAATCTATGTCAATTTGACGTTCAATCTCCTGAATAATCTTTTTGCTGTCAACTGCCGCGTATTGCGCTCCTTTATAGTCCATTGCAACAAACAGGGCAAACAACAAAATAGCAATAAACATGCGCACTCCAAATGTACTGTGTGATCCTGTCATCTCATGTTCCTCCTGTGTATCATACAATTTCGTATAAAACGACTGATATCTTGGATGTACCGCAGGCGGGATTTTTTTGTCACTGTAAATCGTCCTTGCCCGCCTAAGCAGTTCCTCTCTCCTTTTTTCGGATTCCGTCATATTTTTTCTCCATTATAAAAAGCATACATCATTTATTCTAATGTATGCTTTCCGAAGGTCTTTTAGACACCTATCTGTCTGCAAGTTCTTTAATGATATCTTCCCATGTCACACCACGTTCCACCATAAGCACCATCGCATGATACAGAAAATCAGACAGTTCATATTTTACTTCTTCCGGATTCGGATTCTTTGCGGCAATGACAAGTTCTGTCGCTTCCTCTCCGACTTTTTTCAATATCTTATCAATTCCTTTGTCAAACAGGTAATTCGTATACGAGCCTTCTTTCGGATTCTTTTTCCGATCCACAATTGTCTCATACACTGTCTCAAATACCTGCAGCGGATTGGTCTCATCATAATCCGTTCCGACTAAAGGCTGGAAAAAACAAGTCGGATTGCCAGTATGGCACGCCGGTCCCACCTGATCTACTTTTGCGAGCAACGTATCCCTGTCACAATCAATAGTCAATGATTTTACATATTGATAGTGCCCGGATGTCTCACCTTTCACCCACTGCGTTTTACGGCTTCTGCTGTAATAAGCCATTCTGCCCGTTTTAATTGTATGATCAAACGCCTCTTCATTCATATATGCGAGCATCAGAACTTCTCCGGTCTTATAATTTTGAACAATGACAGGAATCAGTCCGTCTGAATTCAGCTTAAATTCTGTGAATTCCATGATGCTTTCAAAAGAAGTCATCTTGATATTTTCCTGAGAACATTTCTTCTTAAATTCTGCAAAATCCAGGTCCGGCTGGCTGATAAATTTTCCAGATACGCCTTTGATTCCCGGACACTTCAAAATTTGGAGAATCTCTTCCTCCTCCATCGCATCTGTCAATACAACACTTGGAATATCTGTAATGTTCATCACAGAATCCAAATCCAGCCTGTGCATAAATAAGATCGAGCTGGAACACTCTTCAATCAGGTGCTGCTGCTTAAATAAGGCATCGAAGTCATTTAAGGAGACTGCTATCTTTTCTTTCCCGAAACGTTTTGAGACATCCTCAATCAACTCTACAGATAATGCCTTTGAAAAATTCAAAATTGCCCGTTTTGCACCTGTATATAAAATCTTTTTCACATCTTCCTGACGTCTTATGTTTCCTCCGGCAACCATTGGAATTCGGATTACCCGATTCATTTTTTTCATAAGATCAATTGCATGATCATGTTCCTCATCTGTGGTAGACAAATCAAACACAAGCAATTCATCTGCCCCCATGTCATTATATTTTTTTGCAAGTTTCACTACATCATCGGAAAGTATTTCCAAATTGTCAAACCATTTTACTGCTTTCCCCTGATAGATAAAAATACAAGGAATCAACCTTTTATAATTCATTATGCCAAACTTCCTTTCGTAGACCAAACTTCTTTTATACGAGGTTCTTTCATCACTGCCTCGTCCAGTGCTTTTCCAAATACTTTAAACAAAGCCTCTGCCATATGGTGATTATTTCCACCATCGATTACTTTCAGATGCAGGTTCATAGCCGCGCTGTAGGAGACTGCATAAAAGAATTCCCGAATCATCTCTGTGTCAAGCGCACCGATTTTCTCTGCCGTAAACTCTGCTGAAAAATTCAGATACGGTCTTCCGGAAAGATCAATTGCACAGAGGACAAGCGTTTCATCCATCGGCAGCATGAAATTTCCATATCTTCTGATCCCCTTTTTCTCGCCGAGTGATTGAAGAATTGCCTGACCAAGCACAATGCCTGTGTCCTCTATTGCATGATGACAATCAACCTCTAAATCACCTTTTACAGAAACACTGAGATCAAACAGACCATGTCTTGCAAACCCATCCAGCATATGATCAAAAAATCCAATGCCTGTATGGATGTCTGTTTTCCCAGAACCGTCAAGATTCAGCGTCAAAGAGATGTCTGTCTCTTTTGTTTTTCTTGTACAAGTAACTATTCTTTCTTCCATATCTTTTTCCTCTATTTTTCAAATCGGACTTTGATCGAATTAGCGTGTGCCGTGAGTTTTTCTGCCTCTGCAAATTGCTCTATATCGCTGTGAATTGCCTCCAGCGCTTCTTTCGAATATGCGATGATGCTTGATTTTTTAATAAAATCATCCACCCCAAGCGGCGAGAAAAATTTCGCAGTTCCATTCGTCGGCAATACATGATTCGGTCCTGCAAAATAATCACCAAGCGGCTCACTGCTGTACTCTCCGATAAAAATCGCACCTGCATTGCGAACCCGCATCATCACATCATACGGGTTCGCTGTCATGATCTCCAAATGTTCCGAGGCAATCTCGTTCGCAATATCGATCACTTCCTCCATCGTATCTGCAACGAGAATGTAACCATAATTTTCCAAAGATTTTTTCATGATCTCTGTGCGGGACAATTCTTCCACAAATACTTCTACCTGCTTGGACACCTCCTTGGCAAGTGTCTCACTTGTCGTCACGAGAATTGCCGATGCCAGTTCGTCATGTTCTGCCTGTGACAACAAGTCAGCCGCCACATATCTTGGATTCGCTGTCTCATCTGCAATGACAAGGATCTCGCTTGGTCCTGCAATTGAGTCGATGCTCACATGACCATATACCGCTTTTTTTGCCAATGCTACATAAATATTCCCAGGTCCTACAATTTTGTCAACTTTTGGAATGGAATCTGTCCCGTAAGCAAGTGCTGCAATCGCCTGCGCACCGCCGACCTTATAAACCACATCTACTCCTGCCTCATTCGCTGCCACCAGTGTGTTCGGATTGATCTTCCCATCTTTCCCAGGGGGAGTGACCATCACAATTTCTTCCACTCCTGCTACCTTTGCCGGAATGACATTCATTAGTACAGAAGACGGGTAGACTGCTTTTCCGCCTGGTACATAGACACCCACCCTTTGCAGCGCAGTTACCTTTTGCCCAAGCATGGTTCCGTCTGGTTTGCTGTCAAACCAACTATACTGTTTCTGCTTTTCATGGTAGATACGAATATTTTCTTTTGCTTTTCGTATGATTTCCACAAGAGATTCATCTACCAGATCATATGCCTGCGCAATCTCTTCTTTTGTCACAGTAATTGTATCCGCTGTAATATCCGCACCGTCAAACTGTTTTGTATAATCAAAAACAGCCTGATCCTTTTCATTTTTTACATGTTCCAAAATTTCCAAAACACGGGATTCGTATTGGGTATACTGGTTCGGACTTCTTTGCAACAAATCTTCCAGCAGATTTGTCTTTGTCTCATAGTTCAATTTTTGTATTCTCATCTCATGCCTCCTGTAAAATCATTCTCAATTTTGTCAGCAATTCTTTGATCCGCTCATTTTCCATTCGCATACTAACCGGATTGACAATCATTCTTGCAGACAATGGACATACCTCTTCTAACACTTCCAAACCATTTTCCCGAAGTGTAGATCCGGTCTCCACAATATCTACGATAACTTCCGACAATCCTACAAGCGGTGCAAGTTCTATCGAGCCGTTCAGCTTAATGATCTCGACTGTCTGATGCTTTTTGTTATAAAAATAATCCTTCGCGATATTCGGATATTTTGTCGCAACACGAATCAGCTCATGATGATTTAAAAGCTCCTTTGCTCTTGAGGGACCACACACACACATTCGGCAATTTCCAAACTGTAAATCTAGTACCTCATATGTTTTTCGTCCTTCTTCTAATATCGTATCTTTTCCAACCACACCAATATCAGCTGCTCCATATTCTACATAAGTGGGAACATCCGGACCTTTTGCAAGAAAAATTTTAATTTTAGTTCTTCATTTACAAAAATTAATTTTCTGGAATCTTTGTCCTTCATCTCCTCGCAAGTGATGCCAAGCTGCTCTAACAATTCCAGTGTTTTTTTCGCAAGCCGACCTTTTGTCAATGCAAATGTTAAATATCTCATATGATTTCCTCCCAACCGACTGTTTTTTTCTCATCTGTCAAAAGATTCGTCATTAAAATCTCATCTTCTCTCTTCAGGTAGAACATGCCTCCACAGAAGTTCTGTCTCGCATATGACACATACTCATCCAAAAATCTGTCATCTGATTTTTTCACGAGCTCTGTCGGTTTCTCGGCAAGCCGAAATTCTTTTGCCAGCGCAATTGCTCTGCTGCGCTCACTTTCTTCATACAAGATCAACGTATTTTTCTGATGATACGGTATCTCCAGTTTCTGTCTTGAAATTGCGCCCATCAGTTCATCAATAACGATTGCAAATCCGATGGAAGGGAATTCCTTTCCAAATTTTTCTACAAGATGATCATAGCGTCCACCTTTCACAATTGCATCTCCCGTACCATATGTATAACCGCGGAATATAATGCCCGTATAATACCCATAGGTGCCGCTCATGCTGAGATCAAAGGTGATATATTTTTCAACTCCGTATGAAACCAAAATCTCATATGTCTCTGACAGGCGTTCCACTGCACGCAACGCTTTCTCACAAGAAACGATTTTTTTTGCGCATTCCATGATCTCGATTCCACCTGTCAGCTCCTCCAGCACTCGGAAAGCCGCCTTTGTCTCTTCTTTTACACCACAGTTATCCAGCAGCTCTTCCACACCGAAATAATTCCTGTTTGCAATCAATTCACGAAGCCTTGCCTCTTTTTCTTCTTCCAGACCTGCATCCTCCAACAGACTTTCAAAGAAATCAACATTTCCGATATAAATCTGAAATTCATTTAATCCGGCTGCCTTCAGACAGTCTGCAGCCAATGCAATCATCTCCGCATCCGCCTCCAAAGAATCAATTCCAAGGAGTTCCGCACCCATCTGCGTACTTTCCTTTAATTTTCCACGATAGCTTGAATGATTGATAAATGTGTTTCCATTATAACATAGACGGACCGGAAGTCCTTTTGAATCCAAAAAAGTTGCTGCAACTCTTGCGATTGACGGCGTAATATCCGGTCTCAACACAAGTGTATTCCCATCTCTGTCAAAAAGTTTATAAAGTTCCTTTGAAGAGATTGTACCAATCTCTTTTCCGAAAACATCAAAAAACTCGAACATCGGTGTCTGTATATCTTGATATCCGTATAAGTGCAGAATCTCTTGTAATTTTTCCTCCAACATAAGCTTTCTTCTGCATTCAATCCCATAGATATCCCGAACTCCTTCCGGAGTATGTAAAATCTGCTGTCTCATAATCTCCTCCAATACTTTATTACGCTACCATATTAAAATAATGCTTATTATAACATTTTTTGAAAGATTGTCAATCCCTGAGATCCAAATCCTGCTGCAATGCTTCCAAATATGATACCAGACATCCATTTTTTAACTGGATAAAAAATGTCTGAGAAAGCTCTTCATATCGGATACTTTTTCTGCCTCCTGTTTTTGCGCGTTCCCAAAATTTTTGAATTTCAGAAAAACGCATATAATATAACTCGTTTCTGGTGCTGTAATAGATAATCAAGAATGCAATTCCTCCCTGCTTTTCAAAATTACTCATAAACGTCACCTGATGTTCATGAATATTTTGCAGCGGAAACGTGTCTGTATTACATTCCTTCGCATCAAAGCATACCGGAATCCCCTGTACCGCCCCAATGTAGTCAACAGTACTTCTCTGATCAAAATATGCCAGCGTGATATGACGATGCTCCTTATCAATCCGAACAGGAGTGATTGGCGTCGGAATTTTTTGAATCAACGCCAGTCCCTTTTCCAGATAACGTTCATTCGTCCGGTTGATCATATCCTCCAGTGTAGAACCGCGAAGTCCTCTTGAATTCCATGTCCCCATTTTTCTATTCCTCACTGTATTTTTCTGCTTTTAAAATATTCTGAAACAATTTTGGAAGTGGTGCCACAAATTTTCTTTCACTTAGATTCGACAACTGGCCTGTACAGGCTGGCATTTCCAGTCGATAAGCATGTAACAACTGACTTTTCAGTCCATACTGCTCTTTTAGTCTATCGTTGACCTTTTTGCTCCCATACTTGTAGTCTCCGATAATCGGATATCCAATCGATGCCAGATGTGCCCTGATCTGATGCGTTCTACCGGTGATCAGATGCACTTCCAAATATGTATATTTTCCATTGCTCCACAAAGGCTCATATTCTGTCTCAATCGGCAGGCAATCCCCTTTTTCTGCCTTTGACACCGTTACTTTATTTGTCTTTTCGTCTTTTACAAGATATCCGCTCACCGACTGAGAATGTTTTACCTCACCTGCCACAAGACAGCGATAATATTTTCTCAGAGAACGATTTTTAAAAAGTGTTCCCATCTCCTGCAGCCCTGCAAGACTTTTCCCTGCTGCTACCAGTCCACTTGTATTGCGGTCCAAACGGTTGCAGACAGACGGTCTGAATTTTCTAAGTTCCTCCTCTGTCAATTGTCTTGTTTCAAGCATATATGAAATAATATGTTCCACAAGCGATTCATCATCGGCCACTGCCTTTTGTGACAGCATCCCAACCGGTTTGTTGATCAGCAGCACATTCTCATCTTCATAGATAATATCAAGCGTTACATTGGTATGAACTGCATGGATATTGGAAAATTTTGCAATCGTCTCATCAGCCAAAAACAATTTTACAGAATCACCGACCGCCAGCTTTTCGTTTCCAGTTGCCTTTTTCCCATTCAATACAATATTTTTTTTTCGCAGCATTTTATATAAAAAGCTCTTTGGCGCCTCGTTTAAATACTTTGCCAGCATCTTATCCAGTCGCTGGCCGGCCTCATTTGCCGCTACAATAATTTCCTGCATAGTACTCCTCTATAATGAAATCTGAAATAACAGATGTCGAATTCCTTCTTCTTTTTTCTTTGTGTCCGGTCTGTTTGTTTCCGCCATATGCTGCATACTTTCTGTCCTTGCAAGGAATGCGGTATAATCCGTAAAAATTTTCACAGACACTTTTGTATACTGATTTTGCTCCAGCATCTGGCGTAAGTGTTTGCCGGTATAGACAGGATCTATTTTTTTCCCGGAAGAATACCCACAGATCGTATTGTCCAATATAATGATACTGTCAACGGGCATAAATTTGTCCTTACTCGTAAATACCAAATCAAATGCAGCCGTCAAATCCTCTGTATGTTTCTGAATCTCTTTCGCTCGTTCCTCTGCAATCGAGTGATACGGAGAGATTGTGATTACCTCCACCAGCGCTTTTGCCGCCGGAAGGCATCCAAGTACGGCGACAACTGTCAAAAGATTCAGTCTTGTATGCGTCTGCCAGATACCAAGTATCAAAAGCGCGATGACAATTCCAAATTCCAGTACCGCTTTCAATATCAGTTGTTTTTTCGTGCCTGAATATAGCCGGCTTCTCCTTTTGTAGCTTTCATTTCTTCGTTCCTTTCCTTACCAGAATTTTTTCATCGCTTTTAGAATCACACTGTGCGGAAGCAGCTTTGTTGCCGCCTCTGCTCCCTTCATCGCCGTCCCGTACACAGACAGTTCTTTGCCCTCTCGTGCATCAAGAAGCGCCTGTTTTACGACCGCTTCCGGTCTTGCCATCACCGCAGCCTTCATTTGATTTTTCTTTTTGTCCGGCAATTTCAAAAAACTCTGTCTCAACCGGTCCTGGACAAACTGCGGTCACAAAAATCTCTTCATCGCAAAGTTCTGTGCGAAGACTTCTGGAAAAACTAAGCACATAGGATTTTGTAGCTGCATAGACACTGAAAGACGGCTGCGGGCAAAATGCTGCCGCCGAGGCAACGTTCACAATTCTGCTTCCTCTTGTCATATATGGAATACAGATCTTTGTCATATGAGTCAGTGCTTTACAGTTTAACTCTATCATATCTAACTGATCCTCAGCAGAAAGTTTTTTCACTTCCCCAATTTTACCAAATCCTGCTGCATTCACAAGCATACGGATATCCGGATCTTTTTCTTTCAAGAGAACTTTTAGTTCTTGATAAATGTTTTGCTCACACAAATTACCTTCTAAAATACGCACATTGGTAAACATACAGCTTTTTAATTCTTCCAGCCGTTCTCTTCTGCGGGCAATCACCCATATCTCATCTAATTCTTTATACAAGTGCTCAATCTGTTTTACAAACTCTTTTCCAAGTCCAGAGGATGCGCCTGTTACAATCGCAATTTTCAATTTATTCACTTCTTTCTGATGCTGTTTTTATTTTGTCTTTTTCCGGTGTACGTTTCGGATTGCTTTTTTTCTTCTTTGCAGCAGGTTTTTTCTGTTCCTGCCTTTTATAATCCGGTTTGCCCTGATATTTCTTCTCCTGTCTCGGACGAATCAGACAATGTTTGTCAAATCCAACTAAGTCCATTCGGTCTGCCATGCGAAGAGCCTCCATGACAAGCTGATAATTCTTCGGATTCCGATATTGGATCAACGCTCTCTGCATCGCTTTTTCACGTGGATTTTTCGGTACATATACAGGTTCCATCGTCCGCGGATCCACTCCCGTATAATACATACAAGTCGATATTGTCGATGGTGTCGGATAGAAGTCCTGTACCTGCTCCGGCATATAGCCAAGATCCCTTAAGTATTCTGCAAGAGCCACGGCTTCTTTCATCGTCGAACCCGGATGCGAAGACATCAGATACGGAACCAGATACTGTTTTTTCCCAAGTTTTTCGTTGATCTGTTTATATTTTTTCGAAAATGCCTGATAGACACTGTTTTCCGGCTTACCCATCTTTTGAAGAACCGGATCTGCTACATGCTCCGGGGCTACTTTTAGCTGTCCGCTCACATGATACTCACACAGTTCCTTGAAAAATGTATCATCTTTATCTGCTATCAGATAATCGAATCGGATGCCTGAGCGAATAAATACCTTCTTTACATTCGGAAGTGTACGAAGTTTTCGTAAAAGCTTCAGGTAGTCTTTATGATCCACCTTCAAATTTTTACACGGTCGCGGAAATAGACACTGCTTTTGCTTGCACACTCCTTTTGTGAGCTGCTTATCACAAGAAGGTGCTCTAAAGTTCGCAGTCGGTCCGCCAACATCATGAATATAGCCTTTGAAATCCTTATCCCAAATAAATTTTTCTGCCTCTGCGATCAAAGATTCATGGCTTCGCGTCTGAATGATTCTCCCCTGATGAAACGTAAGAGCACAAAAATTACATCCGCCAAAACATCCACGATTGCTGATCAGGCTGTATTTTACCTCCTCGATTGCCGGAACTCCTCCAAGCGCGTCATAGGACGGATGGTATGTTCTCATATAAGGATAGCTGTAAGTGCGATCCATTTCCGACTGGCTAAGCGGTTTGGACGGTGGATTCTGGACTACATATAAATGGTCCGAGTATGGTTCCACAAGTCGTTTTCCTGAAAAAGGATCTGTATTGCAATACTGCGTATAAAAACTCTTCGCATAGTTTAGCTTGTCCTGCTTTAATTGTTCGTAAGATTCCAACATGATCGCATCGTAGACACTGTCTAAAGACTTCACCTTACAGACAGTTCCGTAGATGTATGTGATATCTTCCACTGCAATGCCACTCTCCAGCGCTTCGGCAATCTCAAGAATGGAGCGTTCTCCCATTCCATAAGAAAGAATATCTGCGCCCGAATCCAATAAAATCGAACGTTTTAATTTATTTGACCAGTAATCATAATGAGCCATCCGGCGCAGACTCGCCTCAATCCCGCCAATAATGATCGGCGTCTTTTTATAAACCTGACGAATCAAATTACTGTAGACGACCGTCGCATAGTCCGGACGTTTTCCCATAACGCCGCCCGGCGTAAATGCATCTGTCTGACGTCTCTTTTTCGACACAGAGTAGTGATTCACCATAGAATCCATATTCCCACTGGATACAAGGAATCCAAGGCGAGGTTCACCGTATTCTGTAATGCTGCTTTTATCTTTCCAGTCCGGCTGACAGATCAACCCAACTTTATATCCATTCGCCTCCAAAAGGCGTGTGATGATCGCATGCCCAAAAGACGGATGATCCACGTAGGCATCTCCGGAAACATAGACAAAATCCAACTGTTCCCAGCCTCGCTCCTCCATATCTTTTCTGCAAATCGGTAAAAATCCATTTCTCATTTCAGTACCTCATAGGTGTTATTTTTAATATCTTCATAATCTTTTATATAATAGTCTGCGAGCGCACGTTTTTTTCATCCTGATTTTTTGAAAAATCGTCTTCCACTGCACAGACTTTCATTCCGGCATTGACACCTGCCAAAATTCCGTTTGGCACATCTTCAAAGACAAGACAACGTTTCGGTTCCACCTGCAAAGATTGTGCAACTCTTAAATACACATCAGGAGCCGGTTTCCCTGCTTTTGCTTCGCACGATGTCCATATAGAATCAAATAACGGCAATACTTTTGTTGATCTTAAAACTGCCTCTGCAAGCTCGCGTTTATTGCTTGTAGCGATTCCAAGCTTAATCCCTCTTTGATGAACTTCCTGTAAAAAGTCAAATGCTCCTTTTTTCAGTATAAGCTCATTTGCATATTTTTCATATGCCATTCCATACCATTCTTCCATCAATTCCTCTAATGTGTGTGGAAGGTTTGGAAACAATTCCAGAAAATATGCTGCTGTTTCCGAATAACTTTTTCCTTCCATTCCTTCATGAAAATTCTCCGGCTGTGTCAAACCATATTTTCCTAAAAATTCATCGTCGATTGCAGTCCAGACCCACATGGAATCCACCAGTGTGCCATCCAGATCAAAAATAATCGCCTCTATATTCTCTAACATAATCGCTTAAGTTCCTCCTTCGTAAGAGCCCGGTATTCACCGCTCTTTAATGTCTCATCCAACAGAAGTGTTCCCATAGAAAGCCTTTTCAAATAAATTACTTCTTTCCCCACTGCATGAAACATCCGCTTCACCTGATGGAATTTTCCCTCCTGTATCGTAAGTCTTATCTCAGAAATCTCTCCGGAATGCAAAATTTCAAGCTTTGACGGAAGTGCAGTCTCGCCGTTTCCGATTGACATTCCTTCGGCAAAGATTTCTTGATCGGCCTCATCTACAATCCCCTGTACCTTTACATAATACACTTTATCCACATGTTTTTTCGGTGACAAAAGCCGATGCGCCAGCTCTCCATCGTTTGTGATCAAAAGAAGACCTTCTGTGTCTTTATCAAGCCTTCCTACCGGGAACAAATCTCTGCGCTTTTTTGAGGAAATCAACTCCACTACTGTCTTATCCTGCCTGTCTGTTGTGGCTGAGACAACTCCTGCTGGTTTGTTTAGCATATAATACTCGTGCGTTTCATAGGAGACCGCTTCGCCCATACAGCACACTTTTTGATGTGAAATGTCAATCTTTCGCTCTGGAGATTTTTCAATACTTCCATCCACTGTTACTTTTCCCTGACGGATCAGTTTTTTTACTTCTGTTCTCGTCCCAACGCCCATATCTGCGAGATATTTATCTAATCGTATCATTATGACTGCCATCTCCATCCAGGTAAATATTTGTTCTTCAAAGTTCCGTTTGCAAGTTTCCCAAAGCCTAGCGGATAGCCGTCCACAAGGACAAGCTGCCAGCCTTTTTCTTTGTGATCAACAAGATCGTCAACTTCGATCGTCTCACCTTTCAGATAGCGGATCACACGCTCATCCTCCACGGAAAGTGAGATTGTGCGGCGGTATTCTCTTTTTTCAGACACATCGCAAGTGACTGACTCGGCTCAAACCGGTTCTTTTTCACATCTCCAAGATACAGTCCTGTCCGAAGGAAACGAATACCTTTTACATTCGGGATATCTTCCGGCATATAGTAGACTTTCTCGCTGTAAATCTCCAGTCTGCTCCAGTCCATCTCCCATGTGATGTCCTCAAAAAATGCAAGCAGTTCTTCCGGCACTTTTTTCGCGCGCTTTTTCTTTTCTTTGACCACTAGTTTCTCCGACTTTTCCCCTTTTTGAAGCAATGCCAGATAATGTCCCTCTCCGTGCATCTTATACGGCCAGATACGGACTGTTTTTTCAAATGCAGGCTCTTTTGATTCAGTCACTTGCGGCATTCCTTTTGCAAATCCCTCATATGGCCGAATCTCTTTTATCTCAAATTCCGGATATTGTTGTCTTAAATATTCAATTGTTCCCTCATTCTCTTCCGGATCAAATGTACAAGTAGAATAGAGCATCATTCCACCCGGTTTTAACATTCTTGCAGCCTGCGTGACAATACTTCTCTGAATCTTTGCAAAAAATTCCGGTCCATGTTCTTCCCAGGCTTTCACCATCTTTTTATCTTTTCGGAACATTCCTTCGCCGGAACATGGTGCATCGATCAAAATCTTGTCAAAATATTCCGTAAAATACTCTTCAATTTTACCTGGCTCCTCACTGAGCACAAGCACATTGCCGATGCCGAACACTTCAATATTTTTTAATAAGCCCTTTGCTCTGGAATTGCTGATGTCATTTGCCACAAGCACACCTTCCCCGCAAAGTTTTGCTCCAAGCTCAGTCGCCTTTCCTCCCGGTGCTGCACAGACATCCAGCACCTTATCCCCCGGTTCAATCGGAAGGCGGTTTGCCGGTGTCATGGCGCTAGGCTCCTGTAAGTAAAAAAGTCCGGCAAAATAATATGGATGCTTTGCCGGCTGCACGTGCTCTCCATCATAATAAAATCCATTCTCAATCCATGGTATCGGTTGAATCTCAAACGGACAAATCTTTTTAAATTCTTCCACACTGATTTTTTTTGTATTTACGCGGAGACCATAAAGTCTTTTCTCCTCATAACACTTTATATAATCATCAAACTCTGCTCCAAGCAGTTCTCTCATCTTTTTTTCAAACGCAATTGGTAAATTCATTTTTCATCCTCCATGTCAATTTCATATTATACCATAGCCATACTATTTTCTCCACAAATATTAGTCAGAATACGCACATTTCAGCTTATGCGGTTCCAGATACCGCATCACCCAATATGGATTGACACTCATTTCCTGACCGTTCGGATACACATAAATCCCCACATGCAGATGCACCGGAAATTTCCCTTTTGTACCTTCCTCTCCATAGCCTGTATCCCCCATGAATCCAATCACATCCCCGGCTTTCACTCGGTCTCCCTCTTTAATATCCGCATAGGAATCCAGATGTGCGTAATAAAAGTATCCACCGGAAGGCGCCAGAATACCGATACGGTATCCCCCTTTCGGAAGCCACCCTTTACTTTGTATGACACCGTCCGTCATGCTGACGACCGGATAATATCCTGGGACATCTTTTTTTGCCATCAAATCACATCCCTCATGTCCGCGTTTTCCACCATAGTTTCGTTCTTTCATCCATCCATTTTCAAAGACCACCGTTGCATCTTCATCCGTCGTTGATTCTGGTACCGGAAAATATTTCACATCATCCCAGATTGCCTGATTGATTTTCAGATAAGTATTCCATGCCTTTTTCTGTTCCCATGTCTTCTTTCGTTCGCAAAACGTTTTTTCTGTACATGTATACGGAAACGGTTGATAGCCAAACTTGCTTTCCAACAGATAGATTCCTGCCTGCATCCCTCTGCTTAGTCCATCACAAAAACTATTGATCATTTTTTCACCTAACTGCTGATCTCGAAATTCCATCTTCATAACTGTATTTTCATGCAACCGTTCCATTCTGCTTATCGACAGCAGTCTGCCAATCCATATTTCTGTAACAAAAGAAAATAGTAATACAAAAAGAAGTAATTGATATGCCTGTCTCTTTTTCACGACAAACTCCTTTTTGTATTACTATATGTTTTTCTTATCTTCAAATATGTATTGTTTATTTACAATTTTTTAAAACTGCAAGCAGATAATCCCACATGCGCTGCACAGATGCAACTTCCAGTTTTTCATTCACAGAATGCACGTCAAACATATTTGGACCAAAAGATACGCAATCCAGTTCCGGAAGCTGTCCGGATAAGAGACCACATTCTAACCCTGCATGAATTGTAGCAACTACAGGAGCTTTTCCGAACATCTGCTCATAAGTATCGATCATGATCGGGCGAAGTTTTGAATCTGACTTGTACATCCATGCCGGATAGTCACAGGATACTTCTCCTTTTCCTCCTGTGAAAACAGCATACGCATTCAGCATCTCTTCGAGTTCTTTCTTTTTACTCTCCACAGAACTTCTCACCATAAAGATCAACTCGATACTATCCTCTTTTGTAGATACGATTCCAAGATTCAAAGAGCTCTCTACAAGTCCTTTCAATTCACGGCTCAATCCTTGCACTCCATATGGTGTAGAAATTAACAGGAATACAACTTTATCTGTTGTATCTGCTGTGCATACATTCAGTGTAGTTTCTTCAGAAAGTACAACTGAAATTTCCAAATTCGGCTCGTCTTTTCCAAATTCAGTTTTCACAGTTTCTGCAAGTTCTTCCACATATGCTTTGACGGCATCTTTCTGTGTTGTGTCCACTAAGATTTTTGCTTTCGATAACGGCGTGATAACATTGTCTTTTGTTCCGCCATTCATCTCAATCAGTGCATATGAAAATTGTGTTTTAAGACTGTTTAAAATTCTTCCGAGTACTTTGTTAGCATTTCCC
>ENA-OQIF01000336-OQIF01000336.1-human-gut-metagenome-genome-assembly--contig:-NODE-336-length-20604-cov-5.595986_pt1 | contig 20604 bp, 21 predicted proteins | sample MGYA00242574_ERZ504738 | MGnify/ENA primary metagenome ERZ504738 (study PRJEB26092, sample SAMD00036437) | human gut metagenome | host: Homo sapiens | study: EMG produced TPA metagenomics assembly of...
TCAATGGTAAGGGTGTATTTTTCCCATACGGGAATATCGTTGTTATTCATCAGATACCCCCTTTCCCATGTTTCGTGTCATACTGGATATAGGGGATAAGGTCGGTGCGGTTTATCCTCTGTAAATGTGCAGTTAGTTTACTGGAAAGGGAAGTGCTGTATCTTGCCTTGTCAAGCATAGTTCCCACTTTTTCAAGTCCACCTAATGCGTCATGTTCTTCTAAGAAGTAAAAACTTTTGACAGCGGAAATCACGCCACCCTCTGTGAGCCATTGCTGTGTTTCTTCAAGGGAATTATATGGTTTTGATACTTGCAGTTTCAAGACTTCCACAGCCCCTAAAAAGCGTTCCCAAAATCGACACGTTTTCCATCGGCTCTTATTACTTTCATTTCTGTTTGCTACGACAAAGCGTAGGTTGTTTGCCAATAGCCCGAAAGCCAATTCCCCAAGTTCCAGCGGTCTGTCCTTAAATGTCATGGCAAAGGCATGAGCCTTATCATCACGCAGTTGCATTTCTGTCCTTTTCCAACTGCCGACTTCATCAAGCGTCTTATTATATCTTGAACAGACTTCCTTATCCTTGTCATAAAAGCGGTAGGACAATCCCGACTTTCCAGCACCGATATAAACCGTCTTTGCAGTGTCGAAATCGTCAAACTTGCTTTCATCAAAGTGGTAGCCCTCACTATTGGAGATAAATTCCTCTTTTTCGCATTTCTTCTTTATCTGCTCTATTGTAAAGAATGGCTTTTCGCTCTTATCATCAATGGCAATATCAAGTCTTGTGAAATGGAAATTATCCAGTCCGTATCTTCGCTCACAGCGTCGAAACATATCCCCAAAGGTATAATTCCTACTGTCGAGAATACGGAAAATATCATCACAACCTCTGCCAGTCATAACAAGATAACAGCCTAGCCCCTGTGGGTTATCCTCTGTCTTTCTTGCGTCCCCCGATACATAAATATCTCCAATCTGCCAGCGTGCTTGATAAGTCTTGAATTTTATCATTGCTGGATAAACATTGAAAATGTCAGTCGGTAAATCTAAAATGTGCATGATTATATCTTCAGCGGTTGCCGTTTCAAATACAATGCTGATGTAATCAATCTTAACGGATAAATTTTTGTGTGTAGTTATAGTGCATTGCTCCTTTCGTATGCCCCGTTTTTTGCGGGTAAAAATCGTGTTTTTTCCTTTATTTATCACAGTTTCTAGGTACTATGACATGTATACGCAGGGCGGTGTTACATATACGCCCTTTATGAACGCCTAAAGGCGTTCCCTTTCTTCCTGTGTCTGATCCGTTCTTAACGCTCACGAGCCTTGTAAGACTCGTGGCTAAACGGAACAGCCCCAGTCAGAAACCTTATTTTCGGTCTGATAGTCCATGCTTATTCATGCTATCAAAATGAAAATACATCTTTTCTATGCTTACTCAAGCGTGTGATTGACCCTAGCGTGCTTAATCACTCTATCTGATACGATAATAACGCCATTAGAATTACTTGTCAAGAAGTTTTGATTGACTTTTTAATAAATATTAAGTATGATATGCTTATAAACACCGAGAAAAGCAACGAAAGGAGCGGTTATACTAAGTTATGGAGCATTATGAAAAGAAAATCAGTTTCTTAGGAGAGAACATACAGACCATAAGAAAACACAGAGGAATGAAACAACAGGAACTTGCGGACAAAAATCGGTATCAATATGCAGAGCCTTTCCAAGATTGAACGAGGTGTGAATTATCCTACCTTTGACACATTAGAAAAGATAATGGACGTGCTGGGAGTAACGCCCAATGAATTATTATCAGGAGAATGGAAGTATATTGACCACACCGAGCCATATATCATGGATATTATCAAACGGGAACAGGACTTCAATGTTTCCTTAGATTATCTGTCTGAAAATGAATTTTTCAATGATGAAAAAGAATGCAGATTTTACATGGAAACCAAACTCATACAGTATATCCATAACTACATTACCAATGAGGTTACGGAGTTAGAAGAACTTATGGAAATCAAGCAGTTGATACAACGTCAAAAAATAGAACGCATGATGAAAGTACATAAGGAAATGCGAGGGTTAGACCGATACAGAGAACAGCCCAAAGAGTATAAATACCATGACCCTTATGATGACTGGATATTCCGTCAACTTGCGGACATAGACAGCAGAAATAACATTCCCGACACTTCGCCACAGTTAGATTTTGATGAAACGGACTATGAAGATTATCTGAAAGAGAAATGGAACAGAGGTCTTTAATTTTCCTCTTGAATGAAAGATACAGCAAACAAAAAGCCCAGTAAAGAGTGCAAAGCACCACCAATGGTGGCAAGGCTCTTGACAGGGTCTTTTTCTTTTCTGTGGTTGGTAATCAAGAGGAAGAAAGAAAAAGTGTGTATTTTTCAAGACAGAAAAATGTCAAGGGGGGTGTGCTGATTTTTGTTGTGGCGGATATATGGAACTGTTATAATATGGATATGTTTAAATTACGTTATAAGCAAGAATATTCTGCTGATTTGTCAAAAAACATCATTGCAACTGCCAGTTGACATATTTCCATATCTAAATGGTGGCTATGCAACTGATAATATTGCTAAAATTACACCATGAAAGAAAGGAGTGTTAGCTAATGAATATGGCAGACAGAATACAATATTTAAGGAAATCAAAAGGAATATCACAAGAGGAACTTGCGGATAAAGTTGGAGTTTCAAGGCAGGCTGTTTCCAAATGGGAAAGTGAACAAAGTACGCCTGACTTAGAAAAAATAATTATAATGAGTGATTTTTTTGGAGTAACAACTGACTATATCCTAAAGGGAATTGAACCAGTAGCAGACAAAGAACAAAAAAATAAAGAGCTTACGAGTAAGGTACTTTATATATCATCAACAGCTTTTGTTGCTATTGGGCTGTTTGTGCATTTGGTAATTGGTATGCAGAACAAACAATGGAAGCAGTTTTGGGTTCAATGATTATTCAAGCTATAGGGATTGTTGGATATTTTATAGCGAGAATACTATCGGAAGAAAAATCCCCCTTTTATGTAAATTGGCTTAATATAATCGGAGTTGCTTTTATGCCTATTTCTATGATTACAGGATATATTTCAGGATTGGTTTTCAAACTAGAAGGGTGGATTGCACCTTATCCGATAGGAATATTTCATACTTTAGTTTTCGTGTTAGTATTCTTTGTAGTTGTGATTGCAAGCTATATTATTCTAAAGAAACAAACAAAATAGTGATTACCTTTATTTTGCAAAAGCAGTTAGTCTTAGGATTGACTGCTTATTAATAAAAGACACCACTTCAATGTGTCAATGGTGTCTTTTTAGTGCTATTTTATCGTCATATCAAGGCTCATTCAATCGTGGTAAATTCGTGGTAAAATGAGTGTTTTTCTATACTTCGAAATGCTTGAAAGTGTAATATTTATAGGGATAATCAAAAATCAGATATAAAGTTTAATTAAATACCATGTACATAAACTTGTCAATTCTAGCTTGTTATTTGTTTCACTTTCCATTATACTTAGCCATAGAAAGAACTCTATACAAGAAAGGAATTATTTTTATGAGTGAAATACATATCAGCGAAAAACATTTTACTTCTGCCCCGACAGACGGAAATCGTCTGCCAAAAGAGATGGCAGTATATGAGCTATTAGATAAACTAAAAATCCCATATGAAGGAGTAGACCACGATGTTGCCGGCACAATGGAAGAATGTGCTGCTGTTGACGAAGCCCTCGGGGTTACAATGTGCAAGAATCTATTCCTGCGCAATCAGCAAAAAACAACCTTTTTCCTGTTATTGATACCGGGAGACAAAAAATTCATGACGAAAGATCTTTCGAAGCAGCTTGGCATCTCAAGACTTTCTTTTGCCGAGCCGGAATATATGGAAAAATTTCTGAATATCACTCCTGGATCCGTAAGTGTTCTCGGACTGATGAACGACAAAGACTGGTACGTAGACCTTTTGATTGACAAGGACTTAATGGATGATGAATATATCGGATGCCACCCATGTATCAATACTTCCAGTCTCAAGATCAAAATGGATGATATTATCAAAAAATTTCTAAAATATACCGGACACCGTCCAAGATACGTAAAATTGTAACAGCTTTCTAGGAGGAAACACAATGATTCAGGTTGACAATCTAAGTAAGTCATATGGTAAGAAAATGGCACTTGATCATATAACCGCTTCCATTCACGATGAACACATTTTCGGTCTGCTTGGGACAAATGGCGCGGGCAAAAGTACCTTTTTAAAAATATTAAGCGGTATTCTAAAGCCTGATTCCGGAACTGTCATCATCGATGACCATCCTGTATTTGAAAACGAACTTACAAAAGCAGATATTTGTTTTTTATCCGATAATCCATATTTTTTCCCAAATGCGACTCCTCATACTATGGCGCATTACTACAGCCTTGCTTACTCGCAATTTGATACGATCCGCTTTGAAGAGCTTGCCAGACAATTCCATATAGATATTCAGGAAAAAATCAGCGATTTTTCAAAAGGAATGAAAAAACAAGTCTCTATTTTGCTCGGCATCTGTGCAAACACAAAATATCTTTTCTGTGACGAGACGTTCGACGGTTTAGACCCTGTTGTTCGCCAGTCTGTAAAAGGTATTTTTGCAGCTGAACTTTTAAATAGAAATTTCACGCCGGTCATCTCCTCACACAATCTGAGAGAATTGGAAGATATCTGTGATCATATCGGACTTTTACACAAAGGCGGAATACTTTTATCTCAAGATTTAGAAGACTTGAAATTCCATGTCCACCGCCTGCAGTGTGTGATTGAAGATCCTGTCGCAGAAGAAGAACTTCTCAGACAGTTAGAAATTCTGCACCGCGAAAAACGTGGTTCACTGACTACCATCGTTGCACGCGGAACTCGTGAGGAAATTTTAGAAAGGGTCAATACAAAATCGCCTCTTTTTGCTGAGGTATTACCCCTTTCATTAGAAGAAATCTTTATTAGCGAAACGGAGGCTGCCGGATATGACATCAAAAATTTCATGTATTAAATTTATAAAAGAAGATTTGCGCCAAAGGACTTGGCTGATTGCAATTCTTTCCACCGTAACATTTTTATTTCAGCCTCTGATGCTTATTATCGGGATCAATGAAAAGAAAAATTGGATAAACACTGTTTCTCCGGGCTTTACCATGAAAGATTTTAAATTTTGGTTATTTAATTTCATGGGATTTAATAATAACGCTGTTGTCTTTTGTGTGATTTTATTTGCAATCCTTTGTGGGGTGTCTGGTTTCTATTATCTGCATTCCAAAGAAAAACTAAATCTTATACACAGTTTGCCAATCCGACGTGAGAGACTATTTTTTATCCAATTTGTAAGTGGATTTCTTATTTTTCTGATTCCATTTACGCTAAATCTGTTAGTCAGCATGCTAAGTATTTCCTTTCAGGGATACATGTCCTTAGAATTATTAAAAGTAAGTTTTGCTGCATTTGGAATACATGTTTTGTTTTTCTTATTCTTATATACACTTACCGTTTTTTCCATGATTATGACAGGGAAATTATTGATTGGACTCATTGTCACACTTAGCCTTTTTTCATACGGAACTCTTATTATTGCACTTTTCCGATTATTGGCGATACGCTTTTTCTCTACATATTTTTTGAAAGTTGACGCTTATTGGTTTAGTTGGTTCAAATCACTTTATATAACAACTGATGGAAGCGACGGGCTTTCTTCTCCTTTGTTAGCTTATATTTCCACGTTAAACCAAATGTCTAACCAGACAGTTCCGTACAAGTTAATTCTTTTTTCAGTGATTGGAACAGTCGTATTTTTACTGCTTGGGATTTTTTTGTATCGATTGCGCCCTACAGAAACTGCCGGGAAACCTATCGCGTTTCCAAAAGCAGAATCTGTACTGAAAATATTATTGAGCATTCCGCTTGGAATCTGCGCTGCATTTTATCTTGATAGTTTAGCGAATCAAGCTTCCAACAATATTGTAATTTTTATACTTGCTATATTATGCACATTTATTTTTGCAATTGTAATTGAATTTATTTATACAATGGACTTAAAACATTTATTTGCCAAAAAGGGGGCTTTATTGCTTTCTGTCAGTCTTGCATTCGGAATTACTGCAATCTACAAATTTGATTTGTTCAAATATGATAACTACATTCCGAAAAAAAATGAGATCGAGAGCATCGCAATTTACATGGAAGATTTTAATACTCGTTTTAACTATCCAATTCCTACCAATGTCCAGTCAATCAAAGACTTTTTAGATTCTTCTGCACTAAAAGACTTTGATCCAGTTTATCAGCTCGCTCAAAAAGGGGCAGCCACATTTGATATGACGGACGAAACTGCTCAATATGTAAATTTGAAATACAACTTAAAAAATGGGCGAAGTGTTTACAGAATGTATCTGATTAACAAAACTGATGCGCAAAACTGTGCCAAATACCTTCTAAACAATCAACAATATAAAGAAGCATTGTTTCAGACTAATTTGTATTCTTCTTTAGACTTTCAATATGCGGAGGTAACTGATATTTACCAATCCACGAGTAAACTGAATATTTCAGCTGCTCAAATGAAGACGTTGTTGGATATTTATCAAAAAGATCTGGTCAATGCCAGCTATTTTGATTTGACCAATCAATTTCCAAGCGGAACTATTAATTTTGCTCCGAAGAATTCGTCTGATACATACATGCGACCACTTTTTTGCAGTTTTACAAACACATATGACTATTTAAAAGAACTTGGCTATGACCTTCCAACAAAAATAGCGTTAGATAATGTGCAACGCATTGAAGCAACGAATCAAGACAATCAAAAAAATATTGTTTTCAATACTCCGGAATACATTGCAAAGATTCTTCCAAAACTCACATGGGTTCCCTACTATTTCTATAAAAAACCGATTGAATTTATTGTAACATTTAAAAGCAACATTTATAGTTCTTCCAATCTATTTTATCTGAACTCCGAACAAATTCCAGATTGTCTCAAAGATCTTCTTAATTAAGAGAAAAGTCTCTTACGCATCAGCCCTGATGTAAGAGAGACTTTTCTTATATCGGAATACTGTCTCTTACGCACAGTGCTCCATATCCCACCTGCGGATTCGGATACTCTGTGAATCCAGGCAGCGGTCTCGCTCCCCTTTGCATATATGCCTTTACCTTTTCTCCATATAAATACGGATCATTTTCCTTAATGATTCCCCACTCCATCATAAGCGCCGCTCCTCCGGTTACAAACGGTGTGGCAAATGATGTCCCACTGAAGCTTGCATATGTGCCACTAGTCGTCGGTGCTGTAACATTCACACCTGGCGCAACAATATCCGGTTTTGATAATCTCCCTGCCCCCCTTTGTCCGCGTCCTGAGAAATCCGCATAGGAAAAAGTAAGTGCATCGTATGCCCCCACACCAATTGTACGCGAAGCTGTAGATGGTATCGTGAGTGTTCCGGTCTCCGTCGGGAATAAAAATGCTGTTCCCGGATTCAATACATTTTCACTCGGGAGCCACATCGCATAATTTCCTGATATAATCTTTCTCGGTGTCAACACAATCTCCCAAATGCCACTGTTGATATATACCTCTTTCGGTAGAAAATCAACATAAATTTCCTGTGCAGTACTGTATGGACTTGGTTCTCCATAATAGAGCAAAAGTTCTGTATTTCCCACAGAAAACCGCTGTGTTCCAAGCACTTCCTGAATCGGTCCTATTCTTTCCCCAGACGGTGATACAAAAGAAATATCCATGATGTCATAGTAAGCTTTCCAAATTTGAAGATTTAGCGCGGGTTCCTGTTCCTGCACTGCAAGCTGGATAACCGTTTCTTCATTTTCCCTGACAATTCCAGCTTTGTGCCCTGCACTTCTTCCTTCATTTCCCGTTCCAATACAAATCACACTCTTCCATATATTCGCAATATCCTCTATAAATCGTTCTAGTAAGCTCGTTCCGTCATGAGAACCATATGTATTTCCAAAGCTGATATTAATTGCCACCGGCTGTTTATAAAAAAGTGCTTTTCGTACTACGTAATCTATCGCCTGCATTAGTTCTGTTGTGCGAGGGAATCCTTCTTCCCTCGGATTTCCAAGTTTCACCACAAGAAGTTCACTCTGTGTCGCAACTCCCCGATAAATTCTCCCTCTGCTTCCTCTTCCATTTCCAGCTGCAATTCCTGCTACTGATGTCCCATGACCTGATACATCCACGCTCGGCACAATTTGCATACGCATCGGCACTGTCGGCTGCTTTATTGCTTCATCAATCTGTTCTCTCGTAAATTCTGTCCCTATCAAATATCCTTCCGGTGGATTTCCCATGATTGTCTGATCCCAAAGATTACGTATTCTTGTCGTTCCGTCGTCATTGCGAAAATCCGGATTTGTATAATCGATTCCTGAGTCGATAATTGCAACAAGAACCCCTGAACCAAACAATGAAAATGGAGGGTTCTGCACTGGTGGCACACAGGATACTCTTCTCCCGTTTGCTGCCTGAAAAAATAATCGTTTCGGCTTTTCGACATATTCAATCTGTGGAAAATCAGCCAAACGTTCTACCAAGCTCTCTGGTACTGTTAAAATTGCAAATTCATTGCTCAATTCAACCACCTGAATTCCTATTTCCCGCAGTTCATTCAATGTCCCCGAATATTTCACTATCAGTTCCCATTCCTTGTCATCTCTGCTATATCCAACATCTAATTCCAGCGATTTTTCCCGTTCTCGTCTTGTAGCATTCAATGCCAGATTTAACAGATTCTCTATTTTTTGGTCTGCCATATTTTCACCTCCCATACTAACATATTCATTCCGATAATTTATTTGTAAAATTTTTTTCCATATGCTAATATTACATCAGTATTATGATAAAAGAGGAGTATCCATTATGAATAAAAAAGAAGTATTAGAACTTAGAAAGCAGTTCAAACCCGAAGACTGCTCTATCACCCGAATCTGCGGCTGCTATGTAGATGGGGAAAAAGAAATTAAATCACAGACGAAAGATGCCTTTTTGTCCCTTCCGGAAGAAGAAATTTTCAAGTATCTCAATATCTTTAAACAGACACTCTCCGGAACAATCGGAAAAAATCTGCTGAACATGGAATTTCCACTGGAACAAGAACTCTCCGGCGGAACACAGGAATTTCTTTTGCAGCTTCGCGACAGTAAACTGCAAGATGATATGCTCATTGAAGAATTTTATCAAAAGATTATTGAAAATTACAATTATGGAGAGAATTACTACATTATTCTCATCCACGTTGCCTATGACATTCCAGGAAAATCTACTGATGGAACTGAGATGTTCGATGCTTCAGATGAAGTTTTTGAATATGTGCTTTGCAGTATCTGTCCGGTTCACCTTTCCAAAGAAGGACTTTGCTACAATCCTGAGACGAACCATGTCGAAAACCGGATTCGTGACTGGATTGTCGAACCACCGGTAAAAGGATTCTTATTCCCTGTATTCAATGACAGAAGCACTGATATTCATGGGGTATTGTACTACTCAAAAAAGCCAGAAGATTTACAACCTGAATTTATCGAAAACGCCCTCGGGTGTACCTTCCCAATGTCAGCAGGCAGTCAAAAAGATACCTTCCATGCCGTTGTGATGAATACACTTGGCGAAGAGTGCGATTATACGGTTGTTAAAAATATTCATGATAACTTAAATGAGATGATCGAAGAGACCAAAGATGCTCCGGAAGTGCCTGTACTTACGAAACCCGAAGTAAAACGCCTCCTTGCAAAAAGCGGTGTTGCAGATGAAAAAATTGAAATATTTGATAATAATTTTGACACCATAGCAGGCGAAAAAGCATCTTTTCTGGCAACGAATATTGCTGAGACCAGAAAATTCAGTATTGAAACACCTGATGTTTCCATCAAAGTCAATCCAGACCGCACCGATCTTGTGGAGACAAAAATGATCGATGGAAAACAATGCCTCGTCATTGAAATCAACGATCAGGTAGAAGTCAACGGTGTTCCTGTCCGCACTTTGCCAATTGGCACAGTAGAATAAGTATTCTCCCGATAAGCCTTAACGCTTATCGGGATACTGTCATTATTCACATTCCATCAGATATGGTGCAAGGCTTACAGGAATAAAGTAACCTCTTTCATGTCTGCATACGGGACATACTCCCGGTACTTTCAATCCACTATGAATATGCCCACAATTTAAGCACATCCATTTTTCACCTTCTTGACACTCAAAATATGCTCCTGTCTTTAACAGTTCCGCCAGTTTTCCGAATCTGTCTCCATGAATCTTCTCTATTTTCGCAATCTGATAAAAAGCGGATGCAACTTCCATAAATCCTTCTTCTTTTGCCACGTCACCAAAAGACTGATACACATCATCCGCCTCTTCATATTCATTGTGCTGTGCCGCATAAAGTAGTTCTTCAGTCGAATCTTGCTTATCAATCGGATATCCACCACAGATTTCAATCGTTTCTCCTGCCATCTCTTTTAACAATTCATAAAATCGCTCTGCATGAGCCCGCTCCTGTTCTGCCGTAATAAAAATATTTGACTCACCGCATACAAGCCCTCTTTTCTTGCTTCCTCTGCCGCAAAAGTATAACGATTTCTTGCCTGACTTTCTCCTGCAAATGCTTTCATCAAGTTTTCTTTTGTTTTACTGTTCTTTAACTGAGACGCCATCCTTTCCACTTCCTTTCCTTGAAAAGTATATCCAAAATTGCTTCACTTATCCGAGAATCAATTAAAACCTATAATCTGATTTGCAACTGTATATGCCATAGAGGATATCTTTCTTCCTGATTTTCCCGGCAAGTTAATAGTCTCTCCCAAAATGCCATGTCTTATCTTCCAATATACTCGATGGTCTTTCTTTTTCAGATATTCCCACAGTTCTTTCTTTTTATCAAGATTTTCCTGGCTCTTAGATCGAATACATATAATAGAGGAAACCGTCATCATAATCGCCAAATAATTTGTCATATAATTCCGAAGCTTTTTATTTGGAATTTTTCTTAGAGAATACATATCAATCATTGTTTTGGTAACAAATATCTGCTGGTCAATGCGCTTGATCATGTTTTTCTCATTTACCGACTGATCCTCCCGCCCAATGAAATAACGATAAAAATTCACATCCAGATAATAGAATGTTTTCACATGCGGCAACGGATAATAAACATAAATATTATCTACATAAAAAGTGTGTTTTGGCAGCTCCAGCTTACACATCTTCAAAAGCTCCGTCCGATAAATGACTGAATGCATCAAAATATATTGAGCGAGACGGAAATGTCCCATCTCTTTCCATGTGATAATTCGATCTTGCGGCATCACATTCCGGTAATGAATCACCTTCTTATGTTTTGCTCCTACTTTTTCATACACATAATTGGAGACAAGCATATCAATTAACGTCTGCTTTTCAACCAGTTCGTGTAATACACTTAAAATCTTTTCCAATGCCCCTTCATCTACCCAGTCATCGCTGTCCACTACTTTAAAATAAAGTCCGGTAGCATGCTTCAATCCTGTATTTACCGCATCTCCATGTCCTCCGTTTTCTTTATCGATTGCTTTTACAATCGTCGGATACTTTCTTTCATACTGTTTTGCAATCTCTGATGTCCCGTCCATCGATCCATCATTTACAATAATAATCTCTACATCTTCGCCGCCTTTTAAAATCGACTCTATTGCATGTTCCATATAGCTTTCTGAATTATAGCAGGGAATCGCAAATGATATATACTTCATGATTCAATCCTCCCAATCTTTTACGTTCTTAATAGTATAATTCATTTTGGGCAATTTTCCAACACATATATTGTAAATTCCACGAATTTCCGTTATAGTAAATATAGATTACATAAATGGAGGAATTGCAAATGAAAAATATGATCGTCGGTCAGTCTGGAGGCCCTACTGCAGTGATAAATGGAAGTCTGTATGGTGTTGTATCCGAAGGCTTCAAACATCCGGAATCGATAGAACATGTATATGGTATGATAAATGGAATCGAAGGTTTTCTAAGCAATCAGATTATGGACATGCACCCATTACTGAAAAACGGAGATTTAGAACTCATCCGAACTACCCCTGGTTCTTACCTTGGGTCTTGCCGCTACAAGCTGCCGGAAGATTTAAATAATCCAGTATATCCTGAACTATTTCAAAAATTTGAAGACTACAATATCGGTTATTTCTTTTATATTGGCGGAAATGACTCTATGGATACTGTCAGTAAGCTTTCTCGCTACGCAGCCAAGATTCAAAGTCCGATTCGTGTAATCGGTGTTCCTAAAACAATTGACAATGATTTGGTTGAGACTGATCACACACCTGGATTTGGCAGCGCCGCAAAATTTGTCGCGACTACAGTACGAGAAATCGCTATTGATGCATCTGTATACGATAATAAAAACTCTGTAACAATTGTAGAAATCATGGGACGTCATGCCGGATGGCTGACTGCTGCAAGTGCTCTTGCAAGAAAATTTGAGGGAGATAATCCGGTGCTTATCTATCTTCCAGAAGTTGCATTTAATCAGGAAGAATTTCTCGAAAAAGTGAAAAAAGCTTTAGAGACAACCCCTAATCTTGTTGTATGTGTTTCCGAGGGAATCAATGATGGAAATGGTACTTTTATCTGTGAATTTGCAAGCGACGTGGGTGTTGATACCTTTGGTCATAAGATGCTTACAGGCTCCGGAAAATACCTGGAGAATCTCATAAAAGAAAAGCTTGGTGTAAAAGTGCGTTCCGTAGAGCTGAATGTGAGTCAGCGCTGCTCTTCTTCCTGCCTTTCTAAGACAGATTTAGATGAAGCGGATCACTCCGGTGCTTTTGCCGTAAATGCAGCATTGAATGGGGAGACAGGAAAGATGATCTCTTTTGTGAGGGCGAACACTTCCCCTTATGAACTTTCTTTTTCTACTGCGGATGTCAATATCATCTGTAATCAGGAAAAAGCTGTTCCTCTCTCTTGGATCACCAAAGATGGTTCCGATGTAACTGATGAGTTTATTCGTTATGCAGTCCCATTAATTCAAGGCTCTGTAGATGTTCCAACCGAAAATGGACTTCCGCTCTTTGCATTCCGTAAATAGTAGAAAGATGTTTTGTTCATAATTTGTTCATTTATCTTTCAAAATTACTTTACTTATTTAACATTGTTTCTTCACTTTTCTAGAATATACTAACAGTATCAAAAGAAAAGAACTTAACAATTATCTAAAGTATTAACATACTATTTGAATAAACTTTTTCATAATACGTGCCGGGAATTGCGAAAGCAGTTACCCGGCATCCTCCCTGTTTTGGGAGGTTTTTTTATATCTGATTCCAATCACCGAAATTCCTATTATAACAAGAATCCACATCAGTGCCTCATAACTTTTTTGTCTCTTCTCTGTTTTTCTCTCTTCTAATATTTCCTTTTTAGGTTGTATCAAATTTTGAAAAAATGACTTTTCTCCTTCTATCTCAAATACGACTTTTTTCTCTGACTGATTCCCTGCCAGATCTCTGGCAAATACCAAGACTTCATAACTTCCACTTTTCTCAAATATATGCGAAAACTTTCTCTCATTCTCTCCTATTTGTTGTTTCTTTTCATTAATAAAGACCGCATCTAAAAAATCATGTTCCTCTCCCAGGACAATATCCAGTTTCTTCTCCTCTTTTGAGCAATCGATTTGAATTTCCGGAGGTGTATGATCTATGAAAAATCTTACTTCCATGCTCGATGTATTTCCCGCCAAATCTTCCGCAATCAATTCCAGTGAATGCTTTCCTTCCTGTGTATATTTCTTGTTTTGCTCACAAATTCTTCCATCCATGTTAATACGATAAGTATATGTGGTAAAATCCTCCACAATTTCAGAAATGTCATATTTCCATTCAAAAAATGGCACATATTTTCCCTCTAATTCTTCTATTTTATGTATCAGCGGATTCTCTTTATCCATAATAATCTGCATCTCTTTTTCACTTCTGTTCCCCGCCTGATCAACAGCTTCCAAATAAACTTTATACTTTCCACTCTCCGTCAGATTCTCTTTCGCAAAATATTGTGCTCCGTCCTTTTCCCAACTTTCTATTCTTTTTTCTATCCTATTCCCATTGGCATCATTCCAGATAATCGTACCACCCACAGATACTATTCTTTGATTATCAATCGCTTTACATGTAAGGGTTTTATCATTGGCTGCTATACAATAATCTTCTGCTCCCTCTAAAATCAGCTGCGGATTCTCATTATCAAATAAAATCTTTTCCCGTTTCTTTGTGTAATTCCCCGCCCAATCGCTTACCTCTACCACAATTTCAGACAATTTATCAACAGAGATTGTTACATTCTCTGTCTCTTTTTCTCCACGCTCATACTCTCTATTTTGCACAACCTTATTATTTACCGAACAAATTACCTGTTTGATGCCTGATGCAACTCCATGTTCACTTATGTCAATCTGAATCAGACATGGTTTGCTATACCATTTTCCTAACCCTTCTGACGCTCTGATTAAAATTTCCGGTATTTCATCTTCACAAATAATTTTTGAGGACTTGGTTACTTCTCCCTTGTTTCCAGCTCCGTCTATCGCATATGCTGAAAGATTCCCTTCAAATCCAACCGGAATCACAACACTTACGCAATTTCCTTCTAAAAACTGATACTCTTCCTCATTTATTTGATAATAAATTCCCTGAATCCCTGAAGTATCATCCGAAGCAGTCATTTCCACTGTTATCTCCTCATTTGAAATAATCTGTTCTTCACCATTATGTTTCGAATATTGAAAAGAAATCGGGTCTGCCGGTGCCTCCTTATCTATCTTGATTTCCCGCTTCTGCTCGGTGCCCTCCACCATTTTTCCCTCTTTGTTTTCCATCCATACAATCAGATGATAGTTTCCCTTCTCAAATAAATTCTCCTCCAGCACAATTTTTTCTTTCGCCTTCTCCAATTCCCCAGTCAACTCTTTCCCATCCGGGAAATTCAGCTGAAACTTTGTAATGCATTCCTGATCTAAATGTTCAATTTCTACTTTGACTGATTTTGTGTAATATCCTTTTTCCCCATTTGGCTCTTCACAATAAATCTGATATATCTGCACCTTTTCTTCAGCCCGCGAGCCAAGCACATTTAATAAAAATATCATACCTAAAACAATTAAAATTTTCCCTATTTTTCTACCCATATAACCTCTCCTTCAATCGTTATTCCACATTCTTCCTGCAGTTTTCGAAACGTTTCCTCCTCAGCTAATTCCGGACATTCCTCCAATATTTTTCTTATACTTTCCTCACACATCTCTTTTGTTGTCACGTTATCCTTACACTGTATCTGTATCAATTGAATACGAAGCTCTTTTGATTTGGGATTTGCCGCTATCCCCTCTTCACACAGCCGCAACGCCTCTTGTTCATCAATATTTTGTGCAATTCTTACCATAGAACGGTAGAGTTCTTCTGTTTGATTCCATTGACTTACCTTCCTATACTGTTCTAACGCCAACTCTTCCTTTCCTGTTTTTCATATGCTTCCGCCAATACGGTTCGAACTTCATTTTCTATCCTCTGATCCACATCATTTTCTTTCCATTTTTCATGTGTCGATAATATCTTTTCCCCCAATCTGATTCTCGCTTCCAGTGAGGCCGTACCTTCTATCTTTGCCCACACACGAAAAATCATTCTATTTTCTACCAACTCGCCTTTCTGACTTTCTTCTATCTCTGATAATATCGACTCCATCTCCTCCTCACTTTTTCGACTCTCTCCAAGCATATATGCCGACAGTTCCTTATAGTTTTCTGCAGCCTCTATCTCATCTTCTGCACATTCAAACATTTGCATACTCTTCCTATAGTCCTCCATCTCTAAAAAATAAGTTCTGCCAATCTCCAAGAAATCTACCTTTTTCTGGTCAATAATCGCTTCTGGTCTCTTTTCCTCCATTTCATCACTTAGAAACATACTCACACCGCCACCCAAAGCACAATTGTTCCAACTATAATCCATTTATTTTTTGTTTTATTTGTTTTTTTATATTTTAATTGTGGAAAATCAAAAAGAATTTCAGAAATTTTTTGATATTGTTGTTTTACGTTGTCTGACAGACATTTTGAAATGATTTTTTCAACTTACTCTCTTCATACTTTGTAAGCTTTGGCTCTATGATTGCTTTTGCCAAAATAAACTGCATCGTTTTTCCAATTGAATACATTGCCTCATAGGAATTTCCCTTTTTTAAAAATCCATCCCGAATTTCTCCTCTTCCCATTTGATTCACGATATGCTGATTTCCTTTTGCATTGAGATCCAACAACATCAACTCCCCATTTTTCTTAATAATCATGCAAAACGGAGTGATATAGCGATACGGCTTTGCATCTCTGACATCTTGTAAATATCCAAGCTGTTTGATCATCTGACATAAGTAGGAGAATAGCTGCTCTTTTGCTATCATTCCATGCTCCTCCAGATATTCAGGTAACATTGTTCCTAAAACACAGTCCGTAATAATATGGCAAGAAGCATTCTGCTGAATCAAACGGATCACCTCGTATTCTCTTTCCAAATGCACTCCTCCTCTTCTATTCAATTTTTATTCATGGAACTCGGAGCCTCGACTAAACTCCTTTGAAATCTATAGAACTTTTAGAATATGCATCTATACTAGCCCACTTTCTGTCAAAAAGCAAGCATTTTTTGAAAATAAAAGCAGAACAGAAATACCCCACCTTCTGTTCTGCCCTTCTTACTTAAAATGGTCTATACAAATGCCTTGGAATACCATCTACCATAACAGGAGATACATCCCCTTGAATCAACGGTTTTACATAAGTAATAAACTCTTCTGTAACATATGTTCCCTCTTGATTTACCCAATTTCTTGGAACTAATTTCTCTCCATTCGCTATTTTATGTACATCTTTTACTTCCGTTCCACTTTGATATGGATCATCTGAAAATCGCTCAATGACAACCATTTTCCCTGAATCGCCTTCATCGGCTGCTTTTACAGCTGCTCCACCTACCTGATATGCTTCCAAAATATCCACACGGGATGCAAGGTGAGATGCTGCTCTTTGCAATGTACTCAACTCAATCGCACGTGTCTTACAACCCACCTCGCCCGCAACAAAAGTTTTGCCAAATAGCTTGCTGTTCCTGTCAGTTGTTTATGCCCAAATGCATCGACAAAATCAACACCTGTTCCAAGCTCACATACATAACGCCCATCCTCAAGCTTGATTCCCTCAGAAACCGCTACTACAACAGACATCTTCTTTTCCATCAGCTTTTTTATTTTTGTACTAAATTTTTCAAGATCAAATGCTAACTCTGGAAGATAGATTAAATCAGGTCCCGGACAATCCTCTCCCTTTGCAAGTGCCGCTGCCCCTGTAAGCCATCCCGCATTTCTTCCCATAATCTCAACTATGGTAACAACACCTTTTTCATATTCTAAGCAAAATCCGTCTCTTATGATTTCTTTTACTGAAGTTCCAATATATTTTGCCGCACTCCCATATCCAGGTGTATGATCCGTCAAAGCAAGATCATTATCAATTGTCTTTGGACATCCGACAAATCTCGTTGGCTGCCCAGTTACAATTGCGTAATCCGACAATTTTTTAATAGTGTCCATTGAATCATTTCCTCCAATATAGATAAACGCTTCAATTTCCAATTTGTTGAGTATTTCAAAAATTTTCTCATAAACATCTCTGTTTTCATGAATTTCTGGAAGCTTATAACGACACGACCCCAAATATGCTGCCGGAGTCCGTTTGAGCAGCTCCACATCCAGCTCATTTGTGATATGCTCTGATAAATCAATGTACCGCTCCTTTAAAAGTCCCTGAATCCCATGAAGCATTCCATAGACTTTTTTTGCACCACGATCTTTTGCAGTTCGATACACTCCCGCTAAACTTGAATTGATTGCTGCGGTAGGTCCACCCGATTGTCCTACAATTACATTTCCCTTCATATTCCTTTACCTCCATATTGAGATTACCATGTTATCTTTATTTTAGGGTGTTTTGAACTATTTGTAAAGAAATATAATTATATTTTTGTATATTTTAGACAATCACATCAACCAAACATCTTGGTTTGTAGTAGAAACAGATATTGCTCCTGCAGATAATGCCCCCATAACATCTTCCTTGTCCATCACCAAACCACCTGCGATAACCGGAATATTCCCCATCTTACATATTTTCTTTATGATTTTAGGCATGACCCCTGGCAAAATCTCTATAAAATCAGCTTTTACCAGATGGCATTGTTTGCTTATATTTTCAAATGCCATAGAATCAATGATAAAAAAGCGTAATATGGTATATAACCCCAATTCCTTTGCCCTCTTAACCAACAATGGCTTTGTAGAAATAATTCCATTTGCCTCTGTATGCTTTTTTATAAAATCCACTGCAATCTCTTTCGAGCCAAGTCCACTGATCAAATCAATATGAACCATCGCTATTTTCCCTTTTTCCCTCACTTTTCTCACAATCTCATCAATATTGCATACATCTCCAAAGAGAATAAAAACAACTCTGATCTCCTCAATCCTACAGCATTTTTCTAATCCTTCAAAATCTTTCACTGCCGCAATAACAGGGCTTTCCTCCATCGCATCATAAAATTGCTGATTCATAAATCCATCCTCCAAGTCTACTCTAATATTTTTTCTGCCTCTTCTGATGTCAGATATTTATATTTTATCATCTTTTCTAATACTTGTCTCTGTCTTTGTGCTGCGAGATCCGGATTAGCAGTCAGCGCATACACTGACGGTGCATTCGGGATTCCGGCAAGCAAGGTACTCTCATATTCTGTCATCTCTCCCGGTTCTTTCCCAAAATATCCCATACTTGCATCTCTTACACAATAATAATTATTACCAAAATAAATAGAATTCACATACAATTCTAGTATGTATTTTTTACTATATTCTTTTTTCCAATGCAACTGCCATGAAAACTTCCGCAACTTTTCTCTCTACTTTCTTTTCCTGAGTAAAATAAAGATTTTTGGCAAGCTGCTGTGTAATCGTACTTCCTCCCTCCACAAATGACATTGCTCTAATATCATTATACGCGGCTCTCAAAGTAGCTAATACATCCACTCCCCAATGCTCATAAAATCGATGATCCTCCACTGAAATAATAGCCTCAAGATATATCTCGGGTAATTCTTCTATTTTTGTATAATTCTCTTTCGCTCTTATTTCATTCACCTTATCCTCGATACTCATTTCCTCTACCGCATTTTTGTACATGTTGTAGCCTTTGTAAATAAAAATGCCACTTACACATACAATCATTAGAAAAGCTACAACAAGCAGTCCTTTTATAATTTTTCCTATTACTTTCATCTTTCGTCCTCCTCGTATGTTACTACTATAACATACAAATGAAAATATAGTTTTGCGATATTCTTAAATTCTTCTTATTATGTATTGTCTGCTATATTTCAGAAATTTTTCCAAATACAAAAATAGTGCAAACCCTCTAAATTAAAGGATTTGCACTTTCTCAAGGCTTAACGCCGAAGCGTGGGTGAGAAGATTCGAACTCCCGACCTTTTGGTCCGTAGCCAAACGCTCTATCCAGCTGAGCTACACCCACACAATGCCGCAAACCGGAATCGAACCGGTACGGGAGTATAAGTCCCGCAGGATTTTAAGTCCTGTGCGTCTGCCTGTTCCGCCACTGCGGCATTCTACCTAATGGAAATTAGGCAATGGGACCAACAGGGCTCGAACCTGTGACCCCCTGCTTGTAAGGCAGGTGCTCTCCCAGCTGAGCTATGATCCCATGGGATATTAAATTGTATGTATCGCTTCGATACAAGCGACCCGGAAGGGACTCGAACCCTCGACCTCCGCCGTGACAGGGCGGCGCTCTAACCAACTGAGCCACCGGGCCAAAATATATTTTTTTAAAGTGGACCTTCAGGGACTCGAACCCAGGACCGATCGGTTATGAGCCGATTGCTCTAACCAACTGAGCTAAAGGTCCAAATCTTTTTTGTCTTATAACCTAAAGACCGCTTATTTTGCATAAGCAAAAGCCGATGATCGGACTCGAACCGATAACCTGCTGATTACAAATCAGCTGCTCTGCCAATTGAGCCACATCGGCATATGATAAATAAGTGACTCCTACGGGAATCGAACCCGTGTTACCGCCGTGAAAGGGCGATGTCTTAACCGCTTGACCAAGGAGCCAAAAACTCCCCCTGTTGGACTCGAACCAACGACAACTCGGTTAACAGCCGAGTGCTCTACCGACTGAGCTAAGGAGGATTATTTTCAGGTACTTTCATGTGCCTTCAAAATCACATACAATCCACTCGATAAGTCTCTCTTCATCCTTCTTGTTCCTATCACCTTTTGGTTATGCCCTCGACCGATTAGTAACAGTCAGCTGCATACATTACTGCACTTCCACCTCTGTCCTATCTACCTTGTCGTCTTCAAGGGGTCTTACTAACTTGACGTTATGGGATATCTCATCTT
>ENA-OQIF01000341-OQIF01000341.1-human-gut-metagenome-genome-assembly--contig:-NODE-341-length-20277-cov-3.092754_pt1 | contig 20277 bp, 20 predicted proteins | sample MGYA00242574_ERZ504738 | MGnify/ENA primary metagenome ERZ504738 (study PRJEB26092, sample SAMD00036437) | human gut metagenome | host: Homo sapiens | study: EMG produced TPA metagenomics assembly of...
ATAACTTCGGCACTCCGCTGTTTCGTCTGTTTACCTCCGATGAAAATGTAGTCTCTATCGGTATGCAGATGTTACACCACGTTGCTCCGGCATACTGCCTGTTCGTCTTCATCGAACTGCTCTCCGGTGCACTCCGCGGAACCCGGAGATGTTGTGATCCCGATGCTTATCACCTGTTTCGGTGTCTGCCTGCTGCGTATCGCCTGGCTCTTCTTCATCGTACCACTCGCTCCGGGCCTCAACACCATCGTCCTCAGCTACCCGGTCACCTGGGCGATCACGGCGGTGATGTTTATCGTTTACTACTGTTACCGGGCAAAGAAATGGCCGAAATCTTATGCGAAAAAAACGGCTTAATCTTATGCCGATAATATCCTTTCACTGTTTGTTCGTATAACGTAAGAAAAGGGGCTGTCAATTCCAGACAGTCCCTTTCTGTATACATATGTAATTGTCGAATCGAACTTTCACTACTTGTTTATAGATGCCGTTGCTTCTTCACATTCAGTGAGAACTCTCACCTATTGAGCGCGGACTTTTAACTTCCCCGCATCCATTTCATAGACCTGATCGCATAAAACTTCTATATCCTCACGATTATGACTCGCCAGTAAGATTGTTATTCCCTTCTCTTTCAGCTGCATCAATAACTCCCGCATCTCCTTCACACCCTGATTATCCAGCCCATTCATAGGTTCATCCAGAATCAGGATTTGTTGATACTCCATGATTGCCTGCGCGATTCCCAGCCTCTGTCGCATTCCCATAGAGTATTTTCCGACTTTTTTATTCATTGCATCCTTTAGTCCAACCAATGTCATCACTTCAGTAATATCCATATGTGGCTTATCAGAAAGTCCCGCCAGAAGTTGAAGATTTCTCTTTCCACTATATTGCCGTAGAAATCCAGGCTCCTCTATGATTACACCCAGCTGTGTCCGATCTGCCTGTATCTTTCCGGAATCAATATTTAATAAGCCACAGATACACTTAAATAACACGGTTTTTCCCGAACCGTTTCTTCCTATGATTCCACAAATTTTTCCTTTCTCCACATCAAGTGTAATATCATCCAAGACAACAGCTGTTCCGAAACTTTTCACTACATTTTCTATAGAAATCACCGGTTTGCTCATTTTCTTTATCATCCCTTTGCTATATCTATTCTAATTGTTTTCCAATACACTAATATTCCCAGGAATATACTTCCGATAATCAAAATCAGGTTCGCTTTATTTATTGAAAGTCCATGAGCTGTATACGCCGAAAGATTTCCAACATCTGCCCATCCACTTGGAACAAGATAAATCATCCAGGGCGGCATATACTCTACTCTTGTAACCAGTAATACAGAAGCCATGATCACCGCAAAACTTATAATTTTCCCTAAATAGATGTTTAAGAGCCACATACATAACCCATAAAAAATACAGATCAGACATCCCATGCCAAACACAAGAAAAAATAGTCCGCACAGGCTGATAATTCATAACTAATTCCGGAGTTACATAAAATGATAATCCTAACTCATATGCTTTGTCTGTAAGTGCCAGTGTGGTCCACACCCTTCCCCACTCATTGCTGAAATCAATTCTCGGTATCAGCATCAGAACACTAATTCCAACCCAACACAGCATATAACCAATACTAACAAAAATAATATAAAAAAACTGTCCTGTAATCCATTTCGTTCTTCCACACCGGATCATTACGAATAGTTTATCTTTATCATAAAACGGAGCATCCACAAAAAACAGTAATATCCCTGCAAACACCACCGCCGCACAGAATTTTCCGTTCAGAAAAAAAGGAAATAAAAAAGGGGTTGCTTTCTCCCCTGATGCAATCAGAAATTCACGAAAAGGATCCAGGAAGCTTTTCATAAAAATAAACAGACATACGGGGATTGTATATATTTTGTAATTTTTAGATATAATACGGATCTGATATAAACATACTTTCAGACTATACAGTATCATCTTCATTGGAATTCCCCCTTCATCTTACGATACATCAATCTTCCACCTACTATCCCAAAACATATCGTTATGAAAAATGCGTAGCTGAAAAATAACACAGGATTTTTCGTATAACAACCAATTGCTTCATAGATATGCTCTATACTTAACATAGGACAATATTTGAAGAATCCCGCAAATAAGAAATAAAAACAATAATATAAAAGAAAAGGAATGACGTAGATTTCAAAAGAATTATCAATGTAAGCAGAAAATGCCATAGTCAGCACACCCATGCTGCCACATAACATTCCATATAATATGGTTTGTATCATGACCGCTACTTTAATATGGCTGATCATCAATCCGCAAAAACAACTCATAGGTGCAAAATTATCTAACGTAACACTATTTTCCGCCAGAAAGGGAACATAGAAACTCTGTTTTATCAAAAAAAGAGCTGTTCCAAGAACACACACGGAAAATGCCGATATAAAGCATACAATCAATTTGGAACAAACATACTTCCATACACCTGTCCTTAGAATCGCATATCGTAAAAAGTGATTTTCTTTTTCTTCTATATGTGCAGATAAAAATGGAATCGTAGAGATCAATATAGCCATCAGATAAGTAATTGACCTCCCCAAACATTGATAAAATAAAACAGAACATCTTCCCGCAGACCAAACCGTTTGCTGTTAAGATCCCATACAAGAAACATCAGAAGAATCGCCAGTGGAAATTTCCAATTTATGAATGCTCTAGAAAAATCCGTCTTTATAATAGATTTCACTTATACCCTCCCGTTGCTCACTTAACTTATGCTTTCCAAGGTTTCTGCATTATAATAATAGTAGGTCGTATATCCGGGATCCTCCTGATCATTTTTTACCTGTACAGAACACTTCCAGCACGGAACAATCTCTGCCATTCCCGTTTCATGATTTTTTCCTATAACAACCTGGCAAAGTGTCAGTTTGTGTATCTCATATATTGTGTCTGAAATAATATTTTTCAAAGGTTCTTCCAAAAGTTCTGTCACCTTTACCGGTGATTCTATATCGATTTTCTCTTTTTCCTGCATAGGATAATGACCGATGATCATCATTGAAATAATCCCGCTTTTGTCGTAAACAACACTTACATTCTGTTCGTCATTTCCTTCACCACTCATATAAGGAATTACAGGATACCCATTCCATGCTATGCTCGTTTTAAAATAATAACTGTCATCATCTGCCGACCACTGTTCTTTCTTCTCGAATGTCTTTGTATCTTCCTCTTGTAAAAGTTGATATATTTTTTCTTCTTCCTGCTGCATCGTTTTATAATCCATGACATAACAGGTATACGCATCTATAACTTCTACTCCTATTTCCTGTAAAAAAGATTTTATCTGATTCCATGCCTCTTCCTGTGATATGAAAGCAAGATCTGTTGTTGTTTGAAACTCATTTCCATTATAGGTATCAAACCGGTCATCTTCCATAATGGTATTTAATATATATGTAGCCTGATCACTGAAATAATTTAAAACATTTTCAGATGTAATGGAAATGCCTGTCGTTTCTGTTAACGTATAGGATTCTGACTGAAAATCATCATATGACGTCTCTTCCACATCCAGTACCGGATTTCCCTTCGCAAATTTGTCTACAATCTGCTCCCATTGTTCCCACAGGGTGCTTCCGGACTGAACCGCTTTTAGCCCTTTCCCCTCCTGAAAATTCTCAGGATATACACATTCTGCATCTATATGAACATTTTCGCTGACATCCTCTTGAATCCTCTGCGGAAAGTCCTGTTCGGTTTCTTTCCTGCTCTCTGCAGATTCTTCTGTAACCTCAGTATCACTCACATTTTTCTCATTAAGATTTGCATTACCAGATCTACATCCGGAAAGCAGACAACATCCGACTAGTATCCATATCAGTTTTCTTATTCTCATGACGCTTCTCCCTCTATAATTTTTATATATACGTTTTCTACTTCATACATCTGTTCCTGAACAAATTTACTTCCATGGTTCTTTAACCTTTTTCAAAAAAACGTCTCCGTATTTACCGTGTACATATATAAACATATAATACATCTTGTGAACTATTCATAAGCATGATCAGCTCAGCGTCTCCCTTTTGCCTTCTTATGCAATAATCAACTTCAGAAAAAGAAGGATACATTACAGGATCAACATTCAGATTTTCTAAATGTCCTGTAATTTCTTCTTCCCAATACTTTGTTGGTTTCTGCTTGTACAATGATGTTTTTAAAACCTTTTTGTCGTTTTCTGAGCATGAATAAATATTATATGATTCCCACATGTCGTCGACCGTATAATAAGATTCAACAAATGGAAAGTTAATATCCCATCGAGTTTTAAACCATATACTGTTCATAATCTTTTTACTTATCAGTATGAAAGCAAACATCATCAATAAAACCAGAACCAAAATAATTAGAATTCTTTTCTTCACACGCAATGAAATCACCTACTTCAATAAATATTGTACTACATCGTGTAATCCTATGAAGTTACTATAACATTTCTTTTATCTCTTCACAAGCTTTTTACTATCGACAATATTCACAGAAATGTTTTTCTGTTTTCATTTGTTTTATCAATTGATTTTTCTGTTTTTTATTGTATTATAAACCGTAGTACGAAAAATTTGAAAGGAGCCCCTATGTTTCAACAACTAAGCGATACAGAACTTATGATCATGGAATACCTGTGGTCACAAAACACCCCCAAAACTTTCTCAGAAATAAAAGCTTTTTTTGAAGCCACCACAAACAAAAACTGGAAAAAACAGACGCTGAGCACATTTCTACTCCGCTTAGTAAAAAAGGAGGCTTTGTACGCCAACCATCAAGAATCAAAAGTCACTTATTATCCGGCATTATCTTCGGAAGAATATTACCAACAATATACTTCTCAGATAATCCAAACCTCTTTCCATGGTTCTTTAACTTCTTTTATCAGCGCATTTACCGGGAATAAAAATTATCCGCTTCAGATAAGGAAGAATTAATGGATTTTCTGAAAGGATTATAATATGCCACTGTTTTTTTCAATGTCTTTAGCCGGGTCAATCCCACTTTGTATCGGATTACTTATTATGATACTCCAAAAAGAGCAGACAAATTTCTATTATGTAAATTCATTGTTTAAACTGAGTGTTATTCTTTATTTGCTACCACTTCAGCTTATTAAAAACATGATTCCTGCAACTCATAATTTTTTACCATTGATAATAATTATACTTATATTCTTTCTTTCAAAAATAAATTGCAGTTGCATTTCCATGACAAAACAATATTGGTGCCGTTTTGGATGTTTTTTCTGCTTCTGATTGTTACGGGTAGTATTTTCATATTCTGTATTTATGAATTCAGAACATACAGAAAAACATGTAACATACTTTTAAAAACATCTATATCATTCAAATTTCGGAAAGACTCGTGTTTATATAAGAATCCCTTACTGAAAACACCTTGTACCCTTGGATTTTTTAAATCTTATATTTTATTTCCAGATCAAAATTTTACTGATTCTCAAAAAGAAATGCTTTTTATTCATGAAACAGCTCACATTGAAAACAAAGATTCGATTTTTAAATTTCTGATTATGATATGTTTTTGCCTGCACTGGTACAATCCATTCGTATGGTTTTTTTTACCGGTGTACTCATATTCTGCGGAATGTTTATGCGATTATAAAGTAATCCAGCGATTTTCCTCTCACACAGAACGAAAAGAGTATGCCACTCTATTATTAAATATCGCTTCCACAGAATCGCCTTTTCCAAAGATTTGGCAAAATAACTTTTCTGTTTACAAAAAAAATAGTAAAAAGGAGATTATTGTATATTATAAACACTACAGGCGTGAGCAAAAAAATAATGTTATATGGTGCTCTATCACTTTTATGCCTTATAATTTTACCGCTAACCACCTATGCATATACACCTTTGGAACAAACCACTACATTTTCTCCAAACGAAGATTCAAAGTTAACGGAAGAAATCATAACACTTATCGATGAAACACCTTCTAACTATGCTGACCCATATGACCAACTGGTTGACTTTTCATCTTCAAACGAATGTATTATTCTTGAAGATGGATCCGTGCTTGATAGTGCTGTTCCGAATTCATCGGGAGAGTCACGTGTCAGTTGCTCACATACATATGAAAATGGATATGTTTACCTCCACGCAGTAAATAAAAATGGAGGCTGTACTGTTACCCGCTATTCTGCAAAAATATGTACAAAATGCAAATACAAAAAAATATGGTAAAAATATCTACAGCAACATATGTGAAATGTACACACTAATTAATCTTATCATTGCATAAATGACGCAAAGGAGCTGTCGGTTAATACCACAACATTTCGCCCTCTCTTCGAAAATTGAAAAGATCCTCTGTAAGGAACTGACTTTTTCGCCGTTCTCCTTACAAAGGATCTTTTTTCGAAAAGTTAAATTTAGTTTCTATTCTTCTCTCTGTACTTTCCTGTCCTCTTTCCGCATATATTTACAAAGAACAATCCTTCCCGGAGCTTTGTATGCGTATCCTGCTTTTTCTTTCTGATCTGATAATCCCACTCCTCTTTTTCTACATCATCGGCTTCGGTCTTCTGATGAAAAAGGACATCTACAACGACTTCGTCACCGGTGCTTTCGACGGTTTGAAAACAGTGGTAAAAATCATGCCAACGTTAATCGGCCTGATGACCGGCGTGGGGATCCTGCGTGCCTCCGGCTTCCTGGATGCCCTCGCATCCCTCCTCGAAAACCTTCTGAAACCCACCGGCTTCCCCTCTGCCCTGGTTCCCCTCTCCATCGTAAAAATGTTCTCCTCCAGCGCCGCCACCAGCCTCCTCCTCGACCTCTACAAACAATACGGTCCCGACTCCACCACCGGTCTGACCGCCTCCCTCATCCTCAGCAGCACCGAAACCATCTTCTACACACTCAGCGTCTATTACATAGCCGCCAAAGTCCAAAAACCAGATACACCCTCTCCGGCGCTCTCCTGGCCACTTTCTCCGGCATCATCGCCAGCACCATCATAGCAAACCTTATGTAAACCCCCACTCATCTGCTTTCTTACCTGGTACATCATTCCATAAATAACTGTATCATTCACACAGGGTATGGATTCGAGTGTGCAGTTCAAAAAGCGTACTTTCCCATACCAGCCAACCCCCTCCGCTCTCAACCACTATCTCCCCCACGCAAAAAACAGCGGCAGACTCCTGGCTTCCTGGTCCGGCAACACTTTGTGGGCGCTTAGGGCAAGCTTTGAGATCCGACGCCAACTACGACTATATTCGCGCGGGTCAGTCGACCCGCGTGAATATAGTCGTAGTTGGCGGCTAGCTCAAAGTTGCCCTGCCCACGTTGCCAGACCAGGAAGCCAGGAGTCTGCCGCGTCCCTTTTTACGACACTAACCTCTACTCCCGGAAATTCCCAGCCTTCTTATACTTATTCATAATCCCAAAATACATCACCAACAGCAGTGCAGACGCAAAAATCCACGCCACCGGGCTCGCCAGACAAATCCCCAGATAACTCTTATAATGCGAAGCAACCACAGCCGTCAGCCCTCTTCCTGCCAGCTCTGCAATCCCCGCCGTCATGGGAAGGAATCCATAGCCCATTCCCTGGATACCGTTTCGGTACACATTTACCACATTAAGCGGAATAAAGAACAGCGCCACGCATTTCATATAAATATCCACCAGACCCACGATCTGATCCAGATTCTCAGACACAAACAGTCCGGTCAGCATATTACCAAAGTAGAACACCAGCACTCCGAACACGACCGAATACATGCTGCCCATGATCGTTGTTGCCCGGAATCCCCTGCTGATCCTCTTCACCTTACCCGCACCCATATTCTGTGCACAGTAAGTAGCCATCGTAGTACCCAGTGCCACATAAACCTGTGTTACCACCTGTTCGATCTTATTTGCCGCAGTAAACGCTGCCACATGCACAGAACCAAGCACATTCAGTGCAGCCTGCACCATCATCGCACCGATCGCAGTGATCGAATACTGCAATGCCATCGGAAAACCGATGGCCAGCTGCTGCCGTACCAGATGACCATCCAGTTTAAAATCCCAGCAGTCCAGTTTCAGAATCGGCACTTTCTTAATAATATAGATCAGGCAAAGCAGCGCCGAAACTCCCTGCGCAATAACTGTCGCATACGCCGCTCCTGCTGCTCCCAGGTGAAACACAATGATCAGTACCAGATCCAGCACAATATTCAGTGCTGCGGAAAACAGCAGAAAATACAACGGTGTCTTACTGTTCCCCAGCGCACGCAGGATACCCGCTAACAGATTATACATAACCTGTGTAAAAATCCCCGCACAAATGATCATAATATACTTATACGCATCCTGGAAAATATCCTCCGGTGTATTCATAAGAATCAGCAAAGGCTTCATAAACGCCATACTGATCACCGTCATCACCACGCTGACGATCACCGAAAGCACTGCCGCAGACCCGACCGTCTTTCGCATCCCCGGCATATCTCCGGCACCGAACCGCTGACTGGTCAGCACCGTAAAACCTGCCGTAAGTCCCATCAGAAATCCCAGGATCAGAAACCCGATCGTTCCGGTCGAGCCGACAGCTGCCAGTGCTTTCGTTCCCACGAACTTACCGACAATGACCGTATCCACCATGCTGTAAAACTGCTGAAAAATATTTCCGATAACAATTGGGATCGTGAAATTCAGGATAATCTTCCACGGTGTTCCCACCGTCATATCTCTCTCCATAAAGTTCCTCCTCTCATAAAAACTCCTCATTTTGCGCGATAAAAATCCGGGGCCACAGCCCCGGGATCTTTATCACATTATTTACTTTCACCCATTATATGCGATGTCTTTTTCATTTTTCAATACTATTTTTTGTAAAATCATTGTTACCTTTTTCACATATAAGTTCCTTCAAATTCTTCCACCGGAATCGGTCTGGAAAAATAGTATCCCTGGAACATCCGGCAGCCCATCTCCATGAGCATCCGCAGCTGTTCTTTCGTCTCCACACCTTCCACGATTACTTCCATATCGATCTTCCTGGCCAGAAGAACCACGCTCTCAAGAATCTCCATTCCCCGTTCTTCATTTTCCGAATCCCGCAGGAATCCATTATCGATTTTCAGCACATCTGCCCGAATATTCCGCAACATGTTCAAGGAAGAATATCCGCTTCCAAAATCATCAATTTCTATACAAAATCCATATTCCTGCAAGCGGTTCAGTACAGCAATATTTTTCTCAAAATTACTCATCAACGCTGTCTCTGTAATCTCCAGTTTTAACTTTTTCGGAGAAATCTGATATTTTTCTGTCAGTCCCACCAGGACTTTATAAATGTTGATAAAATAAAAATCCTTTGCAGAAATATTAACCGATATATGATACTCTTCTTTCCCCTCTTTTTTCCACTCTCCCAGCTTCTTTGCTGCCTGTTCCCACATATACTTGTCCAGCTCATGGATCAGACCGGTCTTTTCCAGCACATCAATGAAAGCATACGGTCCCAGAAGCCCCCGTTCCGGATGTTGCCAGCGTACCAGAGCTTCCGCCCCCAACATCTTTCCCTGTTCGTTAGTCTGCGGTTGCAGAAACATTACAAATTCTTCCTTTTCCAGTGCTTCTTCAAACTCACCGATGATCTTTCGCTCGGCAATGGACTGTTCCAGCAGATGTCGGTCATAATAAGTAATACAGGTCTTGTAATCATTTTTTATCGTTTCACTGGCCAGATTTGCCTTATCACACATCTTACTCACCGGCTCTTCTCTGTTAGTGATTTCATATACTCCGATATACAGGTGAAGATGAAACAGACTGTTGGTAAATTCTTTCTGCATATTGCGGATCTTCTCAACAATCTTATCTTCATCAAAATATGCTTTGGGAATACAGGTGGCAAAATGATCATCCTGTATTCGGGCACAGACAGTTTTTGCAAAAGATCCATGAAGCTGCTTCATCTGTTCTGCCTGTTTGCGCAGGATCGCATTTCCTTTTTTCATGCCGAAAAGTTCGTTTACAAACTTAAAGTCTTTCATATTACTGCATAATATGTAGAATTCTGTATCCGGATATTCTTTCAGCAATCTTTCGACCCGGCGATAAAATTCCTCTTTGTTATACAGGCCTGTCAGGCTGTCATGAGATGCACGATAACGTTCCCATTCCAGTTTCTTCAACTGCTCTGTTTTATCATGAAACATAAAGTAATCGCAGACATAATTCCTTTTTTATCACAGGCATACTTATAGCTCACATCATATGTCCGCTGCACATTATTCTCCAGAATCGTAGTTTCATACTGTATGGTATGTTTTCTTTGCGCCCCTTCCTTTTCTTTCCATTTAATGAATTCTTCTTCCATCTGCTCTGTGCCATTTTCTATATGATACAGTTCTTTGAGTTTCTGATTGCAGTAGATACACTTCCCGATATTATTAAAACAGATCAGACCATTATTCATATCATTGATCACCACAGAAATGGCATTTTCCATCAGTTCATTCGATACATAGCAGAAAGTAAAATAATAAATAAACAGTGACATCAGTCCAAACACCAGAAAAAGACATATCATAAATCGTCATAAATCTTCCCGGCAGGATACGCAAAATACACCCCAGCAGCAATGTACATCCAATTGCTTCATAATGGATCAGATAAAGACGGGATGCTCGAAACAGCATCAATCCATATATGATCAGAAGCAGCACCAGAAGCACACAGCAATACATCATATTCACGTGGTTCCACCACCTGGCTCTTCCAAACTGGATATTTCTGTTCTCCGCTCCCTGAAGGGTTACCCGGAAAATGTGGTGCGTCCATATATTGCACATATACATGCCCGTGTTCACAAGGCTCCATGCTAACATACTCCTTTTTATCCATGGCCTCGGCTCGAACAAACTGGTGTATCTCTGTGTATATGCCATAAACAGATACAACACCCAGTCCAGACAGATATACATCATACTTCTTCCGATCGCTGCTATTTCTACCTGTCTGGCATAAAGGAAAGTGCAGTAGGACAGTCCACAGAAAACCACTGCCCATTCATACAGACATACAATTTTGGCCAGGTCACTTTTTCTCTTTGGTGCACGAAGCGCACATATTACCAACAACAGGATTTCCGCTCCTGCTGCAACGCCATATACCATTCTCATCTCATATTTCCCTGTCAAAAAAAGATGTCTCCCTGACACCTTTTTATTTTCATTTTTTCTTCTATCATAAAAGATAACGTATTCTTATCTATCTGTCAAACAGTTTCCTATATATGTATTTTCTTATTTTAATATAGAATATGGCAATTCCTGTGCTGACCGCCGTTGCGAGAATCGCCGGTCCCACAATCGCTGTGGGTGCCACGCTTCCGTATTCCGTCCGGAAGGCAATAATACTAACCGGAATCAGTTGCAGGGAGGAAATATTCAGGATCAGGAAATCGCACATCTCGTTGCTGGCTGCACCGATCGGCACTGCCCGCTGCTTTTTCCTTCGCCGCTCTTCCTCCAGATCTGCCAGTTCTTCCATGGCCTTCAGTCCTGCCGGTGTCGCCGCCCAGCCGAGTCCCAGGATATTCGCCAGCAGATTCGTTGCAATCGATTTCCTCGACGGGTGATTCCCGGGGATTTCCGGAAACAAAAAGTTCAGCACCGGCTGCATTCTCTGCTCCATCGCCTCCAGAAGTCCGGACTTCTCTGCAATCCGCATCATCCCCACCCAGAGTGCCGTAACCCCAGCCATCACCACGCACAGACTCACTGCCTCCTTCGAAGACTGAATCGCCGCCTCTGATACTTCCTCCAGATGTCCGGTCACTGTCCCGTAGATAATCCCGATCAGAATCATACCGCCCCAGAGATAATTCATAAAAAGCTGCTCCGTTTTTGTTGGATTCTATTATGTATACGCCCTGCATCGTAAAAATATACGTAACTGCTCTACCGTTCTTTATGAAAATGCTGTAATGTTGAAAAAGCATTGCTGCGACGATATTCCCGTTCATGTAATACAGCAGCTTTTTATGATCACACGTATATTTTTTATTTCTGAAACTTCTTTCTCCCCCATTATCTTTACTTTCCCCTCTCCATTCGTTACAATAAATCATAAGGCAAAAGCTTGTCCGAAAACTTTTCGGAAGAAAGGAGAAGGTTATGAAATTTTCATTTTCCCCTTCCTCCACTGACCTGAAAAAAGTGGAAGAAGGAACGCAACTTTTATTGGGGGATATCAAATCAGAAAAGGAACTGGAGATTCAGGTGGAGTTTCAGGAAAATGTTCCGCTTACCATCGCACGAAACGGCGATCACCTGCATATTACCTGTCAGGAACCGGCACATTATTATCGGGGACTGAACTGGGCGGTACATCATCCGGAGGATACCTGGAACATGAAAAGTGAACCTGTATACTTTTCAAAAAAACGGAGTGATGCTGGACTGCTCCAGAAATGCAGTATTTACCGTAGAAAAGGTAAAATCTTTTATTCGTATCATGGCGAAACTGGGAATGAACACCCTGATGCTCTACACTGAAGAGACTTACACCGTACCGGATGAACCTTATTTCGGTGCCTACCGTGGCCGCTACAGCCAGGATGAGATCCGCGAGATGGATGCTTATGCAAGAACATTCGGCATTGAACTTGTTCCGTGTATCCAGACACTGGCCCATCTTCACAATGCTTTGAAATGGCCGCTTGGAGAAACCGTTAAGGACACCGCCGACATTCTTCAGGTAGGGAAAGAAGAAGTCTACACCCTTATTGAAAAAATGCTTTGCTCCGTAAAAGAGTCCTTTTCCACCAACCGGGTACATCTTGGCATGGACGAAGCTGCACAGCTCGGCCTTGGAAAATACCTCCGGGGAAAACGGATATACCAAAAGTTCCGTCCTGATTCGCGAACACAGTGCCCGCGTTTTTGAAATCTGCAAAAAGCTGGGACTGGAACCGATGATCTGGAGCGATATGTATATCACTGCCAACACCGGCGGCAGTTATTATGATGTTGCCGACGATACAGACTGCAGTGACTGGGAAAAACCGGATCCGGAGCTTGGACTGGTTTACTGGGACTACTATAACCCGGATCAGGAAATCTATGAAAAAATGATCCGCGTTCATCAGCAGCTTTCCAACAAAGTCATCTTTGCCGGAGGTTCCTGGATCTGGAACGGAATATCACCAAACTATTCCAAGACCTTTACCTGCACCCGTGCGGGACTTGCCGCATGCAAAAAATACCATCTGCCGGAAGTCTTCTGTACCGCCTGGATGGATAACGGTGCAGAAACCCCTGTAGATGCCGTTCTGCCCGGTCTGGTGCTGTTTGCTCATCTTGGCTTCCATGAAGACTTCGATGAGAAAGCACTGGCAGAAGAATTCCACGACGTGACCGGTGCCGACCTGAACGACTTCCTGGAACTGGATGCACTGGACTCCCTGTTCCAGAACGGACAGCCGAATCTGGACACCGATAATCCGTCCAAATATCTGCTGTATCAGGATCCTCTTCTCGGCATCTTTGACCGCCATATCGAAGATCTGGATCTGGACACTGAACGTTATTATCAGGATCTGGCAGACCGCCTGGAAATCTGCAGAAAACATGCTCCGACTTATGATACGCTGTTTGCTTTCTACCGCAGTCTCGCCAGCACTCTTGCCGGAAAAGCCGATCTTGGTGTCCGCCTGAAAAAAGCATACGATGCCCATGACTTATCCACACTGGAGACCATCTGCGAAGAAGTTATCCCCGGAATCATCAACGATCTGTCCACAACCAGACTTCTGCGCGAACACCTCTGGATGCAGGATGCAAAACCTTTCGGCTATGAACTCGTAGACATCAAACTCTCCGGCGTCATCGCCCGCCTCACCAGCACCCGCTACCGTCTCCGTTACTATATCGACGGCAGAGTAAAGCGCCTGGAAGAACTGGAAGCCGACCGCCTCCCCTACTTCCTCCCGGGAACCCCCAAACGCGAAAACCTCTGGCACCGCATCATCAGCGGCGCAGACCTTATGGATACAATTTAACAACCTACCATTTCCAAAAACCCCTCGGAACACATCTCCCGAGGGGTTTTATTATATGTTAATAAAATGCATTATCATTTTTAAACTATATTCATTCATATACAACTTTCATCCACCTTTTCCCACCTGTCAGGGACTGCCACAACCAAACTCTATATTCAAATAAAGATTCAGCCAGTGCACAGCCCGGTGTGAGAACAACAAGGGGGTGGAGGCATTTTGCGTGCCGCTTAGAGTGAGCTTTAAGATCCTCGACTTACGGAGACTTTCGCTTGGGTCAGCCGACCCTCGTGAACAGCCTATATTGTCAAAAAAAAGCATATCAATCGCGTAGGATACGGATTCGAGTGTGCTAACAAAAAAACGGAAGGCGTAGCGGGCTACGCTGAGGCTTTTTGTTAGTGCAATCGGATTCGTAGACAAGCGAGTGGTATGCTTTTTTTGACAATATGGGCTGAGTCGTAGTTGGCAGATAGCTTAAAGTCGCTCTGCACGCTGCCTCCGCCCCCTTGTTGTTCTCACACCGGGCGTCCCCTTGCAACTACTCTTAAGAATTTTCCAGCAGGCCCTGATAAACCTCCCGCTTCGAGATCCCCCGGTCCTTCGCCACCATCTTCATAGCGTCCTTCCGTCCAATCCCCTGCTCCTCATAGATCTTCATGTGTTCCTCCAGCGACATCTCTTCCCATGCCCGCTGCTTCTCCTCGATCATCTCTCTCCGGCTTCTGCCTTCCATCACGATCACACACTCTCCACGGGGATCCTCCTGCCGGTAATACTCCAGTGCATCCTCCAGCGTTGTAAGAAACGCCGTCTCATGCTTCTTCGTAAGCTCCCTGCAGATCGTCACCCTCCGGTTTCCAAGCGCAGCCACCAGTTCTTCCAGCGTCCGTACCAGCCGGTGCGGTGCTTCATAAAGAATCGTCGTTCTCGTCTCCTCTTTTAACTCCTCCAGAATCGCCTGCTTCTCCTTCTTATCCGTCGGTAAAAATGCCTCGAACGCAAACCTTCTCGTCGACAGTCCCGAGATCGTAAGCGCCGTGATACACGCCGCCGGTCCCGGAAGAGAAGTCACCGGAATCCCTGCCTCATGACACATCGCTACCAGTTCTTCACCCGGATCCGAAATACCCGGCGTTCCTGCATCCGTGATCAGCGCAATCTGCTGTCCCTGCTGCATCAGACCGATCAGATAATGCCCTTTATCGATCTTGTTATATTCATGATAACTGGTCATCGGCGTTGAAATCTCAAAATGATTCAACAGTTTGATACTGTTTCTCGTATCCTCCGCCGCGATCAGATCTACTTCTTTTAACGTCCGGATCACACGAAAGGTGATATCTTCCAGATTCCCGATCGGTGTCGCACACAAATACAATTTTCCTGCCATAGTATCGGTATCCTCCTATCTTCCATCCCCGTAAATTTCCCGGATTTCCTGTGTATACACGCCCGGCTTTTCATATACGATCAGCGGTTTTTCCACCGTGATCCTGGAATTACCTCCCAGAAGCCCTTCGATCAGAACCATATTCGGCTCCCGGTCCACATACGGATACACCAGACGCATCCGCTTCGGTTCCAGTTTGTATTGCATCATCAGTCCCATGATTTCTGCCAGACGAAACGGTCGATGCACCATATAGAATCGCCCCCGTGGCTTTAACAGCTGTGCCGTCTGAGAGATCACATCCTCCAACGTACACAAAACCTCATGTCGTGCAATTGCCTTGGGCAGATGAGGATTGGTCAGACCGTGATTGCCATGCATATACGGAGGATTGCAGGTAACTACCGAAAAAGAAGCCCTGCCAAAGATGGCAGTGGCTTCTTTGATATCTCCCGTTCTGATGGTAATCGCATCCTCCAGATGATTATACACCACACTGCGCCCTGCCATCTCGGCACTCTGCTCCTGAATCTCCAGACCGGTAAAATGCTCTCCCTGCGTCTTTGCTTTTAACAGAATAGGGATAATTCCCGTTCCGGTTCCCAGATCCAACGCCTGTTCCCCTTTCTTCACCCTGGCAAAGTCAGACAGCAGCACCGCATCGATACCATAACAAAAATCCCTGGTATTCTGGATAATATGATAGCCATTTTGCAGATCATCCAAACGCTCATTTTCCTTCAATGGGATATTCATCTTTTTCTCCTGTCATTATTCCAGTTCCTTCATCATCTTCTGCTCTTCTTTGGAAAGCTTCATCTTCTCTTTCCGGCAGCATCCTCTGGAACGGAATTTTAACTCTTCTACTTTATACTCACGGATCTCTTTCTCATCGTTGACATCCATGATCACTTTTACCAGCTGACGAAGTACATTGACACTCTGTACCTCACCCTTGATACCTTCCGGTGTCATTACCTGATCTCCGATATTCGGCAACTGTTTGTTCAGGTACTCGTATGTCTCCTGCTCATTTTTCAGACAGCACATCAGACGGCCGCAGACACCTGAGATCTTGGTCGGATTCAGGGACAGATTCTGCTCTTTCGCCATCTTGATCGATACCGGAGCAAATTCTGACAGATAGGTATGGCAGCACAGAGGGCGACCGCAGATACCGATACCTCCGAGAATCTTCGTCTCATCTCTCACACCGATCTGACGCAGCTCAATACGTGTTTTGAAGATCGCCGCCAGATCCTTTACCAGTTCACGGAAGTCGATTCTTCCGTCTGCGGTAAAATAAAAGAGAATCTTGTTGTTGTCAAAGGTATATTCCACATCGATCAGCTTCATCTCCAGCTGATGCGCACGGATTTTCTTGACACAGACCTGATATGCTTCTTTCTCTTTTTTACGATTACTCTCTTCTTTGGCATCATCCTTCTGTGTAGCCATGCGGATCACATCTTTTAAAGGCTGTACCACCTGCCTGTCGTCTACTTCTTTCGGACCCAGTACCACTGTGCCGTATTCCACACCGCGGGCTGTCTCCACGATTACATGATCTCCCGGTTTCATCTGAAAACTCTTCGGATTGAAATAATAAATCTTTCCTACATTCCGAAACCGGACACCGATAATTTTTACCATTCTAGTTCTCCCTGATTGTCATGAAGAGCAGTTCCATAACCAGATCAAAATTTACATTGGAATGCAGACGCTCTCTGGCCTTTCCTATGGCATCAATAATATTTTCTATACCCTCATAGGAACTTTTCTTTGCTCTTTCTTTAATATAATTATACTGGTCTTTAAATATCAGACCATCTACTTCTTTTGTCGCCTTAAACAACAGTACATCCCGGAACCACATGGTAAACAGATCCAGATAATCGTAAATATTCTGTTTTTCCGCTGTCAATTCTTTGATCATCTCCACCAGTTCGTACAGTTCCAGTTCATTGCTCTTTCTGAGAAGTCGGAAAGCTCTCTCCGCCATCTCGGCAAATTCCGTAGATTCTGCGATCTGTTTTGCTTTCCCGATATTTCCCTGGGCAAATGCCGCGTCGATCTGCGCCTGATAATCCGGCAGATGCATATGCTCCATCAGATATTCTTTCACATCACTTTCTTTCACCGGACGCAGATTCAAGGTCACGCACCGGGAAGAAATCGTAGGAAGCAGAGAATCCGCATTGCTGGTCAAAAGCAGGATCACCGCATAAGCCGGTGGCTCCTCGATGGTCTTTAACAATGCATTCTGCGCCTGCAGCGTCAGTTTTTCCGCTTCGTTCAGAATATAGATTTTATAAGGACCTGTATAAGGTTTGATGGATACATCATCAATCAGCTGGATACGAATATCCTCGATACCGATAGAATTCGGTTTCTCATGTGTGATCGTAATAATATCCGGGTGATTTTTGCTTAACGCTCTCTTACAGGAGTCACATTCCATACATGGATCTGTTCCATGCTTTTCACACTGCAGTGCCATGGCAAATGCAGAAGCCAACATCTTCTTTCCTGCTCCTACCTCACCGTTAAAAATATACGCATGTGAAACTTTTCCCATCTGAATGGCATTCTGTAAATGATTTACAACATCATCATGTCCGATAATCTCATGAAATCCTGCCATACAATCACCTCCTGTGTTCTTTTGTTTTCTGTGGTAATCTCCGGTTTTATCACCACAGGCTTCCACAGCTGCTTTTTTCACAATATCTCTGCGCAAAAGAATACTATATTATATCGTACTCTGTCTGCGGAATATCATTATTATAGCACACTCCTTAAATACTTTTCAATCTCAGAGTAGCCTCCCGCCCCGTCCATATTGGAAAATCTATGGGAGATTCCTGCCTGCCGGATCTTTTCCTCACTAAAATCCTGTGCATCCGCCAGAAATCTCCGGCACATTTCTTCGTATTTCGGTACTACCTGGGTTTCTTCTCTCGCGATTGCCCGCTTCAGGCGTTCTCCGTCTTCCACTTCTATATAAATGGGACGGATCTTTTCCTCTCCATAATATGCCTTTAATTTTTCATAGGATTCCAGTGTCCCGATTCCCAGATAGTTTTTCTCTTCCAGATCCATATTATCCGCCGTAAAATACCGCCACAGCCCGTAAACCGTCTCATATCCCCGGTCTTCGATAATCTTTCCCTCTGCTTTCAGTTTCTGAAAATCCTCTTCCGTCACAAAATGGTACTCTCTGCCATCCAGTTCCCCGTCCCGGATCGGGCGGGTGGTGTAGATCACCAGCCGTTCCAGAGAAAACTCCGGATTTCTTAAAAGGCGCTGATAGATCGTATCTTTTCCCGATGCGCTCTTTCCCATAATATAAAACAATTTGCCCATAATCAGCATTCTCTCTTTCTATTCGCTCCCATCTATCTTACCAGACCACCGGAAACTCTTCCAGATATTTTAAACATTTCTTAAAAGAGTTTAGAAATCCTTTATCTCATTTCCATAAAATGGACACAAACTCCATGTATACTTACAGTATCAAAACAAAGAGGACGGCGGATGCAGATGATGACAGCCAGAGCCGGTAACAAAGACTGAACATCGTTACCGGAATATTTTACAAAACCCTGTGACTGTCGGACCTCGACAAAAAACAATTACCTTTTATATAGATTCGTGCAGCTGTTTGCACCAGCTGCCAAAACACTTTTTCATATTGCCGGGGCACTAAAACCCCGGCCCTCCCTTTTCTAATTATTGATATGCAATGCAAGTAAAACAAAATTGCCGCAGGAAGTTAAAATTCCTGCGGCAGTTTCGTTTCTCAATCGTAACGATTCAGTACCCTCGCGAAATACTGCCTACTGAATCGTTACTCTCAACCTTTATATTGTATATTTACTCTGTGCAATAATATCTTACAGATATTTTTTCAGAACATCTACTTTATCCAGTTTTTCCCACGGCAGATCCAGATCATTTCTTCCGAAATGTCCGTAAGCTGCTGTCTGTTTGTAGATCGGTCTTCTCAGATCCAGCATCTTGATGATTCCGGCCGGTCTCAGATCGAAGTTCTCACGGATGATCTCTACCAGTTTCTCATCGCTTACTTTACCGGTTCCTGCGGTATCTACGTTGATGGAAGTCGGATGTGCAACACCGATCGCGTAGGACAGCTGGATCTCACACTGGTCAGCCAGACCTGCTGCTACGATATTCTTTGCAACATAACGTGCTGCGTAAGCTGCGGAACGGTCAACTTTGGTGCAGTCTTTTCCGGAGAAAGCTCCGCCACCGTGACGACCATATCCACCGTAAGTATCTACGATGATCTTTCTTCCTGTCAGACCACTGTCACCGTTTGGTCCGCCGATTACGAATCTTCCTGTCGGATTTACAAAGAATTTGGTATCTGCATCTATCATCTCTGCCGGAAGAACCTCATCGAAGACATATTTTTTGATATCTTCGTGGATCTGTTCCTGTGTTACATCCGGATCGTGCTGTGTGGACAGTACGACTGCATCCAGACGGTATGCTTTTCCGTTATCATCATATTCTACAGTTACCTGAGATTTTCCGTCCGGTCTCAGATAAGCCAGTGTGCCGTCTTTTCTTACCTTTGTCAGCTGTCTGGTCAGTTTGTGTGCCAGAGAGATGGCCAGCGGCATATATTCTTCTGTCTCGTTGGTCGCGAAACCGAACATCATACCCTGATCTCCTGCACCGATGGCATCGATCTCTTCGTCAGACATTTTATGTTCCTTTGCTTCCAGTGCTTTGTCGACACCCATAGCGATATCGGTGGACTGCTCGTCGATG
>ENA-OQIF01000343-OQIF01000343.1-human-gut-metagenome-genome-assembly--contig:-NODE-343-length-20156-cov-2.783963_pt1 | contig 20156 bp, 24 predicted proteins | sample MGYA00242574_ERZ504738 | MGnify/ENA primary metagenome ERZ504738 (study PRJEB26092, sample SAMD00036437) | human gut metagenome | host: Homo sapiens | study: EMG produced TPA metagenomics assembly of...
GAAGTTTCTGAAACAGATACATGAGAATCGGAATCGGTGCAGCTGTCCGCAGGATAACTCCCTTTTTCTCCAGTTCGGCGATCTCTTTTCCGATCTTTTTTCTCGCATAATTCAGACGGCTCTTTACAGTATTTACGCTGCAGTTTAAAGCTTCTGCGATCTCGTTGACCGACATCTGCTCATAGTAAAACATTCCCACAACCATTCTCTGCTTTTCATCCAGTTCTCCCAGAATCTGGTCTATCAGTTCTTTCGTCTCTGCCTGATCCACTACAATCTCCGGTATATGTTCCAGTCTTTCGTCCTGCAGTTCGGCGATGCTTTTTCCCCCTTCACCGTCTGCCTCCGAGAATAAAACCCAGTCCACTTTCCGCAAATGTGCTTTTGCCGTATTAACCGCTATCTTTTTGATCCACACCGGAAACTTATCCGGTTCTTTCAGCTGTTTGATCTTTCGCAGGCTTTTATAGTAGGTTTCCTGTACAATATCCTGTGCGGTATCTTCATTATGTATAAATACTTTTACGATATGATATACTTCTGAATATGTAAGCGTATATAAGTTTGTAAATGCTTCTTTATCGCCTTCCACAGCTCTCTGAACCAGTTCTATGCGGTCTTGTTTATCATCTTCTTTATCGTTATCTGTAATCTGATTGTCTTCCATATTATGTCTTTCCTTTTTTCGGAGTTTTTTATATGAATAGAATCGCTTTATTTAGTAATCTGCTAATTTGTTTTGCTTTATACACATATCGATTCTGTATATTTTACATTTATAGATGCATGAATCGGCTATTGGTTTTATATTTTCTGATTTTTTCAAAATATTTTAATTCTTTTGTTTGTTTTGCAGTTAACAATATAAATCCCGGCACACACCAGAAGCAGTGCCACTAAGCTACCGGTATTAAAATGCCTGTTTCACCTCACCAAGGATCAATGCCGACAGGATCACACTGCATAATGGATTGACAAATCCGAAAATCGCCACTTTTGAGACATCGTTCCAGGCAAGCAGTACCGACCACAGCGTGTAAGCAACTGCCGAAACCATTGCCAGATAGAAGATGATCACGACACCTACTGCGGTAATATTTCCAAGGTGTCCGCCCATTCCGATGCCGATCAGTGTCAGAACGACCCCTCCCATGGTAAACTGTGTTCCGCTGAGCACCACCGGGGATACTTTTTTCGAATAGATATTAATCAGGATCGTGGAGATTCCATAAGCGACCTGCGAGATCAGGATAAATCCTTCACCGGTAAACGTGAATCCCATATCCAGGGACTTTCCCATCAGATTGATCACAACCACACCGGCAAATCCAAGCACGCAGCCCGCCATTTTTCTCCCGGTCATCCGTTCGTTTCGAACGATCAGGCAGGCCATCAGGTATCGCAATAAAGTTGCCAAGTCCGGTGATAATGCCCCCTTTTTACTCCGGAAGTGTGGGCAACACCGATGTAAAAGAAGAAATACTGTCCCACCGTCTGTGCCAGACACACCGGAACCGCGTATTTCAGGATCGTCCGATCCGGAATCAGCACTTTTTTCTCCCTGATGGATGCAAAAATCAGAACCAGCAGCCCTGCCAGCGTAAACCGAACCCCGGCAAATACAATCTGACTCGCCGTATCCGCCGCATCCACCTCCATCAGCCGATACCCCGTCTTGATCACCGGAATCGCGCTTCCCCACAGAATACAACATACACACGCAAGAAGCGCTACGATTCCTGTTCTTGTTAATGTTGTTTTTCTTTTGTACCATTTTTCTTTTCTCTCCCCTTATTTGTTTGTATTTTTCTGATAGTACTATCATATAGCAAAAACGGATAAATTCAAAGCGATTTTATGCATCCTCAGGCAAAAAGAGACCATGCTCCTGCGCGTCATCTTTCCACTCTGTGCGAATTGGCCGCCAGTTTCTCCGCCACCGGCATACTGCTCTCTCCGTTTACTCCCATTGCGTGGAAAAACAGGATTGCCGGGTTTGATTTGTTACCTGTTGTTTGAAATATCATGCGATTACCTTCTTCTCGTCTCTGTCCGAAAGTTAGTTGTTACTTACTTTGTGTTTTATCAATAAATTTGCACCAAAATCAATTGATAAAAGAAATGCCGAAAGCCCGTACGTGGGCTTTCGGCATTTCTTATCACTGTATTCTTATTATGCACAAGCTGCTATAACATTCAACGCAGATTTTTACGTCAGAATTGTTATCTCTTATTATGTGGTTTTTTCTTCCTCATCGGCGTTAGGAATTCCTGTGCCGAGCTGATCCCAGTTCAATATAACAGAATCAGTAAACGCATTGATAACCAGACCAGTTAATACATATCGTGATTCTTTTGCCATATTAATCGCATCAGAAATGTATACTTCTCTTTGATAAAATTTCTTCCCATACTCTTTCATTTCCGCTGCACTTGTAAACACAGGAAAATAATATCTTTCTCCATTTTTCAGAATATCCATCTGGTTCTTCTCGCTGATATAGGGAACCCATACTTTACTGGTCTTCAAAGACTCTATCATGTCATTTTCTGCAGACCAGCTTTTCTCTTTTTTATAAATATTCAGTGCTTCTTTCAAACTTTTCGTTGCGCCGGCTGAAACAAAACCATGATTCTCTTCCGGCTTCTTCTGCCAGTAAGTTTCGCTATTGGCAGCCTGGGATGTATGATATTGCGCATATGCATTATTCTGCGTTCTTCCGTCTGTGCTGTTTCCAGCAGGATTTCCCTGATTGTTTCCAACAGAGATTTCCTGATAAAGTTTCCATTTTTTATCGATCCGGATCGCACCAACTATAGAGAGTAAAAAGGATATAGCACCGATGCCTACTGATCCACCTGATGTAATTGCCAGAAGTACATATATCAATTCTATTATAGCCAGAATATAAGCCATTGTTGTTGTTTTCTTTTTAATTAAGAGAATTCCCAGAACAATACTGACAACCATAAACAACAAATTGAGCTTTACTGCTCCCATCTGAAACAAACCATCAAGGCTTCCTCCATTCTGAAGTATGCTTTGCGATATGTGTCCTATACTCGATAGAACGAATATACCTGATACAATAGATACCACACCTGCCCAGGTAAAAAAGGAACGGATCTTTTTAAAATTAGGTAATGCTGTAAATTCTTCCTTGGTAAGCCCCTTGGGAAGTGTACTGAGATCTACTTTTTGATTTTCTGCCATTTTTAATCACTCCTTATATATCTGCTCGTATTTCCAATTATACTTTTTTATATTTGCTTTTATCTCTACTCTGTCTTCAGGACATATCTGACCTCTACGCGCCTGGATGCTGCAGCGTCTTCTTTGCCTTCTCCGTCCAGAATAAGATTGTTTTCTCCATTACCGACAACTTCGATAACATTCGCAAGTTCCGGATAACCTGCCTTAATATAATCTGCAACAGTCTGTGCTCTTTCCTCAGAAAGTTTTTAAATTGTAAGACTCGTCGCCTGCAGAATCGGTATAGCCCTCACTACGATTGTGGATACCTTTCCTTCTTCTATCGCACCGGATATTACCGGTACATAGGCTGCAAGGAACTGATCCAGATAAGCCTTTCCCTCATCTGTCAGCTTCGACTTGTCCAAAGCAAACAGCACATTATTATCCATCTGTACCGTTCCCGTTGACTCATCGATCTTCGCAGAATCAAGACCCTGCTCCTTGAAAGCTCCCATGAGTCCGCTTGAGACCGCTGTCTGGTTTTCTTTCAGTTCTCCCAGCTCCTGTTCACTCATACTGCTCACATCTGCATCTGTCGCCAGATTATCACTTAATTCACCATTCCAATAAGCAGTGGAATCATAAACATAAGGATACCATTCGCCATCCACACAGATGGACAGACCGCCATCTGCTCCTCCATTTGGCCGGGCAGTGAGAAGAAAAATACCCGTGAGTTTTCCCCCTTCGCCTTCCTCGGATTCTCCAAGATCGTAATCATAGCGATAGGTACTGTCCCAGGTAAGGGCAAACTGATTACCTTCAATCTGTGCTGTTACATTCTCAGCTCTTTTACCATCTGCCCACTCAATAGAAGAATCATAACCTTCTTCCGTACTCATAGTTATGTGAACGATTCCATCATATCCTGCTGTAGAATTCTCAGCATATCCCCATTCGTAAATTCCTTCATTCTTTTTTCCGCATAAAGCATAGAAAAAGATTTAAGTCTTGTACTTTTTCCATCCTTAGACAAAATCAGATCCAATCCATCGAAGCCATAAGAGTATTCCGTCCATTCCTCGCGGTCCTGCACATAATACTCCAGCTTCGTTTCATCCTCTTCATCCGTAATCAAAGCTTCCAATCCCATATAGAGTTTGTCACCAACTACTTCATAGGCAAACTGGAAGAAATTATTTGTGGAATAAGAATATTCTCCATCTTCACTGTATTTTTTTCTTTCGACAAAGTTGGCACGCATATGATTATATTGCCAATACTCATGCAGTGCGCTGATCTGCTGGTCTGTCAGCCCCACCTCACCTTTCAATTCTTCGTCGGTTTTTCCGGCAAGGTCTGAATTCAGAAAATCCGTATCTGCCTGCAACTCTACTGGGAGAATCTGTACTTCGTATTCTTCCGAATCTGCAAGCTGTAAAGTCATATAGTCATAATCATCTGCATGCTTCTCCGCATAGGAACCATCTTCATCTTTATACTCTTCTTCGTTCCGATAACTTCCGTAAAGCATATAAGCCTGCGGATCGGATCCCAGATTTACCAAATGCTCTATTTCTATATTTATATTTGGGGTTTGCATACTGACACTGCTATTACTGCTCTCACTACTATTCTTAATACCGGTTCCACACGCCGTAAACACCGCTGTGGACATCAAAAGGCCGAACCATACACAAAACTTTTTCATATCTTTCCTTTTCCCTTCAGCTTACTCCGTATAAACACTAAAAAACTGATCCGCCTGATCCACAGCATTCAGATCTGATCCCAAAATATCGATAGCTAACAGATAACGGGGATCCTGTTCGTTTACCAAATACACAGTCACACCATAAAAAGGAACGTCATAGTTTTTAAATGTGTATTGTGCCGCATAATGTTTCTCACCTAAAAATGTGATTTCTTCCACATTATTTTGAAATTCTGTAATCTGTGCATCTTCTCCCACAGCTTCTTTAATATCTTCCTCAGTCGCCACTGAATTCTCCGCTATGGTCTTTTCTTCATCCCACACACTTGTATCATCTAAAGCTGCAGCATTTTGAATGTTCACTCCAATATAAGTATCCTCATCCTCTGCTTCAAAAACTGTCGCGCTGCCCAGTGCTATCAGCGATCTTATCCAATCATAGGTGCTATCTGCATTAGAGGCTTCGATGGTATCCGCGTTTAGTTCGAGATTCGTTCTCTTTTCCAATGTATACGTATCCGGGAGGGCAATTGCAAAGCCAAAGGATGGGTTCTCATATCCCTGGGATACATACCTTCCGATCATATCATTGCTTACTTTATCCTCCTCACCGGCAGCATCTGCTTCGGATTCGTCACTTGTATCTGTCTCTTCCTTTACAGATCCCATCAGTCCATCATCTGATTTTTGATGATATATTGTCAGGTGACATCTTAATTTCTCCACATCCTGTTAACCCGGATAAACACAGACACCCTGCCGCAATAAGTGCAAAAATTTTATCTTTTCGATTTCTCATTCTCTCTCTTCCTTTCTTTTCCTGTAAATGTTCAGTACCCTCGCAGGATGCTGCCTGCTGAATAATTCCCTTGGCTTATCTTACGTTTTAAACCTTTCCACCCGCTTTCATCAGATATCCTCATTTACAAGGAGCAAAAGTCCCGGTATCATACCGACCCAGGTAGCCGCTATCTTTAAGCCGTTGCTGACCGGCTCCCGCCTGTCTATTCTGTTGAGAATTTTCTTTCTGATAGGAATACACCATAGCAGACCAATGCCGAGAGTACAGACACCCATCACAACTGTACAGATATTCAAAGACTTCCGTATCGCTTTCAGTTCCTTTTCATCCGGATAAGCACCTTCCAGCACAGCAGGTTCTGCTCCTGTATTCGCTTTTCCTTCTGTTCTATGTGTAGTCTTCCCTGCATCATGATCATCCTCATTTACGGAATCCCATCCTCCATGAGCATCCTCGCCTGCGGAATCCCATTCTCCATGAGCATCGTCACCAGCTGAATTCCATCCTCCCGACAGCTTACCTCCCTCACCTGGTGGTGTCGGATCTGCATGTGGTGGCTCCCATGTCTCCGGCCTGCTTCCACCAGTCTGTAATGCAGCCAGCGCCTGATACATCTCTCTGGCAGAAGAAAATCTGTCTTTTGGTTCATACGCACATGCTTTCAGAACAATATTCTGTAATTTTCTGCTTCCATATTTGGGTGGTGGCAAGGGATCACCTGTCACTCTTCTCAGCTGTGCCTGCTCGTTTTCTTCATTGCTGGGTATATAATCCGCATCGATAAAAGGGCGCTTGCGGTTGTTCAGCATCCAGTAAAGAACCAAGCCGAGACTGTAAATGTCAACCTCTTTCCCATATTCTTTTCTTGTAATTACTTCCGGTGCCATATATCGATCTGAGCCGGCAATCGTCGCCTGAGTTGTGTGATACATAGTTCTGGCAATTCCGAAATCGCCTAATTTATAATCTCCAAACTCCGATACCATAATATTTTCAGGCTTAATATCTCTATGTACGATATGTTTAGACTCACAAAGTATAAGCGCCGAACAGATATCCATTCCGACTTTTATAACCTTTTCTTCCGGAATACTTCCTGCATACTGCTTGATCAACGTAGTTAACGGGGTCAACAGTTCCATCCGGATAAAAACATCCCATCCGATCCCGTCTTCATGCGGTTTTGTTGCAAAATCGTCACAGCTGACAATATTCGTCTGCCCCTTAAACGCCAGCATGATCTGATACTCATCGACATACCGGTGGAGCATATCCTTATATTTGTTTCTCACACTGACAATATCGTAACCATCTGTAAAATCCGCTTCAATGTCTTCTTTATCCTTAGGGAAAGAAATCACTTTTATGGCGGCATCTTCCATGACACCTGCAGAATTTCGCTGTGCCTGATATACACTGCCGTAGCCGCCCCGTCCCAGCTTTTTTACAATCTTCCATCCCTGCCAGGGCAGCGACGGATATCTCTCCTCTTCCATTTGCCTCTCCTCTGATTCTATCTGTTTATTTCCAGTACGATTGCTGTAATATTATCCTTACCGCCTGCTTCTAAAGCCGCTGCGAGGATTGTATCTACACACTTTGCCGGACTTTGCGTCTGCAGCAACATAGTTTCCAAAAACTCTATGGACACCATGTCACTCACACCATCACTACATATGAGAAAACGATCTCCTTTTTTAAGCTGCAGGCAGTCCGCATATGGGAGCACGCGCACTTCCTCAGGATCCATTCCCATATACTGTGTCAGATATGGTTTTCGTCCATGAATCCCATTTTCTTTCATATAGGCTTCATCGGTCTGATCTTCGGAAATCTGCTGAAGTTTCCCGTCTCGTAAGAGAAAGCATCTGCTGTCCCCCACATTCACAGTCCATACCTGACTGCCCGTAAAATACAGTCCTGCCAGAGTAGATCCCATCATCTCTGCATTCAAACGAAGAGTTTCCTTAAATATCCTGTCATTTACGTGGGTGCACATTTTTTCCAGATAGTCTTTTTGCCTGCAAGATTCGCTGCTTCTTCTGCATTCAAATATTGCTCTGTTGCCTTTGCAGCTATATAGGAAGCAATTTCACCATATTCTCCGCCTCCCATACCATCAAAAACAGCAAAGAACCGATCCTTTTTTAAGGAAAAGCTTTTTTCCAGGATACTGCCAAGTCCATTGTTATCGCTTGCCATATAGCGGCCCGCAAAGAAAAAATTATCCTCATTGTTTTTTCTTCGCCTGCCTGTATGACAGCCACAGGCGGCAGAGATTCTCCCGAAGCCTGTCATTATGATACTATTCATCATTTTCATCGGTTTCTTCCAACGCAGTTCGAAAAACCTGCAATTGTGCATCTACAAAACCTACGAAAGATACGTTCTCGATATCCTCCTGCATAAAAAGGAACATGGTTTCTGAATCGATATAACCTTCCGGATAGGGAATCGCGATATAATCGTAGGTTTTTTCATCCCCTTCCATTTCAACCTCAATGCCAATTGTCATTAGCTTCTTTGTCGCACCTTTTAAAGTTACAACACTTCCATTTGGTAATAATTGCTTTGCCATTTTATTTTCCTTTCTCCTCTTAACCAAACGCCAGATCTGCTATTGTACTGCCAAGTTTGCCTGCTGACTGAATCGCTTTCATCGCACCTGTGACGACATCATATCCAAAATTACCTACAGAGGTTGGATCTATACGAAGCACAGTCTTAATGATTCCATCTTTCTTGTAAAGTTTATGTGTATTTTCGATCACGTCCTTCATGTGAATTTCTCCCCACACCTTTGACGTTCCTGCGGTTCCGGTTATTGCGGTTTGAAACTTTCCAAAAGATTTTCCAAGCTGATCTACACCATTTAAGAAAGAAACAATGTCCAATCCTGTGTAGACCCAGTTGCCCATCTTTTCTCCCAGTTTCTTATCTCCAAAGAGGGCTTCTCCTGTCTCTCTGCCTTGTTTTACAAGAATTCCTTTAATAAATTCGTATTACCGATCTTGTTATAGTCACCGGTATAGGTGTATGTTGCATCCATCATGGCATTATAAACATCATTACATGCACTTAACGCAAGGCAGGTAGCTACCGGAAGTGCTGCACCACCGGAACCTGCTACCAGAGCTACCGCACCGGCAATTTTGATGACACCTTCGCCGACTTTTACAGCGGCTTTACCATATTGAAGAGCTTTATAAACAAAGCCTTTCTCATCATAGGTATTTTTTATTTTTGCAACAGTCTTCTCCCCTTTTTAATAACTGCTTTCGATACTCCTGCCACATCTGCTTTCAAAGAGTCCAGAAAACTGTCTTTTTTCTTTTACTTTTTGCTTTTACTTTCTTGGATGTCTTTTCGGCTTTCCTGTAGTCCTCTATGACATCAATCACACCTTGTACCTGTCCGGAACTGATTCCCTCGCCTGCTTCTCCTCCAAACACCTTAAAAAGAGACTGGTCTACCGACTGCATGGTTGTAGCACTGTTTTTTGCTGCAACAGCCCCACTGGAAAGAAGTTCTGTAATACTTGCGAAACTTTGCTGGGCACTGCTTATTTTTCCTGCGAAATTATGTGCTAACAGTTCACTCCAATGATTGTTTGTGTCATTCAAGGTACCTGTAACTTTCGAAAACAGGGCTTCATACTCTGCCGTCAGATTCTGCATTTCACCAGCCTGTGCCAACAGGGTTTCCGGATCTAATATAATTCTGGATGCCATTCTTCTCCTCCTGTCCTTACAAATGTACTCCCGGAGTCTTTCTGAGAGTACATTACAGTTTCAAGCTTGCCAGCTCAATCACGGAAGACAACTTAAAATCTTCTGGTCCGCCTGATTTGCAAATCGGCATTACACCCTCCGGGAGATTACTTGTCCTATTCCCGGCTCCGATCGGCCGGATCGAAAGTATGGATCCAATCATACTTTCTACACTGGTAAACATTTCTGATATATTTTTCTCATCTGTCGTAAAGTTCTCTGCAACCGTTTTCATGACATTTGCAAAATTTCCGGATTTTTCACTGATTTTCAAAATCTCCCGGGCATTCGACTGGGTGTAATCATTGATAGCATCCCTCTCTTTGCAATTCCAGTTGTTGTGTTCCGTGATGGATGTCAGAATTCTTGCAGCCTCCTCCACTTCTCCATAAGCGTTTGCAATCGTCTGTGCAATTTCCGTAATCGTCTGTGGATTCACATCTATAATCATCTTCTCATCTCCTAGCATCCCCTGATAGCACTTGCACCTTCCTGATCTCTTGAAACAAATTTTGTCCTGGCATCCTCCATATAGGAGAGAAATTCCTGCAAAAGTTCTTTCATCTGTCCTGCTTTTTGCATTCTCTCTGTCATAATATTAATATACGCCGTGCTCGCCTCTCCCTCCCAGGAAGAAGCAATCTGTGCCAAAAGTGACTGCGTCCGCGCATTCAAAGAATCCAGTTCATTCACATAGGCTCTCATAGAGGAAATATTATTCTGCAATCCATCTGTGTCGATTCTGATATTAGCCATGTTGAATCCCTCCACTCTAAACCATATTTTGTGATGCCATAATCGCCTTAAGCATTTCATCCTTTGCCTTATACACAGCAAGCACATGGCGAATATAATTTGTTGTTTCTTCCAGATTATTATCGAGCCTTTGAATCTGGTTGATCAGTTCCTGAGATTTATCATAAATAGCCTGTGCCGTCTGGCCTTTCGAATTTGCCCCTTCTGTCTGCGCTGCTCTCAGGCTCTGCAGTGCATTTTGCAGGATAGCCTGTGCCCGCTCGATTTTTCTGATATCCTCTCCGGCCGCGACATCATCAATCGTTATTTTTCCATTTTCATCTCTGTATGCCATTTTTTCAGTCTCCTGTCAGAATCTTTTTTACCTGCTCACAAACGACATTTTTTTCAACCAGGCGAAGTATCTTTTCCTCTGCCTGTTTCGGATCCATTTCATAGAAATATCCGCCTTTTTCTGCGTAAAAATAAAGACAGGTATCCTTTCCAATATGAGTACCTTTCAGAATGATACTTCTTTCTGCCTGGTCAGTCGCGATATATGCTTCTTTTTTCTCCGTCTGCACATTGTTTTCCAAAAGGGGAGAAAGCATCCTTTCTATCCCCTCTTTGTCCTGCACCCTGATCCGGTACTCCTGTGACCGGCACTCTACGGCTGTGATCCGATTCTCCATATGATGAAATTTATAATGTACAGATTCTCCGGCCTCTTCCCGCAAGATCAGTTCAGATTCATACATTCCCTGATAAAGAGGCTGTAATATTTCTATACATGCCGGCTCTACTTCCAGATTGCCCAGGAAATCCTCCTGGGCATATCCCTTTCTTTCAAGACTATCCAGAATTTCCTGTTGTTTTATTTTCCCCCGTTTTCCAATATCCTTCATAGCGGCAATATAATCATAATCCAGATATTTTCCGCCGCTTACTTTTCCGATATAATAGATTTCTTCCGGGGACAGTAGTAATTCCTTCATTCTTTCCATCGCTCATTTCTTACTGACCCATGGATGCTGCAAGTCCTCCGTCAGTTTCCTCCATAGTATTGGCAGCGGTATCCAGCTTTTGTGCAAAGCTTTCCAGAAGTTCTCCAAAAGCCGTAAACTGACCATTATAGCTTTCAAAATTTGATACATAAGCTGCTGCAGCCTCACCTTCGAATACACCACTCATACTGTTTACGATTGTACGCATGCTGCTGATACACTGTTCAAAATTAGCTTTTTCACTGCGGAGACTTGTTGCGTTGCTTCTCATTTCCTCTGGAGTTACAATAATTTTCATTTGATTTCCACCTTTCTTTGATACGTCATTTCTGACTTTTTTATTCTTAAAAAACTTGCAAAGTTTTTAAGCTCCTGTTATTTGCTGATTTCTTTATTCCGGATACATTATTCTACTAATGTCCCTGTATTTCCAGGATATCTCCATTCCATACATACTCTTCCAATAAAGAATTCTCCGGATTTAATCTTCTACCTGTTCTTTTGTCCATAAAGCTGACCTTTTCCGGGTCAAACCAGGACAATGGATCCAGTCCTTCCAGCGAATCTGAAATATCCTGCATCAGATCTTTGATTTTCTGATGAACAGGAAGTTCCAAATCATATTCTTTTTCTGATTTATTCTTATTGTGACTATGATTCGATTCATCTCCCTGCCTCCTGACTGTCTATGCACTTGATTTTCCTGCCGTCATTATCTGCAAAAAAGATTCCAAACCCTTTCTCCAGCTCTGCATTTCTCTGGCTTTGCGTAAAATTATTTTTATAAAAGCCTTCGTAATGCACTGCCGTATCAGACAGCGCCAGAGCAGTTCCGGAAGATTTGAGATCCACGCCGAGCTGATCCTGCGTATAAAAATTGAAAAGGTCGCCCTGCCGGATTCCGCATAGAACCAGCACACCATAGCCTTTCGTCTTTGTCATGATCCGATGCAGCTGCATCTGTATATCATCCGGTAAGCTGTTACATTCTTTTATGTCATCAATAAGCAGGATGATCCAGGGTTCTTTCTCGATTTCCGTCGCAGCTTCTTTTCTTCTCTGCATACGACTCATCAATTCCTTTAAAATCTGAGCGAATACATCCTGTACTTTCTCGACTTCTGACAATCGCGCATAAGCAGTTCCTTTCTCCTGCAACTTCGCCAGAGATTTTTTCTCTGTATCCAGACAATATAAAAGTGTATTTTCATCCACTTCCAATACCATCTGCCCTATTCTCTGAAGCATTGTGCTCTTTCCACATCCAACTCTTCCGGTAACAGCCATTGCCGTCGTTTCTCCCGGTTTTACATAAACCGCTTCTATGCTCTCTGTATCCAGTCCAACGGCTATCCCCTGCTCGCTGCCGCTGAGATCTGCCATGCTTTTCACTGAAATACTTTCCGGAAGAACCGGTATCTTCAAAGCCGGCTTTCCTCTCCAAGCTCTTGTCATGCTTTCTGCTTCTGCTTTCAGCGCCATTTCCCGCTCTTTATCATTTTCTCCCGGTTCGTACATTGCCTTCTGGAAATTGATCAGTTCCTGATTTACTTTGATCAGAGCGTTACCCACTCTATTCGGTAATCTTGTGTCCCTCACCTGTCCTATCAAAGTGCTGTATTCACTCCGGTCGGCCTGCATGAAAGAAATTGCCCCGGAAACATTGGCTGTCAGCTTATAAGGCACGCCTGTATTATTTACACCTGTATAAACAAAATAGATTCCTTTTGATGGTCCCTCACTGAAAAGACGAACAAATACGTCTTTATAATCCTGGTTTGACTCCAGAATGCCACTGAAGCGGTCGATCAAAACAAAGACAGCCGGCATCTCTTCACTGACCAGTTCCCGGTAAGCTTTCAGAGAATCCACTCTCTCCTGATTGAAAATTTTTCTTCTCTCCTCCAGGTAATTGATCAGCATATTGATAAGCTTGCCAAGCTTTTCTTCCTGTCCGGATCCCACAACGCCTCCTACCTGCGGGAAAGCCGCCATACCTGCCATATCTGCAATGATATAAAGATGTATATCCCGGGGAGAATACATGCGGCATAAAGATGTTGCAATTGTCCGAAGCAGAGATGTCTTCCCTGTCTGGGAGCTTCCAAAGACCCCAAAATTGCCTTCCTTCAGGAAGTCCATATACTGTACTCCCTGCATCTGAAGCTCCGGCCTGTCAAATATACCAACCGGCACCGATAACCCATGGAGCCTCTGTCATCTCCCATTTTTCTCCGTCAAAGCTGCCTTCCACCGGCAGCTTCTTCCAGCTGAAGAGATCCGGAAGTTCTGTTTTCCACGGTGATGGCTGTTTCTCTATACCTGCCGCTTGGGCTGTTTTTCGCTATATAAGCTATCACAGCCTCAATTTCTTTCTTATCCGAAACAAATCGTGTATGATTTTCTTCTACTGTTTTGATGCGCGAACCATCCATGGTTACATAACGCACTTCCAAAGCACCCTGTTCTTTATTTTCCCGATAAGGAGCACCGGACCAGGCGGATTGAATCAGTGCGAAGGTTTCTGCCTTTTCGGAGGTTCCAACCCTTACATAAGCTCTTCCTGCCTGTGTGATCATGGCCGCATCCGGTTCATGAATCATCACCTTACTGGCGGCAGCGTTTTGCACCTTCATACAGATCTGATACTGGGTATTATTCCAGGTTCCCTCATCTACCGCATCTGCAGGACTCTGGGTAGCCAGAATCAGATGTACTCCCAGAGAGCTTCCCTTTGCAGCTATGGAATCAACCATTTTCTTGACAACCGGTCTTTCCTTGATCAGCTCTTTAAATTCGTCAAACACAATCAGAAGCCTTGGTACAGCTTCCTGAAATTCTCCCTTGTGATGCCCTTTTATGTACTCCTTGATATCCTTGGCACCTACCGAAGCAAAAATGTCTTCTCTTCGCCGCAGTTCGTACTCCAGAGATTGCATACATCTGTCAATGCCACTGCCAACATCTGTAATAATCCCACAAACATGTGGCAGTTCTTCAAGAGCATATGCCGTACTCCCGCCTTTATAATCAATCACTACAAATGAAACATCTTCCGGATGATAATTGCAGGCAATGGACAAAAGCCATGAAATAAGTAATTCACTCTTTCCTGATCCTGTCATACCTGCCACAAGCCCATGCGAGCAGTGTCTGTGAAGGGATAAGGAAAACAGCTTGCCACCCTCTCCTTCTCCTAAAAGGTGCCGTGATATTCACAGCACTGTCATTCTTTTTCCATCTCTCCAGTACGTTCAGATCCCGCACCCTGTTTACATCCATGCATTGCAGGAAGGTAAGCGAAGATGGGATCTGTCCCCTGGCAGCGGCATCTTCAGCCTCGATCGCCGACATCTGTCTGCAAAACGCATCAAACTTTCTCTGCGAAATCGGTGGATCCATAGTAAACCACATTTTTTCATCTGCTCTGTATTTGTAAAAAGCAGTAGCCGTCCTGTCATCATAAGGATCGTCTACATTTACGATATACTGACAAAAGTTCGGCAGATAATACTGTTCATCATATAAAAAGATTGTTGAGATACCCATTGCAGGATCATTTTCGGAAAGCATAGGCAGAAAGCACTCCGTTTTTTTCCTGGAAGCAAAAAGAAAAATATAATGTGGAACCGGACTCATCCCGTTTTTCCATTTTGCCTGAAAATCCGGATCTTTTCGTTCCGCAAGGATACTGTTTACCTTTTCCCGGAATTTCGCATAAGAATCCACATGGTCTTTTTCTCCGCTTAGTGTGGCGCTCTCGAAAGATTCTGCAGTAAGTGGATCAAAACTCAAGTATCTCGTCTGTAATTCATCATCCCAGATATGCGGAAGCCAGCGCATAGATTTCCATTCTTCCTCTTCTTCCGGATCAAAAACGCCTACAATACGAACGTCTCTGAAGAAATGTAGTGTGGAAAGTGAAACCAGCAGATTCTTCAGTAAGTCTGTTACCTTGCGTCTGTTTCCGATCACACCCACAGAACTATACTTTAGGAGATCCAGTCTGGCAGGAACATCATCTACCAGATGCGTCTCCTGTATAATCCGATCCGTTAACTCCTCCAGTTCATCCCTTTCCATATGAAAATCGTTGACATCCGTAGGAGGCTTTACCTCTACGCAAAGAGGGGCATACCCGGCTCCCATCCTGACTTGTAAAAAGTCTGAGTCTGTCGCTGTTCTCTCCCATAAAGAAGTCGACATCTTATTTAAAATTGTTTCACAGATTTCCGGCGCAGGATTCTCCTGATTCGTGATTTCTCTTTGCTTTTCTCCAATGGCACGAATATGTGCTTTTTCTCCGGCAATATAGTCCGCATATTTCCGGAAGCGTTCTTCTTCTTCGACCATAAGCATCTTACGTGCTTTTTTATTACTGTTTCCAATCAGACTCCCAACAGGAGAAATCATCATCGCCGCGCGCATAGCAAGCATAGCAGGAGAAAAAGTCGACATGGCAATTGATGCTCCCGCCATGGCACCGCTGCTTAAAAGTGGCAAAAAGTTCGCTTTTCTGATAGAAAATTTTTGTGGTTTATTGGGTAAATGCGATAATCTCACCTCATCCACAGGCAAAGACTCTCTGATTCTCGGCGAGCGATGGTATATAGGATATCCTTTCCGCGTAGAGACAATATCCGTCGCCATCCCGGGGTGATTGATCCCCTTCTGATATTTGAATTCCGGTGTTTCATGAAGGTTATAAAAATATAGTCTGTTCTCCTTGCAGATCATACGCAGATCACAAATGTCAATTTCATCCCCGGATTTCAGCATTGCTTTTTTCACGGGACTTCCATTCAGATAGGTGCCATATGTGCTCTCCAGATCCTCTATTCGAATTCTGCCTCTTTCGGCTGTGATAAGCAGGTGATTTCTGCTCACATAGGACTCATTCAGAACAATATCATTCTTTTTAGATCTTCCAATATGAATCTGACACTCATAAGGAATAGCATATGATTCCGGATATTCTCCTGTATCCCTTGTAAAACTTACTTCCATCTTCGGATATCCGCAAATGTGAACTAATCTGGCTTCTTCGTTAATTTCCTTTACTGACAGAGGGATTGTCTTTGCAGTTAACTTCAATACTTGTTTTTTTCGTTAAAACACATCCCAAGCTGCCCATCTATACCAAGCTCTGACATCGGAAATAAATCTTTTTTTCCGGATCCAAGGGTATATTTTATTCCGCCTTCTATATTCACTCGATATAAGTATTTTTCAGTCAAAATTGTAACTACATAGTTCATATTGTTCTTTCGATTCCTTCCTGCAGGTACAAGATATCTTCTCTCTGTTTTATTCAGGCATCGTAGCTGTTCAGTATCTTTACAGTTACAAGCCCAAATGTCTCGCGGGATACTATCTGCCGAATAGTTATCCGACATCTTTTCATATCAGGTTCAGCAGAACTTCAAGCTTCCTGTTTTTCGGGAACGCCGGTGTTCCATCTTTTTTCATAATTTGCCAAACCATGGAATAGATACCTTCGATCGGTGGAGTTGCAAATTCCACTTTGACGGAGATCCTTTCACCAGGCATAACACGTTTTTTGAATGGTACACATAATTCTCTTTTTGCGTATGAAAAGTTATCCCCATTGATACACTCTAAATAATACTCATTCCATATAGTTGTTCCTGTATTTTCAATGATCCATGTATGCGAATGCAGCTTTCCCGAGATATTTGTGACCGGATGACGGGGTATTTCTTCTATTACCTTATAATTCCCGCCATTTTTTACCCGGGATACTTTCTCATCTTCCAAATCCAATACCATGAAATGTAATCCTAGTCCTAATCTATCCGGAAAAGCCTCATTACCATTACCATCTTTCATTTTCCAGTTCATAACATAAGTTCCGGGTGTTTCCGGTGCATAAAACGATACACTGGGAGACACCTTATCCCCTGGGTAAACAACTTGGGGGAGATGAAGGATTCTGTTTTTTTCGTCTAATTCAATCACAGGCTGGTTGCATTCGTAATAACGATTTTCCCATAAAATATTACCCACATTTTTCATTACCCATGTATGATTTATTATTTCTCCCGGAGATACAATGCCCATATCCGGTGGGTATTCATATTGAAATAATATGCCGTCTTTCTCTGTTGAACTATTACTATCCTCTTCTTCCTTAAAATGTATATTATGTTCCTGATTATATATATACTGTACATAAATCTGATTAATTTCTTTTGGAAAAATGGCCAAAAGGACATAAAACGTCAGGACGTTTTCCCATCTTGTTTTCAGGCGGTTCGCCTCAGTATCAAACAAATATTTTCTGAGATTTCTGGAAATCTCAACTTCTTCTTCATCTATGATCTGCAAAAATCTGTCATTCATGCACTCTTCAGAAATCTGACCGGATAAAAGAGTCTTCGCTTTTCCTTCTATCCTTGAAATAGTCCATGGATGTTCAAACAAATATGTACGCAATTCTGCAATATACCGTGCTTCTTTTTTGCAATCTGAAAGGAATCTGCTTCTTCTCGCTTTGTCATTCCAGATTTTATAATTAAGCCATCGTATTTCTATCGGAAGAAGTTCTTCAAAAAACTCTTTTTTCGAACGATATTTGGGAGGAACCTTCCAAACGGATGGGAGTTTTCCACATTTACCTGGATAAAAAATCTCATAAACTTCTTTTAAATTCATTCCGGCTGCCCTCTCTTTATTATCAGTAAACGCGATGGTGCTGAGCGATAGTTGTATTCTATCATTATAAGGTTGTATTTGCATTGCTTTTTAAGTTGTAAAAATTATTTGTTCTTTGGCTTTATTCTCCGGAATCCCATATTAAATCTCAGCCATTCACAGGTTTCAAAAAGAGTCCTCCAAAGTTCTTTCCAGTTCATTTTTGTTGCCTGCATCATATACAGCAGAATACATGGAATCAGATATGTAAACTATGATGCCGGGAAATGAGTAGATCTCTTACCTTTGTAAGTCTCAGATCCGCCGGAATTTCTTTCACTTCTCCTGCACGCCGCAGCCCGACACAGCATGTGCTGAAAACCATTCCATTCCGGTCAACTAAAAGAATACTATGTTTTTAAACAAAAAAACGTTGTATCTCTTGAATCCCAGTAAATTCAAGAAATACAACGTTTTTTGTTTCTGATAGCTCCTTTAAAGAAAATCTTTTTATGCAACCCGATTATCCGGCCTCTCATATCATTGAGCACACCATTCTGCACACCGTAATTCCTTAGTTTTCACAAGTTATCAGATAATAATCGGAAAACTCATCTCAACGATAAACTCATTTTCCTCTATCTTTGCACCAATCTCTCCATTCATACGTCTGACGAATTCTCTTGCAATAGATAACCCCCAGTCCGGTAGATGTTTTACTTCTTGCTGCATCCGCTTTGTAAAATCTATCAAATACATGTTCTATATCAATCTGTTCTGAAGCTATCACCTGATTACTGATTCGCAATACCGCCCGGTTCTGCTCTCGTTTTAACACAATGCGTATTTTCTTTTCTCCATGATCCAGACCATTTTTTATTACATTCTGAATAATCCGGCTCAGCCCCTGTTTATTTCCATCTATATACAACTGTTCTTCCGTAATCTGAATGTCCGGCTGGATCTCTCTTCTCACCCACTCATCATAATACGAAAAACAGTTTCTTTCAGAATCCGGTTGATACAACAGGATGTCAGTTCCAGACGATAGGATTCATTTTTTAACTTTGTGAACATGAAAAGTTCTTCCAGCATTTCATTCAGACTGTGTATTCTTTCATGAATAATATTCAGATAACGTCTCTGCTCTTCGACATTTTCACATGCTTCCATAAGCTGGAAATACCCGTCCAGAGATGTCAGTGGTGTCCGGATATCATGAGAAAGATTCGTATAAGTATCAGCAATCAGAGTTTCTTTCTCCTGATAGTACTGTTTCTCTTTCCTGCGCAATTCCAGAAGGTCATTCAGCCTGTCTGAAAGCATTCCGATTCCTCCCAGACCAAACTCACGATGAATCAACATATTACTGTCATGTTTCATAAGGAACGCCAACTGGCGGCAGATGTCTTTCACCTGCCGCTGATATTTCCACATAATAATTGATTGTAAAATAATAATTCCTGCCAGTATCCCGATTATGATATACATCTGTTAAATATCCCTCTTTTGAAAAACAACACTGCTTACAGATACCATTATAATAATGAATACACATGCCACGCCAAGTGCAAAAAAACAATCCTTTCCACCTGGATTCATAGGAAGAAGTGATATTTTCCCAGTGATCGTATACTTATACATCTGGAAATTATGAATTCCCATTTTCCGAACTGCGCTGTTTACTAATCCGTATACAATACTCATTACGTTCATTGTCAGACAAATGGAAATAACCATGCTGATCACATTATTTTTCAAAACAATCGCAATCGCCATACAGATCAATACGAGCGCATAATGAAGTACCAACTCAGTCAGGAAATAAGAGCAGGCGGCCTTTGGATCGCCCCACTCCAAGTCTCCGAAGACAATATAGTTCGCCACTGTCTGCAGTATAAATGCCCCTGTCATTGTCAGTGCCATAAAAACTGCCAGGGCAATGGATCTGGAGAAAATCAAAGCTCCTCTTTTTTGAACCTGACCGCCAATATTTTTAATATAACCACTTCCTATATCTGCTGTTGAAAACAGAACAGCAAAAATCACCAAAAACAATGCGTAAAATTTTCCCTGAGAATTTGCATAAAAAATGTCGTATACTGTAACTTTTTTTCCAGGTTCTGTAGGTAATGTCACCATCATTCCCACATTAATATTCTCTGCTGTTGGCTCAGTAAACTGCTCCTGCTGCGCAGCATCCTCTTTGTTCAATGAATCATAATCTGTTTTACACAGAAAGGTTGTAAACAATACTGCCACAGCCAGCACGATCCAGACT
>ENA-OQIF01000346-OQIF01000346.1-human-gut-metagenome-genome-assembly--contig:-NODE-346-length-20088-cov-5.282451_pt1 | contig 20088 bp, 20 predicted proteins | sample MGYA00242574_ERZ504738 | MGnify/ENA primary metagenome ERZ504738 (study PRJEB26092, sample SAMD00036437) | human gut metagenome | host: Homo sapiens | study: EMG produced TPA metagenomics assembly of...
TGCTTTATAAGATTAATATTAAGATAAGTATCAGCGCTCCGAGCAGGAATACATAAGCGTATTGCTGTACACGTCCGCTTTGCAATCCCCGTATCTCATCGCTTGTAGCATGGGTACCCCAGGCTATGAAGTTGAAGAATCCGTCTACCACGTGGCGGTCGAACCAGGCGATCGGTGTAGAGATGCAACGGAAGATAATCCGGTGTGTGATGAACTGATACACCTCGTCGATGTAGAAACGATGATAGGCTGCACGGTGCAGTCCGGCAAAACGTTTGGCAAGTTTATCTGCCAGAGGTTGCTGCTGACGCAGGTACATGCAAGTGGCCAGGACGATGGACGCCACAGCAATCACTACACTTGTGACGGCTACTGATGTCTCAAGATGGATGGTATACGATTCACCGTTGGAGCTGATGAAATGTCCGAAAGGAATGAAACCGGCCACGCAAGTGACGGCGGCCAGGAAGATTAACGGAACAGTCATGGTCAGGGGAGATTCGTGGGGAGTATGTACGTGGCTTGTACCATCGCTTGTCGACTTTTGTCCCGGTGCTGTGCCACCCCAGAAGATGCCGTAGTAGAGACGGAACATATAAAAGGCGGTCATAGCTGCGATGACGGTCATCACCCAACCCATCGTCGGGCTATACTGGAAGCAAGCTGCCAGAATTTCATCTTTGGAGAAGAAACCCGAGAACGGAGGAATACCTGCAATGGCGAGACAAGCTATCAGGAAGGTGATATGCGTGATCGGCATGTATTTGCGTAATCCTCCCATAGCCGACATCTCGTTGGAGTGAACGGCGTGGATAATGCTGCCTGCACCCAGGAAGAGCAAGGCCTTGAACATGGCGTGTGTGAAAAGGTGGAACATGCCGGCCATGTATCCCAACCCTCCGTGATGCGGATCGGAAGAGGTACAAACACCCAGTGCCACGATCATAAATCCGATTTGTGAGATGGTCGAGAAAGCAAGTACACGCTTGATGTCACTCTGCACGCAAGCCACGCTGGCAGCATAAAAGGCGGTGAAAGCACCTACCCAGCCAATCAGGTGGAGTACGTCCGGAGCATATTCGATGAAAAGCGGGAACATGCGTGCCACCAGGTAAACGCCGGCTACTACCATGGTAGCGGCATGAATCAGTGCACTGACGGGAGTCGGACCTTCCATGGCGTCCGGTAACCAGATATGCAGCGGGAACATGGCACTCTTGCCGGCACCGCCGACAAACATCAGCCCGAGTGCCAGAGGCAACATACCGGCGCCACCGCTCAACATTGAAACTGTGTCGGGAGTAAATCCGAAAGTACCTCCGTAGTATCCGTATATCAGGATACCGATCAGGAAGCCCAGGTCGGCAAAGCGAGTCACGATGAATGCTTTTTTACTGGCGGCAATAGCAGCCGGACGGGTATAGTAGAAACCGATCAGGAGGTAAGAAGATACACCTACCAACTCCCAGAATAAGTACATCTGGAAAATGTTGGTTGCCACTACCAGTCCGAGCATAGACATGGTGAATAAGGATAAGAATGCGTAGTAGCGCTGGAATCCCCGTTCGCCTTTCATATAGCCGAAAGAGTAGATATGTACCATCAGGCTGACTGTAGAAATTACGATCAGCATCATCACCGAGATGGGGTCGAGCAAAATGCCCAGGTTGAACGTTAGTGTTTCCGTGAACGGAAGCCATTCAAAGTTATAAGGAATGAGTGTGGCAAACGTTCCGTCTGCCAGACGGGGTGCCGAGAAGTAATGTACGGCCGTGACGTACGAGAGTACTGTCACTGCTGCCAATACCAGCGTGCCTATGGTGCCCGCTGTTCGGTGGCTCATCCACTTGCCTCCTATCCCTAATGCCAGGAAGGAGAGGAAGGGGAGAAGAAGGATCAGAATTGTATATTCCATAATTTAGTTATTATTTCTATGATCATAATGACGTATTTACCACTTTAATTCATCCAGATTCTTTACCTGAATACTACGTATATTCCGGTAAATATTAATCATGATGGCGATAGCGATAGCCGTTTCCGCTGCCGAGATGGCAATGGAGAACAGGGCAAAGAAATACCCTTCGAGCTCTCCGGGAAAAAGGAAACGGTTAAATACGGCAAAGTTGATATCTGTAGCATTCAGCATCAGTTCTACAGAGATGAGGATAGCAAGTGTGTTGCGGCGGGTGAAGAACCCGTATATTCCCGCAAACATCATGATGGTAGAAACCACCAGGTAATATTCCATGTGTATCATCATATCGTCCTATCTTTTACGTGCAATTAATAATCCGCCCACGATACAGGCCAGCAACAGAATGCTGACTGCTTCAAAAGGCAATACATATCCATATTTACCACTGCTTAACAAAGCATGTCCGATGGTCTTGATACTGATTTCTACAGGTTCCGGATCGCTTGTCGGCACAAATTTGTGTGTCAGTGTAATGAAGAGCACCAGGATTGCACCTATAATCGTAGTGACAAGCCCTGCCAGGAATTTACTCCGTTTCAGGTGAGCGGCCCGGTCGCCTTCTCCACTCGTCAGCAGGATGGAGAATACATAGAGCACCACGATACCTCCGGCATAGACCATGATCTGTACCGATCCGAGGAAAGTGTATCCTAACAGAAAGTAGATACCTGCTGTGCCGAAAAGCACGAACAGCAGGTAAGTGGCCGAACGCACGATACGCTGCGTGGTCACTGTCAGTATGGACATGGCAATGATGAACACTGCCAGAAAGTAGAATACTACTGTTTCAAGTGTAAGTCCCATATTCTTTTATCTTTTTCTTTTCGATTACTTTACTTCCTTCGCGGTTGAGTTGCAGGACAAGTTTGGTCCGGTCGAATACGGCATGCTCAAATACCTGGTCGAAGGTGATTGCGTCGTGTGGGCAAGCGTTGACACAGAGCTGGCAGAAGATACACGAACCAAGGTCGTATTCATACTTTGCCAGTATTTTCTTCTTTTTGCCCTCTTCGGTTTCAATGGTTTCGCTGGTCACTTTAATGGTATCATTGGGGCATGCCATCTGACACAACCCACAGGCTACACAACGGTGCTCATTGTTTTCGTTGTGAGGCATGTTCAATGTACCGCGAAAGCGGTCGAACATTTTGAGTTCGGCGCGGTTCTCCGGGTATTGTTCGGTCACTTTCTTTCGAAAATATACCTTGATGGTGGTTTTCATACCCGTCAGCAGGGAGCCGATGCCTTGCATCAGGCCGCCTAGATATGTATATTCTTCATTTTTCATCTTTTAGCCCTCCGGGTTAGAAGTGCAGTCCGAAGACTACGATTAATACCATGATTACCAGATTGACCATTGAAATTGGTACCAAATATTTCCATTCCAGGTTTAGTATCTGGTCAATACGCAGACGCGGGAAAGTCCATTTGATCCACATCAGCAGGAACACTACGAAGAATGCCTTTCCGAAAAACCAGATGAATCCCGGAATATAATCCATCACTGCATTGAATCCGTCCAGCCCGACAATGTGCAGCGGCATCCAGCCTCCCAGGAAGATGGTAGCGGCTACGGCAGCTACGATGAACATATTCAGGTATTCGGCCAGATAAAAGAAGCCGAAGTGCATACCCGAATACTCGGTATGGTATCCTGCCGTCAGTTCACTTTCTGCTTCGGGAAGGTCGAACGGACCACGGTTACATTCTGCGTTGCCGGCTATCAGATAGATAACGAAAGCGATCAGGGCCGGGATGTGTCCTTTGAAGATAAACCATCCGTTAGCCTGACTTTCCACAATCTCAGAAAACTGCATGGTACCCATCAGGACCACCATTGTGAGAATACTAAGTCCGACAGACAATTCATAACTGATGATTTGTGCACCGCTTCGCATAGCACCGATCAGTGAGAACTTATTGTTCGAACCCCAGCCGGCCAGCAGGATACCCACTACGCCTATGCTCGAAGCTGCCAACAGGAAGAAGACACCTACGTTGAAGTCCAGCACTTCCAGCCCTTTACTGATAGGCAGGCACGAAAAGGTGAGAAATGAGGCGATAATCACCATGAACGGAGCCAGGTTATAAAGGAATTTGTCCGAATGCTTCAGTTCGATGATCTCTTTGGTCAGCATCTTGAGCACATCGCAGAGCACCTGGATGCTTCCCCACTTTCCTACGCGGTTCGGACCCAGTCGGCACTGGAAGAAACCGCACACCTTGCGTTCCATATAAATAAGGAGAATGGCAAGTATGGCGTACAAAGCCACAATGCACACCCCGATAACGACACATTCTATGAATACAGCCAATCCCTCCGGCATGACGGAGGTTAATGTCTGGTGTATCCAACTTGTTATTATACTAAAGTCAAACATATACTATATTTACGATTAGACGATTTACTATTTACGATTGGAGTGATCCGGATTTAGGATAAGAGCCGTCAGGGCTTCCTTATCTGTCGATGTCCGGTACCACATAATCCAGCGTTCCGCCGATAGCGATCAGGTCGGCAATCTTAGCTCCCCGGCAGATGGTATCGACAGCCGAAACCAGTGGCAACCCCGTCGAACGGTAGTGCAAACGGTAAGGTGTCTTGTCGCCATGACTCTCGAGGAACACTCCGAATTCACCGCGGCTGCCTTCAACGGCGGTATAGTAACTTCCTTCCGGTACCCGGATGATGGGTTTCATTTTCTCCTGTATCGGTCCTTCCGGAATATTGTCAATCAATTGCTCGATAATGTTCAGGCTCTCCATGATTTCGTCCATACGCACCATGTAACGGGCAAAAGAGTCGCCTTCGGTATAAACGATTTCTTTAAAATCCACCTTATCGTATACGCCGTAAGGCATACGTTTGCGTACATCACATGCCCAGCCGCTGGCACGGCCTGTTCCACCGGTACATCCGAAAGAAATGGCATCTTCGCGACTCAGCACCCCTACACCTTTCAGACGTTGCCGGGCAATGACATTGCCGGTGAATACATCGTGATATTCGTGGATGATTCCACGCAGGTAAGGGATGAACTTCTTTACTCTCGGGATGAAGTTCGGGTGCAGGTCTGCCTGTACGCCTCCAATGGTATTGTAGTTCATTATCAAACGTCCGCCGCAAGTTTCTTCGAACATATCCAGAATCATTTCACGGTCACGGAATCCGTAAAAGAAAGCTGTCAATGCGCCCAGGTCCATGGCAAGACAGGAGTAGAATAGGAGGTGAGAGTCGATACGCTGAAGTTCGTCCATGATGGTACGGATGTATTTCACGCGTTCGCTGACCTCGATACCCATTGCTTTCTCGATGCACATGCAAAGTGCATGGCGGTTCTGGTGTGCTCCCAGATAATCGAGCCGGTCGGTCAGTGCCAAAGTCTGCGGATAGGTGAGGCTTTCGTTCATCTTCTCGATCCCACGGTGTATATATCCGCAGTTGGCGTCGAGCTTTTTGATGGTTTCGCCTTCAAGTGAGACGCGGAAGCGCATCACTCCGTGGGTTGCCGGGTGCTGTGGCCCGATGTTGACTACGTATTCACGGTCATCGAAGATCACATTCTCCTGAGTTTGATACGTTCCGTCCGGATTCAGCTCTATTTCCCGGGTCGTATCATACGTCTCTTCATTGTCCATACGTAGCGGATTGTCTTTCTCCGGGTTGTTATCTTTACGCATCGGATGGCCTACCCAGTCATTACGCAGATAAAGACGTCGCATGTCGGGATGTCCGATGAATACAATGCCGTAATAGTCGAAAACTTCACGCTCGTTGAAGTCGGCCGCTTTCCAGATGTCACTGACGGAAGGTATTTCCGGAGTTTCGCGGTTATTTGTGGATGTTTTTATCGCGATGCGTTCGCCGGTTACGGTCGATTCCAGATGATAGACTACTCCAAGTCCCCGGGTTACGTTCGGTGCGTCACCTTCGTCTGCCACTCCCCAGTCCATACCCGTTAGGCTTTCGAGGAAGTCCATCTGTTTTTCGTTACGCAGACGCAGCATTTCGTCGTGTAGTGCTGCGGGTTCTATGTATTTTATTTCTTCCATATTTTACTAATTAAAGCAGATTCATTTCCCTTCAGGTTTTTTCTCTTTCCGGTTTACTCCTCCGAAGAATTTCTCTATCTTCACTTTCCGTTGCAGTTGCATCATACCGTAATAAAATGCTTCCGGGCGGGAGGGCATCCGGGAATATATACATCGACCGGGAGAATCTTGTCTACTCCGTTCACCACATGATAGGATTTGCGAAACGGGCCTCCGCTTACTGCACATCCTCCTACGGCAATTACATATTTGGGATCTGCCATCTGATCATACAGACGTTTCAGTACCGGAGCCATTTTGTTGGTAATGGTGCCGCATACCATGATCATGTCGGCTTGGCGCGGACTGGCACGGGCTACTTCAAACCCGAAGCGGGCCATGTCGTAACGCGCGGCACCCAGTGCCATGAATTCGATACCGCAACAGCTGGTTGCGAAAGTAAGTGGCCACAGCGAGTTGCTGCGTCCCCAGTTGATAAGATCGTCAAGTACTCCCACAAAGACGTTTGCACCGCCTTCATTGAGTTCTTTGACCATCTTTTCCAACGATTCGTTGTCGATGAAGTCTTCATACGGGATAGACTTTATTTTAGGCTTTTTCATTATTTCCATTCCAGTGCTCCTTTCTTCCAGGCATAGGCAAGGCCCAGAACCAACACAACTAAAAAGAAGAGAATACTAATCAATCCCTGAGGTCCCAGGTCACGGGCTATGACGGCCCAGGGAAACAGAAATACTGTTTCGACATCGAACATCAGAAACAGAATGGCAAACAGGTAGTACCCTACACGGAACTGCATCCATGATTTACCGCGCGTAGGGATACCACATTCATACGCTTCGAACTTTTGTGCATTATACGACCGCGGCGAGATAGCGTTTGAAAGGGCTATCACCACACCGACAAAGGCAATTGCGGTCAGCAGAACGACAACTAACAATGTAAAATTCATAATCCAATAGTATGTTTAGATTGAATAATCTGAAGTAAGCAATAAGTTGACACACCTCTGAGTGACAACTGATTGAAAGAGTATTGACAGCTATCAGTGAAACAGTTTACATGATAGCATGGCTACTCGTGGCTTGTGACTCTTTAAATGATGATTTTCCTTAATCCGTAGACATAGTAGGTCAGTGGATCAGACGGATTGTATGTATGTGAGTGATTTGAATGGACAGAAAAAGGATTATTTCTCATTCTGTATTTATGAAAGATCATTTCAGGACGGATAAAACTTTTGTCCGTTGGTACATGAGAAATATCTGCATGCCCCATTTCACAGGGCATAATGGTACAATAGAAATGAAAGCGTTCCAGGATATTCCGGCTTGCAGGAGTAGCTTGCGAAATGAAACATTCTTCCTGGTCCGGATCTTCTATTATATAAGAGGTGTTTGCCGCTTTCATCGTTACCGAATGAAGCAGCACGGCAAGCACTATTATTATATAATATTTTAAGTTTTGTTTCATTCCTATTTCTTAAACGGTTGCAAATATAGAATTTAATTTTATCTCTTTTGCAAACTCCACGTGACAAAAAAGGTTTTTTAATAAATCAAGGGAGTCAGAAGTTGGAGGGATTATCAACCGATTTCTGACCCGCCTCTACTATATATTATCTTGTATGATACAACAATGAAGCTTCTTTACTTGTTTCTAATTCCTTTTCCAAAAGTCAGAACTGAATAAAAGTAAGACGGTGAATAGTTCCAGACGTCCCAGTAACATCAGGAACGACAATAACCATTTGGCCAGATCAGGGAGTCCGTCCCATGAATAGGCCGGACCGCAGCTCCCCAATCCCGGTCCCATATTTCCGATACTTGAAATCACCGTCCCGATAGATTCTGTGAAACCTACGCCCATTGCCAGCATCAACAGTACACTGACAATGATGATGACGGCATAGATGAATGAGAATGCCAGTACCGTCGACAGGATGGCAGGAGAAATGACCTGTTTGTTCACCCGCACCGGAAGTACGGCGTTCGGATGTACGATGTGTTTAAATTCATTTCGTGACACTTTGGCCAGAATCACCATTCGGATGCATTTCATACCTCCTGTGGTGCTTCCGGCACAGGCACCTATCAGCATGATGACAGTCAGGGTACCCCAAAGTACCGGTACCCATTGCATGTAGTCGGCTGTTACAAATCCGGTGGAAGTATGCAGCGAAGCTACTTGAAAAAAGGCTTTGCGGAAAGATTCCTCAGCTCCCATCGGGGTGGTGCGGTAGAGCACTGCCGCAATGAATGCGGTAAAGAGAATCACTGACATCACGTACCACTTTAACTCGGCATTTTGAGATACTTTCTTCAGTTTACCGGTAAATAGCAGGAGAAGTAGCGTAAAGTTGATTCCGGAGAGAAACATAAAAACACCTATCACATATTCTATATAAGGTGAATTGTAATAGGCTATGCTGTCTTGCTTGGTAGAATAACCTCCTGTACCGGTCGTGGCAAATGAGTGGCAGATACTGTCGAACAGTCCCATGCCTCCGAATAACAGAAGAATCACTTCAATGGCTGTCAGTCCGGCATAGATAGTCCATATCCATTTGGCCGTCACACCGATACGGGGATGTACTTTATCGTAGGTAGGCCCGCTGGCTTCGGCGGCAAAGAGTTGTACGCCGCTCACACCGAAAATGGGCAGTACGGCAATGGTAAAAAAGACAATGCCCAATCCGCCTATCCACTGTGTCATGCTTCGCCAGAAGAGAAGTCCGTGGGGCAGTGCTTCGATATCGTCGAGAATGGTGGCTCCGGTACTACTGAATCCGGACATCGTTTCGAAGAAGGCATTGGTTATGCTTGGTATATAATGGCTGAGGTAGAACGGGAGCATTCCAAATAAGGAAAACACGACCCATGCTACACTGACAATGACATATCCGTCTCGGCGGTTAAGTTGTTTTTCGGCTCCTTTGCCAAGAGCCAGCAGAAGGATGGCGACTAAAGTAGTCAATCCTGCCGACAACAGGAAACTGCTCAGGTCATCCTCGCGGTATATCAGCGAAACACCTGCACAGCAAAGTAACAGGCCTGTCTCTATCAGTAAGAGGAAACCTGTGATGCGATATATCATTTTAGAGTTTATCATACCATCAATTAAAGTACTTTTCTATCTTCTTGATCATCATGCTGAGGCAGAATACGACGACGTGGTCACCTGCCTGAATAAGGGTATCACCCGTAACCAGTATACCTTCTCCGTTGCGGATCAGGCCACCGATAGTGGTCCCTTTGGGCAGTCCCAGGTCTTTCACTTTGTTTTTGGTAATTTTGGCGTTTTCGGGTACTGTGAACTCTGCTACGTCCGCATTGGCAAAGGTCAGGCACTTCACATTCGAAACGTCTGCATCGAGCATCATCTGGTAGATGTGGCTGGCGGCAATCATTTTTTATTGATTACCGTACCGATGTCCAGGCTTTCCGCCATACCGATGTAATCGATATTTTCCACTTCTGCCACTGTTTTGCTCACTCCCATGCGTTTGGCGGCAAGGCAGGCCAGGATATTGGTCTCAGAGTTACCGGTCAAGGCTACGAAAGCTTCCGTGTTCTTCAGTCCCTCTTCAATCAACAGGTCCATATCCCGTCCGTCTCCGTTGATAATCATGGTCTTATCATCGAGCAACTCTGTCAGGCGGTTACAGCGGTTTATGTCGTTATCCACAATTTTTACCTGCATGTAATCCGGTACATATTGTGCTGTACGGACTGCGATGCGGCTGCCGCCCATAATCATCACATTGCGTACGTCGGCATATTCTTCCTTTCCGGCAATTTTTCGGATGTAAGGGATGTATTTCCGGGTAGTGGTGAAGTATACGATATCGTGCAGTTTGATGGTATCGTCTCCACGGGGGATAATGGTTTCGGTACCCCGTTTGATGGCTACTACGTGATAGGGAATATCCGGCGCACCTAGTTCGGCCAGCGTGACATTCAGTATTTCGGCTTTTTCACGCATCTTTGTACCGATCAGGATAAGTGATCCTCCGCAAAATTCCCACCATTGGCGCACCCAACTCATACGCATGGACGATACGATCTCCTTGGCAGCCAGCATTTCCGGGTAAATAAGGGAGTCGACACCCAGTTTCTGGAAGAACTCTTTGTTCTTTGGCAGCAGGTATTCGTAATTGTCGATGCGGGCTACTGTCTTTTCGGCTCCCAGATTGGTGGCAAGCATGCATGCGGTCATATTCCGGCTTTCATCGGGAGTGACGGCGATAAAGAGGTCTGCCTCTTTGATGCCTACCTCTTTCAGTCCTGATATGGACGAAGGAGAGGCCGTAACAGTCATCAGGTCGAAGTTAGAACTAAGCGTACTTAGTTTCTCTTCGTCATCGTCCATCAGGATGATGTCCTGTTTCTCGCGTGAGAGTAATTTAGCCAAATGGGTGCCTACAGCTCCGGCACCAGCAATAATTATCTTCATTGTGATTGCAAATTGCGGTTCTATTGCGTATTGGGGGATTAAGAATGGGTAGCCATGCAGCTTTCCACAGGAGCATCCATTCGTAATTCGTTTTTAGTAATTACCTTGTAAATTCCTTCTTCATCCATCCCGCACAAGTGGTAGAGTTGCTGCACCGATCCGTGTTCAATGAACTGATCCGGTACACCGATGCGCCTGATTTCGGGATAATATCCGTTATCGGCCATAAATTCGAGTATGGCGCATCCCATACCTCCTTTAATGATTCCATCTTCTATCGTTACGATATGGCGGAACTTTTTGCCGACTTCGTGCAGTAGCTCTTCATCGAGCGGCTTGAGGAAACGAAGGTCATAATGCGCTACGGAAATGCCGGTATCTGCTTCAGCACGTTCGATGGCACGGGCAGCCAACTTGCCGATAGGGCCGATTGTAATTACTGCCAGATCGTTTCCGTCCTTTAGTTTCCGTCCTTTTCCCACCGGAATCTCTTCCAACGGACATTCCCAGTCCACCAACGAACCCCGCCCGCGCGGATAACGGATGGCAAAAGGCCCTTTGTCGGGCAATTGGGCAGTATACATCAAGCGCCGCAACTCATGTTCGTCCATCGGTGACGAGATAGTCAGGTTGGGGATCGGGCGTAGATAAGCCATGTCGAACACACCGTGGTGCGTAGGACCGTCTTCACCTACCAGTCCGGCGCGGTCAAGACAGAATACTACATTTAGTTTTTGTATCGCTACGTCATGGATAATGTTATCGTAAGCCCGCTGCATAAACGAGGAATAGATGTTGCAGAAGGGCAGTAATCCGTCTTTTGCCATACCTCCGGAGAAAGTCACGGCATGTCCTTCGGCAATGCCTACGTCAAAGGCGCGATCCGGCATACGATCCATCAGCATGTTCATGGAGCAGCCGCTCGGCATGGCGGGGGTGACTCCCATGATCCGTTTGTTCTTTTCCGCCAGTTCTACCAGCGTATGCCCGAATACATCCTGAAACAGGGGAGGCATCCCGTCCGTATTGGCTACAATACGTTTTCCTGTTACCGGATCGAACTTACCCGGGGCATGCCATATAGTAGCCTGTTTTTCTGCCGGACCAAATCCCTTTCCTTTGATGGTGTGGAGGTGTAGAATCTTTGGTCCCTGCATATCTTTAATATCATGCAGGATACGGGCTATGTTTTTTACATCGTGTCCATCGATGGGACCGAAGTATCGGATATTCATTCCTTCGAAGATATTCTGCTGTTGGGCTGCCAGAGATTTCAGGCTGTTTCCCAATCTTATCAAGGCCTTCCGACGTTCTTCATTGAGCAATCCCATTTTGAATAACAGGCGGGATGTCTTGAAACGCAGTTGGTTGTATCGGTTCGAAGTAGTGAGATTGAACAGATATTGTTTCATGCCGCCTACGCTGCGGTCGATGGCCATGTCATTATCATTGAGTATGATCAGCAGGTTGTTCGCAGTCGATGAAGCATTGTTCAATCCTTCGAAAGCAAGTCCTCCGCTCATGGATCCGTCACCGATAACGGCTACTACATGGCGGTCTTTTTCTCCTTTTCTCTCGGCTGCCACTGCCATACCCAACGCTGCCGAGATGGAGTTGGAGGCATGACCGCAAGTGAATGTGTCATATTCACTCTCTTCCGGTGAGGGAAAAGGACGGATACCGCCCAGTTTACGGTTGGTAGAGAAAGCTTCACGCCGTCCGGTCAGTATCTTGTGTCCGTAGGCCTGATGTCCCACATCCCAGACAATACGATCATAAGGAGTGTTGTACACATAGTGCAGTGCTACAGTCAGTTCTACCACACCGAGGCTGGCAGCGAAGTGTCCCGGGTTGCACGATAGTTCCTTAATGATGTCCTGCCTTAATTCCTCGCATACCTCCGGCAATTGATCTACGCTCAGTTGGCGCAGGTCTTTGGGATAATTGATGGCGTTTAGCAAGCTATATGTTGGTTCATTCTTCATGATTCGGGCAAATTTAAATGCAAATTTAGTAAAAGAAAGCGGAAGGAGCATCTTTTTGATTGGAAATTTAATAAGTAAGAGTGGAAAGGGAGGCGGACTGACAACCTTATGGACTTATAAATGTGGTCTCCTCTTTCGTTAACATTGTTAATGCGGTTCTCCGGGTGTTTTCTTTTTGTTGGCAAAGAAGAAGTGTTTTGTGTTTAAAAGACTTGTTCTTTGCAAACAAAACACTTGTTTTAACACTCTGTTAAATCAAGCATTTTATATACTGAAAGTGAAGTCGTTTAAGTTGTTGATACAGAGTGGATCGTTGTTGTTTTTAGTTTTTCTGCTATCCTGCTTGTCCGGGGTGTGATGATAGATGGGTATTTTATCAAAAACCACAGTGATACCGATGCCGATTTTCAAGAAAGGAAGGGGCGATTGAGAAGGATGGGTGATCTTGTACGGATAAATAACGCTTGTTTGTTGGAACTGTTGTTTCCGTTGTCATCAGTTACCGGGCTTGGATCGGTTGATGAAAGCTGCGATGTCATCCGTCACGTAAGAAGGAATAGAGGAGGGACGGCTGTATTCAAGAGGGGTTGACTTCCCTTCTCCTTCCTGAAACAGATGATTGAGTCGGGGATAAGATTTAAATATCGCATTCGGATGCTTTGCCAGGGCGGATTTCCATAATTCGAAATCTTGCATGGTGACCTGATAATCACGTTCGCCTTGAAGGACAAGTATGGGGAGAGTCAGTTTTCGGACCACTTCCAAAGGTTTATATTGATTGGCAAGCATCCAGTAAGCTTGAGAGAGATTCATGGGCAAAGGAGTTGTAATGTCGAATGTGTCTGTACCCAGCCTTTTCACGTTGTCCACTTGTTTCTGTAGTTCGGCTATTTCCTTTTCAATATCTTTAGTCGATGGGAGTGCAGAGGCGAGAAACTTCACCTGACTTATAAACAGATCTTCGAGTGGACGGGCTGCACCGGCAAGCAGAATAATCCCTGCCGGAAACTTTTATCGCTACGTTGGGCGATGCGGGGAGCCAAGGTGCCTCCCAGGCTATGTCCGAGAATGTAGATCCGTTCGGGATTTATTGTCGGTATGGAACGGGCAAGTTTAATTGCCGAAAGGGCGTCATCCACTGATTCTTCATCGAAAGTAATTTCTTTGCCTGCAGGTGCGCTGTCGGCTCCATATACTTTGGTGCGCTTGTCATAACGGATTACGGCTATTCCACGCTCGGCTAGTCCATACGCGAGGTCCCGAAAAGGTTTATTGGCACCTACCGTTTCGTCCCGGTCGCTGGCCCCCGAACCGTGTACCAAAATGACTACCGGCAGATCTTTGCCGTTTTTTAGGAAGAGTCAGTGTGCCGGGAAGCTTGAAATTCCCCGTACAAACCTGTATGTCTGTCTCTTTTATTTTGTCTTGTACCGATGTCGTCGGGGGAGTGGTCTTTTCAGCCGGAACAGGTACGAAACGAATGGTATTCACCTTTCCGTCCGGATTGAACGCTGTGAGAAAACGCAATGGTAAGCGTTCGAACTTAACGTCGCAATAATAAATAGTCATTCCGTTATTGGTCGGTTTTCCACTCTCCGTGCGACTGATACTTACCTGCTTGTTGTTCCAATTGCTTGAACAGTCCGTTCAACATCTCTACGGAAAGCATTTTCCGGATGTTATCGTCCAGATGTACATACACACTGTCTCCTTGGCCTGCAATCAGTCGGTCGAGAAGTTCGAATGCCTGTTGCGCACGATCCTGGGCTTGCAATACAGGAGTTACTGCCAGCAATAGCCATAGCAGGCAGATTCCTTTGAGTAGATTTTTCTTTATCATAACTTGTTTATTAAGAAATCTCCGATAAAAAATAGAGTTCCGAGGAAAAAGATTCCGTAAATCAGCAGGGAGATAGAAGTCAGCCAACGGGGCTGTTTTTGCTCTCCGACCGCACGGATACGTGCAAATGTACTGAACAGACATTCGGCTGCGGCAAACAGGACTATCAGATAGATGATCAGGTCGGTCCACGATTGTAGCCAAAGGTCTTTGAGATTACCTATCAGACATACCAATATCACGATGGCTACAAAATATGAAATACGCATTAAGTCTGTTTTCTTTGATCCCATAAGCGTCTCCTTTTCAGTTTTTAAGTTCAAATTCTTCCCTTTTTGTTGCTATTTCACAAACTTAAAATATTTTCTTTGAAAAAGGAGCTTTTCGGACTGATTCTGTTTTTCCGTTAACAATTATTATAAAGCTTGTAGGTGGGATGGCAGTAAAGTTACCGCTGAATTATCCGTATCTTTGTCGTAAACATAGAGGTATAAAGATATGAAGAAACTGATAATATTCGATTTGGATGGTACTTTATTGAATACCATTGCCGATTTGGCACATAGTACGAATCATGCTCTGCAAACTTTGGGATATCCGACTCATGAAGTCGCTTCCTATAACTTTATGGTGGGTAACGGCATCAACAAATTGTTTGAGCGTGCATTGCCCGAAGGAGAGAAAACCGAGGAGAATGTGCTCCGCGTTCGTAAAGAATTTCTTTTGCATTATGACCGGCATAATGCCGACGAGAGTCGCCCTTATCCGGGAATTCCGGAATTGTTGGAAACATTGCAGCATAAAGGTTATAAATTGGCCGTGGCTTCCAATAAATATCAGGCAGCCACCGAGAAGCTGATAGCACATTATTTCCCAGGAATCCGGTTTGTTGCTGTATTTGGGCAGCGTGAGGGAGTGAAGGTGAAGCCGGATCCTGCTGTGGTGCATGATATTTTACAGATTGCCGGTGTTTCGAAAGACGAAGTGCTGTATGTCGGCGATTCGGGAGTGGATATGCAGACGGCTATCAATAGCGGAGTTACTTCCTGTGGAGTCACGTGGGGATTCCGCCCCCGTACGGAGCTTGAATCATTCTGTCCGGATTATATAGTAGACAAGGCGGAAACTATTTTGTCTATTGTTTGATAGAAAACAGAAAGGAGAACCGAAAGATGCGTAATGTCTTAGGTTCTCCTCTCTATAAAAAGTAATTATATTCGCTCGGTTATTTGATTTCGTCCGGCCATGGGCATGGCTTTCCGGTTGCTTTGAATGAAGGGCGTTGGCCGCCTACTTTGCGCAAATAGTCACCCAGCTCTTTAGATAAACTTTTCACAATGTCCGGATGTAGGGCTGCCAGGTCATTCTTTTCTCCTATATCTTCCGGAATATTGAACAACTCTTTTTACCGCTGTCATAGTAGTAAATCAACTTCCAGTCACCTTTGCGTACGGTACAAGTCGGGCCGATGCCGGGACCGTCGTTTCCCCAATGATTAGGGAAGTTCCAGTGCAGACTGCGTCCTTTGGACGGATCACCGGTATGTGTCAGCAGAGGCATAAAACTAATTCCATCGATCGGCTGTACCGTCTTATAATGTTTGATTTGTGCCATCTCGAGTATGGTCGGATAGAAGTCCTCGATAATTAAATATTTATCACATTTGGTATCCGGTTTTACAACTCCCGGCCAGCGGACGATCATCGGTTCGCGTACACCGCCTTCGTAAGCCGATCCTTTCCCACTGTTGAGAGGAGAGTTCTGCGTGTGCAGTTTTCCGTCACGCCATTCCGGTTCGCTGGACAGACCGCCGTTGTCGCTCATAAAGATGACGATGGTATTGTCTGCTTCTCCGTTTTTATCCAGCCAGTCCATCAGGTCACCCAGACTTTTGTCCATACCTTCGATCAGGGCCGCATAAGCAGCTTCTTTGGGAGTCAATCCTTTATTGATATATTTTTGATAGAAGCGTTTGTCTTTATCGATCGGAACATGGATAGCGTAGTGAGCCATGTAGAGGAAGAAAGGCTGATTGTATTCTTTGGCATGATCGAGTGCTTTGATAGCTTCGAGCGTCAGAGCTTCACTGACGAAAGTATCGGTTCCCCAGTATTTCTCTAATCCCGGAACGGCAAACCAGGGATTCGGTTTACCGTCCGTCCGGTTTCCGTAATTATTTTCACCCAGGTAGCTTGCCAATCCGCCTCCTGCATGTCCGGCTATGTTGACTTCAAAGCCCATGTGATAAGGACTTTCTCCCGGAGTGTTGACGGCGCCGAAATGTGCTTTCCCACAATGAATCGTGTGGTAGCCATTGTCTTTCAGGATTTCTGCCAGTGAGGTTGCCTGAAACGTGTGGTCGATATTGGGAACCTGGCAAACCCCGTTTACATTCCAGTCCGCTACATTGAATACATCGCTCGGGCGGTCTGTTTGCTGGCCTTTGGGATATGTCCAGTTGGTTACCCGGTGACGCGCGGCGTTAGTTCCTGTAATCAGGCTACAACGGGTGGGCGAACTGATGCTGCTGGCATAGGCTTGGGTGAACATCATACCTTGTTTGGCAAGGCGCTCCATATTAGGAGTTTCGTATACCTCGTTGTAGTGTGTCTTTTGGGTCCAGAAAGGCAGGGATGTATCTTGCCAGCCCATGTCGTCTACCATGAAGAGAATGATGTTGGGGCGTGTGTCCGTACGTCCGTTCGGCTGCTGGTGCTGGGCTTGCAGAGCCGGGGCAGCCAATGGAGCCAGTGCGAGGGGGATAATTATTTTCTTATTCATCGTAATTATATATTAGAGGATTATTTTCTGATGGTCATTTTTCCGGTTTCCTTTACCTGAATGTTTCTCAGTTCTTGTTTTCCGGAGTTCTCTGTCCATATTTTCAGAGTTCCCGGAGACAATACATTGAGAACCAATTTGTCCGGTGTCGAAGATAGAATCCGGACGGCCGCAGGTGACAGATATTTTTCCTGTATCCCGATAACCGCCCATCCGTCATGGATCGGACAGAGATGGAATAGACGGTCGGTAAAGCCATCCAATTCTACAGTCTGTTTACCGGTCAGTTCAGTGGCTGTCTGATTATTCCAGTCGAATAGAATCACTCGTTTTTGTTGAGGTGTTGGTTTGCCGGTTAGTGTTTCGCGTAACAGATAATCTTTCGGGTCTATTTCGGCGGTTACTTTCTGGTGTTTGGGTGAGGTGTTGAGGTTATAACAAATGACGGATACAGCCTCGTCACCGGTAGGAGCGAATACCCGGTATGCCTTTCCGTCTTGCAGTGGATTGGTCAGTACCGATTCCGGGGTCGGAATGGCAGGGGCTTCCGGGCGGAATATTTTGCCCTCTTTATCGATCAGTGGGAAAATATTCTCTTTTACAAATTCTTTCGGAGAATCGGACAGGTAGACCGGGCCGCCTGAAATAGCCTTGGAACGAGCCATCAAACTGCCACAGATCGTATCGCTGGAATGAAACATATCGTGATCCGGCCATACGGTTTGCCCTTGCAGTAATGTGTTGGTGTATGACTGGAAGAGATGCGACTTTGCCATGTTCTCATTGTATTTCTTATAGTCAATGCTGACACGGGCAACTCCGCTATGCAGGGTGTGGTCCGTGTTAAGTACGTTTTGAGCCATGCAGTTCATCAGTCCCACCTGCTGTGCGTGAGTTTGCTTTTCCAATGCCAGATTACACTCTTTCGCCTGACGTACGACTTCAGTAGAGCCCATGTAAAGCGGTAAGGTGAATGCCTGATTGTCTACTTTAAGAAAATCGAATCCATGGGTTTTCAGAGAGTGAACGTAATACTGGTAGAACGTGTCGATATTCGGGGTGCTTTTACCGGGCAAAAGACTTCCATTGAAAGAATAGAGGCTGTTTTTTACATGGGTTGGAAAATCATTATCGGGGGAGATTCCCATCCAATATCCGGAGAGGGCATACCACAATCCTATCCAACGTATTTTATCTTTGTTTTTGTGTGCCATGATCGGAGCCCATCCGTTCGGGAAACGTTGAGGATCGGGGGTAAAACTTGTCAGTTGACGATTCTTGTTGGCCAGGTGACCATCGTCGATCAGTACGTAACGTACAGGAACTCCGGAGGTTTCGATGGCATCCAGGTCATTCAGGATTTTTGTTTCATCAATATCGAAATGGTAATGTTCCCAGGTACACCATCCCAGATAGTTCAGAGCCTCAAAATAGTTCTTTTCCGTGCGCTTTTGCAGGGCCGATACGTTCCGGTCGGATATCAGGGTTTCGTAAGCCTGCCGGAATACCTGATAAATGTTGCCGGCACTTTGAACCAGTGCTACCGGTACTTTGTGTTCGAGCCGGTCGGTTCCCAATGTCGATACATATAAATTGAGCGAGCCGTCGGTATTTACCTGAAACCAGCTGAGGCTGTTATCACCCGCTACTGCTTTGGTGAACAGATAGCTTCCATCGGTCAGTTGCAACAATAAAGCGTCTCCCAGTGTAGAAGGACGTGCGTTGGAAGGAATACCCGGATAGTCGTCCCGGGTAAGGTCTGTCAGATGATTGAACATCCAAGGTAAGAGGCGATTGGTATTGTTGGGCCATTCGTAATCTCCGGGGCGGGAATCCCGACTGAAGAATGTCCCCCGTACATAAGACGGCAGTTGGATGCGGTAGCATATAGTGGTTGCATTCTCAGGAACTGCATTCTCATAAATGACCGGTTCTGCCGTTCTGTCCAGGCGGATGGTCTGAGGCATTGGAGAGGCGTTTACATCTTTAAACGATTTACCTTTTTCGTAGATAAAAGAACTTTGGGCAAATACAGCCGTCAAAGGAGCGACCGTACTTGCCAAAGTAAGCAAACTTATGATGAAATATCTTTTCATGCGTATGAATTAGTTGACAGAAAAAGCACTGAAATTGATAATATCGGGTAATGCAGTGGATTGCAGTACGGTTAGCCGTAATGCCGTAGCTTCTACCGGATCGAATTTTTCGATGCGTTTGTGTCCGACAGATTCTCCGGAACAAACTGTTTGCCACTTTCCATTTACCTTGGCTTCTACTTTATATTGGCGGATACGTTCTCCGTTCTGTATGTTTTCTTGAATGATGCAGTAGTTTACCGGTTGCTTTTTGTCCAGTTTCAAGGTCAAACTTTTTTTCTGTCCCGATATCTGGGCTAATGGAGAAGAGAAGCGACGATTGATTTCTGTCCCGAATTCTTTCAGGCGTTGTTCGTCTCCTGTAGGTATTAATCCGTTCGGGTCGGGTGTCAGGCCTAAAATCAGGGTAGCGTTCCGTCCTACTGATTTTTCATATTTATCCATTAGTTCGTTCAATGGATAGATGTTGTTTTCGTCATCCGGTTCCCAGAACCATTCGTGACGTCCGTTGGCTCCACGTAAAGGAGTATCTGCCATGGCCGGTACCCAGTATTTTCCATCTTTGTCGCCATGCTTCAACAGTTCGATTTGATCGACATTGCTTTCTATCCGTTTGTGATGTGAACAGGGAGCGGGGAAGGTGGACCAGCAGGGATAACCTACGGTACCGGTCTCGGAACCACCCCAACGGAAATCTGCACGATCTATATTATGATAGAACAGGCAATTAGGCTGATATTTATTCACAATAGGCTCTACGTCCGGTCCGTCTCCACGAGGATCATCGGCGCCGCCGTCAAACCAAATCATGTATAGATCTCCATAACGGGTACAAAGTTCGGTCACCATCTTTTCACACAGTCGTTTGTACCATGCTTGCCGGTTGTGAGCAAATTCTCC